>JADMIO010897309.1_pt1 | contig 86152 bp, 77 predicted proteins | sample 8958161 | NCBI WGS metagenome assembly JADMIO01 (sample SAMN16585339, study PRJNA669376) | soil metagenome | isolation source: Crop rotation soil | place: USA: Cullars Rotation, Alabama | collected 2011 | reverse complement strand
GCCGCGACTTCAAGTCACGTGAATTCCAAGCTTCGGATCCCACTGTGCTGGAAAGCGACTCCGAAGGCACCGTCAAAGGCGAATGGCGCGTCGGCGGACCGCCCTGGTCGCTGTGCCTGACACCGGGTCCCAACCAGGTGATGTATGTCGGCAGCGTCGGCAAGGTGATCAAAGTCTCGCTCGACGGCAAAGTGCTCGGCGTGATGGGCCACCAGGGTCTGGCGCCCGGCCTGTTCGACTGGGTGCACGGCATCGCCTGCCCCGACGAGCACACGGTCTATGCCGCGCAGGAGCTGAGCTGGCGTCTCGACAAGCTGATCGTCGAGTAGCGTCGCCGCAAAGAAAAGCCCGGCGGCTTGGAGGCCGCCGGGCCTCTTCTCGCAACGACCGTTCAGCGTTTGCGACGAAGCAGCGCAAAGCCGAACAGGCTGCCGCCGAGAATGGCGAGGCTCGCCGGCTCGGGCACGTCTACCTTGCTGACGAAGAAGGTCTCGGGCCCGCCATTGCCGGGGGTCGCACTCGCCGACAGGCCGATGCGGTTGCTCGAATTGCCGAAGGCGCCGGCGGTGTTGGCCGCCTGGACTTGCGTCGAATCGAGCACGAACACCGCGCCGGACTTGCCGATCCCGTTCTGGGTGGAGGCGAAGTCGACAGAGGTGAAGCTCCCCGAATCGAACAGTTGCGTGCCGCTCGGGCTGTCGATGATCAAATGCAGATCGCTGAGCGTGATCGGGCCGCCCGAGGGCTGGTCGGCATTGAAGACGATGGCGATCTGACCGGCATCGGTGAGGCCGAGCGAGCCGATCGTGCGGGTGAGAGTCTGCGATGCGCCCGTCTTCACATCGGGCCCGCCGGTCACATCGGCCGAGCCGTTCCAGGTCACGCTGCCGCTTTCGGGCCCTCCCATAGCCCGCCCGGTCGCCTGGATCGTGAGTATCGTCGACACCGCGCCGAGGCCGGTGCCGCTCTGTGTCGTCGTGCTGTCGAAGATCAGCGAAGCTTCGGCCGGCATTGCGAAAAGCAGAGTGGCCGCCGCTCCGGCAAACAGGACATGACGCGCTGACATCGATTCCTCCCAACAAGGTCCCGAGCCTTTCGAAGCAATCCACATGCCTAGCGCAGTTTTCTGCCGGCGCGCGCCTGTGCATGCGCGAGCAGGGCCGCGTAAGTGTAAGAAATCGTTCTAGGATCTGCGTGAAAGACGTAGGACTTGGGTCAAAAACGATCCGGCGGCGCGAGCGCCGCCGGATCGTTTCTCGCGGCTAGAGTCCTTGACGTTTGCGCCGCTGCAGCAGCGCCCAGCCCAGAAGGCCCGTCCCAAGCACGGCAAGACTCGCAGGTTCCGGCACATGCACGGGCGCCTCGCCGGCCTTGGCGACGAAGAACGTCTCGGGCCCGCCGCGACCGCCCGCGGCCGTCGCCTCGAGGCCGATGCGGTTGTCGGCATCACCGAAGACGCCGGCGGCATTGGCTGCGGCGATGCCGGCCGCATCGAGGGTGAACACGGCCCCCGACTTGCCGATGCCATTCTCGGTCGAGGTGAAAGGCACAGAGGTGAAGTTGCCCGAATCGAACAGCTGCGTGCCGTTCTTGCTGGTGATGATGAGATGCAGATCCGTGAGCGTGATGGCACCGCCCGCCGGCTGATCGGCGTTGAACACGATCGCGAGCTGGCCGGCACTGCTGATGCCGAGCGAACCGATGCTGCGCGTCAGTGTCTGCGACGCGCCATGCTTCACATCGGCGCCGCCGAGGACATCGCCGGAGCCGTTCCAGGTCACGCTGCCCGACTCAGGACCGCCCATCGCCTGGCCCGTCGCCTGGATCGTCAGAATCGTCGCGACGGCGCCGAGGCCGGTGCCGGTCATGGTCACCTCGTCCTCGAACACCAGCGCGGCGCGGACCGGCGACGCGAACAGCAGCGCAGCCATCGCCGCTGTGACAAGTAAATGACGCGCGAACATAACTCCTCCGCATTAGGTCGTCCCACGCACAGCATGATCTCAGCAAGCGGCGTGCCTGTCGGGGCGCGGTCGAGCGCCAGCGCGGCCGCCGACGGCCGAGCGAAGGAGGCGGAGGGGAGATGTGTAAAAGCGGCCGACGGCGCCGCGTCGCGCGGCGCCGTCGCGACGGCTCAGTCGCCCTTGCCGATGGTCACATTCAGGTCACCGACGCCAGCGATGGTGCCGGCGAGCTTGTCGCCCGGCACGACCGGGCCGACGCCCTCGGGCGTGCCGGTATAGATGAGGTCGCCGGGCCCGAGATGATAATATTGCGAGAGGTGCGACACGACCTCCGGCACGCTCCAGATGAGATCGGAGAGATCGCCCTTCTGCTTCACCGTGCCGTTGACCGTGAGCTGGATGAGACCCTTGCCCGGATGACCGATCGTCTCCGCCGGCACCAGCTCGCCGAACACGGCGGAATTCTCGAAGGCCTTGCCGAAATCCCACGGCCGGCCGATATCGCGCGAGGCGATCTGCAGATCGCGCCGCGTCATGTCGAGGCCGGCTCCGTAGCCCCACACCGTGTCGAGCGCCTTGTCGACGGCGATCTTGTAGGCGGGCTTGCCGAGCGCGATCACCAGCTCGAACTCGTAATGATAATTCTTGGTGCCGGGCGGATAGGGAATGGCGGCGCCGTCGAAGATCAGCGCGTTTGCCGGCTTGGTGAAATAGAAGGGCGGCTCGCGGTCGGGGTCGGAGCCCATCTCGCGGGCATGCGCGGCGTAATTGCGGCCAACGCAAAAGATGCGCGACACGGCATAGCGCGTGTCGCGACCGCGCACCGGCACCGAAGGGACGGGCGGCGCGGGAAATACGAACTGGCTCATCTCGGGGCGATCCTCGTCATTTGGCGGAGGAGCGTGGCCACCCCTCCCGTTCGGCCCGCTTCGGCGAGGCCGGGCCGGACAGTGGAACGATCGCTTCGGCAGCGCAAGGGCGTTCACCGCTTCAGCCGCTGTCAGATCAGCCGCCGCACCGCTTCGAGCAGGGCGCCCTGCTCGAAGCCGCCCTTGAGGATATAGGCGTTGGCACCGGCATCCGCGCCTCGCTCCCTGTCCTCGCGCGAAGCGAGCGCGGTGACGAGAACCACGGGCAGCTCCGACAGAGCACGATGAGCGCGGATGCGCGCGGTCAGATCAAAGCCGTTCATCCTCGGCATGTCGACATCCGACACCACCAGGTCGAAGGCTTCGAGATTGAGGGTCGCCCAGGCGTCCATCCCGTCGACGGCCGTCCGCACCCGGTAGCCGGCCGCTTCGAGAATGCCGCGCAAAAGGCCGCGCGCGGTGATCGAATCCTCGACGACGAGAATGCGCGGCGCGTGATCCGCGAAGCCTTCTCCCTTCGACTCCGGCTCCGCCGACGGCTTGAGACGCAGCGCCGATTTCGTGAGATCGGCGACATTCAGGATGGGGGCGATCTCGCCATTGCCGAGGATGGTTCCGCCCAGCACGTTGCGCACGCGTACGAGGCATTTCCCGAGCGGCTTCAGCAGGATTTCCTGGTCGCCAAGAACCGAATCGACCTCGAACGCCACCTGCCTGCCGGCCGCGCCGACGATCACGGCTTCGAGCCGATCGCCGGCGCCGGCAGGCGGCGCCGAAAGCTCGAGCACCTCCTGCAGCTTCACCAGCGGCACCGGCTCGCCGCCGACATCGAGCATCGGCCGGCCTTCGACGGTCGCGAGCGCGCTGCGGCGGGCGCCCACGACCTGGGCCACCGCGAGGGTCGGAAATACCAGCAGCTGCTCGCCGACACGCACCGAGATGCCATGATACGTCGCCAGCGAAAGAGGCAGCAGCAGCCGGAAGCTCGTTCCCTTGGCGGGCTCGGTCTCGACCGAGATCCGGCCGCCCAGGCGCTCGACCCGCTCGCGCACGATCGCGAGCCCCAGTCCGCGTCCCGACATGTCGGTGATCATGGCGCTGGTCGAGATGCCGGATTCGAAGATGAGCTGCAGCAGCTCGCTCTCCTCCATGCCGGCGGCGCGTTCCGGCGACAAAAGGTCGAGCTTGGTCGCGCTCGCGGCGAGCTTGGCGCTGGATATGCCGGCGCCATCGTCCGAGATGACGAACTCGACCTTGTCGCCGTCCCGATTGGCGACTCGGATCGCGATGGTCGCGCGCGGCGGCTTGCCGGCGGCTGCCCGCTCCCCCGGCTTTTCGATGCCATGATCGATGGCATTGCGCACGAGATGGAGAAGCGGCTCCCTGAGCTCCTGCAGGATGCGGCGATCGATCTCGAGCTCGCTCCCTTCGATGATCGTATCGACCTCCTTGCCCTGGTCGCGGGCGAGCCCGCGAATGGTGCGCGGAAAGGACTCCAGCAAGGACGCGCAAGGAAGGGTGAGGATGTCCTTGACCTCGCGCAGCAGCCGGTCGGTCTTGAGCCCGAGGCGATGGGCCTCGGCATCGGCGCTCTTGGCGAGAGCGATGAGGCGCGTCTCGAGCTGGGTGATGTGATTTTCGTTCCAATCCAGGAACGCACGCAGACCCGGTGCCGCCGCGATCTGACCGGCGCCGCGTCCGAGCGCGGATTGCGCTTTCGCCCACTCGCGACGCCACTCGGCAAAGCCGGCGACGGTCTCGTGCAGATGGGCCGAGATCTGCCGCGCCGCGAGCTTTTCCGGCAGCATCTCCTCGCTGTCGCGCAGCAACCCTTCCAGGCGCTGCACCGAAAGCCGCACCGTCTCGACCGAGGGCGCGGCGGACGCTTCCGCGCGCTTCGGTTCGGGCGGCGGCGCGGATTGCGGCACCGGCGACTCCGAACGGACGGGGCTCGGCCGCTTCTCCGCGACCGGCGGCGGCGCGCTCGGCGCAGCGTCGGCCGGAACGGGTTCCGTCCCCTGCAAGGCGGCCTCCAGCGCCCGCACGGCTGCCGAGGCGCGGGCTTGACTCTGCGGCGAGGGCGCATCGATCGCGGCCAGGCAGTCTTCCATCGCATCGCGCGCCGCCGTCATCCCCGCGACGAGCGGCGCCGACGCGGCGCAGCCGCCGCGCTTCATCGCCGCGAACACGCTCTCCAGCGATTGACACAGGAGCTCGATCTCCCTCTGCCCGACCGAGCGCGCCGCGGCCTTGAGGCTGTGCGCATCGCGGAACATGCCTTCCAGCAGCACCGCATCCGGCACGGCGCCGGCCGTCTCGATCAGCGTCACGCCTTGGGCGATCGCACCGATACGCTCGCTCGCCTCACCCTTGAAGGTGAGGAGAAGACGCTTCATCAGCCTTTCTTCGCGCTCGGAACTCATCTAGCCCGGTCAGGCGACATATTTCTTCACCATGACCTGCAGCTTCTCGCCAAGGCCGGTGACGTTCTTTGCCGCCTCCTCGGCCAGCTTGACGCCCATGGCGTTCTGCGCCGCCGCAAGCTTGATGCTCTCCATTGCCGACGCCACCTGATTGACGCCGGCGAGTTTCTGCTCGCTCATGGCGGCGATCTGCATCGCGGCCTGCGCCGAGAGCTTGATGTCCTCGGTCAGCGCCCGGATGGATTCGCCGGCCTGCGCCGATTGCACCACGCCGGCATCGACCGCCTTGCTGCTCTGCTCGGTCGCCAGCACCGCGGCTCCCGTCGCCTTCTGGATCTCGCCCAGGATGGTGCGCACCTGCGCCGTCGCCTGCTTCGACTGGTCGGCGAGGCTCTTCACCTCCTGGGCGACCACGGCAAAGCCTCTGCCATGCTCGCCGGCCCGCGCCGCCTCGATCGCCGCATTGACCGCCAGCAGCTTCGACTGGTCGGTGAGGTCGTTCACGGCGGCGATGATCTCGCCGATCGCCTGGCTCTGCTCGCTCAAGCGCAGAATGCTCGCCGCAACCTGCTCAACCTGCTCGCGGATGCCGGCCATGCCCTTGGCAACCTCCTCGACGGCGTCGTGGCCGGTCTGCGCCACCTCCGCAGTGCGCTGCACGCCGTCCGACACCTGGCGGGCCTTTTCGGCCGAGACATGCACGGCATGCTTCAGCTCCTCCATGGTCACGGCCGTCTCGTTCACCGACTGCGAGGTCTCCGATGTCGAGGCCGCGACCTCCATCGTGGTCGCGAGAATCTCGGTGGCGGCTGCGGCAAGCACCGTCGCCCCCGAACCGACCTCGCCCGTCATCTCGCGCAGGCTCGCCGTCATCTGGCGAAACGTATTGACCAGGGTGCCGATCTCGTCGGCGTAGGGCGCTGCCGGCACGTCGGCGGTCAAATCTCCGTTGCCGATGCGCGAGGCGGCCGCCGCGACCTGCCGAATCGGGCGTGAGATGGCACTGTGCAGCCGCATGGCGAGCGGGGCCGCGAGCGCCAGGGCAGCGACACCGGCCAGCAGGAGGATGCCCGCATAACGCAGCAGCCGAACCAGCAGCGGCTCCGTCGCGGCGCGTAAGTAGACGGTGCCCAGCGTGCGGTCGCCCTCCGTAATCGGCGCGAAAATGACGAGCTCGTCGTTCGCGAAGGAGGCCTGACCGAGCTGCGCCTTCTCCGGCAGCGTGCGGGCCGGCGCGCCGCTGAGCGCGTACCCGGCAACCAGCATGCCATCCGGCCCATAGACACCGGCCGCGACGATCTCCGGGTTCGCCTTCAGAGCGTCGAGATATTCCTGCGCGCTCTTCGAATCGCCGAAATCGAGCGAGGGCGCCACCGCAGCGCCGACAATGGCGGCGGCCGCGCGGACGTCACGTAGCCTGTCCGCCTTGAAGTCCTCGGTATCGTACCAGACGACGATGGCGCCGCTGAGCACCAGGGCCAGCGCGCAGGTGAGTCCGGTGGTCAGCACCAGCTTCCAACGGATCGAGATATCGTAGATGCGGCGCATCGAGTCCTCCCGCTAGCTGCGCGGCTTGACGGACAGAGCCAGGACGAACAGCTTCGAGCTGATCTTGAGCCCGTTCGCGGCAGCGGCCTGGTCATCGATCTCGAAGCGCACCCGCCGCTCCTGGACGACGAAATGAACGATGCCCTTGGGCGAGTTCCGCACCGCATCGGTGACGGTGAGGATCGGCGCGCCGCGCACCGCTTCGAGGCCCTGAGCGATCGGCTGGCGATCCGATCCGGCGAGGTAGAGCACATGGCAGCCGGCATCGCGCTCGGCGACGGCAAGGCGGCGCAGCTGGATGGCACGGCCGGCAACCTTCTGGCCGGCGACGCTGCTGTCGAGCGCCTTGCCGAAAGGATCGTCGCCGCTGACGCAAATCACCAGCGGGCTTGTCCTCGAGGCGAAGGCGGCGGTCGGCCACTCGATATAATCGCCGAGCTTGTAGAGATAGGCCGCCTTCACGGCATATTCGGGCGCATCCGCTTGCGCCCGGGCATGCCCGCTCGCGAGGCAAAGCAGCAGAACGAGGGCTGAGGCGGCGGCACGGCACATCGGCCGGAAGAGACCAGGCATCCTCAATATCTCCCGCGCAGCGCCACGAATACGGTCCGTCCGATATCCCGCAGGGGCGGCGAACCGAATTGCAGCGGCAGCGAGCCGAACTCCTGATGGCGGTCATCGAAGAGATTCGTTACCGCGACGGACCCCTCCACATTGGGCAGGAATTTCCAGCCGACGCGCGCATCGACCGAGACGTAGCTCGGAATGGCCGGGGCCGGCAGGCGGCCGATCTGGCGCACGCCGAAATCGAACTCCACCTCGTCGGTGATGTTCATTTCCGAGCGAACGGAGAGCTGGTGACGAGGATCGTCGCCCTCGGCCGTCGTCCCGATCGGATCATTGCTGCCGGGCTTGAAGCGCAGGCTTTGGTGCAGCAGGTTGAATCCGGCCTTGAGCCGCCACCAGTCGGAGACGCGATAGTCTCCCCAGGCCTCGATTCCGTAGCTGTGGCCCTCAAGCCGGTTTTCGATCAGGACCGGCAACCCTCCCGAAGGGGACAGCTCGAAGCTGCGCAGATCGTCATAGGAATTGTAGAAGCCGGAAACCGACAGCGAAATTCTCGGGCTTATCTGCTGCCGCCAGCCGAACTCGTAGGCCGTGAGCGTCTCGTCCTTGAAATTTGATCCGCCGCCAACGACCGTCGTCGAGCCCACGGTCTCGAACAGGTCGCGATCTATGCGCGAGGGCGTCCGCACTGCGCGCGACACCGCCGACCACAGTAGGCCGCCGCTGAAGGGTTTCCAGGCGAGCCGAGCGCTCGGCAGGGGCGCGAGGCCCGTATAGCTATTGTCCTCGAGCCTCAGCCCGACAATGAACTTGAGAGTGGGGGTCAGGGCAATGCTGTCCTGAGCGAACAGGTCGCCCATGTTAAGGTCGCGCTGCGTTGGAACGAGAAAGACGCCCGACGATATTGCAATGCGGTCTTCGGTCAGGCGGTAGCCTCCGCCCCAGACGATCTCGTGCCGGCGGAGCGGCGAGAAGCTGTGCTGCGCCTCGACGTCGTAGGTCGTGACCTCAGCAATCACCGAATCGTCGGAGGTGAAGCGGTTTGCATAGTCGTAATAGGCCTGCAGCTGGAGCGAGCCCTGGCCCAGGCGGCGGGTCCAGCGCGACAGGAGGTTCCGGCCGGACAGGAGCAGGTCAGGCCCTTGGGCCACATTCTCGGAGCCGCCATAGGCGTCGCCCTGGAGCGTGAGTGCGTCGGCTTCCCTGGCCCAGTCGATGCGGAAGCCGCCTTGCGGCTTGTTCCAGGAATCGTGGAGGTTGGGGCCGTGCTCGACCGAGCTGTCCCCGTACCAGAAGCCCTTGGCATAGGCGCGGTAGGTCGCGTCGGGACCGAGCTTGCCGCCATAGCGGATCCCGCCGTCGATCTTGGTGTTGCCGGCGCCGACGGTCGCGAGCCCGCCCTGGGTGTCGCGCGAATTTTTGGTGATGATGTTGATAACGCCATTCACGGCATTGGCGCCCCACAGCGTGCCGCCGGGACCGCTGATGACCTCGATGCGGTCGATGTCGTCGACCAGCACATCCTGCACGTCCCAGAACACGCCGGAGAAGAGCGGCGTATAGACGCTGCGACCGTCGATCAGGACCAGCAGCTTGTTGGCGGCGGTGCTGTTGAAGCCGCGCGCGGTTATCGCATAAGAGTTGGTGCTGACCTGCGCCACCTCGAGATTGGGCGCGAGACGCAGGATTTCCGGCAGGCTGGTCTGGCCGGAGCGGCGGATGTCCTCGGCTGTGATCACATAGACTGCCGCCGGCGCGTCGCTCAGCGGCTCGGCCTGCCGGCTCACCGAGGTGATCTCGATATTGCCCAGCTCCTCGAGCGACAGGGAGCGGAGATCGGTCGCCGCCAGTGACTGGGCCCCCACCGCGACCGGCGCGCCGAGCAGGGCGGCGACCAGGATCGCCGCGCTGCAGCCGAGCCATACCTGCTTCTGCATTCTTGTTCTTCTCCTCATGGTCATTCGCCGACCTGCTCGTTCACCACGAGGCGCGGATGGGCAAGGATGGTGCGGGCATCGAGCACGGCCAGGCGCTCGCCGGTCACGCCTTTGAGGAAGGAGGCGTTGATGCCGGAAAAGGTAGCGGGCGGCTCGCGGAGCTCGTCGAGATCGAGCAGCTGCACGCCGAGGATCACGTCGGCCAGAAGCCCGAACTCCATCGTCTCGTCGTGCAGGATGATGGCGCTGGTGACATTGGTGATGCCCGACGGCGGCAGGCCGAAGAGGCGCTTCAGCTCGATGACGGGGCACAGCTCGCCGCGGAGATTGATCACGCCGAGCACGAAGGAGGGCGTACAGGGAATGGGCGTGAGCTCCTGCAGCGGGTGGACCTCGCGCACGAAGCCTGTCTCGATGCCGTAATTCTCCCAGGCGAGCTGAAAGGCCAGGATCTCGATCTGCTGCCGCGGACCGTCCCTCTCCTCGGTGGCGGCGAGCCGCCGCGCACGCTCGCGCAGCACGGCGGCGACCCGACCCGAGGTCTCGTCGAGCAGGCTCATGACGCCGCCTCGAGGCTCGAATCGCGCACGGCGCGAATGATGTCGGCGAGGTCGCGGACCGTGATTCCGTCGAGACCGCTGACGGATTCGTCGTCGGGGCGGCTGCCGAGAATGCGCAGCGCCGTGTCGAAATGGCGGCGCGCGCGCGCGGTCTTCGCGTCCTGCAAGGCGAGCAAGCCGAGCCCGTAATGTCCGGGCACGAAATCGGGGACGAGATAGAGGGCGCGGTTCAAAGCCCGCGCCCCATCCGCGCCTCTCCCCAGCTCGAGCAGAATGGTGGCCCGCAGATAATGGATTTCCGGCGCCGTACCGTCTCGCGTCAGGGCGCGCTCGGTCCATTCGAGGGCCTGCGCGAGGACGCCGCGATCGGCATGAATGCGTGCGAGGAGCAGGGACGGCGCGGCGTCGAGGGGCATCGTCTCGTTCCAGCGTTCGGCGAGCCGGATCGCCGCCGCGTGCCGGCCCTGCCGCAAGGCTTCCTCGGCCTGCCGGGGCAGCGTCGCGGCATCCGTGCGCGGCTTTGCCTCGGTGGGCCGAGCGGCGGGCAGGCGCGGTTTGCGCGGCCTCGGCGCCGAGCGCGGCGGGCGCACCGTGCGCTTGCCGTACACGGTGGGCTGCAAGGCCTCGAGAGCGGCATTCTCGGCAAAGCAGGGCAGCCCGGCTTCGGCGGCGCCGATCAGCAGCCTGCCGCCGGGACGCAGCGACGCGGCGAGGCGCGTCGCTGCCTGCATAGCCTGGTCCGGCGCGAAATAGATGAGGACATTGCGGCACAGGATCACATCGAGGCCGGCGGTACCGTTCCCTTCCGACGGATAGATTGGCTCGGCAAGATTGAGGGACGCGAATTGAACCTTCCGGCGCAGCCGCTCGGCGATCTCGAACCCGCCCTGTGGCGCCGGGCGGAAGAAGGTGCGCTTCGTCTCCTCCGGCATGCCGCGGAACGACCAATCGCGATAGATCGCGCGGCGCGCCTGCGCGAGAAAGTGAGGATTGACGTCGGTCGCCAGCAGGCTCGTCGTCCAGCCCTCCGATTCGGCGATGGTGCGATCGAGAAGCATGGCCAGCGAGTAGGGCTCCTCGCCGCTCGCACAGCCGGCGCTCCACAAGCGCACTGTCCGTTCATCGCCGCAGAGGCCGCGCCGCTCGGCGAGAAGCTCCGGCAGGATCTCGTGCCGCAGCGCATCGAGCGTTGCCGGCTCGCGGAAGAAGTAGGTCTCGCCGATCGTCACATGGCTGGCGAGCAAGCCGAGCTGCGCGGCCGACATCTCGGCTTTCAGGAGCCAGGCCGCATAAGCGGTCGCATCGGCAAAGCCGGACTCGGCCGCGGCATCGCCGAGGCCACGCGCCAGCGATGCCAGACGGTTGCCCTGGAAGGCGAGCCCGAGCCGCAGCGCGATGAGATCCGCGAGCGGTGCCAGCGTCTCGGCTGGCAGGATGGCCGGAGGAGCCTCACGCAACAGCATGCAGGGCCTCCGCCAATCGGCGCTCCTCGTCGAGCGACAGAAATTTGGCGAGCGAATGGATGAGGACCAGCCCGTCCGGCAAATGCACCACGCCCTGCAGCAGGTCGGTCTCCGACAGCACCGATTCCGCCGCGACGATGGCGCGGCGCGGACAGGTGACGACGGCGACCTCCGATTCGACCAGCAGCCCCAGCGGCCGGACTGGCGCGCGGGCGACGATGATGCGGTCGTCGAGGGCGAGCTTGCGCTCCGCCAGTCCGAACCGCCGCCGTGGATCCGCGACCGGCACCAGACGGCCATGCAGGCTGAACAGGCCGCGGATGACCTGAGGCGCGCCCGGCAGCGGGCGCAGCTCGACGGCACGAATGATGCGGTCGACCGAATCGATCGGCAGGGCGTGCCATTCGCCGCCGAGGCTGAACTGCAAGAGGCTGACGGATGCGCTCTCGTCCATCGCCATCTCGAGCCGCTAGGCGCCGCTCGGCGCCGCGGCGCGCGCCGCCTCGACCGTGTTCTCACGTCGCCGCGTGAGATATTCCAGGACTTTGAGGGTGGCCGAGCTGTGCGAGGTGAATTTGACCGCGAGCGACCCGGTGCCCGGGTCGTTGCGCACGACCACCACGCGGTCCTCGAAGCTTCGCCGCTCCTCGTCGTCGCCCTCCACCTGGAGGGTGATCTTGATCTGCTTGTCGGGCTGCAGCGGACCGGAATAGCCGGCAAGGGCGAAGCCGCCGATCGACCAGTCCTTTGTGCGATAGGTGTTGTCGCCGATCGTCACATGAAGGGCCGGCTCGGCGAAGCGCTTGTAGCGGCGCCTCTCGCTGCTGCTGCGCCGCTCGTCGCCGGCATCATTTTTGGCCTGCCGTCGGTCCGCCACCACCTGGGTCCGGAAAAGCGGCTGCCGATCGCGCAGCACGCCGGGCCAGGCCTGCAGCGGGGATTTGGCGGCCGGCAGCTGGGCGAGCATGGCCTCGAGCTGCTGGCGATAGTCGGACTCGATGCCGAGCGCAACCGCACGCTCGATATAGCTGCGGATCAATCCGATGAGATCGTCGTTCGGCGACCCGTCGCCGGCGCGCAGACGCGTGTCCAGCAAGGCATAGAGCGCATCGATGGCACGCCTGAGGGCTGCGAGCTCGCTGTCCTCGGATTGCGGCTTCTCCTCGGCGGGCGCAGGCGGTTGCGACGGCGCGCCGGCAGCGACCGCCGCCGGTGCGGTTGAGCCACGCTCGAGCAAGGCGAAGAGCTTGCGACGCAGCGTATTGGTATCGAAGGGCTTCACCACATAGCCGTCGACCTTCAATCCCTTGGCCGCGACGACGAGATCCTGATGCGCGGCACCCGTGACCATGACGAAGAGCGTCTGCGAGGTGCGCCAATCGCTGCGCACGGCGCGCAGCAGGTCGAGGCCGCTGACCGGCGTCATCATCAGGTCGGAGATGATCAGCCCGAAATCCTTCTCATGGATCAGCGACAGGGCGCCGCTGCCGTCATCCTCGATGATGCTGGTGAAGCCGATCTGGTTCAGCATGGAGCGGATGGTACGCCGCATGCTGGCGTAATCGTCGACCAGGAGCACAGGAAGAGAGAGGTCAGCCATCCGCGCGCCTTCTCGCGGCTCGGGCAGGCACTTCGCGAACCTCGCCGCGCAACATCACGCAACCTTCTCGAGGATCGACCGCAATTTGCGCGCCAGCTCCTGCTTACGGCACGGCTTGCTGATCAGGTTCACGGATCCGTTGGGAAGATTGATATTGGCGAGGAAGTTCTCGGAATACCCCGACATGAACAGGATCTTCACATCGGGCCTGAGCTGCGCGCAGGTCGCGGCCAGATCGTAGCCGGACACGCCCTTCGGCATGACGATATCGGTGAGCAGCAGATCGATGCGGTCGTTCGATGCCAGGATGTCGAGGGCGGCGAGGCCGTTCGGCTTCTCGATGACGCGGTAGCCGAGGTCGATCAGCATGCGCACCGTCGTGCGCCGCAGCCCGTCATTGTCCTCGACCAGCAGGATGGATTCGCCGGCACCGGCAATCTCCCGCATGTCGAACTCACGATCCTCGGCTGACGCATCCAGCGCCGCGGCGCGCGGCAGGTAGATGCGCATCGTCGTGCCGTGCCCCACCTCGCTGTAGATCTTGAGATGGCCGCCCGACTGCTTGGCAAAGCCGTAGACCATGCTGAGGCCGAGACCGGTGCCGCGGCCGACTTCCTTGGTGGTAAAGAAGGGCTCGCAGACGCGCTCGAGGATCTCCGGGGGAATGCCGGTGCCCGAATCGCTCACCGCCAGCATCACATAGTCCCCGGGCCGGACCTCCGGGTTTTCCGCGACATAGTCGTCGTCGAGCGTCGTCGATCCTGTCTCGATCAGGAGGTGTCCGCCGTTCGGCATGGCGTCGCGCGCATTGACCGCGAGATTGAGAATGACGTCCTCGATCTGCGACGGGTCGGCAATCACCGGCCACAAATCGGGCGCGGGCGAAAGCTTGAGCTCGATGTCGGCGCCGAGCGCACGACGCAGCATCGAGGCCATGCCCTTCACCGTGCCGTTGAGATCGAAAGACCTCGGCTGCAGGGGCTGCTTGCGGGCGAAGGCCAGCATGCGCTGGGTGAGCTCGGCCCCGCGTCGCGCCGCTTGCAGGGCTTCCTGGGCGATTTCGGTGTCTTCCGGGTCCGCTCCCAGCCGCTCGGTCAGAAGGTCGAGATTGCCGAGGATGATCCCGAGCAGATTGTTGAAATCATGGGCGATGCCGCCCGTCAGGTGACCGATCGTCTCCATCTTCTGGGCATGGCGGACCTGCTGCTCGAGCTTTCTCATCTCGCTCATATCTTCGCTCACGATTACGAGATAGAGCGGCTCGCCATCCTCGCCGAGCACCGGCGCCAGCCTCGTGCGCACATAGCGCTCGGGCCTTCCGATGGTCTGTACGATCTCTTCCGGATTGATGATGACGCGCTTCGCGCCGAGGGCCTTGCGATCGCGTTCCTCGATGCGCTGGGCGATCTTGGGCGGCAGAATGTCATGGGAGGTGCTGCCGAGGAGCTGATCGCGCGTCCTGCCGATCATCTGCTCGGCCGCTTCGTTGACGAGGACGAATTGGAGCGTCTTGCCGTCCTTCACCATGACCGGGATGGGGATGCTCTTGATCAGCCGGTCGAGGAAGGCGCTAGTGACGCGCAGCTCGCCCGCCGTCGCGCGATGCGCGGCGATCTCGGATTCCAGCCCCTGATTGGCGGCGATCAGCTCGGAGGTACGCTGGCGGACCTTGTCCTCCAGCGTCGTATTGTACTCTTCCAGCTTGCGGTTGGCTTCGGCCAGCTCGGCGCGATTGCGCTGCAGCTCGCGATTGGCGCGGACGGTGTCCTCGAAGGTCGAGATCAACAGATCGAGGATCTGCTCCTTCTCGGAGTTGATCGTGAAGCGCTGCCCGAGGAAGCAGATCTCGACGCCGAGCGCTGCGCGCTTGTCGGCCCGCATCTCGCGGCTCTTGATCAGCGAACGGAGCCTGGCGCAGATCAGCTCGGGCGGACAGGGCTTGGTGAGGAAATTGTCGGCACCGCATTCGAGTCCGCGGATGATGTCCATGGGCTCGTTGAGCGTCGAGAGCAGGATGACCGGCAGATGGGTGTTGGTCTCGCTGGCCTTCAACCGGCGGCAGAGATCGTAGCCGGACATGCCGGGCATGACGATGTCGGAGACGACGGCGTCGAAACCGAGAGAACCACAGAGGGCGAGAGCTTTCTCCGCGTCGGCGGCCTTGGTGACGGTATGGCCGTCGTCTTCCAGGATCGCGGCAAGCATCTCCGCCTGGGTTGCGCTGTCCTCGACGATGAGGATCTCTGCCATCGCGCGAGTCTCCTAGCCGCTCACCGCCTGATGTCGATCCGACCAGCTCTGGCACCAGGCGAGGACGGCGGAAGAAGGCAGCGGCCTGCTGATGTAGTAACCCTGGGCGAGATCGCAGCCGATCTCGCCGAGCAGGCCGAGGATCTTCTCGTTCTCGACGCCCTCGGCGATCACCGTCATGCCGAGATTGTGCGCCAGGTCGACGATCGCCTTGACGATGATCGAGTGCTCGCGGGTAACGTCGCACTCCTTCACGAAGGACTGATCGATCTTGATCTCCGAGATCGGCATTCGGAGCAGGCGAATCAGCGAGGAATGACCCGTGCCGAAATCGTCGATCGAGATGAGGAACCCTTTGAGGCTGAGCCGGACCAATATGTCCATCGCGGCGATGGCGTCGGACATGGCGGAGGTTTCCGTGACCTCGATGCAAACGCGCGAAGTCGCAATGGCGTAGTGCCGGCAAAGGCTCTCGATCTGGTCGGCGAAGCGGATGTCCTTCAGATTGGAGACCGAGATATTGACGCCGACGCACAATCCCTTGTCCGTCCATTCCGCCATCTGCTTCAGGGCGGAGTGGAGAACCCAGTTGGTCAGCGGCTCCATGAGGCCGCTCGATTCGGCGAGATGCACGAACTTGTCCGGCGGGACCATGCCGCGCTCGGGATGGTTCCATCGGACCAGCGCCTCGAAACCGACAATGCCCTTGCTGCGCACGTCGATCTTGGGCTGGTAGTGGAGGGTGAGCTGGTCGCCGGCGATCGCCACCTCGAGCGCCGATTCGGTCAGCCAGTCCTCGTCCGACTTGATGCGCCCGAGCAGGCTGCGGAGATCGCCCGACTCGAAGGGCTTCGGCAGGACGCCTTCGATGGCCAAGCCCCGCTCCTTGCCCAGCCTTTGCGCGGTGTTGAGCACCTGGGTGCCGTGGCCGCTGGCAATGAGGATGCGGGCGCTGCAGCGCAAGGCCGCGAGATGGCGCAGCAGCTCGATGCCGTCGGTATCCGGCATCTGCAGATCGAGCACGAGGTGGGTGGGCTGCCAACTGGCCAGCAATTCGAGTCCCTGCTGCGCCGTTTCGGCATGTCTGGTTTCGTATCCGCAGCCCTTGGCGACGCGGCTGATCAGCGTTCCCATGCTCGTTTCGTCGTCAACGATCAGAAGCCGGTCGACCATGAATGCCCTGCACCTCGGCTCTCGTTTGCATACGTGCGTGCGTACCTGACACGCCGTGCCGCGCCGTCTTCCCCGGACTGCACGCAGCAATCGAGATAAATGCCGCAAAGTCTGGACGCCCGCCTGACGCCGCTTGCTGCCAGCTGACGTTTCTTGCGGGATTCACTTCGACGCAGCCCTCACCTTTCGGCGTAGCGCGGCGCCGTCATACGACGATAGGCTGAGGGAGACGTAGCGAGCTCGGTCTGGAACAGTCGGGACAGCTGGGTCGCCTCGTTGTAGCCGACGCGCGCGGCAATGTCGGCGACCGAGGCCTCGGTGCCTGCGAGCAGCTCCTTCGCCCGCTCGAGCCGGCAATGGAGCAGGTAGCGGTGGGGGCTGAGGCCCGTCGATTGCTTGAATGCCCGCGCGAAATGGTACTGGCTGAGCCCGACCTCCTCGGCCAGGTCGGAGAGCGTCAGGTTCTCCTCCAGGCGGTCGGCGATGGCTTCCATCGCGCGCTTGACCTGCCAGCGCGCCAGCCCGCCGCGCGCCCGGCCGCCGGCGCTCGTGTCGGCCCCGGTCTTGCGCAGCAGATGCACGCACAGCATGGTGCCCAGCGAATCGATCTGCAGGCTCGAACCGGGATTGCGGTGCTCTATCTCGGCGGCCAGGCTGGCCGCGATCATGTGCAGCTGCGCGTCATAGGAGAGCCCGCTTTCCAGACGTTCGGGCGCAAGCGGCATGAGATCCGCCTGCTCCGCCGTCTCCACCAGCAACCCCGTGGGCAGATAGATCTGCAGGGAGCGCCAGCAGCCGTAGATCACGCTGCGCGCCGCGACGCCGGGGAAGGTCAGCGCGGAGCAGCCCGGCCGCGTATCACGCTCGCGCACGAGCCGCCCGTCCTGCCAACGCTCGGCACGAAAATCCTGCAGCCGGACGGTGAGGACATGGAAATGGTCGAAGGCCGGCCGCTTGTATTCGGTGGTGGTCGTGGCGCGGCTGCCCCATATCGCCGCCGACATGCCGGTCTTGCAGCCTTTGCCCGCCCGTTCGGGCTTGCGTCCCCAGGCATCGGCAAGGACCCGCTCCGGACGGGGATGCGCGCAGCGGCTCGCCTTGGCAGCGCGCGCCGCGCCCAAATCAGCAAGACCATCCGCGTCCCAGGACGCACTCGTCTCGCTCATCCTCACCTCCCGCCCCAGCGGCCCGGGCTTGTTACAACCCTTGGGTAGGCCGCCATCGCCGATTCCGGCGAATCTGCCCCTCCGACGCCCAGTAATGGTAAATTTTTATTCACCATACTGGTGCGATTCCGATACCACAGACAATTTACGCGTGTATTGGTTAGCGAAAGGTTTAATTTCCTCTAGGTATCTTGGTCGGAAGGCTAAGCGTTTTTGCGTAGCAGCAAGGAAAGAATACATTGGCATGCCGAACTCTTGGCGTTTCTGCGCTCTGGGGGAGCGAATATTTGAAATGCCGCAGTCCAGAGGCCGACGCCTTTACTACCTATAATCGTAGACCTTCGCCCCGGATGCTTGCCCCCGGCCCCTGACGGCGTGGATCGATCGGCGGAAAAGCCTCATGCTGCCCGTCCCACGGGCAACGCGCCGATACGAGCGCGCGAATGGGAGGAAGCGCATGCGCACTGGCAAGGTTCTGGCGAGCCTCGTCCTCGCCCCGCTGCTCGCCCTCGGATGCGGCGCCCGCGCCGCCGAACCCATGCCGGTCTCGATCGGCATCGTCGGCGCGCTCAGCGACGTCGTCATCTTCATCGCCGACAAAAAGGGCTATCTCAAGGAAGAAGGCTTCGAACCCAAGCTGATGATGTTCCCGTCGGCCGCCAATATGGTGGCGCCGCTCGGCGCGGGGCAGCTCGATGTCGGCGCCGGATCGACCTCGGCCGGATTGTTCAATGCGGTGGCGCAGGGCGTGAAGCTGCGCATCGTCGCCGACAAGGCCTCGTCGCAGCCGGGCTACGGCGTGACGCAGCTCATCATTGCCAAGCGGCATATCGACAGCGGCCGCTATAAGAGCTTCGCCGATCTCAAGGGCATGAAGATCGCGCAGAGCGGCACCGGTACGCCCAATGTCGTGACTCTCGCCGACATCGCCAAGCGCGGCGGGCTCGAGCCCGCCGCGGTGGAGAACACGATCCTTCCCTTCCCCCAGCACATCGTCGCCCTCGAGAACGGCGCCGTCGACGGCTCGATCGCCAGCGAGCCGACGGCCAGCGTGCTGGTGAAACGCGGTCTCGGTGCCGCCGTGATCGGCGACGACGCGGTCGATCCCGGCCACAGCATCGGCCAGCTGCTGTTCGGAGAAGCCTTCGCGGGCAAGACCGATGTCGCGAAGCGCTTCGTGCGCGCCTATCTCAAATCGGCGCGCTTTTACAATGATGCGCTGAAGGACGGGCGGCTCGCCGGCCCGACCGCATCCGAAGTGGTGGAGATCCTGACCCAGTCGACCCCGTTCAAGGATCCCGAGCTGTTCCGCGCCATCCGGCCGCACGGGCTCGACCCGGACGGCCGCGTCAGCGTCGCCAGCCTCGAGCACGACATGGACTTCTACCGCTCGCAGAATCTCATCGTCGGCAAGGTCACGGTGGCCCAGGTCGTCGATATGAGCTTCGTCGATGCGGTGCTGAAGGAGATCGGCCCCTACAAGAAGAAGTGATCAGGTCCAGGCGAGCGCCGCCAATTCCGCATGCGTCGTGAGCCAAGCCTGCGCGCAGCCTTTCGCCACCGCGATGCTGCGCGAGAATTCGACGGCGCCATAGGGCCGGCCGAAGACATGGGCATGGACCGTGATATCGAGACAGGCGGGACGCGAAGCGAGCTCCGGCCAGCCGGTCAGGATGCGCTGGAGAATGCGCGTGAAGGCTTCCGGCTCGTTGCCGTAGCGGACATAGAGCGGCATGTCGTTCACCTCCATGGTGAAGGGCATGGCGACGAGCCAGCCCGAGCCCGTGTCGAGACGACGCGGCAGGTCGCGGTCGAAATAATCGGCGTGCCAGAGAAAGCCCTCGGCCGCGAGCAGTTCGGCGGTGACGGCACTCGGCGTGCAGCGCGGGCTGAGCCAGCCGCGCGGAGGCGCGCCCGCCGCCTTCTCGAGAATCGCGCGGCAGCGCAGGATGTCGGCCCGTTCGGCGTCGCGCGTCTGGTAGGCGGGGATGATGTCCTGGCCCCAGCCATGCGCCGCGACCGCGTGCCCGGCCTCGCGGATCGCCCGCAGCAGCGAGCCATGCGCCTCGGCCACCACGCCGCTCGTATAGAACACCGCCTTGGCGCCGCTTTGCGCCAGGCAATCGAGCAGCCGCCAGGCGCCTTCGCGGGCGCCGTACTCGGCCCAGGAACGCGCCTGCGAATCGAGCACGCCGGCTTTCAAGACATTGCCCATCGGTCCGACGCCGGGTGCCGCGCCCGCGCTCCAGCCTTCGAGCATGACGCTGAGCGAGACGGCGAGCGAGCGGTCCGCGGGCCAGCCCGCCGGCAGCGCGCTCACGGCAGGAATGCTTCGGTGAACAGACGGTCGTCGGGCGGCAGCGCCGCGACCTGACCGGTCTCGCGGATGGCGCGCTCGATCACCGCCACCGATTCAGGGTTCGTCATCGAGGAAGACAGCTCGTCGGCGAGGGCGGCCAGCAGCAGGACCGCAAGCAATCGCCTCATGCCGCTCCTCCCTTCAGCGCCAGCCCGCGAGCTTGCCCTCGGCGGCGGCGACATAATATTCCCAGGCGCGGATCGGCTCGTGCACGCGGTCGTCGCCATGCCGGCGCGCCGCGCCGTCCGGCGAATAATATTGCGGCGTGAAACCCGCCGCGAGCGCCTTCAATTGCAGCTCCGCCGTCTCCTCGAGGAACAGCGCCTGCACGCAGGCATGCGGCACGGACTGGCCGACCGCGAGCATGCCGTTGGCTTGCAGCAGCACGGCCTCGGCGTCGCTGCCGAGCGCGTCCGCCACCGCATCGCCAAGGGCCGCATTGGCGACGAGGTAAGGCTGGCGGAAGACGCGCACCACCGGCCCGAGATTGGCGCCGAAGCCATGCGCGACGCGCAGCGGCTCGGCGGCGCAGGAGAAGGCCGCGATGTTGCGCGGATGGCCGCGCGCGATCGCCATCACCTCCGCGCGGCGGCGATAGACGGCGAGATGCATGGGAAATTCGAGCGGCGGCCGCCCCTCGCCCGCGACCTGCCTGCCTTCGAGATCGAGCTCGACCAGCTCGGCCTCGCTGACCAGGCCGAGCGCCCGGCGCGGCGTGATCAGCATGCGGTCGGCGCCGGGGATGCGCGCCGTGACATGGCCGAAACCCTCGACGATGCGGAAATGGGTCAGCACCCGGCAGGCGGTGATGACCTCGGCCCGGAGCTCCGCGGAAGATGCGAACGCCATGAGTGCCCCTCGTCAGAATTCTGTTGCCGGCAGTCTAGGGCGAATTCCGATCACGTGTGATCGGAATTCTGCCCCAGCCGTTAGGCGAAACCTCTGGTTTCGCCGATAGGCGCGCATCTTCACCAGGCGGGCGCGGCGAGCGCCCGCCTCCGGTGCGCGAAGCGCAGCCAAGGACGCGTAGCCGCGTCCTTGGCAGGCATCTTGAACCGCTGAGGCGGTTCAAGATGATCGGGATCTGCGCTAGCTTTGATTCCGCTTGCCGCCAGCCGAAACCAGGCCTCTAGATTCGACGCGAATGGGAGGAGACGACGATGCGGAAGGTCCGCGAGACTCTCGTCCGGATGGCGACGCTCATGCTGCTCTCCACGACGCCCGCCCTGGCCGACTGGCAGGACGGCGCCGGGCCCGACTGGCAGCGGCTGCTGGCGGCGGCGCGCGCCGAGGGCAAGGTGGCGGTGGGCGGCGGGCCCGACCTCGCCAAGGCTTTCAGCGACGGTTTCAAGCGCGATACGGGCATCACCGTCGAGTTCCTGGCGGCGCCCTATCGCGAGCTGTCGGCGCGTCTCAACCGCGAGGCGCGCGCCGGCCAGGTGACCATGGACGTGGTGTTCGGCGGCTATTCCGACGTGGCCCTGGTGCGCAGCGGCCATATGAACCCGATCAAGCCGCAGCTGATCCTGCCCGGCGTCACCGATGCGAAGCACTGGTCCGGCGGCCATATCAAATGGATCGACAAGGACCAGGCCTACATGCTGCAGGGTTCGGAATATGTCGACGCCATTCCGCTGTTCAACACCGACCTGGTGAAGCCGGGCGAGATCACGACCTGGCGCGACATGGCGAAGCCGCAATACAAGGGCAAGATCGCCGCTTTCGATCCGCGCGGCCCCGGCCCGGGCGCGCCCGTCGCCGGCTATCTCATGCAGCTGTTCGGCCTCGGCTATCTCAAGGATTTCTATATCGGCCAGAACATCACCCTCACGCGCGACGCGCGCCAGCTCGTCGAATGGGCGGTGCGCGGCATCTATCCCGTGGCGCTCGGCACGACCGTCGTCGGTGTCGAGCAGTTTCTGAAATCCGGCGTGAAGACCATCAAGCCGCTGGCCATGGAGGACGGCGGCGGGATCGTGCTCGGCGCGATCAGCGTCGTGTCCGAGCCGAAGGGCGGCCCGCATCCCAACGCGGCGGCGGTGTTCGTCAACTGGTATGCGAGCAAGCCCGGCCAGGAAGCCTATGTCGCCGGCAAGCGCACGCCCTCGCGCCGCACCGACGTGGCGCCGCCCGATATCCCCGCCGTCTATCTGCCGCGGCCGGATGTGAGCTATCCGGACCAATATACCGAGGCGTATTTCTTCGAGGAGGTGCCGAAGTTCCGCAAGGAGCTGATCGACGCCTTCGGCGGCGAATGACATGACCAGCAAGGAAGACAACGAGAAGCTGACGCGCACCGGTCCCGGCACGCCGGGCGGCGATCTGCTGCGCCGCTACTGGCAGCCGGTGGCGCTGGCGAGCGACATCGCGGGCGGGCCGATCGCCATCCGCGTGCTGTCGGAGGATCTCGTGCTGTTCCGCGACGATCAGGGGCGGCCGGGCCTGCTCGGCCTCTATTGCCCGCATCGCTGCGTCGACCTCTCCTATGGCCGTGTCGAGGATGGCGGGCTGCGCTGCCTCTATCACGGCTGGCTGTTCGATATCGCGGGACGCTGCCTCGAGCAGCCGGCCGAACCGGATGGCAGCACCTACCGGCACGAGGTGCGGCACAAATCCTATCCCTGCCGCGAGGCGGCGGGGGCGATCTTCGCCTATCTCGGACCGGGCGAGGCGCCGCTCTTCCCGGCTTTCCATTTCCTGCAAGCGCCGCCGGAAAAGGTGCATCAGAGCAAGCTTTTCCATGCCTGCAACTATCTGCAGGCGAACGAGGGCAATCTCGATCCGGCGCATCTCTCCTATCTGCACCGCTTCCGCGAGCCGCTCGCCGACCGCGCCGGCTCCTATCGCGCCGGCACGCAGGCCGTGATCGGCGACACGCGGCCCAAGATCGAGATCGAGCGCACCCGTTTCGGCCTGCGCCTCTATACCCAGCGCCGCACCGCGGAAGGCCAGAAGCATGTGCGCGTCACCTGCTTCGTCCTGCCCAATCTCGGCTTCTTCTCGGGCCAGGAGCAGCGCCATGGCGAAGGCGGCTATTCGGTCCATTGGCATGTGCCGATCGACGACGAAAGCCATTGGCGCTACGAGTTCTACTATCACGCGGCACGTGCCTTGGATAAGGACGGGCTCGTCGCGCGGGCGCGCCAGGAAGTCGGCGAGGACTCCCGGCCGCTGCGCCATGCCGGCAACCGCTATCGTCAGGATCGCGCCTCGATGAGCCATGCCTTCGCCGGGCTCGGGCCCTATTTCGCCGCACACGACCTTTTCGCGGTGCAGACGCCGGGCCCCGTCCTCGACCGCACGCGCGAGCATCTCGCCTCGACCGACATCGCCATCGTCGCCGCGCGGCGCATGCTGCTCGACGCGATGACGAGCGTCGCCCGCGGCGAGGATCCGCCGCTGGTCCTGCGCAGCGCCAACGAGAATGTCTTCAACGACATCGTGGTGCGCAGCCTGATGCTCGCGCCGGAGGAGGACCACCGCGCCCTCTGCGCGCGCGACATCGGATCCTGCGACTTTCACGCGCCGCGCGCTTGACGCGCCGGCTTGGCGAAATTCACAATAGCATTCGGAATTTCGGGAGGATGCGCGCCGCCGGCCCCGGCACCGGCGGGCGTTCGAAGGCATGACAGAGATCCCCTACCCCGCGCCCGGGACCAAGCTTCTGCGGCCGAGCTTGCGCGCTCCCGACGGGCGCGTGCTCAAGGGGGCCGTGCTGCTGCTCGTGGTCGGCGCCGTCACGCTGGCGCCGGTCTTTTACGTGCTGCTGTCGAGCTTCGACGTGGCGCCGATCGGCGCGCCCTTCAAGTTCGGCCTCTCCGGCTGGCGCGACGCGCTGCTCAGCCGCAACAGCTGGTCCTCGATTCTCTACTCCTTCGTGCTCGCCGTGCGCGTGCCGATCGCCATCGTGCTCGCCTTCGTCATCGGCTGGCTGCTGGTTCGGGTGCGGATTCCCGGCCGTCGCTTCATCGAGCTCACCCTGTGGTTCGGCTTCTTTCTGCCGGCGGTGCCGATGGTGATGGGTTGGATCCTGCTGCTCGACAGCAATTACGGCCTCTTGAACGTCGCGGTGAAGCAGCTGCCCTTCATCCATGGGCCGATCTTCTCGATCTATTCGGTGCCGGGCATCCTGTGGGTGCATCTCTCGCTCACCACCGTCCCGATCATGGTGATCCTGCTGGCACCGGCCTTCCGCCAGCTCGATGCGGGATTCGAGGAGGCGGCCGACATGGCCGGCGCCGGGCACTGGCGGACCCTCTTGCGCGTCACCATCCCGCTGCTGGTGCCGGCGATCCTTACCGCCTTCGTCTCCGGCCTGATCAAGAGCCTCGAGACTTTCGAGATCGAGCAGATCCTGGGCACGCCGGCCAAGATCTTCGTCTATGCGACGCGCATCTACGATCTCATCAATTGGGAGCCGCCGCTCTTTCCCCAGGCAATGGCGCTCAGCACCTTGTTCCTGGTGATCCTGCTGGCGCTCGCGCTCTTCTATCAGGCCTATCTTGCGCGCATCGGCGAACGCGCCACCGTGACCGGCCGCGGCCAGACCGTGCGGCCGCGCCCGCACACCCCCTGGGCCTATCTCGCCTCCGGCCTGCTCATTCTCTATGTCTCATTCAGCATCATCCTGCCGCTGCTGATCCTGCTGGCCGGCTCTTTCACCAAGCTGTTCGGCTTCTTCTTCCTCGAGCATGCCTGGACCACCGCCCATTGGCGCGAGGTCTTGAGCGACGAGCGCTTCCTGCGCGCGGCGCTCAATTCCGTGCTGCTCGGCAGCGCCGTCGGCCTCATCGGCATCCTGCTCTTCTCGCTCATCGCCTGGGCCCTGGTGCGCGCCGACATCTGGGGTCGCGGCGTCATCTCCGTGCTGGTCTGGCTGCCCTGGGCGATACCGGGGCTGGTGCTCGGCGTGAGCCTGCTCAGCCTGATGCTGAACATCCCCGGCATCTCCTGGCTCTACGGCACGATCGTGCCGCTGGTTCTCGCCCTCGTCATCAAGGAGCTGCCGATCGGCGTGCAGCTGTTGCGCGGCGCGCTCGGCCAAGTCTCGGGCCAGCTCGAGGAGGCGGCGCGCATGTCGGGCGCGGGCTTCGCCTCGATCTTCCGGCGCGTGACGCTGCCGCTCATCATGCCGATGCTGGTCTCGGTGTTCCTGCTGATCTTCGCCGGCACCATCCGCGACATCTCGACGGTGGTGCTGATCGCCACGCCGGGCTTGCGCACCCTGTCGCTGCTCATGTTCGATTTCGCCGCCGCCGGCCGCTTCGAATCGGCCTCGGTCGTCGGCATCCTGATCGCGCTCATCTCGCTCGTCATCACCATGATCGCCTATCGCATCGGCAACCGGCTGGGCTTCGGGAATTAGCGCCATGACGACCAAAGAAGAGAACGAGCTCCTGACCCGCACCGGCCCCGGCACGCCGGGCGGCGATCTGCTGCGCCGCTACTGGCAACCAGTCGGTTTGAGCAGCGATATCGCCGGCGGCCCGATCGCCATCCGCGTGCTGTCGGAGGATCTCGTGCTGTTCCGCGACGATCAGGGGCGGCCGGGCCTGCTCGGCCTCTATTGCCCGCATCGCTGCGTCGACCTCTCCTATGGCCGTGTCGAGGATGGCGGGCTGCGCTGCCTCTATCACGGCTGGCTGTTCGATATCGCGGGACGCTGCCTCGAGCAGCCGGCCGAGCCGGATGGCAGCACCTACCGGCACGAGGTGCGGCACAAATCCTACCCCTGCCGCGAGGCGGCGGGGGCGATCTTCGCCTATCTCGGACCGGGCGCGCCGCCGCTCTTCCCCGGCTTCCATTTCCTCTCGGCGCCCGAGGCGCATGTCCACCAGACCAAGCTCCATCATCGCTGCAACTATCTGCAGGCGAACGAGGGCAATATCGATCCGGCGCACCTCTCCTATCTGCACAGCTTCAAGAAGCCGCTGGCCGAGAAGGGCGAGCAGTCGCTGAAGGTGCAGCAGGCGATCATCCGCGATATCCGTCCCAAGATCGAGATCGAGCGCACGCGCTTCGGCATTCGGATATACGCGCAGCGCCATGCGGAGGCGGGCAAGAAGCTGGTGCGCGTCACCAACTATGTCTTTCCCAATCTGGGATTCTTCGCCGGCGAGGGCGGCCGATCCGGGCCGGGCGGCTATTCGGTCCATTGGCATGTGCCGATCGACGACGAGAGCCACTGGCGCTACGATTTCGTCTATCACGCTCATACGCCGCTCGATAAGGCGCATCTGCGCGCCAAGGTCGGGGAGGAGGTGGGCCCCGGCTACATACCGGTCCGCAAGGCCGAGAACCGCTTCCGGCAGGACCGTCAGGAGATGAAGACCAAGTCCTTCTCCGGCCTCGGCACCTACTTCCCGGCGCACGACCTGCTCGCCGTGCAGACGCCCGGCGCCATCCATGACCGCACGCGCGAGCATCTCGCGACCACGGACATCGCCGTCGTCAATGCGCGGCGTATGATGCTGAACGCGATGAAGGCCATGGCGGACGGCGAGGATCCGCCCTTCCTGCTGCGCAGCGCCAACGAGAATGTCTTCAACGACATCGTCGTGATGGCGCTGGAGCTCGCCGAGGAGGAGAGCGCCCAGGCGCACTGCGCCGAGCTCATCCGCACCGGCGACTTCCACCGGTTGAGCGTATGACCACGGACCTCTCCGGCCGCGTCGCGCTGGTCACCGGCGCCGCCAAGGGCATGGGCGCCGCCATGAGCCGCGCCCTGGTCGAAGCCGGCGCGCGCGTGGCCGGGCTCGACAATGACGACTCCTCGCTGGCGGCGCAGGCCGCTTCGCTCGGCGCATCCTTCCTGCCCATCGCCGCCGATGTCGCCTCGATCGGTGCTTGCGAGGCCGCCGTCGCGCGCACCGTCACCGAGCTCGGCCGCCTCGACATACTGGTCAACAACGCCGCCGTCGGCATGCCGGTGGTGCGGCCGCGCGGCCACAAGGGCCCCTTGCGCTTCTGGGAAGGCGAGCCCGAAGGATGGCGGCGGCTGATGCAGATCAACAGCGAGGGCGCCTATTTCATGGCGCGTTACGCGACGCCGCCCATGCTGGCGCAGGGCTGGGGACGCATCATCACCGTCACCACCAATTTCGACACGATGCTGAGCCCCGGCCGCTTCGGCTACGGGCCCGCCAAGGCGGCGCTCGAAGCCGGCTGCGCGATCTGGGCGAAGGAGCTCGAGGGCAGCGGCGTCACGGTCAATGTGCTGATTCCCGGGCGCCAGACCAACACCACCATCTTCCCGCCCGAAATGCCGCGCGACGGCATGCTCGAGCCCGACATCATGATGGCACCCGTCGTCTGGCTGGCCTCGACCGCTTCGGATGGCATCAGCGGCCGGCGCTTCATCGCCGAGACCTGGTCGCCGCAGCAGGAAGCCGCGCCGATCGCCTGGCCGCAACTGAAGAGGAAGGCGTCATGAGAGTGCTGGCCCTGCTTCTGCTCACGCTTTTGCTCGCCCTTCCCGCGCGCGCCGACTGGCAGGACGGCGCCGGTTCCGATTGGCAGCAGCTGCTCGAGGCGGCGCGCAAGGAAGGCAAGCTCGTCATCGCCGGACGGCCCGACCTCGCCGTGCCGATGACCGAGGCCTTCCGGCGCGACACGGGCATCGGCATCGACTATCTCGGCGGCGAAGGGCGCGAGCAGCAGACCCGGCTCGCACGCGAGATGCGGGCGCACCAGGTCACCATCGACATCGTCTTCGGTGGCCAGTCCATGGTGCCCTTCGTCAAGGGCGACTTCATGAAGCCGATCAAGACGCAACTGATCCTGCCCAGCGTGCTCGACCCCAAGGCATGGAAAGGCGAGCATCTGAAATGGGTCGACCAGGCCGGCACCTATCTCTTCGAGGCGGCCGAATATGTGCATGGCTGGCCGATCTGGAACAGCGCGCTCGTGAAGCCGGGCGAGATCACCAGCTGGCACGATCTGATGAAGCCGCAATTCAAGGGCAAGATCGCCTCCTTCGACCCGCGCATCGGCGGCCCCGGCCAGGCCGCCGCCTCCTATCTCGCCGATCTCTTCGGAATCGACTTCATCCGCCGGCTCTACACGCAGCAGGAGGTCGTGCTGTCGAACCATAGCCGGCAGATGGTGGAATGGGTGCAGCGCGGCACGCATCTCGTGGCGCTCGGCACGCTGCCGCCCGATATCGAATATTTCCGCAAGGCCGGCGCGAAGAACATCACGGTCGGCACGCTCGCCGATGGACCCGGCGCGCTGCTTGGCGGCTCGAGCGTGGTGGCGGAGCCGAGGGAGGCGCCTCATCCCAACGCCGCCGCCGTGTTCCTCAACTGGTATGCGAGCCAGCCGGGCCAGGCGCTCTATTCCGCCATCTGGAGAATCCCGAGCCGCCGTACCGACGTCTCGCTCGACGGCATTCCTGACTACACGGTGCCCAAGCCCGGCCTCTCCTACATCGATCAATATACCGAGCAATGGTATGTCGAGCGCTATCTCGGCAAATATCAGAATGCGCTGGTGGAGGCGCTGGGCGGACGATGATGATGCGCGCGTTGATGCTTTTGATCTTCCTGGCGCTCGGCGCCGACGCGGCACGCGCCGCCGAGTGGGATGCCGGCGCCGGCCCCGCATGGCAGCAGACGCTCGCGGCGGCGCGCGGCGAGGGCAATGTCGTCATCTCCGGCCAGCCCGAGCTCGCCAAGCCGCTCGCCGACGCCTTCAAGCGCGATACCGGCCTCGGCCTCGAGCATATCCCCGGCGAGCCGCGCGACGTCATCGCGCGCGTCGCGCGCGAGATGCGCGCCCATTCGCTCACCATCGATCTCTTCTTCACCGGCTCGACGACGCTGCCGCTGATCCGCCAGGGGCTGATGGAGGCGGTGAAACCGCAGCTCATGCTGCCGAGCGTTACCGATCCCGCGAACTGGATCGACGGCCGGCTCAAATGGATCGACAATGAAGGCGAGTACCTGCTGATCCCCAGCGAATATGTCCATGGCTGGCCGCTGTTCAATTCCGACATCGTGAAGGCCGGCGAGATCACGCGCTGGCAGGACATGCTCGAAACCCGATACAAGGGCAAGATCGCCGCCTACGATCCGCGCAGCGGCGGGCCGGGACAGGCCGTCGCGTCCTTCCTCGCCGCGACGCTCGGCATCGATTTCATCAAGCGGCTCTATGTCGGCCAGGAAGCGACGCTCGCCGGCAACAGCCGCCAGCTCGTCGAATGGGCGGCACGCGGCACCTACCCCATCGTGCTGGCGGCGCTGCCGACCGACATCGAGCGCTTCCGCCGCAACGGCTTCAACAATCTCGTCGTCGGCGACATGACCGACGGGCCCGGAACGCTGCTCGGCGGCTCGAGCCTGCTCGCCGAGCCCAAGGGCGCGCCGCATCCCAAGGCCGCGACCATCTTCCTCAACTGGTACTACAGCCATCAGGGGCAGGAGATTTTCTCGACCGTCTGGGAGACGCCGAGCCGGCGCAAGGATGTGCAGGTTTCGACGGTGCCCGCCTATACGATTCCGAAGCCCGGCGTCGCCTATATCGACCAGTATCGCGAGGATTGGTACGAGAATGTCCGTCCCAAGGTGCAGAAAGCCATCACCGAAGCGCTCGGCGGCCAGTGAGATGCGGCGCGCGCTTCTTGCCCTGCTGCTGATCGCCGCCGCGCTGCCCGCTTGGGCCGCGGACTGGCAGGAGGGCGGCGGCGCCAAATGGGCCGAGACCCTGGCGGCGGCGCGCGAGGAGGCCCGTGTCGTGGTGATGGGCCGCCCCGATCTCGCCAAGCCTTATGCCGAGGGCTTCCAGCGCGATACCGGCATCACGCTCGATTATCTCGGCGGTGAGGGCCGCGAGCAGGTCAGCCGCCTCGCCCGCGAGCTGCGCGCCGGTGCCGTCACCATCGATCTCCTGTTCGGCGGCGCCACGACCTTGGGAATGGCACATCAGGGCCAGCTCGCCGACCTCACGCCGCAGCTGCTGCTGCCCGGCGTGACTGATGGCAGAAACTGGGCGGGCGGCCATCTCAAATGGATCGACAACACCCATCGCTACATGCTGCTCGGCAGCGAATACATCCATGGCTGGCCGGTCTTCAATAGCGACCTGGTCAAGCCCGGCACGATCACCAGCTGGCAGGATCTGCTGAAACCCGAATTCAAGGGCAAGATCGCCGCCTTCGATCCGCGCAGCGGCGGGCCGGGACAGGCGGCCGCTTCCTACCTCGCCGACCGCTTCGGCATCGACTTCATCAAGCGTCTTTATATCGGCCAGGATGTGACGCTCGGCGCGCACAGCCGGCAGATCCTCGAATGGGTGGCGCGCGGCACGCATCTCGTGGCGCTCGGCGCGCTGCCGACCGACATCGAGCAGTTCCGCCGCAACGGCGTCACCAATCTCGTGGTCGGCCAGATGAGCGACGCGCCGGGTGCCCTGCTCGGCGGCAGCGCCGTCGTCTGCGAGCCGAAGGGCGCGCCGCATCCGGCAGCCGCCACCGTATTCCTCAACTGGTTCCTGTCCAAGCCCGGCCAGCAGATCTTCGCCCATGTCTGGCAGGTGCCGAGCCGCCGTACCGATGTGACGGACAAGACGATCCCGTCCTACGTCATCCCCAAGCCGGGCGTCGCCTATCTCGACGAATATGAAGAGAATTGGTACGAGAATGTCCGCCCGAAGGTCGCCAAAGCGATCACCGACGCGCTCGGCGGCCATTGACGACACGGTATGATTCTGTGGTGGCCGCGTCCTCGCGCGCTTGTTAGCTTCGCCACCGCGTCATCCTCGGCCATGTGATCCCCGCATGAGCGACATCCAGCACGGCGGCGGTTCCGAGCTCGAAGCCCTGCTGCGCCGGCAATTGGCCGACGCGCCCAATCCCGTGACCTGGCGCGCGCTGGCCGAGGCGCAGCTCGCGCGCGGCGCGCTCGAGGAGGCGGAGCGCTCCTTTCTCGCCGCGCTGGCGCTCGACCCCGGCGACACCGGCACGCGCCTTGGGCTCATCGATTGCGCGCTCTGGCGCGAGGGGCTGGCCGGCTGGCAGCGGCGCACGGACGAGGCCTTGTCCCTGCGCATCGCGTTCCCCGCAGCCTTTCATTTCCTGATCCGCAAGGCCTGCCTGCTGTGGATCCAGCATCAGACCGACCCTTGCGCGCGCATTCTCCTGACCCTGTCCGCGGGACTGCAGCGCGAGGGTGCGGCCCTGGCCGAGACGCTGCGCGGCTATACCATGTCGATGGCGGGACATCTCAACGGCCTGGTGCGCGCCGGCGCGAGCGGTCGCGCGGCGCGCTATTCCGCCGAAAGCCGGCCGCCGCTGTTTCTCGCCGGCGACAGCCATTGCATCGCGCCTGCTGCGAGCATCGTCACGCTCGGCGGCGCCGAGCGGCGCGTCCTGCCGCTTTATGTGCTGGGCTGCAAGGCCTGGCACTTGGCCAACCCGCTGCGCAATCAGTACAAGGAATGCGGCGAGCGGCTGGCGCGCGCCCTGCCGCCCGGCGCCGAGCTTCTGTTCAGCGCCGGCGACATCGATTGCCGCTACCAGAGCGGCTTCCACAATTTCCATCGCAAGACCGGCGCCGATCTCGACCGCGCGATTCCCAAGACGGTCGCGTCCTATCTCGATGCGCTGCAGCGCCTGTTTCCGGACGATCGCACCCGCCTGATGCTGCTCGCCCCGCCGGCGCCGCGCGACGATCTGCAGCCGCTCGACGAGTCCGACCGCGCGCTGCTGCCGACCATCTCGGCGCGCTTTCACCAGGCCCTGGTGCATGGCTGCGCCGAACGCGGTCTGCCGCTCGTCGATTACTACACCCTCACCGCCGGCGCGGAGGGCTGGTCGAACCGCCGGCACCATGTCGACGGCCACCATCTTCATGCCGACGCGCTCGGCCTCGCGATCGAGGCCGCCGGCATTGCATGACCGTCACGGCTTCCCGCGTCGGCGACGCGTGCCGGGCTCCTGGCTCGGCAGCGCCTGGGTCGGCGGAAGCTGGGGCGGCGGCAGCTCGGCGACCTGCCGCTCGGCCAGACGAAGGGCCAGGAGACTGTCGGGCAGCTGCGGAAAATCGAGTCCGGAAGCTTCGCCGAAGCCGAAAGCGGCGGTGAGATCACCGCAGATCTGCCGCCGCCAATCGCTGACATTCGCGACCTCGACGTTGAAGCGCGCCTCGATGAAGCGAAGCACGGAAGTATGGTCAAAAACCTCCGAACAGACATACCCGCCGCGGGTCCAAGGCGAGATCACGATGCAGGGAACACGAAAACCGAGGCCGATCGGCTGGCGGTTGACGAATTCGTGCCTGGTTCCCGGCTCCGGGGTCGGCGGGACGACATGGTCGAATTGGCCATCGTTCTCGTCGTAATTCAGGATGAGCGCCGTGCGCGCCCACAAGGCGGGGTTGGACCACAGCGCCTGCAGGATGAGATGAGTATGATGCGCGCCCGCCGCCGGCAGATAGTCGGGATGTTCCGACAAATGCGCGGGCGGCACGATCCAGGTGACTTGCGGAATATTGCCCGAGCGGAGATCGGCGATCAGCTCTTCGAAGGGCCGATTTCGCAGCGCCGCATCGTAGAGCGCCGAGGATGTCGGAAGGTCGTGGAACTGGGTCAGATATTTGACCACGTTGCAATTGTAGTCGTCGACATCATGGTAGATCCGCCAGGATATGCCCGCCCGCTGCAGCCGCTCCGGATAGCTCTCCCAGCCATAGCTTCCTGAGCGGTTGGTTATGGCGGGCCCGCCATGCGCGCCTTCGGCATCGATCGTCCCGGTCATCAGGAAAAAGCGATTGGGATGGGTTGGCCCGAGCATCGACGCGTGATAGCCGTCGCAGATCGTGAAGGCATCGGCCAGCGCGTAGTAAAAGCCGATGTCGGCGCGCGTGAGATAACCCATAGTCAGCGTGCCGTTCTCATGATCGGCATCGCGGTGGGCCGCGATCCATCCATTCATCTTGCCGCCGTTCCAGCAGCGATGCTGCGGCCCCCAGGCATGGCTCAGGACGTGCAGGCGCTGAGCGTTGGTTCGTGTGGTGTCCAGGTGGAAAGGCAGCTCTTCACCGTCGCGATTGAGCGGATCCGGTTGACGAAAAACGCTCCGTCCGTCGGGCAAACGAATCGCCGCCCCATCCTCGAAGCCGCGCACGCCCGACAAGGTCCCGAAATAATGATCGAAGGAGCGGTTCTCCTTCATCAGCACGATGATATGGTCGATATCCGTGAGCTTCGACGCCGGTCCCGGCTGCGCGCGCGCGGCCGGCCCGAGGAAGGCGCCGATCGTGCTCACGGCGCCCATTTCGAGCAGACGGCGACGAGTGAGCGTCATCGATCCTGGTCGCAGGGACGCAGGGAAACCCGCTCGCTCCTCGATCGGCGGTTATCGTCAGCGCCCATTCGGGTCCTTCACCTCGTAGCCGTTCTTGCGGCATTCCGCGACATAGGTGCCCCACACCCGATTGCGCAGCTCCTCGGGCAGGTCCTTGTAGCGCAGCAGCGTGCCGCCTTCGGCGACCGTCTTGTGCGTCTTGTCGAACAGGTGGTTGAGCGGCACCTTGCGGCTGCGCAGCTTGACGGCGAGCTGGTAGGCGCTGGGGCTGGTGCCGAAATGGCCGTGCCACCACATGTTGGGCGGCACCACGACGCCGTAATCATGCTCCGGCCAGTCGAAGCGCACCTCCTTCCGTCCTTCCTGCCACATGGTCGTGTAGCCCGTCGCACCGGGAAGAGTGAAAACGAAGGCCGAGGGGCCATGGCGGTGCGGATTGTAGAATTGCAGGCCGGGATGCTGGGCGAGATGCGCCGAGATGACGGAGTTCGCCAGCTCGAAATAGGCCGTGTTGTTGCCCTCGCCCTTCTCGGCGAAGGAGCTGCGCGGCACCGCCAGCACATCAGGCACGAAGCTCGTCTCGTAGAGATTGACCGCCGTACGCTCGTGCTTGGCGTCGGGCTGGTAGAGCTCCATGTCGGCGGGATCGGCATCGAGATCGATGCGGTCGAAATTCCATTCGACGCCGAAGACGAAGCGCCGGTCGCGGAAAAGGTTGTAGACGATCGGAATGGTGTTGACGCTGACGAAGCGCACGGGCTCGGATCCCGAACCGTTGTGCAGCCGGTAGGGATGGTTGAGCGGCACGGCGAACAGGCTGTGCTTGCCCCATTCGAAGGTGATGGTCCTTTTCGGCGTCTCGACGCTGGTGCTGCCCTGGCCCGAGATGATGAAGATCACCTCGTCGCAGAGCTGGCGCCAGCGATTGCTCGATTTGCCCGGCGCGATCTCGCCGACATAGAGGCCGGCCAGCGATTCGGCGCCGATGATGTCAAAGAAGGCGGCGCCGATGCCGCGCTCCGCCCAGTCTTTCACCGGCACCTTGGAGAGATTGCCCGCGGCATAACCGCGATGGAGGTCGAGCTCGAGATCGTCCTCGACCCAACGCTCATAGGCGGTACGTCCGTCCCAGGGAATTCCGACATGCGTCTTGGTCGTCGCCATACCTGTTTCCGTCCCCGTTTTTTCTGTCATGCGGGTTGTAGCACCCGCTCGCCGGCTTGGCGACTTGGCACTTGGAAGCAGGCGCCCCCCCAGCTACTTTCCTGCCGCGTGCGAGAGGAAGGGAGAGCGGGATGGCGGAGATATTGCTGAGCGAAACGCCGGCGCCGGGCGTGGCGCTGCTCAGGATCAACCGGCCCGAGGCGAAGAACGCGCTCAACCGCGATCTCCGCGCCCAGCTCGCCGAGCGGTTCCAGGCCTTGGGATCCGATCCCGAGGTGCGGGTGATCGTGCTCGCCGGCAACGAGGAGGCCTTCGCGGCCGGCGCCGATATCCGCGACGTGGCCGAGGCCGATGCCATCGACATGATGGCGCGCCCGACCGAATATCAGTGGCGCGCCATCCAGACCTGCCCGAAGCCGATCATCGCCGCCGTGCGCGGCTATGCGCTGGGCGGCGGCTGCGAGCTCGCCATGCATTGCGACATCATCGTCGCCGGCGAGACTGCGACCTTCGGCCAGCCCGAGGTCAAGATCGGCATCATTCCCGGCGCCGGCGGAACGCAGCGCCTGACGCGCGCGGTCGGCAAGTTCAAGGCCATGAAGATGCTGCTGCTCGGCGACCCGGTCGGCGCGAAAGAGGCCGAAGCCATGGGCCTCGTCAGCGAGCTGGTGCCCGACGACGAGGTGCTCGACCGCGCCCTGGCGCTCGCCAAGAAGATCTCCTACCTGCCGCCGCTCGCGGTGCGCCAGATCAAGGAGGTGGTCCTCGCCGGGCAGGATGCGTCGCTCGAGACCGCCCTCATGCTCGAGCGCAAGGCCTTCCATCTGCTGTTTGCGAGCGAGGATCAGAAGGAAGGCATGCGCGCGTTCCTCGAGAAGCGCCGCCCGTCCTACAAGGGCAAGTAGCGCGATGCGCGCGGCCCGGCTGCTCAGCCATGACGGGATCGCCGGCGTCAAGCTGGTCGAGGCGCCGATGCCCGAGCGTCGGCCTGGCGAGGTGCTGGTGCGGCTGCATCGCGCCTGCCTCAACCATGTCGATCTCTATCTCTGCAAGGGCGGTTCCGGCATCACCCATGCGCTGCCGCAGACGCTCGGCGTCGACGGCGCCGGCGAGGTCGCGGAATGCGACGCCGGCGACGCCAATCTCAAAGTCGGCGACAAGGTCGTGCTCTATCCCGCCATCACCTGCGGGCGCTGCGAATTCTGCCTGCGCGGCGACGTCATTCTATGCACGCGGGTGCGCATCCTGGGCGAGCAGCGCGACGGCACCATGGCCGAGTATATCGTCATGCCGGCAGCCAACTGCTTCGCCGTTCCGGAGGGCTGGACGCTCGACGAGGCGGCCGGCCTGCCGACCGCCTATCTCACCGCCTGGCGCATGGTGGTGACGCGCGGCGCGGTCGGCCCGAGCGACCGGGTGCTGATCCACGGCATCGGCGGCGGAGTGTCGATCGCCGCGCTGCAGATCGCCAAGATGCTCGGCGCCACCGTCATCGTCACCTCCGCCCATGACGAAAAGCTCGACAAGGCGAAGGGGCTCGGCGCCGACCATGCGATCAATTACGCGCGCGAGGAGGTTCTGGCGCGGGTGATGGAGATGACCGGCAAGCGCGGCGTCGATGTCGTGGTCGAGAATGTCGGCGAGAAGACTTGGGGCGTCTCGCTGCGCGCCCTGGTGCGCGGCGGCCGCATCGTCGTCTGCGGCGCCACGACTGGTGGGACGCCGGCCGCCGATCTGCAGCGCGTCTTCATCCGCCAGCTGCAGATCTTCGGCGTCACCCTCGCCAATCCCGGCGAGCTGCGCGACATGATCCGCGCCTTCACCGCCAATGGCATCAGGCCGGTGATCGATTCAAGCTATCCGCTCGACCAGGTGCCGCAGGCGCTGGAGCGCCTCGCCGCGGCGCGCCAGTTCGGCAAGGTCGTGGTGGAGATAAACTGAGGGGCCCTCAAGCAGAGCGCCGGCGCCAGACTTAAGACTCTGGGAGTTCACGATGGGTGCATGGAAGTGGGTCACGGAAATCTTAAGTGGCAGACCGGATCGGACGCCTGTCGTCGACGATGACGACGATCCTGTCGCGTACAATATGAAAATCGCGAGAGGTCTGCGGGAGAAGGCCGACCATAACAAATTTGAGTCACAGCTCTGCTTCTCCTTAGTTATAGGGGCGTCACTGACATCGCCGCTCTTCGTGACGCTTGGCAGTGACTTGTTCTGGGGTAAGATCGTTCCCGCTTCGCTCTCGCTCGTCGCAGCAGGCGCTACGTCGTGGCTCCAGCTCCGTAAGCCCCAGAAGCTGTGGGCACTGTATCGCTCGGCGCAACGTCACCTTGAGCATGAGCGCACGCAGCACCGGTATAAACTAGGCGAATACGAACAAGCTGCTGACCCCGCCAAACTATTGGCGGCAAACTCGGCCAAAATCGCAATCGACGTCCACTATCGATGGGAAGGCCTTGTTCCTGATCCGGATAGCCTGGGCACTGCCATTGCCGGCGGACTGCCGGTTAAGGAGAAGGAAAATGCCGGCGCTGCTCGCTGAGCCCGATGTCGCTCACGCCCCTTTGAACACGGCCTACGGAAATTTCGAGCTCTATTGCTTCAGCTGGTCCACGCATGAAGAAGATAACGTACTCGCTTTGGCCAATAAGCCGGAACAAGCAGGATGCCTCGTTCGAATTCAGAGCGCTTGCTATACGGGAGAAATATTTAAGAGCCATGATTGTGACTGCCACGAGCAGCTGGATTCCAGCCTTCGCAAAATCGCAGACGAAGGTGGGTTGTTCATTTACATGCTTCGCGATGGTCGTGGGGCTGGCCTACTGACCAAGGTCCGCGCGCTCGGACTCCTTTCCGAACGTGGTCTTGATACAGCTGAAGCTTATGACGCTCTCGGGGTGAAGAGAGATCCGCGGGAATACGACCAAGCATCATCGGTCCTGCAGCATTTCGGAATTCGGAGTCTGAGGCTGCTTACGAATAACCCGCGTAAAGTCGCCGGAATCAAAGCAGCCGGCATCGCCGTTAGACGCCTTCCACTCGAAATTCCAGCCACTGCCGAGTCCGCGCCTTACTTGCGAACAAAGGCAGAGAAAATGGGACACATCCTCAAACAATTCGGCGGGCAGTAAGCTGCAGAAGCCAAGACGCGAATTTCAGTCTCGATTCCACCGCCGCGCTAGTCGAGCCGATTACCAAAAGGACCGAGTTCAGCGTTTCGGGCCACGGCGGCCTGGTCAAGCCTACATCAATTGAGCGAGGTCTGCGCCGCGCCCTGATAGGCCTCGATCTTGGCGCGGATCTCCCGCGGGATCGGCACGGCCTTGCCGCTGGCGAGAGCGAGGAAGGCCGTCACGATCTTGGCGCCGAAGCGCTCATAGCCGTCGACATGGCCGACGATCCGGTAGGTCACCGAGGCGCGGCCGAGCCGCTCGACCAGCAGGGTGAGCTGCACGCGGTCGCCCATGCGGCTCGGCGCCGTGAAATCGCATTCGGCATGCACGATGGGCGCGCCGTGGCCCGAGCCGATCAGCTTGGCGAAGCCGTAGCCCAGCACCTGCTCGTACCAATCTTCGAGACAGGCATGCACGAGATCGAAATAATGCGGAAAATAGACGATGCCGGCCGGGTCGCATTGCGAGAAGCGGATCGGCAGCGTCACGGTGAAGGCACCGGCCGCCGGCACGAAGCGCTTCGCCTGGCCGGCGCTCACGGGTGGAAGCGTCCACCGCGCGCCGCGACACGCCTCAGAAGCGAGGAGGCGCGGTAGCGGTCCTCGCCATAGGTGCGGGCGAGATTGTCGAGCAAAGCGAGAATCACGGCCGCGCCGATCGCATCGGCCCAGGCGAGCGGCCCCTTGGGGTAGTTGGTGCCCTTCACCATTGCGGTGTCGATCGCCTCGACCGTCGCGACGCGATGCAGCGCCGTGTCGGCCGCCTCGTTGGCCAGCATCGCCACGGTGCGGAAGACGATGAGACCGGGAATGTCGGCGAGCACCGAGACGGATTTGCCGAGCGCCTGGAACAGGCCGCACACCGCGGCGAGCGCCTCGGGGCTCGCTTGCTCGGCGGGCGCCAGGGCGATGCGCTGGGCGCCGGCCCAGTCGAGCGCCAGATCGAAGGCGACGAGATCGTCGATGCCGAGCGAGGCGGCGCGCTCGGTGGCGCTCATGCCGTTGGTGAGCACGGCGGTGGCGGGCCCGATCCGGATGCGGCCGATGCCGCCCGGCATCTTGCGCCGCACTTTGATCTTGGCCGCGGAGATGAGATCGGCGAGCGGCTCGGCCGGGCCGAGATCGCCGGTGATCTCGATCTCGGCCGGACGCTGCGCCTCGGCGGCGCTGGCAGCCTGCGGCTTGTCGACGCCGGGCGTGTAATCGTAGAAGCCGCGGCCGCTCTTGCGCCCGAGCCGGCCCGCCTCGACCAGCTCCTGCTGGATGATCGAGGGGGTGAAGCGCGGATCGCCGTAATAGCTTGCATGCACGGTCGAGGTGACGGCGAAATTCACGTCATGGCCGATGAGGTCCATGAGCTCGAACGGGCCCATGCGGAACCCGCCCTGCTCGCGCATGATCGCGTCGAGGGTCGCGACGTCGGCGCCGCCCTCCTGCAGCACCCGCAAGCCCTCGGCATAGAAGGGCCGCGCCACGCGATTGACGATGAAGCCCGGCGTCGAACGCGTGGCGACCGGGCTCTTGCCCCAGCCGGCCGCAAGCGTCATCAGCGTATCCATGACGGATGGCGAAGTGGCGAGGCCTGATACCACCTCGACCAGCGGCATGAGCGGCGCCGGATTGAAGAAATGCAGGCCGGCGAAACGCTCAGGCTTTTTCAGCGCGGCGGCGATCGCGGTGATGGAGAGCGACGAGGTGTTGGAGGCGAGGATCGCATCCTCGGACACGATGCCCTCGAGCTCGGCGAACAAAGCGCGCTTGATACCGAGATCCTCCTTCACCGCCTCGACGACGAGCTTGGCCGGGGCGAGATCGGCCAGCGCCGCGACGCAGCCGAGCCGGGCGACGAGCGCGTCGCGCGCCTCTTGCGTCATCCGCCCTTTGGCGACCAAGCCGTCGAGCGCCTTGCCGGTGCCGGCCACCGCCTTCTCCGCCGCCCCCGCGAACGCATCGTAGAGCAGCACCTTGTGGCCGGCCGCCGCCGCGACCTGGGCGATGCCGGCGCCCATGGTGCCGGTGCCGATGACGGCGATGGTCTGTTGCTTGTCGAGCACGCCTCTCACCTTCCCTCGAATCGCGGCGCGCGCTTCTCGAGGAAGGAAGTGACGCCCTCCTGATAGTCGCGCGTGAACCCGGCTGCGCGCTGCGCATCGCGCTCATGATCGAGCTGGGCATCGAACCCGTTGGCCCAGCTCGCCTGCAGCGCACGCTTGATCGCGGCGAGGCCCTTGGCTGGCTGTGCGACGAGCTGGCGGACGATCACTTCCGTCGCCTCAGCGAGCTCGCTCTCGTCGACGGCCTTCCAGATCAGGCCCCAATCCTGCGCCTCGGCGCCGGTGATCGTCTCGCCGAGCAGCGCCAGGCCCGCGGCGCGCGCCTGGCCGACGAGGCGCGGCAGGATCCAGCTGCCGCCCGAATCCGGCACCAGGCCGAGCTTCGAGAAGCCGAAGGAGAATTTGGCCGCCCGCGTCGCGATCACGATGTCGGCGGCGAGCGCCAGGCTCGCGCCAGCGCCGGCGGCAACGCCATGCACCGAGGCGATGACGGGATAGGGCAGCGCCTTCAGGCGGCGGATGACCGGATTGTAGAGCGTATCGAGGCTGGTTCCGAGATCGGCCGGCGGCGCGCCGGGCGGACGGATGCGCTCGTTCAGATCCTGGCCGGCGCAGAAGCCTTTGCCGGCGCCCGACATCACCAGGCAGCGGCAGCCGGAATCCGCCTCGACCTTGTCGAGTGCGGCGCGCAGCGCCTCGTGCTGCGGCACGGTGAAGGCATTGACCTTGTCGGGCCGGTTGAGCATCAGCCGGGCGACGCCGCCGTCGAGAGTGAGCAGAACGAGATCGCTCATGCCGCTTCGCTCTTGCTCAAAGCCGCGAGCCAGTCGCGCATGCGCGCGAGCGTCCGTTCGGGCTGGTCGCGATGCGGCGAATGGCGGCAATTCGGCAGCAGCAGGATCTCGCTCGCCGGCGTGCGGCGCGCGATCGAATCGAGCTGGGCGCGCGTGCCATATTCGTCATTCTCGCCCTGGATCAAGAGGATGGGGCAGCGGATCGCCGCCAGATAGTCCTCGATGTTCCAGGCGCGGAAGCGCGGGTCAAGCCAAATGTCGTTCCAGCCGCGGAAGGTCGTCCCGGGATCGGCATGATAGGGGGCGAGCCGCTGCTCGAGATCGGTGGTCGCGAAGATGTGTCTTGCCGCCTCGATGCTGGCGATCGACAGGTCCTCGACGAAGACATGCGGGGCCTCGAGCATCAGGCCCGCCGGACCGTCGGGATGGGTCCCGGCATAGATCAAGGCGATCGAGGCACCGTCGCTGTGGCCGAGCAGCACCGGCTTCGCGATGCCGAAATGGGCAAGCAGTGCGGGCAGCACCACCTTCGCCTCGTGATGCATGTAATCGGGCTCGCGCTTTTCGGTGAAACGGTCCGAGGCGCCGTAGCCGTAGCGCGAATAGACGAGCATGCCGGCGCCGGTCGCCTCGGCGAGCTTGCCGGGAAAATCCTTCCAAAGCGCGACCGAGCCAAGCCCCTCATGCAGCATGACGATGGTCGGTGCGCCGGTGCCGCTCGGCGGGATCCAGGCGGTCTCCAGGCGGTGGCCGTCGATCACCGCCGTGCCGCTCGAAGGATCCGGCAAAGTCAACTCTTGGAGAAGGCGATCTCGCCGCCCGGCAGCAGATAGAGCACGATGGCGGCGCCGCCGCGCACCGTCGGGCTGTGCGCGCTGCCCGGTCCGTAGACCAGCCAGCCTTCGCCATGCCCGTCGAACTCGGCCCCTTCATCGATGGGCAGGATGAGGTCGATCTCGCCCTTGGGATGCGCGTGATGCGGACCGGCGATCTCGGTCATGCGCACGACATCGACCGAATAATCCTGCGTCGTCGGGCTCGGCTTGATGACGCGGCCCCAGCGCAGCGTCTCCTCGCCGCGCTGGGCAAGCCAGCCGTCGCGTACGCCCTCGCGGCAGGCGGCGGCGAGCGCCTTGAAGGTCTCACTCTGCGGCGGAAATTGCTTGTTGAGCGCGGCGGCGAGGCCGGGCTCGACGGCGCGGCCGGCAAGCCAGCCGGTGACGGTGCCGATCAGCGATTCGAATTGCGGCGTCATGAGTCGCTCCCTAGACGGAAAGCGGGTCCACACCCTTGGCGACGATCGCGCCCAGCGTCGCGCTCGCACCCTGCACGGCGATGCGCTGGTGATAGAACCACAAGCCGCGCAGGCCACCGAGCTCGGCGCCGTCGCCGGCGCGGCCGGGCCCGCCATGCAGGCAGTTCGGCATGACGATGCCGTGGCCGGTCTGCGACTCGGCGACCGAAGGATCGACCAAGAGCACGCGGCCATGGCTGTCGCCGAGCGCGGTCGCGGCTGTGCTGAGAAAATCCGCATCGGCGCTGAACACCGAGGCGACCAGCGAGCCGCCGCCGCGGCGCGCCAGCGCGAAGCCCTCGTCGCCCTTGCCGTAGGGCATGACGGTCGCGACCGGACCGAAGATCTCGATCTCGTTCACCGCCTTGGCGCGGCCGCTCTTGTCGACCAGCAGGGTCGGCGGCACGAAGGCGCCACGCTCGGCATCGGCATCGACGGCCGTGAATTGCTTGGGCGTGAAGGCGACGCTGGTCTCGGCCGCGAGCGCCTTCATCCCGTCCTCGATCGAGCGGCGCTGGCCCATGGTGACGACCGGCCCCATCCCGACGCCCTCGCTCGCCGGATTGCCGACCTTGAGCGCGCCGAGCGCGGCGGAGAGCGCCTCGACCGCCGCATCGAGCTTGTCGGAGGACACCAGCACGCGGCGGATGGCGGTGCATTTCTGGCCCGCCTTCTGCGTCATTTCCTTCACGACTTCTTTCACGAAAAAATCGAAGGACGGCGTGCCGGCGGCGGCATCGGGGCCGAGGATCGCGGCATTGAGGCTGTCGGCCTCGAGATTGACGCGGATCCCCTGCTTGCGGACGTTCGCATGCTCGAGGATCGCCGCGCCCGTCTCGGCCGAGCCGGTGAAGGCGACGACATCGCCGAGCCTGAGATGATCGAGGAGATCGCGCGGGCTGCCCGACAGCAGGGAGAGCGATCCCGGCGGCAGCAGATCGACCACCGCGCGCACCATCGCCTCGGACAGCATGCAGGTCGCGGTGGCGGGCTTGGCCAGCACCGGCAATCCTGCGAGCAGCGCCATGGCGGCCTTGCCCCACAGGCCCCAGGCCGGGAAGTTGAAGGCATTGATATGCACGGCGACGCCCTTCAAGGGCACGCCGATATGGCGGCCGATGAAATTTGGATCCTTGGCGAGCCGCGTCTCGGGCCCGTCGATGAGCAGCTTCGCCTCGCCGAGCTTGGCGCCTTCGCGGCCGATGAATTTGAGCGTGCCGATGGCGCCCTCGATGTCGATGGCCGCGTCGTTCTTGGTGTTGCCGGAATTCAGCCGGGCGATCTCGTACCAGTCGGCGCGCTTGGCGGCGAGCGCGTCGGCGATCTTGCCGAGCAGCGCCGCGCGGCCGGCATAGCCCAGTTCGCGCAGGGCGGGACCGCCCGTGTCGCGCGCATAGGCCAGCGCCGCGCCGAGATCGAGCCCGTCGGAGCTCGCATGGCCGATGGTGGCGTTATCGGTTGGATTGACCAGCAGCGTGCCCGTACCGGTGCCGCCCTGCCAGCGTCCCGAGAGATAGCTCTCGACCTTGCGTGTGTCGGTCACGGCGTCACGCCGCCTTCAGAAGAGGGCCGAGCTCGCTCTTCGCCCAGGGCACCACCCATTCGACGGCGACATCCTCGGGCAGCGTGCCCGAGCTCGCATCGTGCAGCAGCGGCTCGCCGACGCGCTTCGCGCCGAGCTCGCCGAGCAGCGTGTCGAAGCGCTTGCCGCCGAAGCAATAGGTCGTGTTGTAGGTGCGGTCGCCGAGCCCGATCACGCCATAGACCACGTTCGAGAGATCCGGCTTGTCGGTCTCGAGGCTGGTGAAGAAACCTTGCGCATTGTCGGGCACGTCGCCATTGCCGTAGGTCGAGGTGCAGATGAGGAAGGCGCCGCCGCCGTCGAACGCGTGGCTGTCGAGCTTGTCCATCAGCTCGATCTTGGCGGAATAGCCGGCCCCCTCGAGGGCGTCGCGCACCTCATGGGCGACCATCTCGGCCGTGCCGGTCATGGTCCCGACCAGGATTGTGATCTCGCCTGCCACCACGCTCCTCCATTGCCCAGCCGGGCCGAATGCATTAAAGTGCATGTTCGCTGGGAGTAATATACTGCAGTTCGGCGAACGTGCAAGCATGATAATGCATCTCAGGGACGCTTGATGGCCGGCAAAAGCTCCATGGCCGGCGAGGAAATCCCCGCCCCGTCCGAGGATCGGACCCGCTATCTGCGCCAGCTGGGCGACCGGGTGCGCGAAGCGCGGGCGCGGCGGGGCATGACGCGCAAGATTCTTGCGCGGGACTCGCAGGTTTCCGAACGCTATCTGGCCCAGCTCGAGGCGGGCCAGGGCAATATCTCGATCCTCCTGCTGCGCGAGCTGGCGCGCGCCCTCGACCTGCCGCTCGCGACCCTGGTCGGCGAGGGGCCCGAGCCGCCGGTCGATCTCGTGCATACGATCGAATTCTTGCGCCGGCTGCGCGGGCCCGATCTCGCCGAGGCGCACAAGCTGCTGGCCGGCCATTTCGGCGGCAGCGAGATCGATGCCCGCCGCGGCCGCATCGCGCTCATCGGCCTGCGCGGCGCCGGCAAGTCGACGCTGGGCGCCAAGCTGGCCGAGCGCCTCGGCGTGCCCTTCATCGAGCTCGACCGCGAGATCGAGACCGAAAGCGGCCAGCCCTTGAGCGGCATCTTCGATCTCTATGGCCAGCCCGGCTTTCGCCGCTTCGAGCGCCAGTGCCTGGACACGGTGATCGACAAGCATCCGCGCTTCGTGCTGGCGACCGGCGGCGGCCTGGTCTCCGAGCCCGGGACCTTCGAGCGGCTGCTGACAGCCTGCTTCACCGTCTGGGTGAGGGCGGCACCCTCGGAGCATATGCAGCGCGTCGTGGCGCAGGGCGACATGCGGCCGATGACCGACAATCGCGAAGCCATGGCCGACCTGCAGCGCATCCTCGCCGTGCGCGAGCCGCTCTATCGCAAGGCCGATGCGACGATCGACACGCAAGGCAAGAGCATCGCGCAGAGTCTCGAGGAGCTGGTGAAGGTGCTGCCGGCAGCGCAAGCTTAACCCTTCGCAGCAGAGAAAAGTGGGCCGTTGCGGGAGATTACCGAACTAAACATAGCCAGATGATATTATAGTCGCGTCTGTGGTCGATTTTGAATTGCAAATGAGCAGCACAGACAGCCGCCCGCATTGTCCAACGCCCGACGCGGTCGAGCTCTTCAGCCGTGGCTGCGAGGCGCTCGCCTCCTCTTCCTACAGTCACGCCAGCGCGTATTTTCGGGCTGCTCTGCTGATCTGTCCGGATTGGGCCACACCGCAATACAATCTCGCCTGTGCCCTGCGCGAGATGGGCGACGTGATCGGAGCAATTAATGCGCTCCGCCGCGGTCATGCCGTTGATCCAGAAGACCCGGACATTGCCTACAACTTGGCCACTCTGCTAGTCGACACGGGTCGTTTCGAGGAAAGCGTTGCCTTGTTCGACGAGTTGGTCGAGCGCCACCCCGAGCAGCAAAAGTACCTCGATAACCGGATTTACGCCGGCTGGCGCGCGTATAGTGCTTCTGGCGCGCGCGAAGCCGGCCATGGATTCGTGCGTATTTTGCTCGCCTGCATGCCCAAATCCGGCTCGACCTATCTCGCGGATTTGCTCGCTTCATTGCCTTCGATGCATCGCGCGCACCTCGTGCCGCATTACGGCCGCCGCGAGCAGGTCCTAGGAGTGGCGCAGCTCGTCCAGTATCGCCGCATCAATTACGTGAGCCAGCTACATCTAAAGCCAAGCCAGACGACGCACGAGCTGATCAGGGAATTCGGGCTGCGTCCCGTCGTCCTCGTCCGCAATCTGTGGGACGTAATGGTCAGCCTGCGCGATCACATGCACCAATGCTCGCTCGACTGGAGCATGGCGCAGATCGACCCCGCCTTCCGCAGCTGGAACGAAGACCGCCAATATGATTTCCTGGCGCGGGCCATGATGCCGTGGTTCATCGACTTTCATGTCAGCTGGTCACGCGTGGCCGACAAGTTGGCACTAGACTACGAAACTCTGATCGCCGAACCCTCGGCGACCATCACTCGAATCGTCGAATGGACCGGCTTGGCCGCGAGCAGCGCCGATGTCGCTGCGGCCCTCGTCCGGGTCGGGCATGCCGCCACCTTCAACCAAGGCGGCAGTGGTCGCGGCCATGCCGTGCCCGAATCGGCACGCGCCCATGTACGGGCGCTCGCCGCGTACTACACCGACGTGGATTTCGCGTCGCTGCTCGACTAGCGAAACCACTCCCGCTGCTTCGCGATGTACTCCGCCGTACGGTAGGACATGGCGCTCACCGTGGCCGTCGCCGGATAGCCGGTCAGCGTCGGGAAGGTCGAGGCGCCGAGCACGAAGAGATTGTCGACATCGTGCGCCTGGCCCCAGCCATTGACCACCGACAGCTTCGGATCGGCGCCCATGCGCGTGCCGCCCGACCAGCGCGAGGCGCGCTCGGCCCCGCGTGACCACAGCTTGCTGGCGCCCGTCTCGCGCATGATGCGCTCGCCCAGCTTGCGCAGGTAATCCTGCAGTCGGCGCTCGTTCTGGTGGAAGGAGAAGGTGACGCGAGGCACCGGGATGCCCCAATCGTCCTTCATGTCGGGATCGATGTCGATGACATTGTCGCGATGCGCCAAGGTCTCCGGCGTCATGTTGATCTCGAGCGTGCGCGTGTAATAGTGCGCGATCGTCTCCTTGTAGGCCGCGCCCCATTTCTTCGTACCCGGCGGAACGAGATCGTAACGCTGCACCGGCGTGCCGTCGCCGCTCGAGCCGATGCCGGCGCCCCGGATGAAGCCGAGACCGGCATGGTCGAAATTGTTGCCGTTGAAATCGTCCATGCGCACGGCAGCACAGTTCGGCCCGACGAAGGAGTTGACGATGTAATCGTCGTAATAGCCCTCGATGCGCACGTCGCCATGGCCGAACAGCCCCTTGCCGACCGTGCCGCTCGAATTCGCCAGCCCCTTTCCGTCGCGCCCGGAGAGCAGCAGGAGGCGGACATTCTCGAAGGTATAGCCGCACAGCACGACGGCCTTGGCGCGCTGCTCGGCGATCTGCCTGTCGGGCGTGAAATAGCTGACGCCGGTGACACGGCCGCGATCGTCGGCATTGATGCGGAAGACGCGGGCATTGGTGTGGAGCTCGACATTGCCGGTCTGCAAGGCCACCGGGATGACGGTGTAGAGCGTCGCCGCCTTGGCGCTGACATGGCAGCCATATTCGTTGCAGTGACCGCAATAGGCGCAGGCCGGCCGCTCGGCGATGCGCGTGTCGTAGGGTGCGGGCGGCCGGTAGGCCTGCGACAGCACGCCGGCGCCGCTGACATAGGGATGGTAGCCGAGCTTGCGACAGGCCTCCTCGAAGAGATTCATCTTGGCGCTGCGGCGGAGCGGCGGCAGCGGATAGCCGCGTCGGCGCGGGCCCGCGAACGGGTTGCGCTCGTTACCGCCCGACACGCCCCATTCCCATTCGAACTTCTCGTAATAGGGCTCGAGATCGTCATAGGAGATCGGCCAGTCGAAGATCTCGTAGCCGGTGAGATCGGCCTTGGCACGCTCGGCGACACCCGTCGCGATCTCGTTGCTGTGCACCTTGAAATCGCCGGGCAGCAGCCGCGCCGCCTGGCCCGTCCAATGGATGGTCTGGCCGCCCAGCGCGTTGATGGTGGTGTAGCGCGGCACGGCGCGCTCGTCGGGCCGCGAGCGGAAGGTCACCGGATCGTGCCGCGCCCACTCGACCTGCGCCGCCCGGGTGATGAAGCGGATCGCGTCGCGCGCCGCGTAATCCTGCGGCGTGAGCGCCGCGCCGCGCTCGAACATCACGACCTTCAGCCCCTGCGTGCCGAGCTCCTTGGCGAGAATGCCGCCGACCGCGCCGGCGCCGATGATGCAGACATCCGCGATGCTATCGGCCATGGCTCAGATCCCCTTCCGCGGCATGCCGTCCTGCGCGACGGGCGGCAAATCGATGCGCTTGTTGATGTAGGGATCGTCATAGCCCCAGCGCTGGCCGGGAAAGCCGACGAGCTGCCAGCCGACCAGGCCACGATTGCCGCCATAGATGGGCTCGCAGAACACGCCTTCCATGATGTGGCGGCGCATGGTCTCGAAGATCTGCGGGCCGCCTTCCACCTCCTTGATCTTGCCTCCCTCGAGCGCCTCCAGCACCGCGTCCTGCTGCGCCGGCGCCAGGCCCGCGAAGGCTTTGCCGAACTGCGCCGTGCAGTGCGCATCGATCTCTGCCAGCGCGCGCTGGTAGCGCGGCAGCTGCGCGCGATAGGCGCCGGCGAGCGCCTGGTCGATATAGAAGACGGCGCCCGCCTCGACGGCACCCGGCGTGTCGGTGGTCGGCAGAATGCGGCCGGAGATCGCCTCGAGCGTCACGAGCTCCGCCGGCGTGAGCGCCATCGGCACCGCGCCGGCACCCGAGCCTGCCAAACCGGTGCAGGATTCGAGCAGCTCCGCATAGGCGAAGGCAGCGCCGGCGGTGACGCCGACCTTCTGCAGCCGTTCCATGAAGTCGCGCCGCGTGATGCGCTTGTCGAGATAGGCGCGGATCGTCTCTTCCGCCGACATTGTTCCCCCCTTCGCCCGCTCAGCGCGCTTGTGTCAGGGAATGTTAGCAGGCGGAAGGCGAACTGGGGCGGATAGCGCGAGCTATTGCCTCTTTTGCCGTCAATGATGCGGAATTGGCGGCGGGACGTCCTCGCCCGCAGCGAGCCGGCCTAGCCAAGCATCGACCTCGTGCGCCTCCAGATGCAGGCCGTCAGCCTGATAGGCCTCCCAGGCGGCGAGGGCTTCGCGCCGAAATGCCTCTCTTAGCTCTGACTTGGCCTCGTCGGCGGGGCGTAGGCAGGACATAAGGGCATACTTATCCGACTGCTCTCCCTATGCAAGATAGTGCTTGTCAGCCCCCGTCCCCTGCACTATCTTGCAGCGGTCCGGCTGCATTATCCTGCAGCCGATCCCATTTCATTCCCACTCGCCTGAACTCGGGGAGGGCGGCTTGGCACCAGTGACCTTCGATCGCACGCCGGAGCAGTATCGGCATTGGAAAGTGAGCTATGACGGGCGGGTGGCGACCATCGCCATGGATGTCGCCGAGGATGGCGGCCTCAAGCCCGGCTACAAGCTGAAGCTCAATTCCTACGATCTCGGCGTCGATATCGAGCTCTACGACGCGCTGCAGCGCATCCGCTTCGAGCATCCCGAGGTCGGCTGCGTCGTGCTGACCAGCGCCAAGGACAAGATGTTCTGCGCCGGCGCCAACATCTACATGCTGGGCACCTCGAGCCACGCCTGGAAGGTGAATTTCTGCAAGTTCACCAACGAGACGCGCAACGGCTTCGAGGATTCGAGCCACCATGACGGGCTGAAATTCGTCGCCGCCGTCAACGGCACCTGCGCCGGCGGCGGCTACGAGGTGGCGCTCGCCTGCGACGAGATCGTGATGGTCGACGACCGCTCGAGCGTCGTCAGCCTGCCGGAGGTGCCGCTGCTCGGCGTGCTGCCCGGCACCGGTGGCCTCACGCGCGTCGTCGACAAGCGCAAGGTCCGCCGCGACATCGCCGATATGTTCTGCACCTCGTCCGACGGCGTGCGCGCCGAGCGCGCCAAGAGCTGGGGCCTGGTCGACCACATCGCGCCGCCGGCCGATTTCCAGAACATGGTGCGCACGCGCGCCGAGACGCTGGCCAAGAGCTCGCCGCGTCCGGCCGGCGCCAAGGGCATCAAGCTCAACCCGCTGAAGCGCACCATCGACGATGCGGGCTATCACTACCAGACCGTCGATATCGCCTTCGACCGGGCAGGCCATCGCGCGACCCTGACCGTCAAGGCGCCGAAGGACAAGCAGGCCGACACGCCCGAGGCGATCCTCGCCGCCGGCGACGGCTGGTGGCCGCTGCAGCTCGCGCGCGAGCTCGACGACGCCATCCTGATGCTGCGCTGCAACGAGCTCGATCTCGGCCTCATCGTGCTGAAGACCGAGGGCAATGCCGACGCGGTGCTCGCCGTCGACCAGACGCTGGTCAAGCAGCGCGACAATTGGCTGGTGCGCGAGACCATCGGCTATCTGCGCCGCACCCTGGCGCGGCTCGACGTCTCCTCGCGCAGCTTCTATGCGGTGATCGACGAGGGCTCCTGCTTCGCCGGGCTGCTCTACGAGCTGGCACTCGCCGCCGACCGCTCCTACATGCTGGCGCTGCCCGAGGGCTCGAACGCGCCGCCCGCGGTCACGCTGGACGAGGTCAATTTCGGCCTCTTCCCCATGGTCAATGGCGTGTCGCGGCTCGCCAACCGTTTCTATGGCGACGAGAAGAAGCTCGCCGCGCTCAAGGCCAAGGGCGGCAAGCCGGCGACGGCCAACGAGGCGATGGAGCTCGGCCTCGTCACCGTGACGCCGGACGATCTCGACTGGGAAGACGAGATCCGTCTCGCCTTCGAGGAGCGCGCCGCGCTGTCGCCGGACGCCCTCATCGGGCTCGAGGCGAACATCCGCTTCCCCGGTCAGGAATCGATGGAGACCAAGGTCTTCGGCAGGCTCTCGGCGTGGCAGAACTGGGTCTTCTACCGGCCCAACTCGACCGGCCAGCACGGCGCCTTGAAGCTGTTCGGCAGCGGGTCCAAGCCGCAATTCGATTGGGAGAGGGTGTGATCATGGCGATCGATTATCAGGAGCGGATCCCCAACAACGTCGATCTCGCCGAGAACCGCACGCTGCAGCGCGCGCTCGAGCATTGGCAGCCGGAATTCCTTTCCTGGTGGAAGGAGATGGGCCCGAGCGACTTCCTCGAGCGCGAGGTCTATCTGCGCACCGCGGTGTCGGTCGATGCCAAGGGCTGGGCGAGCTACGGCTATGTGCAGATGCCCGACTATCGCTGGGGCATCTTCCTCAACGAGCAAGATGCCAACCGCACCATCGGCTTCGGCGACGAGCTGGGCAAGCCGGCCTGGCAGCAGGTGCCGGGCGAGCATCGCTCGACCTTGCGCCGCCTCATCGTGACGCAGGGCGACACCGAGCCCGCTTCGGTCGAGCAGCAGCGCCTGCTCGGCCACACCGCGCCGTCGCTCTACGATCTGCGCAACCTGTTCCAGGTGAATGTCGAGGAAGGCCGCCATCTCTGGGCGATGGTCTATCTGCTGCACGCCTATTTCGGCCGCGACGGCCGCGAGGAGGCCGAGCAGCTCTTGGAGCGCCATTCCGGCGACCGCAACAAGCCGCGCATCCTCGGCACCTTCAACGAGCCGATCTCCGATTGGCTCAGCTTCTTCATGTTCACCTACTTCACCGACCGCGACGGCAAGTTCCAGCTGAAGAGCCTGGCCGAGAGCGGCTTCGATCCGCTGGCGCGCACCTGCCAGTTCATGCTGACCGAGGAAGCGCACCACATGTTCGTCGGCGACACGGGCATCGCCCGCGTCATCCGCCGCTCGCTCGAGGTGATGAAGGAGCTCGGCACCGACGATCCGCAGAAGATCCGCGCCCACGGCGCCGTCGACCTGCCGACCGTGCAGCGCTACATCAATTTCTGGTTCAGCTCCTCGCTCGACCTGTTCGGCTCGGAATCCTCCTCGAACGCCGCCGCCTATTTCGCGACCGGCATCAAGGGCCGACCCGACGAGACGAAGTACGAGGATCATCTGGCGCTCAACCAGAGCTACACGCTCGAGCGTCCCGACGGGCAGGGCGGCATCACCAACGAGGACGTCCCCTTGCGCAACGCCATGAACGAGGTGACGCGCGGCGCCTATGTGAAGGATTGCGAGATCGGCCTCACGCGCTGGAACCGCACCATCCAGAAGGCGGGCTACGAGTTGAAGCTGAGCCTGCCGAGCACGCGCTTCCGCCGCAATATCGGCACCTGGGCCGGCATCACCACCGACCCCGCCGGCAAGCTCATCACCGCCGCCGAGTTCGAGGCGAAGAAGGACAGCTGGCTGCCGTCCGAGAGCGACCGCACGCATGTGAAGAGCCTGATGAAGGCGGTCACCGAGCCCGGCAAGATGGCCGGCTGGGTGGCGCCGCCCGACCGCGGCATCAACAACAATCCCGTCGAGTACGAATACGTCAAGCTGCACTGAGCGGGCAGAAGGGCGTCACGGGCAGGCGCGAAGAAGAAGTCGAAGAGAGAGATGACGTCCGAGACCAATGTCGTGATCGGCGGCGGCCAAGCCGGCGGGCGGGCGATCCAAGCCATGCGCCGCTCGGGATTCGCCGGCGAGATCGTGCTGATCGGCGACGAGAAGCACCTGCCCTATGAGCGGCCGCCTCTGTCCAAGGATTTCCTGCTCAAGGGTAGCGCCGCCAAGATGCCGACGGTGCTCGACCAGGCCTGGGCCGAGGAGAACAAGCTCAGCATGCGGCTCGGCGTCGCGGCGCTCGGCATCGACCGTGCCGCTCGCAGCATCGCGCTCAGCGACGGCGGCAGCCAGAGCTACGACAGGCTGCTGCTCGCCACCGGCGCGCGTCTCAGACGTCTGGCGCTTGCAGGATCCGACCGGCCGAATGTGCTGTATCTGCGCACGGTCGAGGAAAGTCTCGCCATCGAGAGCTATCTCAAGCCCGACGCCTCGATCCTGGTGATCGGCGGCGGCTTCATCGGCCTCGAGGTGGCGGCGGCCGCCAAGGTGCGCGGCGCCAAGGTCACCGTTCTGGAAGCCGCGCCGACGCTGCTCGCCCGCATGGCGATCCCCGAGGTCAGCGACCATGTGCTGCGCTACCACCGCGGCCTCGGCATCGACATAAGGCTCGAGACTTTCGTGCTCGAGATGGAGGCGTCCGATACCGTCACGGCGGTGAAGCTGTCGAGCGGCGAGCGGCTCGCCACCGACCTCATCGTCGTCGGCATCGGCATCGATCCCGAGAACAAGCTCGCCTCGGAGGCCGGGCTCGAGGTCGAGAACGGCATCATCACCGACGAGCATGCCCGCACCTCCGACCCCTCGATCTACGCGGCGGGCGACTGCACCCGCCACTTCAACCCGCGCTACGGCCGCAAGGTCCGGCTCGAGAGCTGGCAGAATGCGCAGATGCAGGCCGAGACCGCCGGCAAGAACATGGCCGGCGAGAACGCGGTCTACGACGCCGTCTCCTGGATCTGGTCGGACCAGCACGAGCTGAACCTGCAGGTCGCAGGCTTGCCCGACAAGGTCACCGAGACGGTGGTGCGCGGCGACCGCGAGAAGGGCGAGTTTGCCCTGTTCCAGTTCGAAGGCGAGAAGCTGGCCGGCGGCATCACCGTCAATCTCGCCCGCGAGATGCCGATCATCCGGCGCATGCTGGCCGCCGACAAGATCTTCGCGAAGGCGCAGCTCGCCGATCCCGCCACCAAGCTGCGTGACCTTTTGAAATAGCGGCGCTTGACGCCTCGCTTTCCCGGCGGATCAAATACCGTCAGGGAGGAAAGCGGATGTCCCATGGTGGTTTGTCGCGGCGCGTATTGCTTGCGGGTGGCGCAAGCTCCGCTCTTATCCTCGCGAGCGGGCGCAGCGCACCCGCTGCCGAGAAGCCGGAGAAGCCGACCATCGCCGTCGGCATGAGCACCGCCGGCTTCGACTATTTCCCGGTCTATGTCGCGGCCTCTGAGACCTGGAAGGCGCACGGCCTGTCGGGCGAGGCGACGGCGTTCCGCTCCGACGCCGAGGTGGCGCAAGCGTTGGCCGGCGGCTCGATCGACCTCGCCGCCGCCTCGATGAACGCCGTCGTCACCCTCATCGCCGCCGGCCAAAAGGTGAAGGCTTTCTATTCCGGCATGAACCAGGCCAATTTCGAATGGTTCGCCCAGCCGGGCACGAAAAGCTTCGCCGAGCTCAAGGGCAAGCTGGTCGGCACCGCGAATCCCGGCTCGCTCACCGACAGCCTCACCCGCTATGTGCTGAAGAAGCACGGGCTCGATCCGGCCAAGGATGTGCACTTCACCGCCTCGGGCGGCGCGCCGCCGAGCTACCAGGCGCTGAAGGCGAAACGCCTCGACCTCGCCATCCTGTCGCCGCCCTTCAAATGGCGCGCCGAGGCGGAAGGCTTCGCCAAGCTCGCGACGCAGGCGAAGGACGTGGCGCCGCATTGGCCGAAGGTCCTGTTGATGGCGCGCGAGGAGTTCATCGAGAAGAACCCCAATACGGTGCGCGCCTTCCTCGCGGCGCATGTGCAGGCGCTGCGGCTCGCGGCGAAGGAGCCGGCGCGCGCCGCCGCCGTCATGGTGCGCGAGATCAAATACGACCCGGCTTTGGCCCAGCGCGCGCTCAAGGAATCGCTCGCCGATTGCGACGAGCGCGGCGCGCTTCCGATGGAGTCCATGCCGGTCTTCTGGACGATCGCCATCGCCAATAAGGATGCCGACAGCGCCTGGCCCGAGGCGCGCTATTTCGATCGCCGCTTCATCGACAGCTTCGCCGACTGGGCACCGAAGTGATGAAGATGGGCATGGCTGCACATTCTTGTCCCTCTCCCTGCGGGAGAGTGAGGGGCCCGCTGCGCAGCAGCGGGAGGGTGAGGGGAGAGTCGTCTAGCGCTGAACCCCTCACCCTCCCATCGCTTCGCGATGGGTCCCTCCCTCTCCCGCAGGGAGAGGGGCGAGAAGCGCCGCGCGGGCAGAGCGCATCGTGACCGCCTACACACCCGTGCTGATCGTCGGCGCCGGGCCGGTGGGCCTGGCGCTCGCCGGCGATCTCGGCTGGCGCGGCGTTTCCTGCATCCTGATCGAGAAGTCGAACGGCGTCCTCACCCAGCCCAAGATGGATATGGTCGGGGTTCGCACCATGGAGTTCTGCCGGCGCTGGGGCATCGTGCCCTGGGTGGAGGCGGCGCCCTATCCCAGAGACTTGCAGCAGGACTGCGTGTGGGTGTCGGCCATCGCCGGCTGGGAGTTCGGCCGCGAGCCCTTCCCCACCATGGCGGGAGAGCGCGCGAAGCCCGAGAGCCCGCAGCATCGCGAACGCTGCCCGCAGGACATGTTCGATCCGATCCTGGCGCGCTTCGCCCGCTCCTTCGAGCAGGTCACGCTGCGTTACGACTGCGAGCTCCTGTCCTTCACCGAGGAGGCGGGCCGGGTGCGGGCGCGCATCCGCAACGGCGTCACCGGCGGCGAGGAGGAGATCGCCTGCGCCTATCTCGTCGGCTGCGACGGGGCCGCCAGCACGGTGCGCGAGTCGCTCGGTATCAAGATGAGCGGCAATCCGGTGCTGACCTATACGACCAATGTCATCTTCCGCTGCAAGAACTGGCTCGACTTGCACGACAAGGGGCCGGCCTACCGCTTCATCATCATCGGGCCGGAGGGCACCTTCGCCACCATCGTCGCGATCAATGGCCGCGACCGTTTCCGCTTCTCGATCGTCGGCGACGAGACCCAGCGGAGCTATGACGAGGCCGAGGTGCGCCGGCTCATCGTGAAGGCGGTCGGCAAGGCGTTCGATTTCGAGATCCTGAGCATCGTGCCCTGGATCCGGCGCGAGCTCGTCGCGGACTCCTACGGCACGGCGCGCGTCAAGATCGCCGGCGACGCGGCGCATCTCACCTCGCCGACCGGCGCCTTCGGCATGAATATGGGCATCCAGGACGCGGTCGATCTCGCCTGGAAGCTCGCAGGAGCCTTGCGCGGCTGGGGCGGGCCCGAGCTGCTCGCCAGCTACGAGATCGAACGGCGGCCGGTCGCCATCCGCAATGTGCGCGAGGCGAGCGGCAATCTGCGCCGCATGCTGAGCCCACGCGACAAGAAGCCGCCGGCCGAGGCCTTCGCGCCCGGCCCCGCCGGCGACGCCGCGCGCGAAGATTTCGGCCGGCGCTTCACCGAGACCATGCATCGCGAATGGTTCACCCTCGGCATCCATTTGGGCTATCGCTATGAGGGCTCGCCGATCCTGGTGCCCGACGGCACGCAAGAGCCGGCCGACGACCCCGAGCATTACCTCCAGACGGCGCGGCCCGGCCATCGTGCGCCGCATGTCTGGCTCGGCGACGGGCGCTCGACGCTCGATCTCTTCGGCCGCGGGTTCGTGCTGCTGCGGCTCGGCCCCGCTCCGCCCGCAGCACCGCATTTGATCGCCGCCGCGGCCGATGCCAAGCTGCCCCTCGCGGTCGAGACGATCGCCGATGCTTCGGTGCTTGCCGCTTACGAGAAGACGCTGGTGCTGGTGCGCCCGGACGGGCATGTCGCCTGGCGCGGCGATGCCGAGCCCGAAGATGCGGCGGCGGTGATCGCCACCATCGCCGGCCGGCGCCGCGCCCCATCGGCGCCGATGCGCAGCGCGATCGCCGAGGAGGCGCGATGAGCTGGGACGAGGAGCTTTCGCCGAGCCCCGAGGAGCTGGCCCGATCCGGCTCGCTCGAAGAGCTCTATGCGCAGCTCGCGAAGATTCCCATCGGTCCGGGCTGGAACAAGCCGACCCCGTCCTTGTGGGATGCGCCGAAGAAGACGCTCCTTCCCTATCGCTGGCGCTATGCGCAAGGCCGCGGCGCGCTCGAGGCGGCGGGACGGCTGATCAATACCGAGCTCGCCGAGCGCCGCAATCTCATCCTCGGCAATCCGGCCGGTGACGGCTATGCCACGACGCGCAGCATGATCAGCGCCTATCAGATGATCATGCCGGGCGAGCGGGCGCGCTCGCATCGCCACATGCCCAACGCCTTGCGGCTCGTCCTCGAATCGGAGCCCGGCTGCTACACGGTGGTGAACGGCAAGCGGCTCGAGATGGCGCCCGGCGACGTGCTGCTGACGCCCAACTGGTCCTGGCACGGCCATGGCAACGAGAGCGATGCCAACGGCTACTGGGTCGATTATCTCGACGTGCCGCTGGTCCATCTGCTCGAGCCCATGTTCTTCGAGCCGCATCCCCAGGGGTTCGAGCTCGACGCGCCGATCGTCGAGGAGGATCCCAACATCTTCCGCTGGCGCGACACGCTCGAGCGGCTCGACGCCGCGCCGGCGACGCCGAGCGGTCGCTTCGGCACCGAGATCGCGCTCGGCGATCCGGCGCTCGACACGATGGGCCTGTCGATGATGCGGCTCGAGCCGGGCACCGCCACCGGGCGCCACCGCACCACCGCCGGCAACATCTACACCGTGGCGCATGGCAGCGGCACGACCGAGATCGACGGGCAGCGCTTCGACTGGCAGCGCGGCGACGTCATCGCCGTGCCGGCCTGGCTTCCGCACGCGCATCTGGCCGGCGAGGTCTCGGTGCTGTTCCGCGTCAGCGACGAGCCCGCCCTCGGCAAGCTCGGCTTCCTGCGCAGCGAAACCCTCAATTGAAAGCAAATCCATGCCTTCCAAGCTTCGCCTGACGATTGCGACGTCCGACTACGACCATATCCGCGATCTGCGCTTCGGCCTGGTCCAGCCCGAGGGCATCGAGCCGACCTATCTCTGCATGGGCATCCACGAGATCTTCGCGCGCTTCACGGCGGGACGCGAATGGGAGGTGTCGGAGCTCTCCTTCGCCAAATTCATCGCCCAGGCGACCGAGCCCGATGCCGACATCATCGGCCTGCCGGTCTTTCTCGCCCGCCGCTTCCGCTTCCAAGCCTTCGTCGTCAACAAGAAGGGGCCGGTGAAGACGCCGCAGGACCTCAAAGGCAAGCGCATCGGCATTCCCGAATGGGCGCAGACCGCCACCGTCTATACGCGCGGCTGGCTGCAGCACGAGATCGGCATTCCCTTGGACCAGATCGAATGGATCCAGGCCGGCGAGAACGAGGCCGGCCGCGAGGAGAAGGTCGAATCGGCGCTGCCCAAGGGCGTGCGGCTCACGCGCGTCACCGACAAGAGCTTGAGCGAGATGCTGATCGCCGGCGAGATCGACTGCATGATGTCGGCCGGCCGGCCCACGGCGCTGCGCCATCCCGATATCGGCCGCCTCATGCCCAACTATCAGGAGTTCGACCGCGAATTCTTCGAGCGCACGCGGGTCTATCCGATCATGCATATCGTCGCCATGCGCAAATCGGTGCTGGAGCGCCATCCCTGGGCGGCGCGCAACCTGTTCAACGCCTTCGAGGAGGCGAAGGACCGCGCCGTCGAACGCGCCCTGAAGGGCACGCCGATTCCCGTGCCCTGGCTCAGCGACTATGCGCGCGCGATGCAGGGCGATTTCGGCGAGGATCTCTATCCCTACGGCATCGAGCCCAACCGCCCGACCCTCGAGCATTTCCTGCGCTACGCCTACGAGCAGGGCATCGCGCGCAAGCATGTGAAGCCCGAGGAGATCTTCCCCGAAGGCATCATGACCTCGGTGAAGATCTAGCGATCAACCACCACCCCGAAACTGGCTCGTCCTCCTCGCGCTTGTCGCGAGGATCCACGCCTTTCTTTGAAGCGGCAGTGCGGTGGAAGTGTTGTTTTACCACGGAGACACGGAGGGCACGGAGGAACACGGAGATTAATAAAGCACTTGCCCGGTATCTCCGTGCTTCTCCGTGTCTCCGTGGTGAGCCAGCATCTCAAGCGACAGTCGCTTCAGACAGGAAAAGGCGTGGATGCTCGGGACAAGCCCGAGCATGACGACGGAGATCAGGCGTGCACCTTCGCGCTGTCGCCGACCGGCACGAAGATGTCCTCGATCGGGAAGGGCTTGGCGATCATGCCCTGCTCGTGGAGATAGGTCATGAAGGCCTCGAGCGTCGGGCGATTTTCCTCGATGCCGTAGGGCCAGAAATCGCCGCCGAACAGCGTCTGCATCTCGAGCGCCTCGGCGCGTGACCAGGGCAGCATGGAGAGCATGGCGCCGCGATAGAGCAGCTTGTGCAAGGTGAGGCGCTTCGCTTCGACGAAGGCGTCGTAGAGGCTCTGCGCGATGAAGGGATGCTTCTCGTAGAGATCGCGCCGGATCGCGACCAGATGCATGATCGGGAAGATCTTGGTGCGCCGGTAATAGTCCTTCTCGGTTTCGCGGAAATTCGGGAAGAGGCGCTCGATATCGGGATTGGGGCCGAGGCAGGGCGGCAAGGACGGGCTGACGATGGCGTCGATCTCGCCGTCCTCGAGCAGCCCCGACAGGCCGCGCGTGCCGGTGGCGGGCTCGATGCCGATCTTCTTCAACAGCGGCATGGTGGCGGGATTGCCATGCTTGCCGGCATGGCGCAGATCGCCCTCGACCCATTTGATGGTCGAGAGGTCGACGCCGTAATCATGCTGGAGAAGGCCGCGAATATAGACGATGGCGGTGGCGGTGTAGACCGTGGTGCCGATGCGCCGGCCTTCGAGATCCTTCGGCGTCTTGATGCCCGAGCGCTTGTTGATGGTGATGAAGCCGTGCCGGAAGACGCGGCTCGGAAAGATCGGTATGGCGACGAAGGGACACTGGTTTGCGGCGATGCGGCAGACCAGCTCGGAAGCCGACATCTCGCTCGCGCCATAGGCCTGCTCGCCCGCCATCTTGTCGAAGATGTCGCGCGGCTCCTCGTTGATCTCGTAGGTGAGGTCGATGCCCTCGGGCTTCACCTCGCCGGTATAGAGCGGCAGTGTCCGGTCATAGAGGCCGCAAGCGAAGGTCATCGGCACGGTCATTTTCGCAGTCTCTTCTTGCACGAGGCGAACGCAATAGTAAGGTTGATCCACGCCCGGGGCACAAGAGCAAAACCCGTGCGGGAGGAACAAATGGAGCGGGACATGCCGATCTCCAGGATTGTCGTGCGCTTCGTGACGCCTCTCGCTTGCGCGCTCGCCTTGGGCGGCGCCGTACAGGCCGCCGAAGCGACGAGCACGCTGCGCTACGGCATCGACGACGACAAGAACATCAATCGTCTGCCGCAGGTGGTGGCCGAACAGCAGGGCTATTTCGCCCGCGAAGGGCTCGCGGTGCAGATCGTGCCCTTCTCGGTTTCCTTCCGCGCGCCGCCGGGTGCCAGGCCCATCTCGATGCGCGACGCCATGTCCAAGGGCGACATCGACATGTCGCGCGAGCAGATGCCGCTCCTGATTCGCGATGTCCTCGCCGGACGGCGGTTCGTCGGCGCCGCGGCGGCGATGAACAATCCCGTCTATTTCGTGGTGGCGCGGCCGGAGATCCGCGCCTTCACCGACCTCAAGGGCAAGACCGTCGCCATCACCAATCCCGAGGACGGCATCACCCTATGGACGCGCAAGCTCATGGCGCAGCACGGGGTGGCCAAGGACGCGGTCGGGCTGAAGAACATCGCCGGTTCCGGCGGCCGGGTCCGCTGCATGAAATCGGGCGAATGCGCCGCCGCCTCGCTGGCTCAGCCCGCTATGTTCGAGGCGATCGACGGGGGCGGCCACATTCTCGGCCTGACCAACGAGATCGGCCCCAACCTCTACCAGTTCGAGATCGTCGATCCCGCCTGGGCGACGGCGCATCGCGACAGCGTCGTCAAATATATCCGCGCCATCAACGCCGCCGTGCGCTTCATCGAGGAGCCGGCGAACCACGACGCGGTGGTGACGCTTACTTCAGGCTACATGGCGCTGCCCGAGACTCGCACGCGCGACATGCTTTCCTACATCTGGGACGCGAAGAACCGCGTGCTGCCGCAGCGCCCCTCGATCGACATGGGCAACGTCAAGGCGGCGATCGCGCTGCTCGGTGAATACGGCGTGCTGAAGGAGCCGCTGCCGCCGCCCGAGCGTTTCGTCGACCCCTCCTATGCCGCGGCCGCCCGATGAGGCGCTCGGCGCTCGCGCTGTGCGCGGCGGCACTCGCTTGCCCGGTGCCGGCGTTTGCCGAGCCCATCCCCGACTTTTCCGGCGCCTGGGATCGTACCGGTGCCCTGCTCGAGGGCTACGAGGCGATACCGGGCTATGACGGCCCCGGCCCCCTGCTCGTCGACCCGGCGCATCCGCATGTGAACAAGAGCGCCGATCTCCGCTGGGTGCCGCTGCTCGACAATCCGATCCTCACGCCGGAGACGCTGGCCAAGCTGCGCCCGATCGTCGAAGCCGAGCTCATGGGCATTCCGCATATCAAGGACGAGGGCCATTGCCTGCCGTCCGGGGTTCCCGGCCTGTTCAATGTGCGGGGGACGTTTCAGCTGCTGCAGACGCCGACGCAGGTCACCCTCATCCATTCGGCCGACCAGCAGGTGCGGCGCATCTATCTCGACGTGCCGCATTCTGCCGATCCCGGACATAGCTGGTACGGCGAATCGGTCGGCCATTACGAAGGCGGCGACACGCTGGTGGTCGACACGATCGGCCTCAACGACAAGACCCAGGCCGACCGCTTCGGCACGCCGCATTCGGACCGGATGCATGTCGTCGAGCGCTACCGCATCGCGCCCGACCGCAAGACGATCGAGGTGCAATTCAGGGTCGAGGATTCCGGCGCCTTTGCCATGCCCTGGTCGGCGCGCGTGCAGTTCCGCCAGCGGCCGGGAAAGTTCGAGGAGCAGATCTGCGCCGAGAACAACCGCTATGTCGGGCTGGTGTTCGACGGCGGCAAGCAGACCACCTCGGTCTCTACGCCGACGGCCGCCAAGCCCGATTTCTAGCCGTCCGAGCCGGGCTCGGATATACTTGGCAAAGGTCGATCGGGAGGTACCGGTGACAGTCAGACGCTGGACGAACGCGCTCGCAGCCTTCGTCGGCCTGGCGTCCGCTGCGATGGCGGCGCCCGCCTCGGCCCATCATTCCTTCGCCATGTTCGACGCCGACCAGACCGTGGTGCTGACCGGGGCGGTGAAGGAGCTGCAATGGACCAACCCGCATGCCTGGCTGCAGATCACGGTGGTCGACGAGCACGGCCTGCCGCACGAATGGTCGATCGAGATGAGCGCGCCGTCCGCCCTCGTGCGCGACGGCTGGAAGCCGAAGATCGTCCGGCCCGGCGACCGCGTGACGGTGCATATCCACCCGCTGAAGAACGGCTCGTCGGGCGGCCAATTCCTGACCATCGCCCTGCCCGACGGCAAGCTGCTCGGTCAGCGCAATCTCGCTCCGGCGCAGGAGAGCCCGGCGCGATGACGCCGCCCCGGCTGGAATGGCACGCGCTCGGGCGAGGCGGCATCGCACTTCTCCTCGCCCTGCTGCTCTCGACGCCGGCCGCCGCGCAAACGCGCGGCGGCCTCGCGCAGCCGGCCCGAGGCCCGATCTACACGCCACCCAACGCGGCCATGAATATTTCCGGCGTCTGGTGGGCTGAGAGCTACAGCCCGAAGATCGCGCTCGAAGGCGGCGGCGCGCTGCCCTACAACGACCAGGGCAAGGCGCTCTACGCGAAGAACATGGCGGGCTTGAAGGACGGCACGCTCAAGGACGAGGCGCGGCGCGTCTGCGTTCCGGACGGCGTGCCGCGCATCCTCGGCAATCCCTATCCGTTCCAGCTCATCCAGACTCCGGGCCAGGTGACCGTCCTCTACGAGCTGAATCATGTCATCCGTCCGGTTCTTCTCGACAAGAAGCAGCTGTCGCAGGAGGAGCTCGAGGTCGCTCCCTTCTATTCCGGCCATTCGGTCGCCCATTGGGAGGAGAACACGCTGGTGATCGAGACGGCCGGGTTCAACGAGAAGACCTTCCTCGATGCGACCGGCGCGCCGCATTCCGACGCGATGACCACGGTCGAGCGGCTGCGCAAGCTCGACGAGCGCACGCTCGAGGATATCGTCACGGTCGAGGATCCCGAGCTGTTTTCCGGCCCCTGGCGCGCGCGCTTCGTCTATGACCTGCACCCCGAGATCCGTCTCGAGGATTATGTGTGCGGCGAGAAGCACCGCGACATCTCGCATGTGAAGGGCGTGGTGGTGCCGAAATGAGCCGCAGCACCGCCCTGCTTCTTCTCGCCTTGCTGCTGTCGCCGCATGCCGTCGGGGCACAAAGCTCCGCCGTGCCGGATTTCTCCGGCGTCTGGACGCGGCAATGGGTGACGCCCAGCACCTTCGACGCGCCGCCGAGCGGGCCCGGCCCGGTGATGATCGACCGGACCCAGCCGCATCACGGCCATCGCACCGGCGTGCAGGGCCTGCCCGATCTCGCCTCCAACGCCTGGGTCGCGGATTACAGCAACCCGATCCTCAAGCCCGCGACGCGCGAGACGGTGAAGCACATCACCGAGCAGGAGCTCGCCGGCCATACCCATCTCGAGCATCAGGCGCTGTGCCTGCCCTCGGGCGTGCCCGAGATCCTCAATCTGCGCGACAATATGCAGATGCTGCAGACGCCCTCGGGAAGCGAGATCGTCTTCGTCTACACGCGCGACAGCCAGATCCGGCACGTCTATCTGAATGTCGCGCACGCGAAAGACCCGCCCAAGAGCTGGTACGGCGAATCGGTCGGCCGCTACGAGGGCGACACGCTGGTGATCGACACGATCGGGCTCAACGACAAGACCGACACCGACCGTTTCGGCTCACCGCATTCGGATGCGATCCATGTCGTGGAGCGCTACCGCCTGTCGGACGACAAGAAGACGCTCGAGGTCGCCTTCACCGTGGAAGATCCGCAATATTTCACCACGACCTGGTCGGGCCGGGCCGACTACAAGCGATCGGCGCGCACTTACGGCGAGACGATCTGCGCCGAGAACAGCACGTCCGGCACCGGCGAGGCGCTGGCGATCCCCACCGCGGCCAAGCCGGACTTCTGATGCCCTATTTCTGGAAGTCGCCGACATCCTTGTTGCGCGACCAGGCGGTGGTAAAGGCGAAGGGCACCAGCACATAGGCCTCGTTCGAGACGGCGCCCCATTCCGGCGCCGACAGAGGCTCCGGATTCTTCACCACGATCTTGAGCTTGCCGGCCCGGCTCAGCGTGTTGGCATCGAGCGTGAAGCTGAGCTGCGTCGCCCCGGTGACCTTGGTCGGCACGGGCTGGCCGTCGACCTGCACCAGCGAGCGCCGCACGAAATTGATGCCGGTCAGGGTGAAGCTCGTCTCCGCGCTGCCCTGGATGATGGTGTGCGGAAACAGCGTCTCGATGCCCGGCGAGGGCGACAGCGAGGGATCGGGCACGGCGCCGAGACCGCCGCTGCGCCGGCTGTTGGCGACGCCGGACTCCGCACGCCGGCCGCCGGCCGCCGCGGGCGCATTGCGCGTGCCGCCCTCCGCCGTTTGCGGCGCCTGTCCCGGTCCGCGCCTTCCGCCCGATGCGGCCTTCAGCCCCTGCAGCAGCGACAGGTTCACGGTGTCGCGATTATAGGAAAGCGGCGAGTTGGCGAACATGCCGCCCTTGAACCAGGCATGGTAGCCGCGATCGACGATCTTGCCGTCCTTGATGACCGAATCGAGCTTGCGCATGTTCTTGATGTCGACGGTCGGATCGGCCGTGACGATGTCGATGTCGGCCAGCTTGCCGACCTCGATGCTGCCGATATCCTTGATGCGGAAATGCCGCGCGACCCAGCTCGTCGCCGCCTGCAGCACCTTCATCGGCGGCATATGCGCGTCCTCCTGCATCACATCCATCTCCTGATGCAGGCCGAGGCCCGGCGGCGTCTGGGTGATGTCGGAAGCCGCCACCACATGGCCGCCGGCGGCGACGAGCTCGCCGATGAAGCGGGCGTGATTTCGGTAGCCGCAGGTGCGGAGCTTGATCTGTTCCGGTGTCAGATAGCGCTCGGGCGATTGCTGATTGTCCGTCACGTCGACGATGGCGAAGCGCGGGTAGTAGGCGAGCAGGTCGGGATCGGTGAAGGCGTCCCGCGTCTCCTGCTGCACGCGCTTCCACATCGACGGGAAACCCCTGTCCGCCGCCATGAAGTCGGGCTCGACGGCCGTTTCGTGCGCCGTCAGGAAGGCGATCATGTCGCGCGCCTTGGCCTCGTCCATGTCGCAATAGGCGTCCGGCGGCAGGCCGACATAGCTCTTCCACTTCTCGGGGTCCTTGGCGATCTCGTCGCCGATCTCGCCGGTATGGACCATCACGTCGGCACCGGCGAGGACGCAGTCCTTGCCGCGCGTCTGCGGGCCGACGCAGCGCATGATCACCGCCTTGCCGGCCTTGTGGGCCTCGTCGGCGAGGGCCGCGAACAGCTCCGGCGGCCCGTTGCCGTCATTGGTGCCGATGAAGTCGGCGCCCGATTCGAGGTTGTAGCGCACCAGCGCGCGCGCCTCCTCGGGCGAGCGCACGATGCGGTCGCCGCCGCCCGGCCGGTAGGTGTTCGCCCGCTTTCCGTCGGGTCCGCCGCCCTGCAGATTGATGAAGCCCTGATAGAGGCGGGGCCCGGGAAAGATGCCGTGATCGACCGCGTCGCGCTCGGCGATGCCCTGATCGTTGCGCGCGCCGGTCACCATCGCGGTGGTGACGCCCCAATGCAGGAAGGCCTCGCCATACATCCAATTCCAATTGGCCTTGGCGTCGACGAGACCGGGCGTCAGCCATTTACCGGTGGCGTCGATGACCTGCGCGCCGGCCGGCACCGTCACCTGGCCCGCGGCGCCCACCGCGGCGATGCGGTTGCCGTCGATGACGATCACGGAATTGGCGAGCGGCGGACCACCATTGCCGTCGATCAGCGTGCCGCCCCGGATGACGAGCCTGTTCTGCGGGGCTTGCGCCGCGCCGTCATCGGCCGCGCCGCACAGACCCAGCACCACGGTGGCCAGATACGACCCGGCTGCGAGCAGTGTCCTCATTGCCCCTCCCTCGAGCGCATCGCGGTCACACGCGGGTGCCGGAAGACTCACAAGTCTGTTGCCGCTGCGGCGGCTTAGGGTGATCCTTAGGGTCGTCGACCCGGACAAGCGGGCGGCGACGCATGAAGCCGGGGACCCATCATCGGCTTTGACGGGGGAAACAGCCATGAAAATTTCCGTCGCATTGCCGGCGTCCGTCGCCCTCGCCTTGCTGGCCGGTGCCGCTCTCGCCGCCGAAGGCGATCAGCTCGTCATTCGCGGCGACGCCAGCAAAGTGATGATGGAGCAGAACGAGATCAACGTCGCGACGGCCGAGGCGGTGGGCAAGGCCTGTGTCGAGGACGCGACCAGGCAGGGCGTCCGCGTCAGCATCGCCATCTACAACCAGTTCGGCGACATGGTCTATTTCTACCGCATGGACGGCCAGTCGAGGATCGCCATCACCACCGCCATGGAGAAGGCGAAGACGGTTCTCAACACCCGCCAGGCGAGCAAGCGCACCATGAACGAGGTCGCGAGCGGCCGCTCGACCGAGCTCCGGCAATATTCGCACGGCAATTTCGCCAATGCCGGCGGCCTGCCCATCGTCATGAACGGCAATCAGATCATCGGCGTCATCGGCGTCGGCGGCTCCTCGCCCAATCCGCCGGTATGGAGCGACGAAATCTGCGCCTGGCGCGCTTTGACCAAGGTCGTCGGCCCGCAGCCGGCGCTGCTGCCCGATCTGCCGCGCAATCGCGGCGAACGGGGCGGCGCCCAGCGCACGCAGACTCGGTGAGAGCCGAAAGATAAGGCGCGGCGCAGCGACAGGACAAAGGGAGGACCATGCATCTCATTCCGCAGAGCTCGGCGCATTGGCATCTGCTGGTCAGCGTCTTCCCCTCGGTCGGGCTCATCTTCCTGCTCGGCCTCTATGCCGCTTCGCTCAAGACCGGCAACAAGGGCATGGCGCGGGCCGGCCTCGTCGGCTTTCTGCTGCTCGGCCTCGCGGCACTTCCCACCTGGGCGAGCGGCGAAGGCTCGATGGCGGTGTCGCTCGGCGATGCCAGACTGTCGCCGGCATTGCTGAGCCTGCACCGGCTCATCGGCTACGCCGCCGTCGCCGCAGCACTGGTCACCGGCGCGGCCGCCGCGATCACCCTGTGGCGCGCGCGGCGCGAGGGCCATATCGCCGGTGCCGCGCTCGGCTGGATCCTGGTGCTCGCCCTCGTCACGCTGGCGCTGATGGCATGGGTCGGCGAGCTCGGCTGGGAGATGGATCACCGCGAGCTCTTGATTCCGCCGACCGAGCGCTCGACCGCGCAGGCCTGGAGCCACGTCCACATCATCCTCAACCACTTCCCGACCATCGGCTTCGTGGTGGCGCTCGGCTTCTTCGTCACCGCGCTGGTCACCGACAATGAGGGAATGAAACGCGCCGGCCTCGCGCTGTTCGTGATCTGCGCCGTGCTCGGCGTGCCGACCTTCGTGACCGGCAATGCCTCCATGTGGGCGGAGACGCGGCCGCCGGTCGAGGGCATCTCCAAGGCAGCGATCAACGCGCATCGCGACATGGCGCTGCTCAGCCTGTTCGGCCTCGCCTTCACCGGCGGCCTCGCCTGGATCGAGCTGTTCCGCTACCGCCATCTCCAGCGCTTCTCCGAGCGCACGCTCTATGCCGTGCTCGGCTTGGCGCTGGTCACCCTCGCCATCATGGCCGAGACCGGCCATCGCGGCGGCCAGATCAATCATCCGGAGATCCGGGTCGCGACCGACATCCTGCCGACCGACCCGGCGCTCGGCTGGAGTCCGTGGATCGAGCACGAGATCAACCAGGTCGTCTGGTTCGTGCCCTGGCAGACGGTGCATTTCTTCGGCTTCGCGCTGATCTTCGGCACGGTGCTGCTGGTCTCGCTGCGCGTGCTCGGCTTCGGCAAGTCGGTGCCCTTCGCCGCCATGCACCGGCTGATGCCGCTCGGCTTCTGCGGCGTGCTGATGAACGTGTTCAGCGGCATGCTGATCCTGCAGGCCGACTCGGGGCGCTATCTCAACAACATCACCTTCGTGCCGAAGATCGCCGCGATCGGCGTCGGCGGCATCGCCGTGCTCTATTACACGCTGTCGGAGCGGGTATGGGCGGTCGGCCCTGGCCAGGATGCGCCGCCGGACGCGAAGGCGATGGCCGTTCTGATCCTCTTGGCCTGGGCCACCGTCATCATGGGCGGACGGCTGCTGGCCTATGTGTGAGCGGGAGTAAGAGACGATGGGCAATTCGAACACCGATGTGATGATCATGGTCGTCGCCATCGTCGCGTCCGTCCTGGCCCTGGTCTTTCTCGCCGTCTACTGCATGAACAGGTCGGTGGACCGCAGCCCGCACTAGCGTCTTGAGGGAGGTAGCCCGTGATCGATTGGCTGGAGCAGACGGACTATGCGGTCTGGGTGCGCGAATCCTGGGGCTGGCCGATCGCGCTGACTCTGCACGCCTTCGGCATGGCGGTGGTGGTCTCGCTCATGTTCGTCATGGCGCTGCGCCTCGCCGGCCTGTTCCGCACCATCCCCTATAGCTGGCTCACCAAGCTGATCCCGCTCGTCTGGATCGGCATCGTCTGCCAGGTCTGCTCCGGCCTGACCCTGCTGATCACCAAGCCGCTGCAATATTTCGGCGACGTCATCTTCGATTCGAAGATGAGCCTGCTGCTTGCGAGCCTGGTCATGACGGTCGTCTTCCAGACCGTGCTGAAGCGCGAGGCGGCGGGCTGGGACGCGGCGGGGCGCGTCTCCGCCCGCGGGCTGCAGCTCGTCGCGGCGACCGCCTTCCTGTGGGCGGCCGTCACCATCGGCGGCCGCCTCACCGCCTATCTCGGCAGCCTCTATCTGTAGAGATTAGTCCAGCTTCTCTTCCAGCAAGCCCAGCCGCTTCATCACCTCGCGGTCGCTGGTGAGGAAGAGCTTGGCGCCGCCCTGCGCGCGGTGGCTGACCCAGCTCTTGCGCGGTAGGGTGAAGACGTCGTTGCGCGACCAGGCGATCTTGTCCTCGCCGATGGTGGATTCGCCCGCGCCCTCCGCGACCACCGCGACCGTGCTGGCGGAAGACCAGCGCCGCCGCGTCGCGCCGCTCTTCGGCAGATCGAGCAGATAGCAATCCATCAGCGACATCACCGGCCCGCCGGTGAAGGGGTTGACGTAATGCAAGAGACGCGAGCCGTCGCTCTCCGCCGGCATCCGGGCGAGCGCCGCGCAGGCCTCCTTCCAGGGATAGCGGAAGAGTGCCGAATAGCTCGGCTCCGTCACGTGCGCCGGCACCATGCCCGGCGAGGCGAAAGCGGCGTCGGCCTCGATCGCCTTTACATCCTTGACCGGCCCCGGCTGGAACTCGTCCATGCCGAGATAGCGGAACAGCGGCACGTCGAGCGAATCGAACCAGACGATGCGCCGGTCGCCGTCATGCGCATGCTCGTGCCAGGTCCAGCCCGGCGTCAGCACGAGATCGCCCTCCTCCATCGGGCAGCTCTTGCCCTCGACGATGGTGGTGGCGCCGCCGCCCTCGAGGATGAAGCGCAGCGCGTTCATCGGATGCCGGTGCGGCCGCGCCTTCTCGCCGGGCAGGAGGATCTGCAGCGCGCCGGTGAGGTTGCTGGTCACGCACGGACGCGCCGATCCGTAGAACGGATTCTTGAAGGTGAGGACGCGGCGCTCGGTATCGGCCATGTCGGTGGCGGCGATCGCCTGGTCGATCAGCGGCTGCATGTCGCGCCAGCGCCACATATGGCTGCGCTCGCGCTCGTTGCGGCGATTGCCGTGCGCCTCCTGTTCCCAGAGCGGTTGTACATTCACCGCCGCCAGCGCGCGGTGGAATTCGTCCTGCAACTCTGCGGCCATGTCGTCTCCCTCAGACCAAGAGTGAGGCCCGCCATCGAAGTGCGTCTCGCGTTCCTACATTACTATCCACAAATGACGCAATTCGATGATTGGCAACGGTTTTTGCCTGTCATGGACGGAAAGCAAGAGGGCCGTCTGCGTCGCGTTATCCTGGTCTTTCAAGTTAAGCACATCGTTCAGAGTCCAAATCGGTTCGCCCGCTGCAACAAGGCCTTTGATCCAATCCGCGATACGCTGGGCCCAATACGGGACGGTATCTTTCTGAATATACGCAATCATCGCACCAATCTTGTGACCGCCGCCGTGATTGCCAGCCTTAAACCGTTGGATACCGCCGGTTGAACCCTTCGAACTGAAGACATATTCACGCTCGTCGCGCGCCGAATCCACAGGCGTGGGCAATCGTTTACATTCGATCGGCAGGAGCGCGTCGAAATCGGAATATCGGCGCCCATCGACGACGATTGTGGTATCGCAGGGCGCAGGGGCCAGATCCACTTTGCGCCCCGCCTTTTGCCGATCCGGCTCCTCAGTACGAAACTGAAGAATGTCCCATCCTTCAGAATGCCGAGCTGCGCTATTTAGATGGGCACATAGCTGCGACGTCAGGGTAGTTTCTGACACTTCAATCCTGCGATCGGCCCGATCGCGCCATATAGGCAGCTGGAGCCTTATGAAGTCGAGCAACTCGTACATAAACTCCGAAGGCTTGTGAACGTCTTTTTCGAGTGATCCGACGCCTGCGCCAACGAATGTGTTCGCCAACATTCGCTAGAACCCCTGAGTCCTTAGATCGGCCAGGATCTCATCTGCGTCTCTCAGCGCCACGGAACGCAGCCAGTATCTCAACCGGTCTGATTTTAGAATAAAAATAAAGGAGCCATCATATATCCTCGCGATTCTGACTACTCGAATCGACTCGCCCTTGTGTTTGAGAAGAGCATCAATCCTACCCTTGAGCCCGTCGGCTCCGTTCCAATCCACTTCACCAGGACCAAAAACGAAAGGCTGGCATATGACGCCAGGCCAACGCTGCGCAGGGAGTACACGCAGTGGCTTTTTCCTGTAGATCTTATTGATTTGCGTAACCAGCGCTTGGCTGAAAGCGGGGAGGGCCTCTGTGGCCTCGCGGCGCATAACTTCTGAATTTTCGCCGAGGCGAATTAGATCACGCATATAGTTCACGATATCATCGGCCACTATTTTTTCGTTGCCACTCAGATCGAGGCTTTCCCCTGCCGGAAAAGGCAGGCCCAGGATATCTGCCTCGGAAAGAGTGGTGGCCTTCTGAGTGAACAATCGAAGGCTAGTGCATGCCGCATATGCACGAAGGGCCTGGGCATTCTCAGTGAGCCAGCTATCCGCTCGAATGAGGCGCTTGGCGTCGCGGTGCGAAGCGGCGAACCCTACTATTTTATTTTTGTAGGTGAGGTAATCACGCGACCACACATCGTGCGGAAGATCCATATGTTCCCGCACCAAGAGCATCGGCGGCGTGAAGCGCTTTTCCGATCGAGCACCCTCTATAGGCTTTTTCGTTACCGTCGTTATGGCGTCAGCATTAATGCCTTTGAGTGTTAAGGCCTCCGAAGGCAACACTGGCTTCCCAATAATGTGACTCGCCTCACGTGACACCCCACGCCGTCCTTCGATAAATCCTTCACCAAAATCCCAGCCGCTTTCATCAGCGTAGCGACCGAGGGTTCGCATTGATTTTAGACGATCGACAAAAGCTAATACTCGCCCGCCGCCGAGCAAATTCGCGCGCCACACGGCGTCGTTTGATAACGCTACTGTCCGTGGAACCCAACACAGATCGTAGTAGTCGATATCAAACCCTTGCTCCGCGTCGATTCGGCCTGTTCTCCGAAAAACGGCGTGAAGAATCCTGTGTTGCGTTTTCGGTTTTTCCGCAGAAGCCGTAACAACAATAACCTTTGTATCCGCCCCACCCTTCTGAAAGAGGCCCCGCACAGAAACGAAATCAAGTATCTCTCGCACTTTCCAGCGTTCAAAAAATTTGGTGCGAAGGGTCTTTGATTGTTGGTTGTAGAGGAAGTTGTACTGCTGAAGGATGCTAAGCACTCCTCCGATCGCCACCATACCCATCGCTTCGTGCAGGAAAAGATATGCGACCTGCTTGTCGGGAACTTCGCCAGACAGCTTTTCGTAGCTGCGTTCAGCACCGGGCGTCTTCAGCTGAGATTCAAAGGGTGGGTTTCCGATAACGGCACCGATCGGCTGTCGAATCAGCCCACGTTCCTTCGCTTCAAAGAAACATGATTGGTGAAGCGTTTTGCCCTCGAGTTCAGGAAACAATTTTATACTCGACCTGATCTCTTCCGGTTCCAGAGCATCGCACAGCGCGAGACAAAGGCTAAAGGCCGCAAGCTCGATTGCGCCTTTCTCCAGGTCTATGCCGTGCACCCTCTTTAGGAGTCTTTTCAGGTCGCTAGTGCGTGGTCTTTTCCACTGGTTTCGGGCGCGCCAATGGAGGACTAAACGCTTGTACGCCTCCACGAGAAACACGCCAGATCCGCATGCGGGATCTAGTATGATTTGCTCTTCCTCTTGAACCTTATCCAGCTGCTCCCAGCTCAATGCCTCCTCAAGCATGAGCCTTACCAAAAACGGAGGCGTGTAGACTGTCGCAGCATCGTCAGTCACAAAGAGCTGATAGATGTGGCTAATGAGCTCTATCGGGAGATCCTTGAAGGAGTAGAGCTGCCATAACGTTAGTTGGCCGCTTGATTCTTCGTGCGCCTCGACCAGCTTCGCAAAACGCGCCAGTTGCGTACTCTCCGCTAGGGCGGTGCGATCGGGCTCATTGATAGAGAAAACCTTGCCATTGAATCGTTCTTCGAGATCATCCAACAGCGCACAGAGAGCTCGTCCGTTCTTGAGCACCTCGAAGAACTTTTTTGCCCCTCTCAGAAATTGGCCGAAATAGGTTGGCGGAAAGACCTCCCGTTCCTCTAGATACGCGATCAAAAGAGAGAGGATTAGCAGTTTGCGTCGAAGGTGACGCTTCAGGACGCCCGCCTCATTTAGATCTTCATTCAGTCGCCGTACTGCCTCGATAAGTTTTCTGTGTGCGGCCCGTTCACCAGAAAGCATCAACTTAGAGACAGCGGGATCATCCCACAGAGTGCCATTCCGAATCCGATTCGCGTCCCACCAGGCATCCGCCTCTGCAATACGTGATCCGAGCCTTAGCGACTTGAACGGTTTGCAAACGATTTGTCCGCTTGGCGAGAGGAAGTCGGGCTTATGCCCGCACCGAAAAAGTTGGACCAGACCCGGAAGCTTTCGATACACAAGCGGGACGCCCCCCCAACTCCATAGACGCCTGTGGAGTTGGGCGAACTCGTCGTCGTCCTCAGGTCCGGGAGAGACAAAAACAAACGCTTGTGCCGTTGCTGGCCGGCCGTTCTGGCCAGCCTCAAAGAAGACCGCATAAGCGCCATAGGCCCTTGCCCGTTCCATCATTGCGACTTCTTCGGGTGGGCGATTCGCTGGGGTGTATGAATTTACTTGTAAAAGGCCGTCCACGCTCGAAGCGGCCGAGGGCTTGTCTAATTCTACAAGCCAAGTGGTCTCAAGACTCATTGAGTCGGCGCTGAAGGGATTGCGGCCGCTCTAGACCGCAATAGGACCGCCAGTTGATTCCAAGCCTGACGCCACATGTCTATGCTGACTGAGGCCACAGACTGGACACTTCATACTCTCCTAGCGAGAACGAATCGCGTACGGAACCATAAAAAACCGGACAGTCTTAGTCAACTAGAAAGCCAGAAAGTGTGTCGATCGGTTCGCAAAAGGGCATCTATATTCGTGGTTCACCGCGACCGCTAGCTGTCAGCGCGCCTGGACCCCGAAACGCAAGCTGACGAGCCGGACGACGGCGGCGGCGGCGAGGCTGATCAGCACGATGACGGTGCCGACCACCGCTGCCGGCCCCAGGCTGCCGTCCGACAGGAACTCGACCTGCAGCACCGACAGGACGCGATTGTCGCCGGTCGAGAGCAGCATGATCGAGGAGACGCTGCGGATGGTTCCGGCGAAGACCATGATGCCGACCACCGCCAGCGCCGGTGTGGTGAGCGGCACGACGATGCGCCGGAAGGTCGCGAGCCAGGAGCCGCCGACGATGCGGCCGGCCTCCTCGATCTCGTTGCCCATCTGCAGCATATGAATCTTGAGCACCTGCACGCCGAGCGGCATGGCGGCGAGGAAGCTGACCAGGATCAAGGCGCCGATCGTGCCGTAGAAGAAGGCGAAGAGCGGCACCTGCACCGCCATGTTGAGATAGCCGAAACCGAGCACGATGCCGGGCACGGTGAGCGGCAGCCAGCTCAACAGATCGAGCGGGCCGCCGAGCCGGCCGCGCACCCGCACCACGCAATAGGCGACGATGACGTAGAGCGCCACGGCGAGGAAGGCCGTGCCCAGGCCGAGATAGAGCATGTTGCGCAGCGAGGAGGTGAAGGTGACGTCGCCGAGCGCCTTCACCCAATGGTCGATGGTCCAGACCTGCGGCAGGTCGAAGAAGCCGAACAGCTTCATGAAGCTGCCCGCCAGCAGCATCGTGAAAGGCAGCAGGCTCATGAAGGCGATGCTGAGCAGCATCAGCACGAAGACCGGCCAGCGCCAGGCGCCGAGCCGCACCCGCGCGCTCGAGCTGCGGCCGGTGAGGGTCGCATAGGAGCGCCGGGTCGAGACCCAGCGCTGCAGCAGGATGAGCGGCAGAACCATGGCCAGCACCGACGTGCCGAGCGTGCCGGCGGCCTTGAACTCGGGCGGCGAGTTGGCCATCAGCAGGTAGATCTTGGTGCTGTAGACCTGGAACTTGATCGGCGTGCCGAGGATGAGCTCGATCTCGAAAGTCTCGAGACCGCGGATGATCGACATCAGCAGCACCACGGCCATGGCCGGCAGCAGGATCGGCAGCACGATGCGGAACAGGGTCTGCATACGCCCGGCGCCGCAGATGCGCGACGCCTCCTCGACGGCGCCGTCGAGATTGCGGAAGGCCGGCGTCAGCAGCATCACCTTTACGGCGATGCCGTAGGTCGTGAGATGGACGAAGACGATGCCCCAGAAGGAATAGAGGTTGAAGACCGAGCCTGTGACGAGGCCCCAATCCTTCAGCCAATCGTTGACCAGGCCGAAATCGGGATCGAACAGCAGCAGCCAGCCGGTCAGCACGCCCATCGAGGGCAGGAAGAACATGATCCAGAAGCAGAACTCGAAGGAACGGCTGCCCGGCAGGTCGGTTCGCCCCAGGACCCAGGAGAACAGCACCGCGATCGGCATCGAGATCACCTGCACCGCGACCACGACATAGATCGTGTTGAGCACGGATTGGGTCATGCCCGGCTCTTCGAAGGCGCGATACCAGGGAATGGTGCCGAAGACGCCCGACAGCTCGTTCGGCAGGAAGGTGAGCATCACCACCGTGCCGATCGGATAGAGCACGAGGAAGGCGACCGTCGCGAGCAGCAGCCCGGTCAGGATCTGGGCGCGCCACAGCACGGCGAACCGCGCCCAGCGCGCGAGCCCGGGCAGGCCGGGCGGCGACAGCGGACGCGCCTGGGGCTGCGTCACACGCGCTTTCCTTCCTCCGGCCACAGCGAGACCGCCTCGGCGGGCAGACACAGGCTGACCGCCTGGCCTTCATGCCAGCCGCGATCGGGCGGCAGGTCGAACAGGATCGAGTCGGCGCCGACCCGCATGCGCGCCTCGAAGCGCTCGCCGGTGAAGAGCAGATCCTCGACCGTCGCCTGCACCGAGTTGGGCCGGCCGGCATCCTGCTCGCCGAGCAGGGTGACGAATTCCGGCCGGATCGACAGCTCGACCCGGTCCCCCGAATTGATGCCGCGCGGCAAGGAAGAAGCCACGGCGAGCGAGATGCCGTTGTCGGCGAGCCTGACCGCGACGTCGCCGCCGCGCTGCTCGACCAGGCCGTGCAGGGTGACGACGCGGCCGAGGAAATCGCGCACGAAACGGGTGCGCGGCTGCTTATAGACCTCCTGCGGCGTGCCGACCTGCTCGATATGGCCGTCCTTCATGATGGCGACGCGGTCGGCCATGCTCAGCGCCTCGACCTGGTCATGGGTCACGAAGAGGCCGGTCATCGCCACCTTGCGCCGGAGCATCTTGAGCTCGAGCCGCATCTGGCCCCTGAGCTGCGTGTCGAGATTGCTGAACGGCTCGTCGAACAGCATCAGCGACGGCTCGTAGACCAGGGCCCGCGCCAGCGCCACGCGCTGCTGCTGCCCGCCCGAGAGCTGCGGGATGGTCTTGTCCATGAGCTCGCCGAGATTGATCAGCGCCAGCACGCGCTGCACGCGCTCGCGCAGCTCGGCCTTCTTCACGCCGCGCAGCTTCAAGGGATAGGCGACGTTCTCGAAGACCGTCATGTGCGGCCACAGCGCGTAGGACTGGAAGACCATGCCGACATTGCGCTTCTCGGGCGGCAGCTCGATGCCGTTCGCAACCGCGACGAAGGTGCGGTCGCCGAAACGGATCTCGCCCTCGGTCGGCCGCTCGAGGCCGGCCACCATGCGCAGGGTCGTGGTCTTGCCGCAGCCGCTCGGACCCAGGAGCGCCGTGATCTCGCCATGACGCACATCGAGGTCGATGCCGTCGACCGCCGTGAAGCGGCCGAACCGCTTCGTCAGGCGGCGGAGCACCAGCGAAAGATCGGCCATGATTTCTCAGCTTCCCCCCAAAAATCGGCCGCTCTTTTGCCTGGCCCGCGGGCGGCTTTCAACGAGAAAAAACCTACCCTGCGCGGCACACTCCTGTAAACCCAAGGCTCACTGCGGCCGGAGGCGCTTCAGCTCGGCTTGCCACTTGCGCATGAGCGCGTCGTTCTCGTCGCGCTGGGCATCGACGTAAGCCGCGCCGCGGATCGGCACATTGTCGGGATCGGGCGGCGGCACCGAGGCGCGGCGCGACGGGTATTGGGTGATTTTCGCCATCAGCGCCGAGATGCGCTTGCTCATCTCCCAATTGACGAAGAGGCGCGCCGCGTTGGGATGCGGCCGGCTCCGGATCACGGCGAGAGTCGCCCCGTCGGTCGTGCGGTAGGCGGTTTCCGGCGTGTTGCCGAGCGGGCGGATGTCGACATCGAGCCCGGCATTTTTGAACGGCACCATGATCTCGCGCGGCTTCGAGCCCATGCCGATCAGCGCCCGGCCGCGCACCAGCGCCGTCGCGACCTCGTTGAGATTGGGCACCAGCACCGGATCCTGCACCGTCAGGATGCGCTTCAGCGCCTCGTCGCCCAGCACCTTGGCGATCAGCACCAGGAAAGGACCGCCCGGCCCCTCGGTGCGCGGGTCGTACCAGGCGATCTTGCCCTTCACCTCCGGCTCGAGCAGCAGCTTGAGGCCGAGCGCCTTGGCCTTCGCCGGCGCGATCAGCTTGGCGTTGTAGGCCGGCGCCGTGAGATCGATGACCAGCGAAAGAAGAAATTTCTTGTCGGGATCGAAGAAAGCGTCCTCGGCGCCGCCGAAATCGGCGAGGTCCTGATTCTCGGCCAGCACCAGCTCGGGCTGCAGCGGATCGAGCAGACCGGCCTTGATCAGGCTGATGCCGGTGTTGGGCCCGCCGGCATAGACGTCCCACAGGAATTTTCCCGCCGCGCGCTCGGCGACGAGCTGCGGCACGAAGCTGCGCGGCGCGTTGGTGAGCGACAGCTCGATGTCGGGGTAATCCTCTTTCCATTGCTTGAGAAAGAAATTGCGCCGCGCCTGGCTCGGCGACATGGCGACCACCACGACGCCTTCCTGCTCGGCGGCGGCGAGGATCCGCGGCCAGTCGGAGGAGGCGCCGGTCTGCGCCGCCGCCGCACCGGCCGCGACGAGAGCGAGCACAGTCAGGACAAGCCCGATTCTCATCACGGCAAACCCTCCCCGGCCGTCAGCAGAGCCGGGAAGCGGGCCTCCTGGCAAGCGCGCTCTAGGCCAGTCGCGGAATCAAGCGCATCGCATTGCCCCGCTGGATCGCCGCGAGATCCGCCGCCGGCAAGCCGAAGGCTTCGAGCCCGGCGGCATTCTCCGCCGTGCCGTAATAGGGAAAATCGGTGCCGAACAGGATCTGCGCCGTCGGCACGAATTTGGTCAGCGCCGCGAGGGTGGGCGGAAAGGCCGAATTGGCGATCTCGTAATAGAGACGCTTCAGCTCCTGCTCGACGCCGTCCGGCGCCACACGCGCGAGATCCTTGCGGTTCCTGGACCCGCTGATCCAGCGCCCGGCCAGCATCGGGATCGGGCCGCCGGCATGCGAGAACAGCCAGCGTATGTCGCGAAACCGCGCGAGCACGCCGTTGAACAGCAGGCTGAGCGCGGCGCGCCCGGTATCGGTCGGATATTCCAGCGTGCTGTCGCCGACGCCGGGCACGAGATTGCCGCAGCAATCGGGATTGACGGGATGGAAATAGACGATCGCCTTGCGGCGGTCGAGCTCCTCCCAGACCGGCAGGAATTGTTTGTCGCCCGGCCAGCTCTTGCCGAAATTGGTCTGCAGCCCGATGCCGTCGGCCTTCAGCACGTCGAAGGCATAGGCGATCTCGGCGAGGCTGCCTGCGACATCGGGCATCGGCAGCTGCGCGAACAGGCCGAAGCGGCCGGGATGGTCGCGCATCATCTGCGCCGCGAACTCGTTGCAGTCGCGCGCGAGCTTGCGCATACCCGGCACATCGACGCCCCACCAGGGGCCCGGCGTGGAGGAGATCGACAGGATCGCCGTGCCGGTGCCGTTCTTGTCGATCTCTTCGACCGAAGCGGCGACGCTCCAGCGCTCGCGCCCGCCGGGCTGGCCAGGCCGGTTGATGCGGGCCCATTCGCGCGACGCCGCGACATAGCTCGGCGGATAGAAATGGTGATGCACGTCGATGAGCTTGGCGCCCGGGCGCGGCTGCGCCGCGAGTTCGGCCGGCGCGAGCAGACCGGCGGCGGCGAGCGCGGCGCTCGATTGCAGAAAGCGGCGGCGGCTCGTGGCGGCGCAATGAGCGTGCGTGCAATCCGGCTTCATCCTGCCCTCCCCTTTCATTGCGGCCGAAGCTTTCTGATCTCGGCCATCCAGCGGCGCTGCACCTTGTCGCTCTCGTCGCGCTGCGATTCGACATAATGCGCGCCGGCGATGGCGGTCGCCGCGGGATTCAGCGGCGGCACGTCGCGGCGGCGCGAATCCTGGCGCTGGGCTTCGGCCATGCCCTGGGCGATGCGGCGGGTCATGATCCAGTTGGCGAAGAGCTTGGCGGCGTTGGGATGCGGCCGGTTCTTGAACAGCGCGAGCGTCGCCCCGCCGGTGCCGCGCCACACCCGGTCGGGCGTGTTGCCGAAGCTGCGGATATCGAACTTCACGCCGGCGGCGCGATATTGGTCGAGCATCTCTTCGGGATGGCCGGAGAGCGCGATCCACGACCGGCCGCGGATCACCGAGGTGGCGGCCTCGTTGGAATTGGCGACGAAGGTCGGATCCTGGTCGAGGACGAAGCGCTTGAGATCCGCCTCGCCGAGCACCGTGTCGAGCAGCGCCAGATAGGACGCGCCCGGCCCGGCGATGCGCGGATCGACCCAGGCGATGCGGCCCTTATAGGCGGGGTCGAGCAGGATCTTGAGTCCGTCGCGCGCGACCCTGTCGGGTGCCACGCGGTTCGCATCGTAATAGGGGCCGGTGATCTCGCTGGTCAGCGCCAGCATGTATTGCTTCTGGTGATCGTAAAAGGCGTCGTCCCAGCCGCCCCACACCGCCTCGTCCTTGACCTCGGGCAGGACGAGCTCGGGCAGCAGCGGATCGAGCAGGCCGGCCTCGAGCGCGGCATAGCCCGAGGCCGGGCCGGTATGGAACACGTCCCACAGATATTTGCCGGCGGTGCGCTCGGTCACGAGCGCCGGAATGAAGCTCGAGCCGTTGGTGACGACGGTGAGCGACAGCGCGATGCCGGGAAAATCCGCCGCCCATTGCTTGACCAGATAATCGCGCCGCGGCGGGCTCGGCGACATGCAGACGACGACGCTGCCCTCCTGCTTCGCCGCGACGACGAGCTTGTCCCATTGCTGCTGCCAGTCCTGCGCGACGGCGGGGACTGCGAAGAGAAGAGCGATCCCGAATAAGAAGCTCCCTCTCCCCCTGGGGGGGTCGCTCCGCGACGGTCGGGGTGAGGGGGTCGACGATGCCGAATGATGAATCGCCATGCTCTGGCTCCCTCGAACGATTGCGACGACTTTGTGCCGCTTCTACGACCCCCTCACCCTACCCTCTCCCCCAAGGGGGAGAGGGAGGCATTCTTTGCCGTCACTTGTCGGTGCGCTTCATCTCGCTCGCGGAGTTGATGGTGGCGTGCAGGTTGCGCGCATATTCGATCGAGCCGGCCATGCCCATGGCGGGTCCGTGCGTCGCATATTCCTTGACGGCGAGCACGGCCGGCAGCGGCGCCTTGGCGATGCGCTCGCAGATCTCGTCGACCGCCTTGCCCAGCGCCCCCTTGGCCACGACCTCGCTGACGATGCCGATCTCGCGGGCCCGCGTGGCACTCATCATCGCCGTCGAATAGACGATGTAGGTCATGCTCTTGCCGGTGACCTTGCCGAGCAGGGACGACATGGCCATGGTCGGCATGATGTTGTGGGCGAATTCCGGCAGCTGGAATTGCGCCTCCTCCGAGGCGATGGTGATGTCGCCGAGCGCGGCCAGGGCACAGCCGAAGCCCAGCGCCTTGCCGGTGACGACGCTGATCACCGGCAGCTTGGTGCGGCGGAAGGCATCGTAGCAATCGAAGACGACGGTATTGGCGCGGCGCATGTCGAGCGCCTCGCTCGAATTCGGCTTGCGCCGGCCGCGGGGCGAGCGGCCGACGCAGAAATCATTGCCGGCGCCGCGCAGGATGACGCAGCGCGCCTTGGCCTCGGCGCCGTCCATGATCGAGCTCAGCTCGGCCGCCATGTCGTCGGTGAAGGCGTTGCCCTCCTCCGGATGATTGATGGTGATGCGGAGAAAGGTGCCGTCGCACTCGGTCACGAAATCCTGAGACATGTCTCCTCCCTGCTTGGCGGTCTTAACGCCTCCCCCGTGAATAGGACGAGGAGCGTGTCGCGGGCAAGCCGCCGCGGCTTGACGGGGCCGGGGGTCAGAGTAGCATCCGCAAGAGAGCCTTCGCTTAAAGTAAGGCCCTAGCCCCGAGGGAGGCCCACGCATGACGAACGGGACCAAGCAAGCGCTGCTGCGCTCGACCCTGCTCACCCTGCCCTTGCTGCTGCTCGCCCTGCCGGCATCGGCACAGCAGCAGCTGCCGCGCCCCAACAGCGACGTCATCAACGGCGTGAAGCCGGTCCCCGAATCCGAGCTCAAGAACCCGCCGCCCGGCGACTGGCTGATGTGGCGCCGCACCTACAATGCCTGGGGCTACAGCCCGCTCGACCAGATCACCAAGGACAATGTGAAGAACCTGCAGGTCGCCTGGACCTGGTCCTTGAACAACGGTCCGACCGAGATGACGCCGCTGGTGCGCGACGGCGTGCTGTTCGTCACCAATCCCGGCGACAAGATCCAGGCGATCAACGGCACGACCGGCGATCTCATCTGGGAATATCGCCGCGATCTGCCGGACAAGCTGCTGCACGAGCCGGGCAACACGCTGGCCAAGCGCAACATGGCGATCCTCGACAATATGCTGATCATCGCCACCTCGGACGCGCATCTGGCGGCGCTCGACATCAAGACCGGCAAGGTGATCTGGGACCATCAGACGGCGGATTGGACCAAGGGCTGGCGCTATTCGGGCGGCCCCTTCGTCGCCGGCGGCATGATCGTGCAGGGCATGACCGGCTGCGGCAATGCCGAGCCCGGCGGCTGCTTCATCACCGGCCATGACCCGAAGACCGGCGCCGAGAAATGGCGCGTCTATACGGTGGCGCGGCCGGGCGAGCCGGGCGGCGACACCTGGAACGGGCTGCCGCTCGAGAGCCGCTTCGGCGCCTCGGCCTGGATCTCCGGCAGCTACGACGTCGACCAGAACATCGTGTTCTACGGCGCGGGCCAGCCTTATCCCTGGATCGCCGAGATGCGCGGCACCCTGCCCTTGAAGGAGGGGCAGAAGAACAACGCGCTCTTTTCCGACACGACCATGGCGCTCGATCCCGCGACGGGAAAGATGAAATGGTATTTCCAGCACATGCAGAACGACACCTACGATCTCGATGTCGTCTATGAGCGCATCCTGGTCGACCTCACCGTCGGCGGCCAGACGCGCAAGGCGGTGCTGACCGCCGGCAAGAGCGGCATCATCGAGGCGCTCGACCGCACCAACGGCCAGTTCCTCTGGTACAAGGAGACGGTGCCGCAGAACGTGATCGCCTCGGTCGATCCCAAGACCGGCGCGAAGACGCTGAACCAGGCGGCGATCCCGCATATCGGCCAGAAGACCGTGAACTGCCCGGCCGATCCCGGCGGACGCGGCTGGCCGGCGACGGCCTACAGCCCGAAGACCCAGATGCTGTACATGCCGCTCAATGAATATTGCTCGAACACGACGCCGACGCCGCTCGATCCCGGCCAGGCCTATACGGGCGGCGGGCGCGCCGTCTATTCGCGCGTGCCGGTGCCGAACAGCGACGGCAATATCGGCCGCGTCGATGCGATCAAGCTCGGCGACCGCTCGACCGCCTGGTCGAAGCGCCAGCGGGCACCGGCGACCAGCGCCGTGCTGCCGACCGCCGGGGGCGTCGTCTTCGCGGGCTCGCTCGACCGCTGGTTCCGCGCCCTCGACGATGCGTCGGGTCGGGTCCTCTGGCAGCTCCGGACCAACAATGCGATCAACGGCTTCCCGGTGAGCTACATGGCGGGCGGCAAGCAATATGTCGCGGTCGCGGTCGGCAACGGCTCGAGCGAGATGCGCTCGCTGGCGACGCTCACGCCCGAGATCGCCATTCCCGACGGCGGCTCGTCGCTGTGGGTCTTCGCCCTGCCGGACAGCAAATAGCCGCCGTGCGCCTCGTATGGGCCGCTTTCGCCGCGCTGGCCCTATCCGGCGCGGCGGCGGCCCAGACGCCTTACGTTCCCGATGAATGGCGCTACGGGCGGCATGCCAGCGAAGGCCGGCTCAGCTACTGCATCGACAAGCGCGATCCCGACTGGCCGGTGGCGAGCGACATCGGCGCGGCCCTCGCCGGCGCGCTGCTGCTCGAGCCCAAACCCTTCGTCATCGAGGATTCGACGGTCGGCGACGATATCGAGGTGCTCTATCACACGCTGCTCGACAGCTGCGATCTCTATCTCGGATTCAAGCTCATTCCCGAGACGCTGCCCGACTGGCTCACCGTCACCAGGCCCTATTACCGCACGCGCTATCTGCTGGTGGCGAAGCCGGGCGGCCCAGCCTCGCTCGCCGATCTCGCGCGCGACAAGCCGATCGCCTCGACGCTCGGCACGGCGGCCGATCTCCGGCTCGTGCAATATCTAATGGCGCTGCCGGCGGCGCAGCGCTGGACGCGCTACCCGATGGCCACCGACGAGGCGGCGCTGAGGTCGGTGCTGTCGGGCGCGGCCGCGGCGGCGGTGGTCTGGGCGCCGGCCTTCTGGGCGCTCGCGCAGCAGGAGCCGGCCATCGCCGCGCTGGCGGCGATCGATCCGCAGCCGCTCGGCGTCACGCGCATCGATGTCGGCGCAGCGCTGCTCGGCCGCGAGACCTATCTGCGCAGCGCCGCCGACCAGGCGATCGCCGCCCTGGTCAAGGACGGCAGCCTCGCGCGCCTGCTCGCGCGCCACAACTTCCCGGCGGAGCCGCCGGAATGAGCGCCGCCGTCGCCGTCGCCGATCTGATGAAGCGCTACGGCCGCACGGTGGCGCTCGACGGGGTGAGCTTCGCCGTGGCGGCGGGCGAGATGTTCGCGCTGCTCGGGCCGAACGGCGCCGGCAAGAGCACGCTGCTGCATATCCTCTGCACGCTGTTGAAGCAGGATGCGGGCAGCGCGCGCATCGCCGGAGTCGAGGTGCGCGAGAATCCCCTGGCGGCGCGCAAGCATCTCGGCGTCGTCTTCCAGGAACCCAGCCTCGACGACCGGCTGACCCTGTGGGAGAATCTCGAATTCCACGGCCTCGTCTATGGCGTGCCGCTGGCGGTGCGGCGCCGGCGCATGGAGGAGATGCTCCATCTCGTCGAGCTGTGGGACTGGCGCGAGGCGCTGGTGCGCACGCTTTCGACCGGCATGAAGCGGCGGCTCGAGATCGCCCGCGCCCTCATCCACGACGCCTCGATCCTCTGCCTCGACGAGCCGACGGTCGGGCTCGACGCCCAGTCGCGCGAGCGCATCTGGTCCTATCTGGCGCGGCTGCGTGCCGAGCGCGGCATCACCCTCCTGGTCACGACGCATTATATCGACGAGGTCGAGCCCTGCGACCGCATCTGCATCATCGATCGCGGCCGCATCCTGGCGGAAGGCTCGCCGGCCGATCTCAAAGCGGCGCACGGCAAGGCGCTGCTGCGCGTCGCCGGCCGCGACGAGGCGGCCGAGGCGGAACTCCTCGGCCACTATGACGGCCGCGCCAGCCGCCACGGCGCCGACATATTGATCGAGTCGAGCGGCGACGCCTTCGTCGAAAGCTTCCTCGCCGCGCATGCGAGCAAGATAAAGCGGCTCTCGGTCGAGGAGCCGAGCCTCGAAAGCGTGTTCCTATCGCTCACCGGCCGCGAGCTGCGCGACCAGGCGGCCGGCGCGCGCGAGCGTACCTACGAATTCGGCAAGCGCGGCGGCGAGCATACGCGATGAGCAGCGGGACGATCGCAGTTGGCCCTTGCCCCTCTCCCTGCGGGAGAGGGAGGGGCCCGCTGCGCAGCAGCGGGAGGGTGAGGGGTAAGTGCGCGGATGTTTGCCCCTCACCCTCCCAACGCTTCGCGTTGGGTCCCTCCCTCTCCCGCAGGGAGAGGGGCAAGATGCGGTGACTCTCCGATGAGCAGCTTGGTCCAGGATCGCACCACCACGAACGTCGCTCTCGGCATTGCCGGCGGCATCTACGCGATCTGGCTGAGGGAAGTGAAGCGCGCCGTGCGCGACCGCGGCCAGCTGATCGGCGGCGTCATCCGGCCGCTGCTCTATGTGCTGATCATGGGCATCGGCCTCAACCCCTATTTCCGCGGCGAGATCTATGGCGAGGTGCGCTTCGTCGTCCCCTACACCTATCTGCAGTTCCTGTTCCCGGCGGTGATCGCCCTCAACATCATGTATACCTCGGTGCAGAGCGCCGTCTCGACCATCTGGGATCGCGAGTTCGGCTTCTTGCGCGAGGTTCTGGTTTCGCCGATGCCGCGCTGGGCCGTGCTGCTCGGCAAGATATTGGGCGGCACCACCGTCGCCATGTTCCATGGCGCTCTGGTGCTGGCGCTCGCCCCCTTCGCCGATCTGCCGCTCTATTGGCGCGACATCGCGACCGGGCTCGGCCTCATGTTCCTCCTGGCCTTCGGCCTCACCTCGCTCGGCGTCGTCATCGCCAATCGGGTGCGCAGCTTCGAAGGGTTCGGCGTCTTCTCCAATGTCGTGATCCTGCCGCTCTATTTCACCTCGAGCTCGATCTTCCCGCTCGACCCGTCGCTGACCGCGGCGCAGATGCGCGTGATCTATCCCGAATGGCTGGTACTTCTGGTGCGCTTCAACCCGGTGACCTACGCCGTCGACGCGCTGCGCGGCGCTTTCGTCCATTACCAGCAATTCGCGCCGGGCCTGGGGCCGCTGATCCTCGTCGCCGTCGCGGCGCTGTGCTTCGGCATCGCGCTGCGCGACTTCACGAAGAGCTGACGCCCGTGAACGCCAAGCTGCGCCGCGACCTGCTCGGCTCGCTGGCGGTGCTGACGCCGCTCGCGGCGATCTATCTGCTGCCGCCCGACACCTCGCTCGCCGAGGTGCGGCAGGCCGGCGCGCTGACCGCCTGCCTGCCCGACCGCTATCCGCCGCTGGTCACCGGCGACGCAGCCAGGCTGGGGCTCGAGATCGAGCTGTTACGGGCGCTCGCCGGCGAGCTGAATCTCACGCTCGAGACCCGCAGCAAGCCGGCCATGATTCGCGATTTCAACCCGCGCGACTGGCGCCTGACCCGCGCCGAATGCGCGGTGATCGGCGGTGGCGTCGTCGGCTCGGCGACGACGCGCGCCTTTCTCGATACGACACCGTCCTATGCCGACAGCGGCTGGGCTCTGATCGCGCGCGACCCGGGCGCCGACCTCGCCGGCCAGCCGGTCGGCGTGCTGGCCAGCCTCGCCACCCTCGACCGTGTCGCGCTTGCGAGCGATCTCCGCGCCCGCTCCGCCGAGATCGTGCTCGTCGCCAGCGCCGATGAACTCGTCGCCGGGCTCGCCGCGCACCGCTTCGCTGCCGGCGTCACCGAGCGGCTGCTGGCCGAGAGTCTCACCCTGCCGCCGGATCTCCGCATCGCACCGATGCCGGGTACGCTCGGCCATGCGCCGCTGGTGCTGGGATTGTGGAAGGGTGATCTCACTTTGAAGCGCGCCATCACCGGCGCCTTCGACTCGCTCGACAAGAACGGCACGCTCGCCGCGATGCGCGCGCGCTACGGCGTGACGCCGCTAGCTAGGCCCTCTAATCGAGAGACGTATAATAGGGTGAGCTCGCACTCGACGTTCTTAGGCTGAGACATGGACTAGGCGCGCCTATTGTTCTGCACTAATTCAGTGCGCCAACCCAGCTCCTTTGAGCTGTTCTTCAGCTTCGAATAGCAAACGCAGTCTATTGGCCTGCTAATTGCCTTTCTTTGCCGCCTTGTAGGCGCGATTGGGACCGCCCTTCTGGGATTTCAGGTAGCCTTCCACATCGCCCAGCGGATCGGTGTAGTACCGCATGCGGTGACCGATCGCGTCGTCTGCCTTGACCGCCAGATCGAACGGCAGGTCGATCTCGGTATAGGCGGCAATCTTGGCATGAGCGAGCGCCCTTTCCAGCACATTGGGATCCTAAGCTTAGAATTCCACGTGGACAAGTTGTCGCGGCCGCTTCTATAGTGTCACCTAAATACTAGTGACTCCAGCGTAACTGGACTGGCCACAGTTAGGCCGCAAATGTAATCACACTGGCTCACCT
>JADMIO012784765.1_pt1 | contig 86163 bp, 71 predicted proteins | sample 8958161 | NCBI WGS metagenome assembly JADMIO01 (sample SAMN16585339, study PRJNA669376) | soil metagenome | isolation source: Crop rotation soil | place: USA: Cullars Rotation, Alabama | collected 2011 | reverse complement strand
CGCGACAACTTGTCCACGTGGAATTCTAAGCTTAGGATCCCAATGTGCTGGAAAGTGGTAAAAGGCACGTAAATTACCTGGGGTACGGTGCATGTATTCCACTATCTGTACCAATTCACCATTATATCTTAGTACTGTGCCTACCCCTATATCGCCTGTTGTTGCCATTGAAATGCTGTTTTTTAATTAGGATGCAAATGTAATTTTATACTGCTAACCCGCAAATAGTGTAAACTCTTATTCTTTTTGGCGATGCATCGGTTATTACATCCAAAATAATATAAATTTGGCGCATGCCGGCCAATAACATAAATAGCGATAAGTGGGTAAGCCAATATGCTACAGACCTGTATAGACACGCCTACCTGAAGGTAAGAAACCGTGAAGTGGCCGAAGACCTTGTACAGGAAACTTTCCTTGGAGCCCTCAATGGCAAAGAATCTTTTATGGGCAACAGCACCGAAAAAACATGGTTGTTTGCCATTCTGAAGAACAAAATACTGGATTACTGGAAGAAAAAATCTACTACTAGTGAGAAGCTATCGAAAGAGGAAGATTTCAGGATGGAATATTATTTTGATGAAAAGGGACATTGGAATACGACTGTAAAAGAACTGGATGATTTTGAAACCAGGCTCGAAAAAAAGAATTTCAGGAACATCCTTGATAAATGCACTGATAAGCTGAGTGGCAAAACCAGGCTCGTGTTTATATATAAACTGATTGAGGAGATGGAAAGTGATATAATCTGTAAGGAACTGGGCCTTACAGCGTCTAATTATTGGGTAATGATGCACCGCGCGAAGCTGGCAGTGCGGGCCTGCCTTGAAAAAAACTGGTTGTAATGGCAAATTTGTTTACATATACCTGCCTCGAAGTAACTTTGATGCACGAAAAGCTACAGGAAGGGAAACTTTCTTTGAAGGAAAGGCTTGCCTATAGGGTACATTTGTGGTATTGCAGCTATTGCAGGCGTTTTGTAAAGCAGTGGCAGCAAATAAAAAGACTGGTTGGTAAAGATTCTGCCGGGAATTTGGAGGCAAACCCACGGTCCGGGTTTATTGAACAACTTCAAAATACGGTAGAGCGTCATGCTAACAGCAAATAGTTGATAAAAATTTTGGTTTTAACGAAGAGTTTTATACTTTTGCATCCCTTAATTAAAAAAAGTAGAGAAATGAAAAGCGGACTTCACCCTGAGAACTATAGAATGGTTGTATTTAAAGATATGAGTAATGACCATTCATTTATTACAAAATCTTGTGCAGAAACCAAAGATACCATTGTATGGGAAGATGGCAACGAATACCCGGTTATTAAATTGGAGATTTCAAACACTTCTCACCCATTTTATACCGGTAAGGTTAAATTGGTTGATACAGCAGGACGTATTGATAAGTTCCGTACGCGTTACGAAAAGAAAGCATAATTGCTATAGGTAAATATTGTAAAAGCCCCCGAAAATTCGGGGGCTTTTTTGTTGGGGATTAATTTGAAGGATGATATCGGATTTGTGAATTGCACTGTGAAACAGCATCAATACCAAAACAAAAAAAGGAATTGATAAATGCCATTTAGAGCATCCTCCAGCATGAAGCTGAATCATCAACATAACGAAACTCATTATGAATTGGTTAAGTTCGTTAAAAACGAACATTTCATGCATCCTCGTTACGCGGCTCTATACGAGGATGATTTCCATCACGCTTGATAAGACCCTCAAGGCGTAAATACACACCTGCAAGATGTTGGAACAGACTCTCTGCCCGTATATGTCCGCTGACAACATGTAAAAGCAGACTAACGACATGGTGGAGAGCATTTACATCCTGTAAATGTATAATGACAACATGTTGGAACAGACTTTCAACCCGTAAATGCCCGCTGACAACATGTAGAAGCAGACTAATGACATGGTGGAGAGCATTTACATCCTGTAAAAGTGTACTGACAATATGTTGGAACAGACTTTCAACCCGTAAATGTCCGCTGACAACATGTAAAAGTAGACTACTGCTTACAACCAATAAACTTGTCTCTGAAATTAGCAGGCTGTCGAGTAAAAAAATTGAACTGTTAACCGAAATCAAACGACTTGTCGAGCCAACCAATAGAATGTACTCCTAAATTAGAAAGTTGTTGAGTTATAAAATTGAACTGGTGACTCAAACCAACTGACTTTGTGACCAAAACACCACAATAGTTTTATATATTTGTGGCTATGTATAAAGAACATTTAACCCACAACATGGAGCGGGAAATTACCCTCCTGAAACGCCTTGCAGCTATTATAGAAGAAAAAGACCTTGCTTTCAGCCCGGGCGAAAAGGTGCGTACAACGCATGAGCTGATGCAATACCTGAGTGGTATCGGCTCGACTATACTGCGTTGGATTATGATAAACGACCTTAGCCCGGAGGACCGCAAAGCATTGCGCGAAAAGAACATGACCGTAACAGTACAGGATTTTCCGCAAAGGCTGGACGAACAGCTGCAAATCATACACAAGCTGATGGCCGATGTTACCGACAAACAGCTAATGGAGCAGGAAGTAGAGATGCCCTGGAAAGAGAAAATGCCTTTGGGCGCAGGAATCATTAATGCACCCATTAAGTTCCTGGCAACGTACCGCATGCAATTGTTTGTAAACCTGAAGCTGAATGGCAGGCCTGAGCTGGGAACCAAAGAGGCCTGGGTATTGGGTATAGAGAATAATTAATTCCGCCATATTTATTGCTGATATTTTGTTGTTGAAAGCAAAATACATTTATTGAAAAACATGAAGAGATTAATAGATGCGGAAGGAGAAGGGCTGAACCCACAGGAAAAAGAGGTTGAGAGGGTTTTGCGCCCACTTAGCTTCGACGACTTTGCGGGGCAGGATAAGATAGTTGAGAACCTTAAGATATTTGTGGGGGCGGCAAAAATGCGTACTGAAGCGTTGGACCATACCCTGCTGCATGGCCCTCCGGGTCTGGGCAAAACTACGCTGGCATCTATTGTTGCCAATGAGCTTGGTGTGAACATTAAAATAACCAGCGGTCCGGTGCTGGACAAGCCCGGTGACCTGGCAGGGCTACTTACCAACCTGGAAACAAACGACGTACTATTTATTGATGAAATACACCGCCTCAGCCCCATCGTAGAGGAGTACCTATATAGTGCCATGGAAGATTACCGCATCGACATCATGATTGACAGCGGCCCCAATGCACGTTCGGTGCAAATAACACTGAACCCTTTTACGCTCATAGGCGCTACCACACGCTCTGGTCTGCTTACGTCCCCGCTAAGGGCAAGATTCGGGATTAATTCAAGGCTTGAATATTACAATTCTAAACTACTCACTGCCATTGTTGTGAGGAGTGCCGACATATTGAAAGTACCGATTGTGGACGAAGCGGCTTTTGAAATCGCACGCCGAAGTCGGGGGACACCACGTATAGCCAATGCATTGCTGCGCCGTACGCGCGACTTTGCACAAATAAAAGGCAATGGTACCATCACTGTAGAAATAGCCCAGATGGCGCTGAATGCGCTAAACGTGGATAAGAATGGTTTGGACGAGATGGATATCAGGATACTAACCACCATGATAGACAAGTTCAAAGGCGGACCGGTAGGGTTGACTACAATTGCCACCGCAGTTAGCGAAGAGTCTGATACCATTGAAGAAGTATACGAGCCATTCCTTATACAGGAGGGTTACCTGATGCGGACACCACGGGGGCGCGAGGCGACTGAACTTGCGTATAAGCACCTCGGCAAAGCAAATTACATCAACCGCAGTGGTGGCTTGTTTTAAGCCTTGGTGGTGCTATACCTTTTGTATATGCTAAAAAAAAGATAGGCGGCAGGCAATAGCAATACGACATCTGTATGCAGGAAATACCTAATCTCAATATTACGAAACATTGGCCCGGTACCGGCCGATAAGGTGACGTACAATAAAAGCCAGTATAGGAATGCCAACCAGCCAAACATTTTCAGTTCGGTTTTTTTAATCATTAAGAAACATCCAATCAACGCGGTAATAATAAGGAAGGTGCGATAAATAAAAAGCCATGAAGCTAACCTACGCACGACGCTCTTAGTGTCGTATAGGCTGCTTTTAAAAACGGCTTTTTTGAGGTTTTGTAGTGGCAGCACCAAATAAAATATAAAAGGATTTCTTTTGATTTGATTTTCTCTGAGCTCTGTAAAAATCTTCACAATGGTGTCTGTGCAGGCGTTAGGCTGTATAAAGCTTCCGCGCCAGTATTTTTTCCAGAAGCTAAAGCTTACCCCACACTCCTTTGATAAGGCAAATGCCTTTTGGAGCTTGGCGCTATCCTGTGCGGTACCGACAAAATATTTGGGATAGTCCACAGGCTTATTTTCTACAATCTGTGTAAACTGTGGTTCCCAATCGGCCTGTGCGGAATATATAAATGAAGTGAAAGCCAGCACTTCGCCGTTCCAGTTTGGAGAACCCCTCAAATCCTGCATCAATACAAACTTGCCCTGGCTGAAATAATTCCGCGCCGGCCACGAACCAAAAACCAACAACACCGTGATACCATATACACATGCATGCTTTATTTTAGTGCTCCAGGCACTGGTTCCGAATAAAAGCATAATGCCAAAAACGGGGAAAACAATGGCAATCTGTGGCCTGACAAGTGCATCTAAGGCAATGAAGAAAGCACACCAAAAAATATTAATGGGCCTTTGGCTGCGCGTTACAAAAAACCATAGGGCCACCAGCAAAAGGTTAAGACTTAAGATTTCGGAATAACATACAGGACCCCATACAATGGTAAATGGATACAACACAAATAGCCATGTAGCCAGAGTAGAAATACGTGCATCATTGAATACTTTTTGGGCAATAATTTTGATGAGGTAGATGTTGAAAACATCTATAAAGACTTGTGTATAGGCACATATTTTATACGCCATTAACCAATCTTTGCCACTAATTAAATAGAATATGCCAAGGAAAAAGGAATAGCCGGGCATTCTCACAAATCCACCATACTCAGACAATGGGTCGAAGGTGTAGGTTCCGGAATAATACCAGTAGTGGAAGCTCCTTGCCCATGCGCCGGTATCGCCCTGCATGAAAAAATTTTCCATGCCATAGTAATGTTTGGCCACAAAAAGTGTGAAAAACAATCTGATGAACAGGCCTGTTCCCAATATGAACAGCGTGTTAGAGAAATTTATCTTCTTTAGAAACATGTTAACAACAATACCTGAAATTTTGGAACCAACTTAGAATTATTACAAATATTGAATTGGGGTGCATACGCCGCTTTCGCAGATATAACACTTCAGCTTATCTTTAAACACAGCAGGTTTATATATCGATTTGTTCAGGAGCATCCTGACACATTCCTGTATACCTTCGATGATAGAGGGGTGCGGATAAATCATGTGCGCCAGCTCATCAATACCTTTGCCCATATAGATGAGCAACTGCACAGCCTGTATGGCACTACTGGCGTGTTCGCCAATGGCACGCATGCCCAGGATTTTCATTTCGTCGTCATTGCTGACGATAATTTTAAAGAAACCCTTTGTTTTGCGCATAGCAATTGCACGGGCAATACAACTGTAATCTATTTTAGCAATCTTAACCGAAATACCTTTTGCCGATACTTCCTGCTCACTCATCCCAACCACCGCCACTTCAGGGTTTAGGAACATAATGGTACAAACATTCCTGTATTTTAAGGTATCAATGTATCCGCCAAACATTTTTCGCACAGCGTGTCTTGCTTCGCGTTCACCTACTGTAACCAGGCTCATTTCGGCAGTAAGGTCGCCGGCCACATATATGTTTGGAACATTGGTCTGGGTGTCGAAATCTTTGATAATGCCACGGTCGGTAAGTTCAATGCCCACACTTTCGAGGCCAATGTTTTTTACGTTGGGCACACGTCCTACTGATACCAATGCTTTTTGTACATGGAGTATTTCTTTTCGCCCGTCAGTGTATTGAAGTTCATACTCCACCTCTCCGTCTTTGATTTCCATCCGGACAAGCGAAGAGTTTTTGTGTATGGTTACACCGTTTGCTTCCAGGTTTTCTGTTACCATTTTAGCTACGTCATCATCTTCGAACGGAAGGATGCGGTCACCCTTGTCAATCAGGTATACCTTAGTTCTTCCAACGTTTGAAAATATGGTTGCAAATTCACAACCAATCACACCTGCACCAAGTATTACAAGACTTTCGGGAAACTCCGACCAGTTGGTAATGCCGTTGCTGGTTACAATTATATTTTCATCAATAGGAATGTTGGGCAGGTAACGTGGGCTGCTACCAGTTGCCAACAGGATAAATTCCGTTTCAATAATTTTTTCACCTTTGGCCTTGTATATTTTGACGTGGTTCTTGTCAATCATTTCGGCGCGGCCTTTCTCGTAGTGTAAATTCTTGTTGATGGTTTCGGATTGAAGCAGGCTCATGTGCAAGGTCATCTGTAGCTTACGGTCGAATATTGCCCCGTTCACATCCTGCATCATCTCTTCGAATGTGACACCTGCAAAGCGGTCTCCTTCTGCGTCGCGACGTACCATTACTTTCTGAGAAAACTCCCACATGGCTTTGCTCCATAAGGCACCATTGTATATACCGGCCCCGCCAATCTTATCTTTCTCTACAATGAGCACTTTTTTACCAAAATCTACTGCACGCATAGCCCCGGCATAGCCGCTTGGCCCGCCGCCAATAACAACCAAATCATATTTTTCTATTTTCGAATCCATATAAAAAAGTTATTCTTTAGAAATTCTTAAGCATAATAATGCTGCCAACAACATAAGGCCGCCTCCGCATTCTACTGCCAACATCCTGTTGTTGTGTAGTACATGGCTCATCACCCAACCAAAACCAAGAGACGCAATTATTTCGGGCAAAACAATAAAAAAGTTGAATATACCCATGTATATTCCAATTTTATTTTCGGGAAGGCAATCGCTGAGCATGCTATAAGGCATCGAGAGGATACTGCTCCAGGCTATGCCCACACATGTCATCACACCAAAAAGCATTGTCTTGTCCTCGGGGCCATGTATTAAAGAGATAGATAATAATCCTATGGCCCCAATAATAAGACAGGTCATGTGTGTGAAACGTTTTCCAATGCGCGCAGCCAGGAATGGCAACATAAGTGCAAAAGCAAAAGTGATTACATTTTCAAAAGAATAGGTAAGCCCGGCATAGTTCTGCCCTTCTGAATAAAGTTTTGTGCCACTGACGCCACCAAATATTTCAGATGCTACAGCAGGTGTATAAAAAAACCACATGAGAAAAAGACCTGGCCAGGTAAGGAACTGCACAAGTGCAAGTTGCTTCATTTTTTTAGGCATATGGGTAATAGCATAAACAATTTCTTCTATTCCTCCGCCAAGGCCCTTCTTTTGCTCTTCTACTTTCTGACGATTCGGTATATCGGCAGGTGGATATTCTTTAGTGGTAAGAACTGTATATAATACACAACTCAGAAACGCAAATCCACCCAGGTAAAAGCTCCATTTCACATTATCGGCAACAACGCCGGGAGCGCTGGTAGAACTAACATCAAACCAGTTTGTAAAAATCCATGGCAACGCGCTTGCAACTACAGCTCCCAGGCCAATAAACATACTTTGCATACTGAACCCGAAAGTGCGTTGCTCTTCGGGCAACTTGTCCGCAACAAACGCCCTGAAAGGCTCCATGCTTATATTGATAGATGAATCGAGAATCCATAACAGCCCGGCTGCCATCCAAAGGCCCGAAGAGTTGGGCATGAGAAAAAGACATAATGAACTTAGAATAGCACCTACAAGGAAATATGGCCGGCGACGTCCGAGTACTGGATGCCATGTCCTGTCACTCATATAACCTATGATGGGCTGTATAATCAAGCCTGTAAGCGGGGCGGCAAGCCAAAGGCCCGGGATGTCTTCGGGCTTGGCACCTAGATTTTCATATATCGAACTCATGTTTGACATTTGCAATCCCCACCCAAACTGAATTCCCATAAAACCGAAACTCATATTGAATATCTGCCAAAAACTAAGCCTTTCTACTTTTGCCATAAATTATTCCTGGTTATATAATGTTTACTTCCCTTTCGAGGGTTACTTTAAATTTTTCTTTTACTGAATTTATAATTTCGGTTGACAAGTTATAAATTTCCTGTCCGGTTGCACTTCCGTTGTTTACTAAAACCAAAGCTTGCTTGTTGTGCACCCCGCAATTGCCTATCTGCTTGCCTTTCCATCCGCATTGTTCTATGAGCCATCCGGCAGCCAGTTTGACCTGTGCAGGACTTACGGGGTAACTTACAATGGTAGGATATATCTCTTTCAGTTCTCGGAGCTGTGCCACTTCTATCAGCGGATTTTTGAAAAAGCTTCCTGCATTTCCAATTTCTTTTGGATTAGGAAGTTTTGAAAGGCGGATATTGCAAACAGCTTCGCTTACATCTTTGATGGTTGGTTCAGTGATGCCCATTTGCTGCATTTCCTGCTCTATGGCTCCATAAGAAGTATTTAGTTTCGGGGTTTTTGAAAGTATGAGGCTAACGGAAATGATAACGTATTTGTTTTTGGCTTCATTTTTAAAGATGCTTTCACGGTATCCGAAATTGCATTGCTTATTGTCAAATACTTCTACTTTCTTTTTTTGAATGTTGAATGCTTCGAGGGAGTGAAAAACATCCTTCACTTCTACTCCATAAGCTCCTATGTTTTGCATGGGGGCAGCTCCTACACTTCCGGGTATTAGGGATAGGTTTTCGATGCCGGCCAGGTTATTCTCAAGGCAATATTTAACCAGGTCGTGCCATACTTCTCCGGCAGCGGCCTTTACAAGCACGGTATCTTCATTTATGTTTTTCTGGGAGATGCCTATGATATTATTTTTAATTACCAACGCTTCTACATTCTTTGTAAAAAGAACATTGCTGCCGCCACCCAACACCAGCTTGTCATACTTTTTATATTCAGGTGTTTCGGCAAGTTTCTCAAGGTCGTTTAAAGAATTAATTTCGCAATAAAGATTGGCTTTCACATCAATTCCAAAGGTGTTTAGTTCTTTGAGGCTCACATTTTTTTTAATCCGCATCTTTATTTCTTCAATTATATATCCTGCAAATCTAAAAATTTACACATAGGAAGCCAGATGTTCTGTAAGCAGATTCGGCATTTGCGGGATATCAAGGATTAATCGGACGTTTTTATAGTTGAGAGCAATAAAATTTGTTATTAATTTTCGGGGCTGAGAAATAAAATATAGGTTTGCAGCGGAAAAATTACAAGGGTTTACACATTATTCAAACATTTTAATTTTGAGCCACTCAAATACTTCGAAATCCGCGATTTTATTATTGGAAGACGGCACCATTTTTAGTGGAAATGCTGTTGGAAAACAAGGGACTGCCACCGGCGAAATTTGTTTCAATACAGGCATGACAGGCTACCAGGAAATATTTACTGACCCATCGTATTTTGGACAGGTGATGGTGATGGCTAATACACATATTGGAAATTATGGAGCACTGGATGCAGAAACCGAAAGTAAAGGAGTAAAAATAGCAGGGTTGGTATGTAAAAGTTTTAGTACCGGCTATTCGCGCAAACGAAGTAATGAAGCTTTATCGGACTTTCTTGTCCGTAACAACCTTGTGGGAATAGATAATATTGATACCCGTGCATTGGTAGAACATATCAGGGACGCAGGAGTAATGAACTGCATCATATCATCAGAAACAGAAGACCTTCAAAAACTTAAAACCGAACTTGCGTCAGTACCTTCGATGCAGGGACTTGAATTATCATCAAAAGTATCGACTAAAACACCCTATTATGTAGGTAATGAAAAAGCTAAATATAGAGTAGCGGTGCTTGATTTCGGGATTAAGGGAAGCATCTTGAACTGTATAGCAGAGCGTGGATGTTACCTGAAAGTATTTCCGTACAACATCTCTATGAAAGAAATCCTTGACTTTAAACCAGATGCTTTTTTTCTTTCGAACGGCCCCGGCGACCCGCAGGTAATGCCAAAAGAAACAGCCCTGGTGAATGAGATGCTTGCAACCAACAAACCATTGTTTGGTATATGCCTGGGGCACCAGCTATTGGCGCAGGCATTGGGCTTAAAGACTTTTAAAATGCACAATGGCCACAGGGGCATCAACCACCCTGTTAAAAACCTGGTGACAGGCAAGTGCGAAATTACATCGCAAAATCATGGCTTTGCAGTAGATGAGAGCAGCCTGGGCAATAATCCTGAAGTAGAAGTTACACACCGCAACCTAAACGATAATTCTATTGAGGGTATACGCCTGAAAAGTAAAAAAGTATTCAGTGTGCAATACCACCCTGAAGCAGCCCCAGGCACTTTAGATAGCAGGTATTTGTTTGACGACTTTGTAAAAAGTATAGAAGATTAAGCCTTTTTGCTGATTTCAGCATAGACATTTAGCAGTTCAATACTTTCATTTTCCCAATTTGTAATTGCAGAAAGTGCATACAGATTTTTTTTCCAAAGTTCGACAGGGGCTTTGTCACTAATCATGTAATTGATTTTTGCTGCAATGTTGCCCGGCAAATGATTTTCGACAAGGCATCCAATTTCATATTCATTAAAAATGTTTTTAGTTTCTGTAAGAGGGGATGCTAAAACAGGGATTCCGGCCCTGACATAATCAAATATCTTATTGGGCAGGCTATATCGGTAATTGAGATTGGTGTCTTTATCTAAGGTGATACCAATCAATGCATTTTTTGTATAGCCCATCAATGTATCATAGGGTTGCTTGCCTAAAAAGAATACCTTATCGCTGAGTCCTGACTCCTGCACTATATCTTTTAGTGAAGGTATCACATCACCATCACCCACAATCAGCAAAACGGCATCAGTTACAAAATGCATGGCCTCTACCAGTTCTTCTGAACCACGGTCTATATTGATACCGGCGCCTTGTAGGATGATATATTTTCTTCCCTTCAAATTGTCGGATAGTTCCCTGGGTTCCGCACTGCCTGTACCGGCTTTCAAGGGTACATTGCGCATTACCTTTACAGGTACGCCGTAAATCTTTTGGTAAATAGAGGCAATAGATTGATTTACGGTAAAGACGTATTTCAGTTTGGGAAAGACAAACTTTTCAACAGCAAGCCAGATTCTTTTTTTGAGTGGATTGTGTTGCAGTTCGGGTACCTCGGTGAAATACTCATGCGTGTCGTATACAATATGCTTACGTTTTATTTTAGCAGCAAAATAATTGGGTAATAAGGTATCCAGGTCGTTGGAATGCAGAACATCGAACCTTGTGGTGAGAAGTAATACTAGAAGCCTTACCTGGTATTCGGTATAGAACAAAGTACCCTTAGTAAAAAACATTTTCATACGATTTGTGGCGTAATTTCTTCCCCTAAGTGGTAAGCTGTTATGGAGTAGACGACCCACCAGCAAAACCTCATGGCCTTGCTGCACCAATGTACTGCAAACCTTGTGTACACGCTGGTCGGTGCTCAGGTCGTTGGTAACAGAAACAATTATTTTTAATTTCCTCAAGGCCGTTTAATTGCAACGGCAATATTACTCAAAGGATTTTATTAATAAGTCTTACTGGGTACATATCACTTTGAATACCTTTTGGGTATCGTTAACCATCAGTTTTACGAGGTACATACCTTTATTCGTCAAACGAATTGTTGTAGTATATGTTCCGGCAGTCTTGACTGTATTTTCGAGTGTGTGTACAAGACCGCCTGTCATGTTATATACTTCAGCTTTTACGGTACTATTAGTATGCAATGTATAAGATAATTTTGTTTGCCCGCTGAATGGATTCGGGAACACAATAGCCTCATTGGCAAAACCTGCAATTTGTTTTGTACCGGTAACTACAAAGCCAATAGTATCAATAAAGTGGTTTAAAGTATCTGCATAAAAGTTTGTTCCTGTTACGCTCTGCCCGGCACCAAGGGTAATTGAATAATTCGCAAGTAAGTCAAGTCCTGGTATATCAGCATATACAGTATAAGAAGCCGGATTAAGTTGAATAAATGAATAACTACCTGATGCATCCGTGCTGGCTATACCTGAATAGCTGTTTGTGGTATTGTTATATAACAATACTTCGGCACCTGCAACAGCATCGCCAATCATGTCCCTGAACACTGTAAATGTAGTTATCGTGCCACTAATGCTGCTGTTGCCATTACCGGAAATTATATCTATGAGAGGTACATTGATAACCTCCTGCGAAGTACAAGTAACATGTATGGTATCAGCAAGGCTCCACAATGCCTGCCCGCTATAATAGGTATTCATTGAACCTGGATTTAAGGTTGAGTCCGGAACGGCAACCAAAATATAATTTCCTTCTGCCAGGTTTGACAATGCATAATTTCCACTGGCGTCAGTTATTGCAGAAGCACTTACATTCATGGCGCCTATAGTGTCATCAGCTGACAAAAGCATAACCGTAGCATTGGATACAGGAATTCCTCCGGAAGCTGAAACAAAACCTGTGATGCTGGTGATTTGTGAAACGCTGCTTATTATAAGCGGGTTTATTGAAGAGCATCCATTGGCATCAACAATTGAAACACTATACAATCCGGCTTCAAGATTTGTATTGGTGGCTGATGTTGAGCTATAAGATGAAGGTCCGGAGATTGCATAAACGTAGAAATTACCCTGACCACCTGTTCCGGTTACGGAGAAAGCCCCATTGTTTAACCCGCATGAAGCGCCATTATTTGACAATATCGACATTTGAGGTGAAGGGCTGACTACAATTGGGTTTGAAAATGGAACATATAAAGTACAGCCATCCGCATTGGTTACTACCATACTTGGGTTATAAGTGCCTGGAGAATACAGGTAAGAGCTGGCACTACCGGCATTGCCATCGCCATAATAATAGGTGACAGAAACAATTCCTGAACCGGAATTGATATTATTTACAAATGTCACCTGGGCTCCCTCGCATACCGTAAGTGGGCTGCTAACTGCAGCAGTAAAGGTATTGTTTACAATGAGTGAATCGTGCAAAGTTGCAACACAACCATAATTATCTGATACAGAACTAATGGTATAGGTGCCTGTAACAGGTGCGTTGTAGTAATAAATATTTGAAAAGCTGGTATATGTTAGCCCGTCAATAACCAGGGTGTAAGGTGCTATTCCACCATTGATGCTCACAATTGCAGGCGAGTTGGCACATGCCTGCTGCGTTACATATACATCTATGCTCCCGCAGGGTGGTGTTGTTACAGTAAATCCGTTACCGAGAATCATGTTGCCATCAAGGGTATTGCCCACCATTACGTCATAGCTACCAATGGCTACAAAAGGTGGAATGTAAACCATTGCATCCAACTGGGTACTGCTGATCACATTTGTAATGCTGCCATACAATGTAGAAGAGCCCTGGCTGAAAGCGATAGTACCGGTTCCCTGGCTGAAGTGGGTATTCTGGCCACTGATGCTAACGGGTATACTTGTTCCTAAAGCACCGCTGTTGGGAGTAACACTCGTAATAACCGGTGGGTTTGGATTGGCGTTTATAATGAAGGAATTAGTGAGGTTTAAATGACCATCTACATTTTCAGAGACATTGGTAGTGTAGGTCCCTAATGGTATTCCATTGGGTATGTTGAAATCCGCCGAAAGGCTTGTTGCGGAATTGACCGTGACAGATGAAGAATAAACGGTAGAGCTTCCCTGGTTGAACCATACCTGCGTGGTGGCCGTACCCTGCCCGAAATGTGAACCCTGGCCGCTGATACTTACACTGATGGTGCTGCCTGAGTTTGCATTCCCGGGCGAAACTGATGTTAAAGAAGGCGGGTTGGGATTGGCGGTAACCGTGAAGCTTGAAGGTAAGAGGGCAGGCCCATCTATAGTATTAAATACATTCACATCATAGATTCCGGCAGTAGTAGTGTTATTGCTTAATGTGAACTGCGCATTAATAGTATTGATATTTACAACAGTTACGATATCTGCACTCACCTGGTTCGCTCCGTTGTTCAGGCTTGCATTGGTGGTGCTTGTACCTTGCCCGAAACTTGCTCCCTGCCCACTGATACTCACATTAATAACCTGCCCGGTATGAGCGCTGTTAGGTGTAATACCGGTTATCGTAAATGGGGCCGTGGCTGCATTGAGAGTGAAAGCAGAAAACATACTCGCAAAATTGCCTTGTGAGTCGGTTACATAGAAATCGTAAATACCCGGCTGGTTGGTATAGTCAAAAGTAAAATCTGCATTCAGGTGATTGGCATCAAGTATTTGCAATTGTGTTGCGGCTATGTAATCGTTGCCCAAAACCAGAATAGCTTGCAGGGTACTTGTACCCTGGCCAAAATTATTACCCTGGCCGCTGATATTCACCGTTATGGTTTCGCTGATGTGAGCAGAAGAAGGGGTGACAGAATTTATAACCTGCGCTTGCAAAACTCCGTTAAATCCAATGGCTACAAAAAGTAGTACTGTTTTCAGGTAAAGTTGTTTCATGTATATGTTGACTTAATGAATTGTATATTTCTTCTTAATCGATTTAATATATACGAAATTATTCTTTTTTTCGATAGTATCAATAACAAATATTGCATCTGCAAGGATTTGTTTATTGAAACTGATGTTGTTTGCCTTTGATTTCATGAATAATCTTGCGGACCATGAAGGAGTATTGTCAATGGCCTGCACCATCATTTTGAGGGGTATACAACTGATAGAATCAGCTAAAACAAGCATCGGATGCCGGATTAGCAAAGGTAGCATCTGCATATATTTGTTATCGGTACTATCGAAAGGTATTTTGTTAAAGACTATGAATGCATCGTCTTTCTTAGCGGCGTTGTAAAATGTGGCGCTAAGGTTTAATTCTGAATCTCTAAAGCCCGGTGATATAACGAGGGCCCTTTGGTACATGTTTATTGCCTTATCGTGTTCACCTTTTATTTCGTAGGCGGTACCGAGGTTATTCAGTACATGTACGTGATTGGGATTAACCAGGTAAGAACTATAAAAATCGTCGAAGGCTTTTTCCTGGTTGCCCATGTTGTAATACGCAGAGCCGCTGTACCATTTTAAGGGAGTACACATAGGGTCGATGGTATAATTTTCGTTTTCCGCTTTGGCTATTTCATCTACCACTTTTTGCCAGTTCGACTCGGCACGGGCAGTATAGGCTTTTTGCATATGAACTTCACTGGTAAACCTTTTTATGCCAACATTCAAAGCAAACAAGTTCAGAAGTAAAGCTAGGACAAATACCAGGTGAACAATATTGGCTTTGCCATTACTTCCTTTGTTGAGGTTATCACTCATCAACACAATGGCAAACACAAACATGAGTATTACATTATGTTCCATCCTTTCTTTGGGGAAGCTGAAAAAGGAAAATATAAGGTAGCCAATATAGGTGTACTGGCAGCTAAAATAAAAAAGCCTTAGTTGTGGGTCAGTTGTGTTCTTTAATTTTCTGATGATATTGTAGAGCACAATTGCCACTAACAATAGGTAGGCCGCAAGTCCAACAATGCCTTGTTCGGCCAATATCCAAATAAAATCATTGTGTGGCCTCTGGTGAAATGTTTTGTTATTTTCAGTTTCCAGGCCTTTGTGTCCATATTTCAGGACTTCAATTTTCCAGCTTCCGATGCCTGTCCCCAACAAGGGGTTTTCTTTAAAAACCTTCAGCGATTTTTTCCATAACTCAATACGCTCTCCACCTGAACCATACCGGTAGTAAGAAATAGAAACCATTTGTTTGCGAAAAGTACCGAAAGTATCGAATCGGGAATACAAAAAAATGCCGGCAACTACGGTAATTATGAGCAAGGCAACAAGCTGCCATGTCTTTTTATTGTTTGGCTGTTTTGTTAACGATTGTCCGTGCAATTTTATGGCATAGAGGTAAAAGGGGAATGAAAAAAGAAAACCAAGGAGAACTGCCAACCACACGGCCCTGGTAAGCATTAGGGTAATGAGGAAAAGGTTAAGCAAAGCACAAACAACTCCCAGCCACTTCCAGATTTTTGAGCCGGCAAACAATTGATAGATACTAAAAGGAAATACCATGAATAGCATTTCGGCAAATATGTTTTTGTGCCCGAAAGTTGCGGTAATAATATAAGTGCTGCTGTGAGAAACATTTTTACCTGTAAAAAAGGTAAGTAGTTGTACCAATCCTATTGTTACAAGAACTATGTTGAGGATTGTTACCGACCTTGCAAACATGGTAATTATGTGGGGCTTTTGATAAAAGTGTACTGCCAGGGAAAACGTGGATGCACCAAAAATATAGAGCTTCAGCCATTCAAAAATACCGTCGGCATAGTTGCAGGTCCATTGCAGGCCAATAAAATAGATAGCAAGGTAAATAAGGTATATCTTAAAGAACAAATGAGACTTGACGGCATTGAAGCTTTCCGGATTGTGCATGGCAGTCATGTATGCAGCACAGGTAATGATAATGGTGAATATTGCTGACGCCACAAATTTTGGCATCAAAACCACGTCGACAGTTTTAGAGGAATAGGCAAGACAAACTACAAGCAATGGCGCTAATACCAATAACCATTCGTAAATTGGTTTATCTTTTGAAACGGATATTTGTTTGGCCTGCTTATTCAAAATGGATAACAAAATTTATTTCGTGAAATTATAAAACTTAGAAGTCAGGCGAAATTATCAATTCACTTTAATCCGAATAAGAAGATTGGATGGATTCATTATTTGAACAAGTGTGGTTATCGTGTATCATCCCATTTTTTTAAACCTGAAATCACATTTGTCCGCGCCGTTTGCTATGGTACCGGTGCGGATTAGTTCCAGGCCTGCCAGGCCGGAAGTTACTTTATCTACTTCGCAAAGTATCGAAGCATATTTGTAGTAGTTATGCTTTTTGAATAGCTTGCAGATACCACATTCTATAATATCGACGCCGTACCCAAAGCCGAACGTTTTTTCCTTGTCCGTAATGATATTCGCAATGAACCCTTCTTTGTTTTCATTACTGCTTACCTTGTTGTGGAACGCTTTTAGGAGAGGGCCGGCAATCCATGTACCAATAAGCTTGGGTGGAAGACTTTTCAGAAAAACCTGCCATTTGTTTTTGGGTTTCACGTATTCAATAACAATTTCAAGGCAAATCTTCCGGATGTTAGCAAAGTCTTCACCCATAGCATCCAATGTTTTGATTAACGCAAGGAAATAAGCACAGAAATCTAACCTATGGTCAACCGGGTTTCTGGATGTTGCAGCGAAATGAATGTCAACAGCAATTTCTTCATAGTGCTTATCCGTATCCGAAATTATTTTGTCTGCGTTTGCAGGATAGTTTTGCTGAATGAAATAGGTGAAATATTTTTTGTAAGAGGCCGCCTGCATATGAATGATAAAGCTACAAAATTTGGTTTGACTTAAATTGAAAGTACTTCATAACTCACTTAACAGTTGTTCGCTTATGTATCTTGCCCTTATCATCAATCTTATAAATCACTACATGTTCATCATTCCCTGTAAATGTAATGACAAGGTCTTTGTTGATACAGCTTTTATTGTCAGGGAACCAGGGTACACGAAACCCACTGCCCAAAATACCGGTGCCTGAATATTCGGCCGAAGCCAAAACAACTTTATCTATTAGTTTTCCTTTTGCAGATAAAGTGCACAAATATTTATATGCGTAAGGATTTCCGGAACCATCACTAAATTGCCTTTCGTAAATGAGGCTAAAAAAGTTTTTATCCGTAAGCAACCTTTCGTTTACATAATATACCGGGTGCATTGTATCGGGATAGTCGTTTGGCCAATACAGCGTCACCGTTTCCGAATCCGCAAGCAGGTAGGTTTTGACAAGTTCATAGCTCAACTCAAGTGAATCCGACTTTGCCAAAATAGTATTCTTATAAGTAATAATTTTGTCCTTAGCTATTGAATCGCGCATTTCTTCCTCTTCCGGAACGTACTTTTGTATGTCGAACTCTTTGTCAGCGTACTGAATGCAAACCGGCAGGTTCCTTTTAGGAAATAATTTAATAAAGTTACGAAAGCCCGGGGTCTGCCCATGTATTGAGACGGACAGGGCAAATAAAATGAAGAATATTCCTTTAGCTAATTTTGTTGGCATTATATCAGAACGAATATATAAATTAACAATGAACCAGTATTAGTGTATTGTCATTCCACTGCAATAATTAAGTTTGATGAATAATTATGAATCACTAAAAACAAATTCATTTTGGGTTTCCAGGCAAATTTTATCAACTTCTTCATACAGGGCTGACTTAAGACAACCGGCAAAACCATGACCCGGCAGGAGGCTCCCTGGCTGTTCGGCCCTTATGAGTCTGAGAACCTGATTGGGGATGACATATACAACCGGTTTGCGGCAGCTAACGATTTGGTGGTAGAGCGCGATGCAGAAGACAGTGGGCTGATGTCGGATTTTACTGTGCTGGACGGGCCGCATTTCGACAGCAGCAAAACACATCATTTGGTAAAAGAGTTTTACGAAAACACATCTTCTTACAAAATGGAAATCTGGAGCCAGTGGTACGGTTTTTTCAGCGTAGGCGCCAAGCTATTGATTAAGCTGGTGAGCCAGGATATAGAGCAATTGAACATACCACTTAATTCTTTGGAAACAAGCCGGGGCATGAGCAGCGAAGTAATACGCCTGAAAGACAAAGACGGCAAACAGCAGTATGCCTGCTGGCTCAGGAAGCTGGTATCTACCCAACGAATTGTATACGCAGGGTTTTACACAACCGTGAATATTCCAAAGTACGAAGGCAAATGTGTGAAGGTAAGCTTCCCATTGCCCAAAGGGAGTGTGGTAGTAATATTAAAGCCGGTAAATTACCCCGACGGTTCTTTTTCGTTGATAAGCGAAGGCAATGGCATCGGGCAACCTGGCTATTACAGGGTGCACTACCTAAACCATGATAAGGCAAAGGTGCGCTACCTGCCGTTGCACGAAGACATTCACTTATTTGTAGATGATGAAGGAATACTGCGTACCGACCATACATTCAAATTCTGGGGATGGAAGCTGCTGATATTGCATTACAAAATATTCGAAAAGAAGTTGTTTTCGAAGCTCAGGTAATATTCTAATGTTTCAACGGCCTTGCTTTGATAATGCCGCCCTTGGTATCCTTTACGCTGGTCATTACCACAAAAGCATTGCGGTCCACTTTCATTATTTCCGTGTTCAGCTTGTTCAGCTCCAACCGGGTAATAACCGTATAGATGATTTCCGTTTCTGATATGGTGCCACCATCCCTGTAGCCGCGTTTGCCATTGTAAACCGTAACCCCGCGCCCGAGGTTGTTCAGTATCATTTGTCTTATTTCGTTGCTGTGCGACGATACAATGGTAACACCAATATATTCTTCGATACCCTCTATAATAAAGTCAAGCGTTTTAGAGGCGGAGAGGTAGGCTATCATAGAATACATGGCAATCTCAACCGACAATAAATATGCAGCAGTAGAAAAAACAATGATGTTGATTAGGATAATTATATCGCCGATGGTAGTGCCGAACTTGCGGGCCAGGTATATTGCCAGCACTTCAGTACCATCTATTACTGCTCCTCCCCTTACAGAAAGTCCAATGCCGGCACCCAGGAAAAAGCCACCAAATATTGCCACCAATAAGTTGTCCTTGGTAACGTCGGGGAAGTGAACCAGGGCCACACAGGCGGCCAGGCCAATAATGGCAAGCGAAGTTTTTAAAGCAAATTGTTTGCCAATTACATTAAAGCCAAGCACTATAAAAGGTATGTTGATTCCGATTAATAAAATGTATAGCGGAATTTCAGTAACCGCAGATATCAGCAGTGAAATACCAGTGGCACCTCCATCAATAAAATGATTGGTTAGCAGGAAACCTTTAAAGCCGAAAGATGCAGAGAAGATACCGGCAGTAATAAGGATGGTATCTTTCAGGAAACGCTTTACAATTGCCCTTAAACTTTTGTATCCTTTGGCAAGCTCGTATTCCGAGTAATGCATTTCTATGGCTGACCCGGCCGTTTTTTGCTTCAGTACCGTCTTTAAAACTATTTTTTTTAGTAATGAATTCATGCTTTGAATAGTGGTTGCCCCAATCTAAAATTACCTTCGTATATGGCAATTGCTAAATATAAGATTATTCCATTAATATGTCTTCCTGAACTTGACCAAACTAGACCCGAATATTTCCAAACTTGATTATATTTACATTATTACCTTGCAACTTAATCTTGAGTTTTTAATGATTAAATCCAGGCATTTATTTTTTCTTTTTTTAATATGCTGCCTTTGCGTGAAGGTTTCTGCGCAAAACGAAAAGCTGGAAGAGCTTAAACTGCGTTTGCAAAACGCTAAACATGACACCACACGTGTCATTACGCTATACAAACTTGCAGCCCATTCAAACTACATTGGTAATCTTAGAGAAGCATTGGAGTATTGCAACCAATCCGTTCAATTAGCCAAACAAATACATTTCACAAGAGGTTTAGCAGGCGCATATAATAACCTTGGAGTAGTAAATTTCAATAAAGGCAATTACCCGGAGGCATTGAAGAACTATTTGTTGGCTTTGAAGTTTAGCAAGGAAGCAAATATGACTGACGTGCTTTCGCAAGCCACTATGAATGTAGGCATTGTGTATGCGGTGCAAAAAGAATATGATAAAGCTTTTCTTTATTTGAATGAATCTGCTGCCATTTTAAAAAAACAAAATGACACCCTGACGCTTGCTGATTTATATAACAATATGGGTTGCTTATATACAGAACAAGGTAAATATGATGCCGCTTTAAAAAGTCACAACCTGGCATTACATCTCTACCTGTTAATGGATTCAAGACGTAGCATACTTGGGGTTTACGACAATATAGGGGAAGTTTACCTAAAAACCGGCTCCTATCCGGAAGCACTAAGCTATTTTTTTAATTCTTTAAAAATAGGCGTACAAACAAAAGACAAATACGGACTTGCTTATGCTGAAAACAGGATTGGTGAAATCTACCTTAAACAAAAGAAGTATTCCGAAGCAACAGACATGCTCAATACTGGTTTAACACATGCAAAAGAAACCGGTAGTCTCGATATCATTAAGGAAGCTTATAAAAACCTCTACGAGGTATACAATGCAATAAACAACGACAGTAAGGCATTGAGCAACTACCGGAACTACGTTCTCTACCGGGATAGCATTTTCAACCAGGAAAACACAAGGAAAATTGTACAATCGCAAATGCAATACGACTTTGATGTAAAAATGGCCGCTGATAGCGTCAAGGCTTTCGCCGAAAATCAAAAACAGGATGCCCTGGACAGGCAGAAAAATAAATACTATAAAGCTGCCGGGGTTGCTTTTTTGTTCGTTTTGATTGTTATTATTTCTTTGATTGTTATTTCGACCAGCAACAAGCAAAAGTTGCAGAAAAAACTGGCCATTCAGCAAACCCGCGACAGTATTGCCCGCGACCTGCATGATGAAATTGGAAGTACTCTCACAAGTATCACTTATATGAGTGAATTCGGCAAGATTTCTAACCACAACAAAGATGAAAAGAACACAACCCTGATGTTGGAAAAGATTGGTAACACATCAAGCAGCCTGGCGTCATTGATGAATGATATTATCTGGGCCGTAAATCCGGAGAAAGACGATTCAAAAGAAATGGTGGTGCGCATGAAATGGTATGTAAATGAATTGATGCAGACACGAAATATTCATACATCCTTTAATGTTAATCCTGATTTCGAAAGCTGGAATTTTACAATTGAACAAAAGAAAAATATATACCTTATATTTAAAGAAGCATTGAACAACTGCTTTAAATATGCACAGTGCAACAACCTTACCATCGACCTTCGAATCAACAATAAGGTTCTAAGCATGAAAATCAGCGATGATGGAATTGGGTTCGTAAAGTCATTGGGTCACCAGGGCAATGGCCTGAAGAACATTACAAAAAGGGCTGAAAATATTGGGGCAACGGTTTCAATTGGCTCAGAACCGAATGCCGGGACTGAAGTAAACCTGGTATTAAATCTTTAATCACCAGTATTGGGGATAACCATTATGGCAGGTAGTTTTAAATTTGCAACATGAATCCGATAAGAGTTATTTTATTTGAAGACAACGATTCATTGCGTGATGCCATGTTTTACCTGATTAATGGCAGCAGTGGGTTTGTATGCGTAAATAAGTCGCCAAATGCAATGGATGCTGTGAGCACTATTGATAAATGCAACCCCGATGTAGTATTGATGGATATAGATATGCCGGGCAAAACGGGTATTGAAGCAACAAAGGAAATAAGGGCTGCTTACCCTGAATTACCTATATTAATGCAAACAGTTTTTGAGGAGGATGCCAAGATATTCGATGCGGTTTGTGCCGGCGCCAACGGTTATATATTGAAGCATACCTCCCCTGTAAAGTTGCTGGAGTCTATTAAAGATGTGTATGAAGGTGGCGCGCCTATGACGCCGTCAATAGCCACAAAAGTGTTGAAATTTTTTAGCAATAAACCTGCCGCCTTACCTACCGAAGATTTTCAATTGTCGGAGAGGGAGAAAGATATTCTGCATAATCTCACCAATGGATTAAGCTATAAAATGATTGCCGAAAAATGTTTTATCTCTTATGAAACAGTGCATTCCCATATCAAAAAAATATACAAGAAGCTACAAGTGAATTCAGTGTCCGAAGCGGTATCCATTGCCATTAAGCACAGGATCGTATAATGCTATTGCTCATTGATGATTTAAGATTTAAGATTGACAGCATACAATAGCACCTTTGATTAAGGAAGGAACCTGGTTAATAATAATTTTATTCTTTCAACGGTAAGTTGTCAAAAGAATTAATATTGAATTGCCTTTCCAATCTTCAATCATAAATTTTCAATCTCAACTGATATCCCCATATCTGGTTATTGACCCGCCTTGCCTTCCAAAATAGATTTGTAGAAATTTTAATACTCATTACAATGAAAAAAATTCTACTCTTCTTAATGATTGTGTTTTTAACAGTAAATGTTATTGCACAGGCACCCGACAGGTTTTCATACCAGGCGGTAGTGCGCAACAGTGGCGGGCAGGCAATGCCTAACCAACTGGTAAACTTTCGTATTTCAGTATTACAGGGTTCTGCTTCCGGCACACCAGTGTATGTTGAGACAAAACAACTCACCACGTCCTCCGGCGGGCTGGCAGATTTTTCTGTAGGCAGTGGAAGTATTGTTACAGGAACAATGACTGGAATTAACTGGGCTACAAACACTCACTTCTTAAAGGTTGAAATGGATATTGCTGGCGGAAGTAATTTTGTGCTGATGGGTACCAGCCAGCTTATGAGTGTTCCTTATGCACTGGATGCGAAAAAAGCTGAAGGCCTTCAAATTCCTTTTGTTGTAAGTAACAACAATAGTAATACACTTATTGATATTACTAATACAGGTTCGGGCTTTGCTATAAAAGGCGACAATACAAATGCAACAGGTAACACACGCGGCGTGCAAGGTACAGCAAGCAGTACTGACGGAACAGGTGTTTTTGGTATTGCTACAGCAACTTCAGGTTTGGCAATTGGTGTTGCAGGGTTAACTTCTTCTTCTTCAGGTTCGGGAGTTTCTGCTGTGAACAATTCTCCGACAGGTTCCGGGTCAGGTATAGCAGCAGCCTCATATAGCCCAAATGGAGTGGCAGGATATTTTACTAACCCTGCAGCAGGCGGGCATGCATTGATTACCGACCAGGGTGATGTAAAAATCGGAAACTTGAGTGGAACAGGCACAAGAATGGTAGTTGCCGGGGCGAATGGCACATTAAGTACGCAACCTACTCCCGGCAGCCAATGGACAACTGATGGAAATGATATCAGCAACACCAATACAGGCATGGTTGGAATTGGAACCAACACACCAACTGCAAAGGAGGAAATTAAATTTAATTCTACTATTACAACTCCACAATTAAAACTTAGTGAAACTGGTGTAGACAATTATTCGCGAGTAACATTAAGCAACGCAAATTCGGTAAACGCATGGACAATTGCGGGCTTAAACACTACAACCCCAACAAATGATAGATTGAATTTTTATCACAATACAGCTGGTGATGTAATGCAATTATCAGGAGAAGGCAAGGTTGGTATCAATATGGGAAATAACAACTTGAATTACCAATCTGGTTCATTGAATGTAAATGCTGGAGCCAACTTTAATGGTGTTGCGGTTAGTGGTAGCAATGGAGGTAATGGAATCACAACTTATGGATATGGTGATGCAGGGAAAGGTGCTGCTTCTGTTGCATTCGGGCGCTACGGTATTGGTGTTTGGGCTATTGCCGATTCTACTGATGCATATGGGTTGTATGGCAGGGCTAATAAAGCTTCTTCAATTGCCATTAAAGGTGAAAGCACTAATGGAACAGCAGCCAACTTATATACCCAGTCAGGAACTGCATTACAAGTTGATGTTGCAGGAACAGGCAAAGCAATAATTGTTTCTAATGGTAAATCAGGTTTTGGTGAGCCAAACCCACAAGAAAAATTAGACGTTAATGGTGCGATAAAAATTGGCAATACAACAACAAACAACGCCGGTACAATAAAATATGATGGAAGCGATTTACAAGGTTACGTGGGCGGGCAATGGAAAAGTTTAACACAAGGTGCCGGTAGCAGCCAATGGACTCAAACCGGCAATAACATTATAAACAATAATGGAGGTGGCAAAGTGGGTATAAATATAGATAACACTACTTTAAGCAGCAATGCAGCTGCATTTACTGTTTTGCCGGGCAATAATCATAGTGGAATGATTGTAAAAGGCTCTACCCAAAACAACGCACGTGGTATTGATGTTAATGTGAACGCAACAAATAGCGTAGGCATAGATTGTAGCGCTTCAGGCATAGGAGCTACTGCAATAATTGGCATTGGTGATAATATTGGAGTAGAGGGTATAGGGACAACAGGCGGATTATTTATTTCGAATAATAGCACCGCATTAAAAGCAATAGTGCCTACCACAAGTGGTTTTGTATCAGGTGCAAAAGGCCTTGTTGTTACAGGAGCAAACTCTGCAATTGGCGATGCAAACCCTTTCCCAAATACTGAACTTACAATCAGGGCTGAACAAACCAACCATACAGGTGCATATATAATAGGCAATGGTACAGGTGCTGCATTATTAACTACCGGCCGGGTTGGTATTAATACACTGACTCCATGGACTGATGCAGTGTTAGATGTTAATGGCGATATGTATATACGCGGTGGAAATCCAGGAAATGGAAAGGTGTTAACTTCTAATGCTGATGGTAAAACAAGCTGGCAAACCCCAACCGGTGGTGTTGGCTACACAGCAGGCACAGGCATTAACATTTCGGGCAGCAATGTTATTTCGGCTACAGCACCCACTTACACAGCAGGTACAGGCATTGATATAACTGGCAGTACGATATCTTCAAATCTAACTGCAGGTACTGGTATTAATATTTCTGGCAATACAGTTTCTACAAACTTAAACGCAGGGTCTGGTATCAGCATTTCGGGCAACACCATATCAGCAACCGGTTCGGCTACCGGTGGCTGGAACAAAACCGGCAATAATATAAGTTTGCAAACTTCTACCGATTATGTAGGTATTGGCACCGCAGGCAATGCAGGAGCTAAATTGAGGATTGCCGGCGGTAGTGATGCCGGTATTTCTGTATCGGCAAGCGGCAGTTTTAACAACGCAATATTTGCGAATGTTGTTGGTACTGATGCTATTTGCGCTAACCTAATGGCAGCTTCAGGTGCTAAGGGGTTGTCAGTATCTTCAACCGACGCTACTGCGGCCCAGTTTTTCTCACAAAACGCTGCATCTATAAATGTGAACCCGAGTAGCAGCACCTCAAAAATTGCTATTGTAGTACCATTTGATAATTCTGGTTTTGGAACGACAACACCAACCGACAGGGTACACATCGTAGGCAATACTTCACTAAGATACGAAGATGGCAACCAGGCTGCAGGTAAAGTTTTAACATCGGATGCAAATGGTAGAGCTTCATGGCAAACACCTACCGGTGGCGGTGGTGGTGGTTCTTCGCCATGGACAGTTAACGGTAACGATATTAACAACAGCAATACAGGAAATGTGCTGGTAGCAGCAGCAACCGGAACAACAGGCGCTCGCTTTGAAGTAGCTAACAATCCTGGCGGAGGGTTTGGAAAAGTAGCAGCTATTTCAACCACATCTAACTATATGACGGCATTAGATGTTACAGAAAGTAGCACAAGCGGTAATCCCGCAGCCTCAGTAGGCTCTACGGGAGCTGCCGCTATTAGGGCCTCAGCAGCCTTTGGTGATGCATTGTTTGCTTATTCATCAAATAGTCGTGGTATGTTTTTAAAAGGTGGTACATCTACATATCCAGCTATGAAAATTGAAAACAATGCAACTGCAATCACATCATTAGAAATGGACGGGCAAATAAAAATAAACGGTGGCACACCCGGTGCAGGAAAAGTTTTAACGAGTGATGCGAACGGTTTAGCAACATGGCAAACACCAAGTGGAGGTGGCGGAGGAAGCTCGACAGGTTGGGGTTTAACCGGCAATTCGGGTAACTCTGCTACAACAAACTTTATCGGTAATACCGATGCTGTTGACTTAGTAATGAAAACCAACAATGTGGATGGATTGAGACTTACAAGCGGAGGGGCAATATTAGCCAACGGAAACACCACAACAGGTACAACACCAACTTTGGGTGCAGGAACACGCATGATGTGGATTCCCAACCGTGCCGCCTTCAGAGCTGGTGTAGTAAATGGCACACAATGGAATGATATAAATATTGGTTCAAACAGTGCGGCTTTTGGCAACAATTGTATGGCAGCAGGCTTCAATGGTTTTGCAGTTGGCGACGGTGCTGCCGCAGGTGGCAACACTGCTTTTGCAGCAGGAAAAAGCGCAAACGCAAGCGGTGCAAATTCAGTAGCGCTTGGTTATAGCGTGAGCGCTTCACAAGTAGGCGCTTTCTGTTTTGGCGACCAGGACTTTTCTAACACTTTATCAGCCTCTGCTATGAATGAAATGAGCATGCGTTTTAAAGGCGGTTACAGGTTGTTTACAACCAGCCAAAGCACTGGTGGTAGTGCAATAGGTGTATCACTTGCGGCAGGCGGCAATAGCTGGGCACAGATTTCAGATGTGAGAAGAAAAGAGAATTTTGTTCCGGTAAACGGCGAAGATTTCTTAAGCAAAATTGCCGCATTTAATCTTACCAGCTGGAACTACAAAGGACAGGATGCAAAATCATTCAGGCACTACGGGCCAATGGCGCAGGATTTCTACGAAGCATTTGGTAAAGATGCTTTCGGAACCATTGGTAACGATACCACAATCAGCAGCGGCGACTTTGACGGTATCAATTTCGTAGCCATCCAGGCATTGGAAAAACGCACATCAGATTTAGCGAAAGCAAATGATAAGCTGTTGCAGGAAAACAAAGCATTGCTTGAAAGCATTGACAAAATCAAAGCTGAATTATCATTGCAGAAAGAAGAAACTGACAGGAAGCTGGTGATGATTGAAAAGATGTTGAACAACGTCATTGTAGAGAAAGAAGCTTCAGCAGCTGTTAAAAAATAATTGGTTCATTTAATAATAGATACAATGAATAAAATAAATCTCATCGTCGTCTTTCTGCTGGCAACCATTGCCGCACAAAGCCAAAGCCTGACCAATGCAGGGATAAATTCAATCTCGGGCAATTATGGCAATACAAACAATTCGTTATCATACAGTGTGGGGCAAAGCATCATTGGCACATTTTCTTCCGCTAGCAACGGGCTCACAAACGGAACGCTACAACCGACAGAACCAACCAGCACTGCTGTGCAGGGTAGCTTCCCTGCCGCCCAATGCGGGTACCTGAACAATACGTTATCGGGCTATATAGTATGCAATACAACAATAGGCGCAAGCGGTTACCTTGTAAAGTTTTATACAGTAGGTTCCAATATTGTTTATGCACAAAAAACAATAACGAACACGTCGGTTACATTTGGTGGACTAACCCCTGCCTTGCAGGGAGGCACACAGTATGATGTAACTGTTACACCTGTGATGCCCGGGGGAGCAGTGGGGATTGAAAGTACAAAGTGCCGGATGGGATTGATAGTAACACCTACCCCGACCAACATAACGCCCTGCAACCTCGAGAATTGTATAAGTGTTCAGGCCAATGCTCCGGTATTGCAAAGCACGGGATTTGTAAAAAGCACTGCCATCGCGCAGGCTTCCAATTATGAGTTCAGGTTCGTAAATGTGGCCAACCCGGGCAACTTAGTTACAGGTTTACAAACAAGCGCAAGGGTCCGGAACCTGGCAGGTTTAAACTTATTACCCGGGGCCACCTATGCTGTAACCGTGCGTGCACAGGTGCTGGGTGTATGGGCTGCCAGCTTTGGGTCGGTATGTTATATCAAGATAGCCGGTAGCTCTAAAGACGATGTTTCAAGCCATGATATGTTAGATTACACAGAATTCAGAATTCAGAATTCAAAATTCAAAATTGATTTGAACCCCAACCCAATAGTTGACGACGCTACCTTATTCATTTCTTCCCCAAAAGAGGAAAAAGCAAACATCTCAATAGCTGACGTAGCGGGTAAAATAATCTGCACACATGTTGTACCAACAAGCACCAATCTTCAATTTTCAGTCTTCAATCTCCAATTAAGTAGTGGTGTTTATTCCCTTTCTGCGACTTTACCGAATGGGGAGAGAAAAACAATACGGGTTGTGAAGAGATAAGATTCTCCATTGAAAAAACACAAAGGTTTACCTGCATGGGTAAACCTTTTTTTGTTGGTACTTTTTTGTGGAGAGTGCATTAGATTGAGTTTGCCCTTAATCTAAAGCCTGAATAAGGATACTCAACATCTGGTTGCCCATACTCCGATGCAGAGTACCAATGACCAACACCAGGTTGCCCTATAGCTGCATGGTGCGATACCATACCCGACAGTCGGTTGCCCTATAGCAGCATTGTGCGATACCATACCCGACAGTCGGTTGCCCTATAGCAGCATTGTGCGATACCATACCCGACAGTCGGTTGCCCTATAGCAGCATTGTGCGATACCATACCCGACAGTCGGTTGCCCTATAGCAGCATTGTGCGATACCATACCCGACAGTCGGTTGCCCTATAGCAGCATTGTGCGATACCATACCCGACAGTCGGTTGCCCTATAGCTGCATGGCGCAATGCCCTAACCTACATTTGTACACAATCAATCTTCCTTCATTAACAATTGTAAAGATTTGCCATGCGATTTATTTAATAGCTTTACCTTATGAGAATGCTCCTATGCATATTACTATTATCATCTTTTACAATTGCTGGTATTAAGATAAATGATATTAAAGTGGAACAGCTGAAGCAGAAAGTCCTGAAAAATAACGACACTTTATACGTGGTGAACTTCTGGGCTACCTGGTGCAAACCATGTGTACAGGAGCTTCCTTATTTCCAGGCTTCGGCAAACAAATACAAGGATAAAAAAGTAAGAACTATATTTGTTAGCCTGAACTCCATGAAAGAAATTGCAGATGTGGAAAAGTATGTTGCAAATAAGCAGATAAAGCAGGAAGTGCTTTTGCTGAATGAAACCAACCCTAACATATGGATTAACAAAATAGATAGCAGTTGGTCAGGTTCAATACCTGCCACGCTGTTTTACAAAAACGGGAAAAAACTATTCTTCAGGGAAGGGGAGTTTACCCAACATGAACTGGATTCGATAGTACAAACTAAATTATAAAATAACACAACACATGAAAGTATTCACAACAATCATGGCAGCCGGAATCATTTTTTTCAGCTCCTTCACCGACCAGCAAGGCTATAAAGTAGGCGACAAAGCTGCAGACTTTAAGCTCAAAAACATCGACAACAAAACTGTTGCAATGGCCGACTACAAAGATGCAAAAGGTATCCTGGTTATCTTTACCTGCAACCATTGCCCTTTTGCTAAAAAGTATGAAAGCCGCATTATGGATCTGGACAAAAAATACAGGAGCAAAGGATATCCTGTTGTTGCCATCAGCCCCAACGACCCTGCGGAAGTGCCGGACGACAGCTTTGAGAACATGCAGGTGAGGGCCAAAGAAAAAGGATACAGCTTTCCGTACCTGTTTGACGAAACGCAAACGACCGCCAAAGCTTATGGTGCTACCAAAACCCCACATGTATTTCTATTGCAGAAATCCGGTTCGGAATATATAGTTAAATATATAGGCGCCATCGACGACAATTCGGATGATGCAGCAAGCGTAAAAGAAAAATATGTTGAGAATGCCGTTGATAATCTTTTGGCCGGTAAGCCCGTTACACCTGAGATGACAAAGGCTGTAGGCTGCGGGATAAAATGGAAGAAATAATCGCGGTGGGAACTGTACCTAGGCAGGATGCCTAATGTTTTATATTTAGTTCATCCAACAAGGAATTGTCAAACTTACCTCCTTGTTTGTAAGCTTTTTTGATATATTTTTTTGCTTTCTCTAAATCCTGCTTTTTCAAGTTGTAATGGCATAATCCAATGATAGCATTGAAATCAATAACCTTCCTGAATTCCTTATCTAATGTTAGGAGTAATGATAAAGACTCTTCATAACGCTTTGAGTAAAAAAGAAGTTTGGCTGAAAAAAAATCAACATCCGAGACGGAATAATTATCGCCTTGATTAAGAAAGGTGTTTTTTGCTTGCGAAGAGAAGTAGAAAGCGCTATCAAAGTTTTGGGAATTAAGATAACATTTTGCAATATTTAATTTGTACCAACCATCATCCGGGTGTTTTTTGATGCAAACTTCCAAGAACTTTCGGGCTTCGTCAAACCTATCCAAACCCATGAGAATTTTGGATTTTTTGGTTATTGACCATTCATCATTTGCATTTATTGTTAAGTATTTGTTTACAACAAAAAGAGCGCTGTCCAATTCACCAATGTGCAGATATAAGTTTGTTAGAGATTGATAAGCATCACAAAATGTTGTATCTACGTTTATTGCGCGCCAATAGTTCTTCAATGCGCGCAAAGGCTCCTCCCTCTCTTTAAAATATCCCACCTGGAAATATTGAAATGCCGCCTCACTTCTTGTATCACATTTAAAATGAAATGTTACAGTTTCGACGCCTAACATTAAAGGAATCTGTGCAGCTATTTGATTATAGCCGAATAGTATCAGAAGTAAGGTAACTGTTGTCTTCAATCTAAAATCTATAACCCTAATTGGATATTGATACTTTCAATTATAATTTACGTAACTCTTAATCTTTAATTATATGTCCTTACTCCAGCACTTTCAGCTTCGCAAACCTGAGTATCAATTGTTTTTTTCCGTTGGCGCCAAAGTCGATGGTGGCTTTTTGGTTTGGTCCTACACCTTCGAGTGCTATGATTAATCCTTTGCCAAAACGTGCATGCTCTACTACGTTGTCGATGGCAAGGTTTGGTATTTCATTGGCGGCGGCTGCGCTGCCACCCGTATTAGGAGTGAGTCGTGTGAGGTTTTTAGGTACCTGTTGCTTTGGTATTTGTTGTTTTGGAATATTGTTAGGGTCTGCTTTATTCACACCCAGTGGAACATAATTGGTGCGTTTGGTAAAGCTAGTGCCACCAAAGCTTTTTCCTCCCCAGCCACCGGTTTCATCGTCATCAAACAATACTGATTTCTTGGGTGCCGATGGCAGGTCTAAATACTGTTGGTCAATCTCTTCGAGGAAACGGCTGGGTTCGCAATTGATAAGGCTGCCATATTTAAAACGGCTGGTAGCGTACGACAACATCAACCTTTTTTCTGCACGTGTAATGGCTACATAAAACAAACGCCTCTCTTCTTCCAGGTCTTCACGGTTATTCAGCGTAAGCTGCGACGGAAACAAATTCTCTTCTAGTCCAACCACATATACGTATGGGAATTCAAGCCCTTTGGCAGAATGTATTGTCATAAGTGTAACCTTGTCGGATTCCTTACCGTCCTCAGTTTTCTCTTCACTGTCGGTAAGCAGCGCAATGTCCTGCATAAAATAAGCAAGAGACTTTTCGTTGCCGGCCAGAGAAGGTTCTTCGGGTAGTTTTTCGGTGGCTATTCTCGCCACATCATCTTCGGTAAATTCTTTTATACCATTGAGCAATTCCTGGATGTTTTCGTAACGGCTTACTCCTTCGGGTGACTTGTCGTTATACAAATCGCGCAGTATGCCAGTGTGTTTGGCAATATGTTCTGCAACGGGGAAGGCATCCTGTACAGGAACCATTACCCCGAATGATTTAATCATGGCCACAAAGTCGTTGATTTTGCCAATGGTGCCGCTATTGATTCCTGTATTATACGCACCAATGTTTTCTATTACCTGCCACATCGACTTCCCGTTTTCTCCTGCGGCCAGTACAATCCTGTCGATGGTGGTCTGCCCTATGCCGCGCATCGGGAAGTTGATGACGCGCTTCAGCGCTTCCTCATCATTTGGGTTTAATGTAAGGCGGAAATATGCAAGCAAATCTTTTATCTCCTTGCGTTGGTAGAAAGATAGGCCACCATATACACGGTAGTCTATATTCATTTTGCGCAAAGCTTCTTCCATGGCGCGGCTTTGTGCATTAGTGCGATATAGTATGGCAAAATGTTTGTTGAATGCCTGTGTATTTATTTTTATGTCGAAGATGTTTTGCGATACATTCCAGCCTTCCTCTGTATCAGAAAAAGTACGCATCACCTTTATCTTTTCTCCTTCAACATTATCTGTCCATACAGTTTTTTTCAGCTGGTTCAGGTTATGCTTGATGATGGAGTTGGCAGCGTTTACAATCACCTTGGTGCTACGGTAGTTCTGCTCCAGGTTAAATGTTTTAGCATTTGGATAATCCTTCTTGAAGTTGAGGATGTTCTGGATGTTTGCTCCCCTGAAAGCATAAATACTTTGCGAATCGTCGCCCACTACGCAGATATTTTCGAATGCAGCAGCCAACTTTTTCACGATGATGTACTGCGAGTAATTGGTATCCTGGTACTCATCCACCATCACATACCTGAACTTATGCTGGTATTTGCTCAGCAGGTCAGGGCAGTCGCGAAACAACACATTGGTATTGAACAACAAGTCGTCGAAGTCCATAGCCGCACTTGCGAAAAGTCTTTTCTGATATAGTTCGTATATGGTACCAAGCCTGGGCTTCTGACTGTTGAAGTCTTCTGCAACTAATTCTTTGTTGCTTTGGTATGCCTGCCAGCTAACAAGGTTATTCTTAGCCGCTGAAATGCGGTTGTAAATCAGGTTGGGCTTGTATACTTCGTCACTCAGCCCGTTTTCCTTAATGATTGCTTTTATCAGGTTCTTTGCGTCTGCCGTATCGTAAATTGTAAAGTTGTTTGGGTAACCAATCCTGTCGCTTTCTATGCGTAGTATTTTTGCAAACACGCTGTGGAAGGTCCCCATCCAAAGGTTCTTTGCTTCGTTGTTGCCAATGAGTTGAGAAATACGTTCTTTCATTTCGCGCGAAGCCTTGTTGGTAAAGGTAAGAGTAAGTATGTTGAATGCATCCACGCCATTCTTGAGCAGGTGGGCAATGCGGTAAGTGATAACCCGGGTTTTGCCGGAACCTGCACCGGCAATAATCATAACAGGCCCTTCGGTAGTAGTGGTAGCCTGTAATTGTACATCGTTCAATCCCTTTAAATAGTCGTTCCCTTTTTCAATCATCTATGTCGCTTATGAGGCTGCGAATTTAAAGTTTTAATAGGGCTTTTGCCGATTTATTAGCATTAATTTTGCACCCGAAATATTAAAATAAGTAAAGAAGCTCTGGGGGTTTGTCAATATTATATATATTGGTGGAATTATGCCGATGATACTTTTATTTAATCCCAGGGCGCAAAACCACAAAGCAAGAATACCCAACAGTATTCTGCAGGTTGCGGCAAGCGTAAATAACCTGTATGACTGGGACCTTGTAGACGGCAACCTTGAAAAAGACCCCTGGAGTAAAATTGATGCGATACTGAAGCAAGGCAAAACGAAATACTTTGCCTGTACCGTAATGCCCGGACCGCAATTGCGGGAAGCTATCCCTTTCTCTAAAAAGATAAGGGAATTATACCCGGAAATTAAAATCATCTGGGGGGGATACTTTCCTTCTAACCAACCTAACACGGTTTTACGTTCGGGCTTTGTTGATTTTGTGGTGAATGGCATGGGCGATATATGTTTCCCGGCCCTTATCAGAAGTCTTGAAAATAATATATCATACAAAGAGATTCCGAATCTTATTTACATTGATCATGACAAGCTGGTTAAAACAAAGAAGGATGAGATATATGATTTGAATGTGTTGCCGCCTTTTCCGTATGACAGGCTGAACAGCATTTACCCTTTGGAAAAATACCTTGGCAGGACATACCTTGGCAGGAAAACGATGGGCTATCACAGCAGCTTTGGTTGCCCGTTCACCTGTTCGTTCTGCGCGGTAGTACCTATATACAACGCACGCTGGAAAGGCAAAACCGCCGAACTGATATATGCCGACGTCAAGTACCTGAAAGATAAATACGGTGCAGATGCTATAGAGTTTCACGACAACAACTTTTTTGTATCTGAAAAACGTGTGGTGGAATTTGCAAAGCTCATCATGCACGAAAATATGGTTTGGTGGGGAGAGGCAAGGATTGACACCATGAACAAATACAAGGATGAGTCGTTGCAGGCACTCAGGGATTCAGGTTGTAAGATGATATTTTTCGGTGCGGAAACCGGCAATGATGCAATCCTGAAAAAGATGGACAAAGGAGGTACTCAATCAGCTAAACAAATAGAAGAGTTTGCAGCACGAATGCGCAAGTTTGATATCATACCGGAATATTCTTTTGTGCTGGGCACTCCTGCCGATACGGAAGAAGAAGTGAACAAGCAGATTGATTTTGACATCAGTTTCATACGCAAAATAAAAGACATCAATCCCAACACCGAAATCATTATCTATACCTATAGCCCGGTACCTACAGAAGGTTCAGACATGTATGAAAAGGTGAAGGCGGCCGGGTTTTCGTTTCCTGAAAAGCTGGAAGACTGGATAAGTCCGGCATGGCAGGATTTTGATTTGCGCAAGAATCCATTGACTCCGTGGCTGAAGCCATACATGATTGATAAAATCAGGAACTTTGAAACGGTGCTGAATGGATATTACCCTACAGTATCGGATATCAAACTTACTCCTGCGAGGAAAAAGCTTGTGCAGATGGTAAGCGCGTTGCGGTACAAAACACAAATATATGCCTGGCCAAAGGAAATAAGGTTGTTGCATAAAATATGGAAATACAGGCAACCGGAAATAGAAGGTTTTTGATGAAGCTACAGCAACGTTTATATAACTTCTTTGTGAAACCCCTGATTAAGCTCTACCTGAAAACGGAGCCTGTTGTTTCATTTGATGGCTTCAGGATTAAGGTATTTCAAACGGTTTTTCATCCCAGGTTGTTTTTCAGCACCACTTACTTCTATAGTTTCTTGAAAGCTATGAACCTAACTTCAAAATTGTTCCTTGAGATAGGTTGCGGCTCAGGTGTAATAAGCATGCTGGCACACCGGAAAATGGCTATTGTGCATTGTTCGGATATCAACGAAGTTGCCATAGAGAATACCAAACTAAACTTTGAACAGAATAAGTTTGACAATAAAAATATTCCGGTCTTTTATCTCAGTGATTTGTTTGATGATATCCCGGTTCAACAATTTGATTTTATAGTTATCAACCCACCATTTTATTTTAAACCGGTAGGCCAACCCGCACACCTTGCCTGGAACTGTGGCGAAAACGGTGAATACTTCGATAAGCTTTTTTCTACATTGAAAACCTATATGCATGCAGGCACAAAAGTATATATGATACTTGCAGAGGTTTGCGAAATAGATAGAATTAAAGCAATTGCCAATAAGCATAGCCGTAAAATGGAAGTAGAGGAAGAGAGAAAAATCAAGTGGGAGAAGAGCTTTATTTTCAGGATAACATAACTGCGCCCCGATGCATAGCTTTGCCGATATCAGCTTTTACAGCAACAATGAAACCGCGGATGATGCCGCAATCCTGGAAGCCCATAAGGCTAACCTGCTTTACCTTTCTTTTCTGAATGATTTGGACATTACAGTATACAAGCACATGGATTGTGTAAAGAGCTACAGCAAAAACAAAATTCAATATTATTTCAATAAAAGAAGGAACAGCAACTTTCAGATTCCTTTCAGCACTATAAGGCAGATAAAGAAAAATAAACATGATGTGATACTGGTGCATGGATTACAATATGCATTCCTTGCTACCATTTTGAAACATGTACTGAAAAGAGGCACAAAAATAATTATGCAGCACCATGCCGAAAAACCTTTTGACTTTCCTAAAAGTGTGGTACAGAGAATTGCCGATACATGGATTGACGCTTATCTATTTGTTTCGGTGGAGCAAGCAATACCATTCCTTGAAAACGGAATAATCAGCAGGAAAGAAAAGATATACGAAGTAATGGAAGGCTCTACTCTTTTCCGGAACTTTGGGCTTGAACGCAAAACCAATTCCTTTATCTGGGTTGGAAGATTGGATGAGAACAAAGACCCGTTAACAGTGCTCAGGGGATTTAATAAATATGTGCAAACAAACCCTGGCGCTTCACTTAAGATGGTTTACAATGAAACAAACCTTCTTCCGGTAGTTGAAGTTTTTATCAGAGAGAATAGATTAGAACAAAATGTTGTCATGTGCGGAAGAGTTGTGCATGCAGAGTTGGAAAAATTATATAATGAAGCGGAATATTTTATAATAGGTTCGCATTACGAAGGCAGCGGCTATGCATTATGCGAATCTATGGCATGTGGTTGCATACCTATAGTTACCAGTATTCCTTCATTCAGGCAAATGACAAATGATGGTGATTGCGGGTTTCTATTCGAAGCAGGAAGCGCAGAAGATTTGTTTCAAAAGCTGTTGCTTGCCGGAAAAACGGATAGGCAAATCTTAAGAGGAAAGGTATTGAAGAGGTTTGAAGAAAAACTCTCTTTTGCTGCCATCGCAAAAGGAATCGGTGGATGTATTCAAAAGTTAGCGGGCAAAAAATAGCTGCATCATTTCGCGGGCGCTGTCGTGCATCGAATTGTAGTTGAACTGTTTGTATTCCTGCTTCTCATCAATGAGCAATTCATATATTTTTTCGACCATCATTTCTTTATTAACACAATGGTAAAACTGTTCTGTGATTTTATGCCCCACCTTGGCAAACGCAACAGTTTTGCAACCGCTATATAATGCTTCCATCAATACTGTACTCGAAGCCTCTGCCCTGGATGTATGCAGAAATATTTTGGAGTTGTTCATGTACTCTAGTGTCTGACTATGCGTTGTAAGCCCTGGAAAATGAACGTTCCCGTTTACTCCAAGCTTTTCTGCCAAGCCAACCAGTTCCGGTTTCAATACGCCGTCGCCGCATAATACTGCATTTAACTCTAATCCTTTGATTTTTAATGCATGGATAATTTCTATAAACATACCATATTGCTTAAGGGGAATAAATGAACCGGCGCCTATGATATCAATGTTCCGGATTCCATTATTAAAGGGTGGAAAAAAGCTTTCATTTATGCCGTTTTCAATAATATGTTTGGCCGTGATGCCAAATGATTGAAACAAATCCGTATTCTGAACATTTGACATAGCAATCAGTTCGGCAGGTTGCGGATTAATTCTTCTTACGTATTTGTTTGTTGGTTTGGTATCTTGCCCGAGCAACCAGGTATAATGCTTTATTTTCTTCCATCGTGAAAATAACTTTCCGACCAAAGCACATTCGGTAATAAAAAGACTAAGCATTCCATCGATAGGTTTATCCCGGTGTATTTTTGTTAAGGCCACCATGGCCCGACGCCAAGTATTCACCCTTGCCAATCCAGGTTTGTTATTTCCTCCAAGAGAAATTACTTTAATACCATTCCAATAATGTTCACCATTAATAAAAGGATATTGGAAAGCCAGAATGGTTATGAAACAAGCGGGAAAATCATTTTTGATGCACATAATAAACTGCTGTATAGTTGGCAGACAGGTAGTGTCGTCTTCGTTTGCTGCGAAGCCTGGCGTAAGCATAACAAAATTGAATTTCCGGCTCAAATTTTCTTCCCTTGATAAAAGTTATAATAAATAAAGAGGATGAAAGTGATAAACTGGCTACAAAATACTGAAATTAGCAAACCTAATTCTTGCATCCCTGAGAAAATGGTCAATGCCCCACATAACAAAAAGGCCATCGTTGATATATTGATATATAGATTTGTTTTGTCTTTCCCATTTTTGAATAGCCCGAAGCTAAGGAACATATTCAGCGACTGGAATATTATATTGAAGCAGACAACAATGAAAAACAGGTAATGGTATTCTAACTTAAATATGTACTCAATGGCAACATATATCCCTGTTGTAATAATGAATGAGAGTGGTATCAACAAATTAAGGTAGTATTTGAACAGTTTCAGGTAAACAGAATCTTTTATCCTGAAAATGTTCCTTACAAATGGTTGTGTAAGGGCGCCAAAGAAAGCGGCACCTATTGCCTGGAATGAGCTGATAAGCTGATACCTTCCAACCTGTTCATTGTTGAAATGCAGGGATGAAAACAGTTGGTCGGACTTAAGGTTTAAAAGCCCCACAAGTGATAGAAAGAAAAAGGGCAAAAACTTTCGGAGCAAATGATAATCAATACTAAATGGACTGAAGGATTGTTGATTATATGTCTTGGCGATGTAGATGGTAAGTTTAAGGATTTCAAATACAAGGAAAGCAGTCAAAATAAAGAAGACGTCCCACCTTTGGGTGTGAGCCAGGAAGAGCAAGGTAAAAAGTACCAGGGTGGAAATTGTTTCTGCCAGGAGTATGATTTTATATTTTCGTTCAAAATGAAGGATCGTCTCAAAATTGAGCTGAATGGTCTTTATAATGATAAGCAAGGTGAACTGAAGCTTTACATTCAACTCTAATTTTAAAAAGAATACTCCGATAATACAAATGATGTAAACTGGAATACGGCTGTAAAAAGCCTTTGAAAGATTATGAAAAATAAGTGCCGGGAACTGGCTATACTGCCGCATGAGGTAGCCTGCTGAACCAAAGTTGGTAATATTACAGATAATGCTTACCCACAAAAGATATTTGGAAACTTCTCCCCAGTGCGAAAGAGAAAACCAACGGATAAAAAAGTAAGAAATAACGAAGCTAAACAATGGCGATGTATACAAACGCAACAAGTTCAGAAAGCTTTTTTGTGCTTTAAGCTGGCTTGTTTTGGTAAGAAAAAACAGTAAGCGTTTTTCCATGACGTTAATATGATTTGTTGCGCGGGGTCAGGTTCAGGTAACAAACGCATTTGATGCATGTTTCGTTTGTTTGTGTGTCAAGCGTTTTTCTATATTCAAACGATGATGGCTTGTTCAGGATTTGAATGATGTTGTCATTCTTTATATTCCCGATTTCATCATGAAAGAAACAGGGGCGGACCGTACCATCTGCTTCTATCACGGTAGACACCCAGGGAGCATTACAGTGCTTGAAAGGGTATGAAGTAAGGCCCTGTTGGGCTGCATAGTATTGATATATCTTCTGAATCTTTGTTTGTGATTCTACGATAAACCCTGAACTAAAATCGGTGTGGAAATTTTTGAGAAGTCCGTGAATAACATTTTGCAGGTCTGATAAATCCTGTTTGTTTATTAATATGTTATCCTGCTTGTCTTTTTCCCATGGCTCGTCCCTGTTGAATGCCTGGCTGCTTACGTCAGCAGGCAGGAAGCTGATGCTGTTGACACCGATATCCTTTGCAGCAAGAATAATCTTGTCCCATTTCCTGAAGTTCAGATTATGTACTACACATCGTGCTGATACAGGGTAGGAATTATTAATGCTCCTTATCTTCCTGATTCCGTTTTTTAACTTTTGAAATGCATTGGGAATATTCCTGATTTGATTGTGCAATGCCTCATCTCCATCCAATGATATAATGACATCATCAACCAGGTCGGCAATTTTATCGGCATGCTGCTCAATGGTCAGCCCTGTAGAAAGTAATGTGATTTTGATACTATTCTTACGTATAAGATTACAGAATTCGAAAAAGTTCTTATTTAACAAAGCTTCTCCGCCAGACATTACAATTCTTTTGGTGTCAAGCATCTTTAGAGATTCAAGAAGTTTTGAGATATCAGTTTCTGTAAGCTGCTTACTGTTACTATTTCCTTTCCAGATATCGCACATGACGCAACGGCAATTGCATGCGCTATGAGGCATCAGAATAACAATGGGTAAAACGGAAATTTTATCCGTAGCAATAGTCCTGTAACGTTTGACGGTATGTAACAACGATTGATTTTGCACCTGAACAAGATAAGGCTTATTTACTTTTCCTTAAAAAATAATTTGCGGGGGTTAAGCCCTTAGGCAAAATGGTTATCAATATCAAGAGCCTTATTTTAAGTCTTTTGCGGTAAGGGTAATCAGATAATGGTCGCAGCAATAGTTAAAAGGAAAAAAACTGCATATGGCATTGTCTATTTTCGTCAAAACAGAAAATAGCTTAGGGTATCGTTCCACAAAATTCTCATAAAACTCAGGTGGGGTAGTAATGAAGATACCTTTGAGTGTAGTTACATCAAAGTTTTTCCTTAATACTCTTTTAACGTATGAGGGGTTATAGTAGTAACAAAAGAAATTTACTCCTTCTATGTGGGCGGGTGTCTTTTTACGGAATCTCCGGAAAGCGGTATTGAACTTGCCTTTGAAAAGCATAATTATTTCCCATGGGCAAACTTTGGGCATTATCACGAGGGTTATTTTACCATTTTTGTTTAGTAATCCGGGTAATTGTGAAAGTACCTTGTCAAGATTTTCCGTGCAATTCAATCCTCCGAAGTTAGATATAATATGGTCGAACTTACGGTTGCTCATAGGGTTTAAATCATCAAAGGAACAACGCATGGTTTCGATGTTCTTTTTGAGGGAATTCCCTTTTAGTTTATTGTTTAATTTTTCGAGCATGCCAGGAGCATTGTCTGTAGCCAATATCTTATGACCTTTTTCGGCAAAGTATATGGCGTCCATGCCTGTTCCACAGTTCAGTTCAAGAATCTGGCTATTGGGCTTTAAATGAGACAGCACCTCTTCACGAAATTTGCTGCGTAGGTATTCTGAGAGTTTATTCTCCCTGTAAATCAAATCAAAAACTTCCGACTGCTTAGAAAAAGCTTCGCTTACCTTTAATGAATTAACTTCCATGTTTCATGCTTTGGTTTAAGCGTAGCTGAAGTATTTTTTCAGTCACTGTATATTTAAGCACACCTAGCAAAGGCTTTATGTGAAAAAAATCTTTATAGCTGCTTTGTGCTTTTTTTTTGCGGTACACACTATGCATAAGGCGGTGTAATATTTTATAGAATTCAGGTGGGTAGGTATTCTTGAACATCATGGCCAGTTCATCAGAATCGGTCCAGTTTGCTTTTAATGCTAAATCATGTTTTACTTTTTCGTAAAAAGAAGTGCCAGGCAGAGGATATGAAACTGATATGCCTATATCATCAGGCATAGTTTCTTTTACGAGGTTAACGGTTTTGTCAATGTCTTCCATGGTTTCCCCTAAATAACCAAACTGGAGGAAGAAAGAAGCTTTGATGCCATGTAGCTTTAAAAGGGCTCGTCCCTGCTTAATCTGTTCCACAGTAGTGCCTTTATCCATGGCGTCCAGTATTCTTTGTGAGCCACTTTCGGCCCCCATCCAAACGTCACTGCATCCCGAGATTGCAAGGGCGTCAACATATTTTTCCTGTATCAGCAGGTCGGCACGCGATTGTATCTTATAGTTGAATTTTAATTTTTCGGCGTTCACCAACTTAGAGAAGTCTGCTACCCATGAACGTTTCAAGCCAAAGATATCATCACAAAACCAGATGTGGTCAAAGTCAAACATTTCTTTCAATAACTTTATCTCAGAAATTACATTTTCGGGGCTACGCATGTTATATGTGTTGCCATACATTGGTTTTGCACACCAATTGCAACTATATGGACAACCCCTTGTTGTTGCTATGTTAATTGAAAAATAACCGTGCTTTTTCAACCACACATTTTTATAAGGCCTGATGTCAACAAGATCCCAGGCAGGCAATGGTAATTCATCAAGGTTTTTTTTGATTACCCTTTTTGATGTTTTTCGAGTCTGGTCACCTTCTTTATAAGCTATTCCGGAAATCTGTTCAAACGGCTGATTATTTTCCCTGAAAGTGTCAAGCAATTCAAGCAATGTATATTCTGCTTCACCAATGATGACAAAGTCGGCCCCTTTATCAAGATATTTTTCAAAATGATCAGCAGCGTCGGAGCTGGTCATTATGACTCTACAGCCAGAATCCTGAGCATATTGCTGCATTTTAAAAGCAGCTTCCCGCATATTGCTCAGGCACATTTTGGTGAGGTAGTTAAATCCGTCATCGTAGACTACCAATACGTCAGGTTTGTATTCTTCCAGTACAGGAATAATTTCATCTGGACTTTGGGAAAAAATGGTATCGAAAAGTTTTACATCATATCCGTTCTTTCTCATCAGTGATGCAGCAAAGATCGTCCCTAATGGTGGGTAAGGCTGGGCATGGGCAACTTGTTTTGCATCAAACTGCAGGAAATAAGAATGTGTAAATAATACTTTCATCAGTTTACAGAAAATGTGATAATTTATTTAACACAGATTTCTGGTGATTTTTTGGATGGTTCTTCGAGATATTAATTCTTGTCCTGAAAGCCAGGTCGTACTCTTCCATTGGATAGTTTGCTTTGTTCCATTTTTTTTTCCATTTGTTGTCTGTAAGCTTCATAAGTACCTGGTTGAGGCTGGACAGAGGAAGAATATGAAGGCCGAACTCAACGACACTCTTCAGAATGTTGTTATGTGATTTAACATTGTGCTGTTTGGGGATAAATTGCGGGAGCCGTGCACTTACCCATTTATTCTGTGAAATAAACCTGTTATATACTTCAGCGTTATACACAGGTATCAGGCTTGTAATTTCATACATCGCATAAATGTTGTTATCTGCAATATGCATGGCCGTTTCGTCCACAAAATAATTCATACAAAAATATTTTTGTTTATTAAATATGAATGTTGCTTTCTTGAAAAGATGCAGAAGTGTTCGGCATACCCATAACCTGTTCTTTGCAGTGACTATAAAAAAATCGAAGTCCGAATTCTCGTCGGCGTAACCTTTAGATAAGGAACCTGAAATTCCTACGAAGCGTACAAAAGGAAAGTATGACAGAAAGGTGCCTACTCCTTTTGCTTTAGGAATTACTTTATTGGCGCATAGTTCACCTTCAATTCTTTTCTGTACCATAGACTTATCATTGTCCAGCATGAAATATTTTTTGTACTTAAATATTTTTCCTTCTCCCAGTAAACATTCGAGTTGTTCATCCAGCTCTTCTTTTGAAATCTTAACCAGTAACAACAAATGAATTTCTTCGGACATAAGTGGGTGCCTGAAAATATTGTAGTAAGTCAGCACTTTCAAGATTTCTTTTTGAAACAGAATGTGATATTTGTTTTCTAAGGCTACCAAAGCTTCCTAACCTCCTCAAAAATATGTGTTATTGTTTTGCCAATGATTCTGATATCCATCAGGATACTATAGTTGCCGGCATAATAAATATCATTTTCAGTACGTCTGAATAATTCAAGCTCTTCGTTTATAGGTCCCTTGTACCCTTTTACCTGGGCAAGACCTGTAATACCCGGCTTCACCAAATGTCTTTTGTTATAGCCGTGAATTTTAAGTTCAAAGTTTTCATTGTCGGATATCATATGAGGCCTCGGACCAACAACACTCATATCGCCCATCAGAACGTTAAAAAACTGGGGCAGTTCATCTATGCAACTTACCCGCAAAAATCTGCCGATTTTAGTAATGCGGACATCATTATGTGTAGCGGCTTTATGATGTGCATCGTCGTTTTTATGCATGGTGGTAAACTTAAGGCATTTATAAGGTTTCATATCAAGGCCATTTCTCCATTGCGAGAAAAAAACGCTGTCTTTTGAGTCAATCCAGATAATAATACCAACTAAGGGTATCAGCCAGGTTAGTACAAATGCAATGACGAAAAGTGAAATGAAAATATCCATTACCCGCTTGATGAATACGAGCCCTGAAGATTTGGGATTGACGTGGCAGCTTGAAATGAACAGGCGTATCTCTGCAAGCTTGCTATTAGAAGCCTCAATGTTTACGACCTTATTAATTTTAGTTCCAACAATTTCCATAGAATCTGATTCTATCTATAAATACGTACGATTATGCCTGAAATAGTTTACAAGTAACAAAAAAAAATGATTTTCAACTACTTTTTAATGCTAAAAAGTGAAAAAATAGTGCAAAAGCTTACTACCCCTACCTGTCTTTCCAACATAGATTCAGTGACAAGGGAGACCGTAAAAATAAACACGGATAAAAACATGAACGCACTCCGGTGCTGATAAGCCATCCTTAAAACACTTATCAATATCAGGGATAATAATGAAAGGCCAACAATTCCGGTTGCAACAAATGTTTCCATATATTGGTTATGAAAGTTAAAGCTAAGGTAACCTTTATTAGTTTTGGAATCCCCCTCATACAAATTGTATGCGTGCATTTTATTGTTCAGGATATCCTGTGAATCTCCTGGTGAGACCCCAATCAAATAAGCGTTATTTTCGCGAATGATTTCGTTGCCAAACCTAAGCAGCAAAACACGAAACGACAACCCATCAAAATACATGCTATCTGAAAACTGTTTCCGGTTTAGCTCATGCAGGGTTTTAAAGTTGATGTCGGTGAACCTTGTTTTAACAGGGTTATAGGTGAAGAGGAGTGTGCAAAAGACAACCGAAATAATTGAAACCAATGCAAAAAAAACTGCTCTCTTCTTTCGGAACCTGTTAAATAATATGTAAATTAATACAATGGAAAAAGCTACTATATGTGTTTTTGAAGCAAGAAGAAATACAGCAGCAACCAGGATTGTAACAGAAATAACAGTCAGGTATTGCTTTTCCTGAATAGAGCTCCGTGTAAGAAGGTATGATGAGGAAACCATACAAAGCAAAGATAAATAAATGGCAGACTGCCCAATGTAACCAGCAAGGTTATGATATACAAAGTGTTTAATATCATTATCCTTAAAGTATTGAAACATGGCATACATTAAGCAGAATAATATAACAACGGAAGTGGCATAAGCCAGGCAATCGAAAAACGTTTTAATAAAAGAAACAAATATATTTTTTCGGCTTAAAACTATCAGGGGTAAAAACAAGAAAGATGATTTCTTTTCTACACTAAACCAACCAGTTGCGATATTTTTTGTGAAACAAAGCTCAATAGCATACCAAATATAAAAGAACATACATAGGATGAAGAATTTTTCTTTAAAGGCTATTGTAAGTTTTGCTTTGAAGCCACCCTCAAGAACCCAGTTAACAAAGAGAAGAAACAGGAAAAGACCGTTTAGTTTAAAATACAAAGGTAGGGTAATAGCAATGCCCGACACCAGGTAAAAATATACTTGTTTATGAAAGTGAGCCGAGAACATCAGAGACAAGATAGCAGAAATTTTTCTGTTTGCTCATGTATGTGTTGCAAACTGTATTCATTGACAACTTTCAATCTGTTGCTTTCAATCTGGGCAGGATAATTTTCTTTAGAAATTCCAGGCTGTAAAATCGAGGAAAGCGAGGCTTCATCTTCAAAATAGAATGCGTCTTCACCAAGTACGCTTTTGTTGAAAATATTATTGTGGGCAATAATGAGTGTATTGCTTGCCATAGCTTCAATCAATGAAGGGTTGGTTCCACCAACGGTATGCCCATGGAAGTATATATTGGAAAAGTAGCGCAGGTTGTTTAGTTTTCTCTGTTCGTAAATGGCTCCCAAAAATAATATGTTTTCGATATTATATTTGACAAATATGTCCGAACCAAACCGATTCTTAAAGCTGCCAATAATAACTAGCTTTTCTTTGGTCTTGCTTCTAATATGGGCCCTGATAATTGTTTCAATATTGTTTTCAGGTTCAAGCCGGGCAATCAGAATATTATAAGAAAATTTCTCGAGGCGAAACTCCTGTAAATATTTTTCGTCGGGGCTTGTGAACAGGTTAGCTCCATAAGCAATAAATTCAGAATCTGCTCCGTATTTTGTTTTGATGTAATTCTTTATGCCAGGTGAATCAGATATCAAATAATCACTTTGACTGACTGCCAGCTTTTCGGCATATAGCAGGAATTGCTGTACACGCTTCGAGTATTTGCTTCGTTTCCATTCAAGGCCATCCATATTCGTTACTACCTTGACTTTGGCCGGAAAAAGGTTGCTGAAAACCGAACTGCTTGTATACCCAAGTTGTAGTATAATATCAAAATTTCTTCTGCGGGCATCTATTATGCATAATGCATCATAAATAAACTGCCCGGCGGTTCCAACCCGGTTTTCGGGGTCATACTTCCTGATGATATTTACTCCCTTATAAACGGCATGCCGGAATGGGTGAAGGTTCGAATTATAAACGTATACAGAATGCCCTTTTTCGGCCATATAGACCGAAAAGTTCTCGGCAAATTGTTCAAAACCTCCATAGTTATTGGGTATTCCCCTAGTTCCTATTATTCCAATTTTCATCATTAATTCAAAGCTCTGTTATATGCTTCCCTTGTTTTTTTAGCGGTTTCTGTCCAATTGTATTTTTGCATCATGCCATCAATAAAAGTGGTATCCATATCTTTTATAGAGGCTTTTATTACTTCTTCCCTGATTGATTCTGGTGAAGCCGGGTTACAATAACCGATTTTTTCAGCCGGAAAATAATCCATCGTATCACCATATTTGGTTACCACAATATTGCATCCGCAGAACAAAGCTTCCATCGAAGACAGGCCGGTGGTTTCGAACCAGCTTGGTAACACGTGCACTTTTGCCCGTCCATAATACTGAAGCAGGTTTGCCTGTGAGACTTCATCAATGAAAAAAACATTTGCGGCGGCTTCGGTTCTGCATGTTTTCATATAACTGGCGTGGTTGGGTGACGCTTTACCTATAATATAGAGTTGAAATTCGGTATTGTTAAGCGCCCTTATAAGATTCAACTGATTTTTTCTTCCTTCGATTCGGCCTACACAAATTACCATCAACGGCTCTTTTTGAATAAGGCCTGTTTTTTTGTAATTGAAATATTGGGCATCAGCAGCATTCGGAACAACAATATATTTTTTTGAAATCTGGAAATCTTGTAATAATCGCCTATATTCATGTTCTGAATTAGGTAATAACAAAGCAGCTTTTTTCAATATATACTGAACCGCGAAACGGTGGCCAAACAACAGGTATTTTTTTGAGATGACACGTTCGCCATTTGTAAGCCAACGTGCCATTACTTTGATGTATTCCCTGGTATTGCTCCCGAAAGGTGATAAGATTTTGTTTACACCTGTCTGCTTAGTATTTTTTTCGTAGTCTGAGTAGTTGACATAAATGGTCGAGATTACGTAAGGCAGTCCACTTCTTGAGATATGTACAAGGATATCTGCAGGTCGTATTATATTAAAGAAATGAATTAGTTGGTATTCCTTATAATTAATATCTGTATCGCTGCATAGTTTTATATCTGCCTCAACATTAAACTTTTCCAATGCTTCTGCTGTTCTCATCACTTGTATAGTATCGCCACCCACCGAACTGAATAGCGTAGCGCGCGAAATAAACAATACTTTAATGTGCCGGGCTTCCATGTATACCATTCTTTTTATTGAACTCGGGGAGCAATTTACTAAATGCAAGAATCCATAAAACAAATTCTGCAATGTTGAATAAGAAGCTTCCTGTAAACTGGTAAATAAAAATAAAAACAAATAAAGACAGGCGATAGTAATTGTTGAATACCCTTGTTTTGAAAAACATGAATATGATAATCGAAAATTTGAGGACAATACCTATGATTCCATAAATGGCAAATGTTTCTGCAACGGAATTTGGAATGCGCACTGTTGCGGGTATGTTGGTGTACTGATAATACTGTACAATCGTGGTACGTCCCATTTCTTTTATCTGGCCCAAGCCAACTCCGAACCATATGCTGCGTTGTTTGGCTATCAGGCCTGCAAGGTCAAGCGCTTCGTAAGTCCTGCCACGTGCAGATGTATCCTTGCCGCTTGGAATATTCCGTATCCTGGTTACAAGAGCCGTTTCCGGGAAATATTTGAACAAAATAAAAAGTAAGCAGGTAAAGGCCGCCACACAGACTACTAATAGCATCAATAATCTTTTATTCTTTAAAAACATCTTTATGCTTAATGCAAACACTATTACTAAAGTGATAACTATACCTGCCATTACTCCAAGTGAAAATGACATTAATAGAGGAATAAGCACCAACATAAGAAGGAAGGCGTTACGAACATTCATCTTCAATATAAAGTTCCAGATAGTATAAAATGAAATAGGAACAAGGAGCAGGGAATAATAGGAGGCTTCATAGGTAAACATTTTCAGGCGTGGTGTTACCGGCATATCGGGTGTGAACGGAACCATGTACCAGAAATAATCTTTCAGAACACCGGTCTTTAGAGAAATAACCGCGAATGGGAGGAGCAAAGCGTTTGTATAGATGATGTATTTGAAAAGCCTGCCAATGTTATCTACTTTACTCACGAAAAGTGAAAAGTAGATGCTGAAAATAATGACTGTGATAAATAGAATAAAGGATTTCGCGTAATAAAGCTCATTTATTCTGGAGAAAGAATGTAGAATGAAAAAAGCTGTTATCAAAAGTATTGCGGCAAACAAGATACTTAGCTTTTGCCCCCTTACAATTTCGTATAAGAATAATGGTGTAAGAAAAGTGGTATACAACAGACCTTCGGGCAGCAAAAGACTGTTGAAAAAAAAATACAACAACACAAAGGGAACGTATTTATTAACGCTCACACTAAAATCCTTCATTTAACTTAATCAGGTTAAGATTGATTTTGTTCTTTTTCGAAAATACAATATAAAGTGCAAGTAGCGATGCTATCCCAAGCAATAACTTATATACAAATGCATCAGTAAGCACCATGAATCCAATTACTATTGCAGGAAGAAAAAACAGCAACGAAGACAGAAACCCTTCCTGGCGAAATACCTTGCGGGAAATAATCCAGTTCTGGAGAAACATAGAAAGCGCTGTTGCAGAGGTAAGACCGGCGAGAATACCGGTAGCAGAGCCCAACAGGTAGTAACCTAATAACATGCCTGCGATGGCAGCAAGGCAATACCCAAGTACTATAAAGAATAGCAACCTTTCATGGCCTGCAGCATTCAGATAATAGTTGGGGACGATAGAGTATACGAAAAATATTTCGAAAAGAGTGAATAGCCGGATGTACTCGACTGTGTGGACGTATTTGTCGGGACTAAGAAGAATGCTAAAGATTGGCGGATTGATAAAGTCAAATACAAACAAAGCTGTCAACGATAAAGAAACGCAGAGGTTCCTTGCCGAAAAGTACAGTTCGCGTGTATCCATTTCCTGCGACTTTAATTTGGTAACCCTTGGGGCAAGCCAAGGAACAATAGCATTGAATCCCATGTGAATGTGATTAAACATCGTAGCCACCAGTCCATAGTAGGTGATGGTGGCTAAACCAAGATAAGTAACTACAAAAAACCTGTCGCATTGGAAAGTAATAATGATGGCCAGTGACTGAAACCATGTCCATAATGCAAAGTTCAGCTCTTTTGAAATGCTCTTTTTATTGAACCTGATTGCGAAAGTATATCCCGGCACCTTCCTTTTAATAAGTAGTAACCCGATGACAATACCTGCAAACGAAATGCAAATGGTGCTTATAAAAACAACTGTTAAACCATAACCGCTAAAAACAAAGAACAGGCTGCTGAATAAAATAGCAAGCCTGCTGCCAGTATTAAGCATCGCAGCAATGTCAAACCGTTCGGAAGCTTTAAAAAAATAACAGATAATCTGTTCATAGAATTTCAGGCCAACGATTACACCCCCAAGGATGGCGCCTTCAGAAGCTAATTGAATGAAAGAGGATTCAATATTGAACAAGGAATAATGTTTTATGGCAAATGATATAATAATCCCGATAACAATACAGATGATATGAATAAATATACTCAACGAAAAATTTGTATTGATTGTTTCGGTCACGTCTGTGTGGCTTGATTTGCCCTGATGCAATGCCACATTCCTGAACGTAGCGGTACCCAGTCCAAGGTTAAACATTTGCATGGTGATCATAATACTGTTTACAAGCATCCATACTCCGAATTCATCTTCACCGAGCTTATCAATAAATAATGGGGTGGATGAAAAGAACAACAGCGGGTAAAGGAAAATATCTGCTAAATTCCAGAGTGAGTTTTTTATATTCTTAGACCTGAGAAAATCTTTCAAACAGTTGCTCTTTTAATAGAGTGAATAAACAAACTGCTGATTATGCCCAATAGTAACGCCAGCAACATATACTTCAGCATTATTTTGGGGTAAGAGGGTGTTGTAGGCTGGTCGGCAAGTACAAACTTGTCCATTATTATTACACCTTCGTAGTTGGAGAGGGCAACTTCAAGGTCTGATTTTTCAATGAATATATCTTCCGATTTTTTGAACAGCTCATTTATTACCCCGGGTTGAACAGAATACACAGGCAATGCCTTCAGGGAATCTATTTTTCTGAGTTCGCTTCCCAGGAAAAGGATGCGTCTTCTTATTTTTAAAATATCCTTTTCAACCAGGTCCTTTCCGAATGGGTTACCGTTGAGGTAATTCTTGAGGCTTGCCAACAAGATAGGGGCAATGTTCCTGTCACTCAGCTTAACTTTCACGTAAAAAGGCTGCCTCACTTCGGTGATGTCTTCCGATAGTTTAGAGCCTGCGACATTCAACCCTTCCAGGTCAAGTATTTTTGCACAATCGGCTTCAGGCATTTTAAGTTCTGCAGACAGGGCTTTGTATGAATTAGAATGAACAAGGTCATTCAGTTTGTCAAGCATTTCGCCATAAAGCTTTTTATTCAGTGTGATGTAGGTAATGGTGGCGCTACCCTGGTAGTATCCTCCCTGGCTTTTGGCAATGGCAAAACCGGCTATCAACCCGGCCCCGGCAATAACTATTATTAGTATTTTATAGCGTGCAATGGCAGAGAGAATAAACACCCTTATATAATTATAAAAGATAATCATGCTTTTAACATATTCTTTTGCATTCGACAGGCTTATATTGTCCGGACTGGTTGTAGACATTGTTTTTTTTGGTTAAAAATAGAAAAATATTGAAACTATGTTGACCGTCGCCCGAAACTATGTTTTCTTTTTGCGATTCCGTTCAATCCTATAAATGCTTATAAAAACATCCCTGTCGTATTTGAGAGTTTCAATGAGCTTAAGGTACGGGGCGGTCAAATCATTCATTTCGTAGCGATAGGTTGTAATGTAATAGTCTGCTTCTGAAAAGCTATCTGCATAGAAAAACTTCTCCGTTCCAGCCTCATCGTTATACATATTCTTATTAAGTTCAAAGGGATAAGAGTTGTTACAGTAGATAGGTATATTTTGGCGTGTATCAAATAACGCTATTTCCTTTAGCGCATATTTATAGTAGACTCCCCAATAGTCCATTTCATACATTTGATTGATTGGTTTGCCACTTGTATTTGCATTTGCAAAAGCATTGAAGTATACAACGTGGAAAGGATTGTTTCTTATCATGCTGTATGCCGGCTGCAACAAACACACTATGATAAGTATATTAAATATCAATTTTCCTTTTGGGTATCTTTGATACAGGTACCATGTAAGTAAGATGCTCAACAATACCAGGAAAGGAAATATGAAAAAGACATGACGCCAGGAATCATATACTACGGAATGCCTTACAATGATTACTCCAAAGGGAATGCAAAAGAATAAAATCCCGAACATAGCCGGGATATATAAAGCAGATTCTTTGTTACTGGTTCTAAGGATAAAGACAATGAAAAAAGGGATGGCAACAAGCCCCGATATTATTTGTGGTATGGTTATAGAAATGCAAAGCCATGCCGGCAGGTAGTAAGATGGCAACTCGGGTGCAGGGACGCTGGTACCATTAAAGAGTACCGGGTTCTCAAATCTGAAATGCTGCATGTTTTCATAGGCGAATAAAAGATGATAGAAGGGTTGATGCCAAAGGAAAGGCCACATCATAATCACGAATAGAACCGTAATAAAAATGTATCCAAACCCTAAAGAAAGAGCTTTAATCCATTGGATTTTACCCCTGGCGACAAATAACAAAAGAAAAACAAATGTCAGCGGGACGGAAACAACGCCAACAATCCTGATATCTATGAATATGGCAGAAGCAAAAGCATGTAAAACTACATTGAATATACTTTGTTTTTTGAGCAACTTAAGGAGCGTGAGAGCTACACCAATGTAACCAACCATCAGGGCAATGTCTTTTGTGTTGAAATAGCCGTGGCCATATATGCGTGGCGACAGGATAAAAAATATTAATCCCAATACGGCAGCTTTAATTGGAATGGCACATTCTATTAAAAGAAAATAAAAAAAAAGAAGGCCGCTATTATATATGACTAATGAGAATATATGACGGATGGTAACCCGTGCTTCATAGCTATGTGGCTTCAAAAGCATTTCGAGCCAATAGGCAACGGTTTCAATAACCGGGCCGTAATCCCTATCAGTAAATGAAAGTAAGGCCTGGTCTCTGCCCGTAATGAAATTATAATTCATAAGCCCTACCATCCGCGAATTTTCTTCGTCCCAGTAAACTCCGTAATTATGCAGGTTCAGTAAGCTGAGGACAAAGTTCAATAAAATGACTAGAAGGGCTGTCTTGTGAATTTTCATGATGCTAGATAAGGTTTTTATAAAGATTGGACAAAAATTGCAATAGGATGCATACCATGAACATTCCCTCACTCTATTATATTTATCTTTGTAACAGGAAATAAAAAGAATAATGTGTTAGCAAAAAACAGACTCTCAAATGAATACCATAATGATTATGCTACGAATTATCCAACGCAAAGTTTGCTTTAATTTTCGAAACCAACCTTCTGCAACCTGAAAAATGTAATACCTAATATAGGCAATCAACGATGAAAATACTTAACAAAATATTACCTGCGGATGACGCTAAGCGGAAATGGACTTCAATTATGCTAACTGTAATTATTGCGGGCCTTTTAACATTATGGGGAATTTATGTCTATCATGATTACGGCATTGCACTTTTCGTTTTGACACCTCTTTTTATTGGAGCCGGTTCTAGTACTTTGTATGGGTACAATAGGCAATTAACTAAAAAGAAGGCATTTCAAATAGGCATTATGACACTTGGTGTTTTCGCCGCTGCACTTTTAGTGTTTGCTATAGAAGGAGTCATTTGTATTGTCATGGCTGCACCTTTTGGAATTTTATTGACGTGGCTTGGCAGTTTAATTGGATTCGTAATAATTAACAAAGCCCCTAAAGGCGCCTCGGCAGCAATGCTGATTTTAATTGGAATTGTGCCAGCAATGGCTTTTGTGGAAAAGGATATAGAACCAATATTGACTTCAGTTGTAACTTCAATTGAAATAAATGCAGATGCACAAACTGTTTGGAAAAATGTTATTGAGTTTCCACAACTTAATGAGCCAACTGAACTTATTTTTAAGATAGGAATTGCATATCCTATAAACGCAAGAATTGAAGGAACGGGAGTTGGTGCAGTTCGACATTGTAACTTTACTACAGGGAGTTTTGTGGAACCAGTAACTGTTTGGAACGAACCAATACTTTTAAAATTTGACGTTCTTGAACAACCTGTTCCAATGAAAGAGCTGAGTTTTTGGGATATTGATGCTCCGCATTTGCATGATTATTTTGTTTCCAAACATGGGCAATTCAAATTAACAGCCTTGACAAATGGCAAGACACTTTTAGAAGGAACAACCTGGTATTATCACAATATAAAACCGGCTTTTTATTGGCAACTTTGGAGCGACCATATTATTCATAAAATTCACAACAGAGTTTTGACACATATTAAAACCAACACCGAGAATGACAAAAAAAAGGCTGGAAAGAAAAGTAGAGGTTAGTTTCCGGAGGCTTCCACCACCTACTTCTTAGGCACATGCTTGTCTGTGAATTTGGCTGAATCGTCATTCCACTTGTCAAGCAATTTATTACGGTTGTTATTAAGGTCCATGTTCAGCTTATTGTATTTGGCCAGTGCGTCGTTGTATGTTTTGAGTGATGCGTTGTATTTGTTTATGTCGTCGTTTGTTCTGTCGCTTTGTTTTTTGGCCTCCATTGCCTTCTTTACCTTTTCCGTACTCTCTTTCACAAGGTAGAAAGCTGTGATATCACCATACTTTTTGGTTTCATTTTCATAGAACTTCAGCATGTTGGTAAGGGCAAGCTTTACGCTCATGTCGCCTTCAAAGTCTTTTATGTCTTTTACTTTTTCAAGTCCTTCGGCAGTAACTGTAGCCAGGGCATTTTTGTTTTGTTCCATGGCATTGAAGTCCGATTTGTTCTGTGCGTCTACCAGGTACATTTCCTGCTTGTAGCTTTTGAAGAAAATAAGGTACAGCTTATTATAATAGGCGTAAACCTTTCCGCTTTTCTCGAGCTTCTTCGATAGTTTGTCATTGCTCTCTACCAGCTTGATGTCGTTGGCTTCGGCAAAGGCCCTGTATTGCTCATCAAATACGTCACCGCCATGCTGCAGCTTTTCATCAGCCTTTTCCTTGGCTAGCATATAGGCTTCCATCGCGTCGTACGACTGCTCTGCAATATCTTCCATGTCAAGAATTTTTGCATAATCCTGGTTGATGACAGTTTTGTTGAGATTGAGGTATGCCACAGCCGAATCGCGGAAAGCAGTATTGCCATCAAAATCTTTCATATGCGATATTTTAAAAATAGAGCTGTTTATCTGTGAAATCAGAAGCTTCCTTTTGTTCTCTACGGTGCGGGCTTTTTTTCCATGCGCCACAGAGCTTGTATAGTCCCATGTGTTTTCAGAAACTTCTTTGAACTCGGTGCCGATTTTGGTTATATATTCAAAAGCGTCTGGTTTTGCGGCGTAAAAAGATATGCTTAGTAACATGAAAAACGCCAGGGCAGAGAATTTGGTTTTTGAGCTGATTTTTAACATAGGGCTATTCTTTATTGTAAGTGTTTAATATTTTATACGACTCCTGCAAAACTATATCTTTTTCCAAAATATCAATAGTGGATTTAACCTGGTCATTCATGTAAGCATCTATCTTTATCAGTTCTTCCAGCTGTGCATTAGGTTTTACGACAAAAGTGCTGTCAGTAGATTCCGCCATCTTTTCGAACCTGTCGCGGGCATCTTCGTCTTTGTCTGCCTCCAGCTTGTTTTGCACCGGGTGAAGCAACTCAAAAAAGTTGTGCGTGTACATCACGTTGGCTGAATCCGCTACCGCAGTTACTTTTTTAAACGCAGTGGAGCTACCGATTCTCTTCTTCGACTCTTCTATGCATTTTGCCAGAGCCGCATCCGGTGGAATTACAAGGTTGTTTTTCTTATCAATATTGTCCTGCACCAGTGCGTAACGGTAGTTTGACTCAGAAATGGGCAACTTATATTGTATGTCTGGCATAAAGATGTCTGGCTCCACGCCTTTGAGCTGGTAGGTATAGCCCGACAAATCATAAAACTTTTCGATAGTTAGTTTCACGTACCCGTCTTTTTCGTCGTATTTGGGTTTTAGCCTGGCAAGGGATACAGAAGTGTCAAGCGGCAGTATGGTTTGGGCTGTGGCTTTGCCAAAAGAGTTGGTGCCGGCAATGATAGCTCTTTTGTGCTGTTTCAGCATGGTCACCAAAAGCTCACTGGCCGATGCGCTCTGGTTGTTTATCAGTATCAGCAAAGGCCCATCGTAGATAAGGCCCCGGTTAAAGTCCTTCAGCAATGTTGGCCTGGGAGCCCTGCCTTTCTGGTAAATCAAAGGGCCGGCATCTATAAATATACCAGCAAGGTTAATCGCTTCTTCCAGGGAGCCTCCACCATTGTTACGCAAATCAATGATGAGGCCTTTGATGTTTTGTTGCTTCAACTTTACAATTTCTTTGGCTACATCGTTGGCACAGCCCAATTCGTTGGAAGATGAAAAGTCTGTATAGAAGCTGGGCAGCGAAATATATCCTATTGGCTTTTCATTATTAATAATGTAACTGTTGATAACGTTTTCGTCAGAATGTAAAACCTCTTTCTTCAGATGGACTTCCTGCTCCAGGCCGTTTTTCTTTTTTACCACCAGGTCCATTTCCTTTTCGGTAGCGTTTTGCAACAGCTTGTCGAAAGCGCGGGGCTCGTAATCTGTAAGCTCAATCATTGGCTTGTCCTTCAGCTTTATTTTGATGAGCTGGTCACCGATGTTCAGGCTGTTGCATTTCCATGCTGGGCTGCCCGGCTTTATGGATGCGATGATAATCTTATTCTCTTCATTATTGTCTGTAGAAAATCCATACAGTTCAACCGTTGGCGAAAGGTATTCGGTAAACTCTGATTTTTTTTGCCTGTCGAAGTATTCTGTATGCGGGTCGCTGGTAAGTGCAATGGCCGAGAGCAAAGCCTTCTCTATATAGGCGGTAAAGTTTCCTTCCTTGTCAGCCTTCCCTATTACTCCTTTTCTTATTTTTTTCAGGGCGTCGGCAAGCAAAGGTTCATTGGCTCCAAATTCGTACCCGGCCTCCAGCTTGTCATGGTCTTCCAGCTCATTTATAAAATACAGCTTCACCCATTTTTCCAGGTATTCTTTTTTGGATGCAATGCTGGTGGGATAATTGTTTTTGAACTCCCGGTTATAATAAAGGGTGTCGTTTTTTTTCCATATAAGCCTAGACCATGTTGTTGCAGTAATAATGCTGTCGGTTTGGTTCCATCGTATTTTGAAACGGCTGCTCATAAAGTTGTAAATGGCACAATATGCTTTTAGTGGGTCGCTTTCGGTTGCAGCTATTTTGTATAGCTCATCACAATCCTGCTTTTGGAGGAAGACCCCATTCCCATCGGCATGATACAAAAACAGGGGCAGGGTTTTATTTACAAATGCAGCATTGATTTCGGGCTTTTGAAAATGCAGCTTGTTGATGATATATACCAGCTTTTCAATCTTGGCGCAGGCATTGGTTTGTGCTGAAACGGAATCGGACAGTAAATAAAAAGCTACAATGAGTGTTAGGCTTACCTTATAAAGTTGGAGACGGATGTTATGGTTGTGTAGGTTTTGAATGAGAAATAGCAGCATCACGTTTTAACTTTTATTGATACACAAAAGTGTTGTATGTCACACTTTTATCGGGAGTTGAAACCGTTCTTTCCATACCGCCCTTTGACGGGTGGGTGATGTGTAGGAAATATTCATTTTTCTCGAGTTGTGAAAAATACGCACTGCCTGAACTACTAGTAGTTTTTTGCTGTATCATATGACTGTCAGCCGTCCGGTCTGTTTCAGAGGCGTACAATTTTATGGTAACATCCTTCAGGGCAACTTCCCGGTTCGAATCATTCAGGCATTTCATGTAAACGACAAGCTCAGCATTGGCTATTTTTGTTGTGGGAGTCGTGTGGGTTGTGGTGGTATTGTTCTTTTTGCAGGATGCAAAACAGGCCAGTGCCAGTACAACAACGGTGGTAAAAACTGTATTGAGTTTCATAAACATGATGTGAAGTTACGGAGTTTTTAGAAATGCAAGCATTGCTTTCCAGTATTCATTGGTTTTATCGTCACCTTTCCATAGAACGCTAGCGCCATGTTCGCCTGCCTGCTCCGGTATAAATTGCCTCACATATTTTTTGTTGGCTGATTTTAGCAGGGTGGTCACCTCCGCTGATTCTGCCTTTGACGAAGTTACCCATGCCGGAATTTTGATAGAAGGAATATAATCCGCAACGATCATCTTTTTGTCAAAATATTCGCCCGGGCTGAAAGCAATAACGCGGGCAATATGCTCATTGGTGGTAGCCAGCTTCAGGGCCAGCGAAGCAGAATAAGAGCTTCCCATTACAATTATTTTTTTCTGGAAACGGTTGAAGCAGTATTCAATGGCTGCATCTATGTCCTGTTCGGCATCCATAAATGTAGCCGGTATCTTTTTTTGTTTGGCTGATGTGGCCGTTTCGTTGCCAACCCCGTTTACACCACTGCCGCTGCGTTGGTCTATGGCCACGCATATATATCCAAGCTTTTGCAGCATTTTGGCTGTTTGTAAGTATTCGCCACGGCTGTAGCCAGCCTGGTGGCACATCAGTATGCATGGTCTCGACTTTACTGCTTTATAATAGTCGGCCGTGATGGGCAGGCCATCCATCGAGGGGAAAGTTATTTTTTCCTGCGCTATAACCTTTGTGGCAATGACTATAAATAAGGCAAGTAATATTTTGTGCATTATGTTTCTGTTTGCTCTGCAAAGAAATGTTTTTGCAATTAAAAAAACTATTTCAATACATTAGCCAAACAATAAAAAGCAAACCATGTCGATATTTAAAGTAAAATCACTTAGCAAGCTCATGGAAGAATCTTCGGATTCGAAAAACGGGTTGAAACGTACACTTACCGCATCCAACCTTATAGCCCTTGGCATAGGTGCTATTATTGGTACCGGGGTATTTGTGCTCACCGGTACTGCTGCTGCCAACCACGCAGGCCCTGCCCTTGTGCTGTCCTTTATATTGTCGGGGCTTGGTTGTGCGTTCGCCGGTTTATGCTACGCCGAGTTTGCCAGTATGATACCTATTGCAGGTAGTGCCTATACTTATTCATATGCTACTCTGGGTGAGTTTATTGCATGGATTATAGGCTGGGATTTGATACTTGAATATTTGTTTGGGGCTGCCACCGTAGCGGTAGGCTGGAGCGGTTACGTGGTCAGCTTCCTCGAAAGCTTTAATATACATATACCCACGCAGCTCTGTTCGGCGCCACTGACGCATGATACCAGCGGGTGGCATTCTACGGGGGCCATCCTCAACTTCCCGGCTATGATTATTATTGCTGTAATGACCTGGTTATTGGTAGTGGGCATCAAGGAATCGTCTCGCTTCAACAGCATTATTGTGATTGTTAAAATTGCTATCATATTGTTGTTCATCTTTTTTGGGATGAGTTATATTGATACCGCTAACTGGCATCCATTTATTCCTGCCAATGAAGGCGAAGGCAAATTCGGTTGGGAAGGTATCGTGGCAGGTTCGGGTGTTATCTTCTTCGCTTATATAGGTTTTGATGCAGTGTCTACTGCAGCGCAGGAAGCCATCAACCCGCAGAAAGATATGCCGCGGGGCATACTCATCAGCCTGCTGGTGTGTACCATCTTATATATAGCGGTGTCGATGGTGCTTACTGGCATTGTCAACTATCGTGACCTTGACGTTCCGGCACCGGTTGCATTAGCTATTGACAGGAGCGGGGCAGGACTTGCATGGCTCGGCGTACCTGTTAAGATTGGTGCCATTGCGGGTTTAAGTTCCGTGGTGTTGGTAATGATGATGGGACAACCCCGTATATTTTATTCTATGGCAAAGGATGGTTTGCTACCGGCTGTATTTGGCAAAGTACACCCTAAATATCAAACGCCTTATGTAACCACTATACTTACAGGATTGGTAGCCGGCATTGTGGCCGGTATTTTCCCTATCGGTATCCTTGGCGAACTGGTTTCGATAGGAACCCTGCTTGCTTTTGTTATTGTTTGTGTGGGAATCATTGTGCTGCGCTACAAACGCCCCGAACTGGTAAGGCCTTTCAAAACCCCATTGGTGCCGTTGGTTCCATTGTTGGGTGCAGGCATTTGTCTTTACGAAATGTATCACCTGCCGTCAGAAACCTGGAACAGGCTTATTATCTGGATGGCGATTGGGATAGTAATCTATTTCTTTTACGGCCGGAAAAACAGTAAGCTGGGTAAGGAGTAAACAAATTGTCAGCCTCCCCAACCTCCTAAGCAGGGAGGTGTTTTTCACAAAATTATTTCCTGGTAGTGTTGGGATGATTTACTTGAAGCGTCATGCAACGGACGTTTCAATCTCCCTGAACCCTTCCTTTTCCTGTATCTTAATCAGTACACAACCTGTTGGGAGAAGTGGGGTAATTATTTCATGCCACTCTATAAAACAGTAGCTGTTGCTATACAGGTAGTCTTCGATGCCGATATCGATGGCTTCGGCTAAATCAGTGAGGCGGTACAGGTCGAAGTGTATGATTTTGCCGGACCTGTCGGTAGGGTATTCATTCAGGATTCCGTAGGTAGGGCTTTGTACTGTTCCGCTGTAGCCCAAGGCTTTTGCAAAAACCTTGACCATACTCGTTTTACCTGCTCCCAAACCACCTTCCAATAAAAAAACCTTTGCATCGTTGTAAGTTTCCAGTACAGATTTTACTACGTCTGCCAGTTCTTCTTCCTGTCTTATTTTAAAGTGCATCAACTATTCGCCTTATTTGTTTGTGCCCACAAATAACGGCTATTTTTTAAAGTGTGAAAGGTTCAAATTTGATGAAAATCTAAAAAATAGTTGGCAATTTTGTTCCATTAATAATGTGAGTCTGGCGCAGCGCAGGTATCTTTCATAAAAAGAGTAATTTAATTAGATACGTATGCCAAACTTTAAATAAAATGTATTGAATAACTGACCATTATCAAAGAGAAAACCGGGTGTACTTAAATACCATGTATTTCCTGAAACATTTTCAACAGAATGAGAATTTGGCCAAACGTTAGTCCGGGTTGAAGTAGAATAGGTTATTTCTGACAATGCGAAAACGCCAACTGTAAATCCTATATCCAAATATACAAATTTGCCGATGTTTTCTTTAATGCCTAATAACCCACCAATAAAAAATTGTTTAGATTTTGAATTGATTTTGTACTCAGTGCCCACAGCTCCAATTCCGGCTAAATCATTTTTGTAATAGACTCCTGCATCGTATTTAACAAAATTGCAGTTTAGAGTTGGGCCAAAATAAGGATGTAGTATTGAAACAGAGGTTTTGCGAAATGGATATTCTACGATTGCGTAAAAGTTGTTTTCTGCAGTAGCTTCACTGCAGCCCCTTATATCTCCCAAATCTCTTTGTGAAGTATAGTTCCTTTTGTAATATCCTGCAGAAATAGTGACCTGCTTTTTCTTATTAATTAAACAACCAACTTCTATTCCTACTGCTTCTCTAAAATAATTTGGCGGGGTATCATTTACCCGGTACCTGCGTCCACCGGTCAATTTGGCGCCGATAGAAGTTTTGTGCAAATCAAATCCATAAAAGGCAGCACCCTCAGTTTGCATTGTTCTTCTACGCAGATAAGGATTAAATGTAATTGAAATAGAGTATAGCTTCTTGTTAGTTGCTTCAACGCTATCACTTTGTCCCAGGCAATCAATTGAAGTAACTAATAAAATAAACGGTACTAATATTTTCCGGAATAGCATACTAAAATGTACCGTTGCTGTTAAACACAAATTCCAATCCCTTCCCCGTTCAAATCTTTTCAAAACTAAAAAACATTTGGCATAATTCACTTCGTACTTCATACCTTCTGTGCATTGAACAGAATCAGATGTCACTCGGCAAGAACCAAGCGACTGCGCTTCGCCCCTCAGGGGTTTTTCTCTACACAACCATAATTAAATCCCATTACAAATGTTTTATTTTGTCTGAAAATAACAATTGAATCATTGTTAGCCTTTTTTGATATTACATCGTCAATTTCAATCTTATCAAACAATGCAGATAGTTCCAATTCTAAATTAAGTTTATTAATCCCACTACCTTCTTTAATCTCAATAATAGGGTATGAATGCTGGGTTTTGTCAATATACTTTTTCACTACGACTCCATCTATTTTCATTTTAAATAGCTCTTTATGCAATATGCATGGAGTATCTTCTATGCCTATCGTATTATAAATTAACACGCCGAATACAAAAGCAAATAAAATTATATATATAATATTCTTTTTCATTAAATCAATGATGTAATAATAGTACTCCAATCATGGAAGGCATTAAGGTTGGAAATGTAAATGTTTCTGTTTTAGTTTCACCTCCTGTTACCTTAAAATTAGGATATTTTAATCCAAAACTTGGCCCTACCCCGTAAATTTGATAGCTAGGTTTATTAGGATTATCAACAATATAACTTCCACTAACTGGTCCGACTCCTCCACCATAGGTGACACCAGTACCACTAATATCAAATCGTCTATTATATGTTTTACCCGTATACCCAAATCGCCCTCGTTTAGCGCAGCGCAACGAGTGGCGGTTGAGATATGCGTCTAAAGACTCATTAACACAATTCCGATTATTTGTTTCTAGCCATTACACAAATATAGTTTTGTAAATGGAATCTTTGTTTTCGTTCGTTATAAACGAACATCTCGGTCATCTTTATATCATTCGCAATGTGCTGTGCTAAACAAGGACGATATGGGCCTTTTGGGTCTTGAGCAGAATCTGGCCACTTACTCAACTGCACCGCTAGTTTTAAGCTACAAAGAACGGCTATTTTTTAAAGTGTGAAAGTGGGAGAACCAATCGGAGCAAATAGTTTTATGTATTCCGAAATGTAAAGGGAAACCGATGCAATAAATGGAACTAATTCCATCCTGTTCCAATAAACCTGTACAAAAAGTTTAATTTGTCTGAATTTTTCACGAGAAGCCGATAGTAAAGATTTAATTTATTCCAATCTATTGAAACTAATAGTACAGAAGATGGAATTTATCCAATCTATCTAATCTAACCAAGACAAATAGTTTTAATTTATCCAATCTAGCCAATCAAACCGGGCAAATATTGTTAATGTATCCAATCTGTATAATCAAAGTGGGGCAAATAACTTTAATTTATCCAATCTGCTCAAACAGATTGGATACAATGATTTAATTTGTGCCAATCTGCTCAAACAGATTGTATACAATGATTTGATTTGTGCCAATCTGCTCAAACAGATTGTATACAATGATTTGATTTGTGCCAATTTGCTCAAACAGATTGGATACAATGATTTGATTTGTTCCAATCTGCTCAAGCAGATTGTATACAATGATTTGATTTGTTCCAATCTGCTCAAACAGATTGTATACAATGATTTGATTTGTGCCAATCTGCTCAAACAGATTGGATCCAATGATTTGATTTGTGCCAATGTGTTCAAACAGATTGGAAAGAACGACTTAATCTATACGATTTGTTAGGTGAAAATGGTGCGCATCGTTTTATTTGTGAGATGTGATTTGGCAGGAAGAATGGCAAGTAGGATTTTTTTAACAAAAAATGTAACCTTCTCACAACTCTTCACGTATCAATATACAATTTCAATATTCCCGCAATCTGAAAAGTTTCTACTAAACCTTATTTCGATAATAGAACAAGTATTCATCGCAGTTCAGGAGCTATACGTAATAGCAGGAGGTAGAAACATAACATCTTTTGAAACCCGGGCGAAAGCCGGGAGATAAAAAGCAAAATTATTTTTCGGAACCGCTATCACACGTAAGGTTGTAAAGCAACGAAGTGCAGCAACGTAAATGTCATGAACATATATGTCCTTGCCTCTTCTAAGCTGTCTGTCATGCTAAGCATGTGCCCTTCACAGGCTGCCGCATCCGTGGTTTGTTTTCCTAACGTTTCGTATGTGCAATCCCGGGGCTCACCGCCTCCTGCCGGCCTTCCGCTTATGTCCGGGGGCCGCACCATCTGTATTATTCCCATGCAATACTGTTGCCTGTCGGCGTTATCTTCTACCCTAAGCAGGAATGCCCTCCTCTTTCTTCCTTTCAAAATTAAACTCATTAAAAAAACCCCGTAATCATGAAATATCTGCTTGCAATACTTTTAATCATACGGTTTTTAGGTGTTTCGGCCCAGAAAAAAATGCCTGTCTCCCTGCACATCAGCCTCAAAGTAGATACGGTGAAGCTACGTAAATATGCAGTACCAAAGACCAATAAAAAAGATGAAATAAAAACGATTGTACTCCGGATGAATTATGGCGAAGCCGCCATCCTGAACCAGGAAGATGCATCGGAGCTAATTGACGGAAGCGGCAATGTGCTGAGCGTCGATATCATCTACACTGATTTTCACAAGCAGGATGTGCAGGACAAGCTGAACAGGAAACGATTGGTAGAACTGTATTTTATGGCGCCTGATATTTTTTCACAATCACTCACCGAATGGAAATACGTTGAACAGCTAGGCTATTACTCCGAGGACGACGCGCGTAAATTATTTCACGGCATTGTGATACGATACATGAAGGTGAAGCCTTATGCACCGCCCAGCGTTGCCAGCATCAGGGAAGACTTAATCAAATCGCCTCCCAAAGATTCTACCGTCACCCGTGTTTTTAATAAGTACCCGGCGTGGAAAAAGGATTTGATAGTGGCTGATTTCACTGGCAGCATGTCGCCTTATTACTTCCAGGTATTTGCATGGTTTGCGCTGAAAAAAATAGAACACCCAACGGCATTTTCCTTTTTCAACGATGGCGACAATACCCCGGATCATCTCAAAAGGATAGGCAGCACAGGTGGAATAAATTTGTTTTCATCCGGCAATGTCGACAGCATCATTACTCATGCCTTTGAAACTATCAGCAAGGGCAGTGGGGGCGATTGCCCCGAAAATAATGTGGAAGCTATTGTAAAGGCCATCAAAAAATATCCGGATACCAAAGAGGTAATTCTGATAGCCGATAACTGGGCCGACATGAGGGACTATTCCATGATAAGTGAAATCAAAAAACCGGTGCATGTGCTGCTGTGCGGCACTACCTATGCAGGCATAAGCAGCCCCCTGAACACACAGTACCTGGACCTTGCAAAACAAACCGGGGGAACCGTTCACACCATTGATGAGGACATTGTAGACCTGGTAAAAATGAACGAAGGGAGCGATATTAAAATAGGAAAAATACTTTATTCCATCAGGGGTGGCCGCTTTATAAAGAAGATGATGATGTAAACGGCGCCATTCAAATAGCAATACAATCTTTTACCTATGATTCATGCTATTAAAAATTTTATTAACCCTTAAATTATTTCCCAATGAAAAGAGCAGCTATCATTATTTTATTCCTGCCGGCCGCAACCAGGCTATTGGCAGGTACCGCAACTTATACAGTATCTATTATCGACACACATGGCAAGGCGCTTGGCAACACGCCAGTGACCATTATAGAAAGCACCAGCAAGGAACGCATTTGCCAGAACACAAATGCGTCAGGCATCGTTACCTTTAAGCTTGACCATGGCAAGGAATGGTGGGTAAATATTCTGAAGGTAAAAGACAGCCGCATGCTGAAGGTACCCGAAGATGGAAATGCAAAAGGAAACTGCCTCATCACCTACGATTACCCGCATTACGAACGTACGCACAGGGCACCGGTAAACAGGAGCCTGCTAAACATAAGTACCGAAGACCAGTCTGCCTTGCGCGGGCTTCGCTATTCCGCTACCGACGCAGTGGTAAGGCTTCATATACTTAAAGAAAACAATGCAGGCCTGTCTTCCTTCCCGGTAAGTTTAACCAATTATAAGCTCTCAAAAACATTTAAAAGCAAAACCGACAACCAGGGGTTTGCCTGCTTTAAAGTTCCGGTCGGGAATGAATATGAAGTAGACATCGACGGGATAGAAAGCTTCAATTATGTAGACGTAACCAAAACAGGGGAGTATAACCTGGAATTTGTATACCAGCCTGTAAATATCAAAGAGACGGAAAAGAATGATACCATCACACAATCGGGAGTGGCCATAGAGAAAGGCGCTTCGGGCAGGGTAGCCGTTAAATTAAATGTGAAGAACTATAATGGTAGCCTGGGCAGTGAAGATGTCTATCTTGAAATGCTGAAGAGCAACAAAGTATACAAAGCCAAGACCAACACCAAAGGAGAAGCCTATTTTTTGCTGCCATCCAAACGAAAATACATGGTTCACTTCAGGTACCAGAAAGATGTGGATGTACTTAATTATACCGATGTGCAGGGAATATCAAATGCTGAGGTTTCTTTCAATTATAATCCTGATGCAAGGTTGCAATACCCCGAAAGGTTTGTACCGACACCCGACAACCTGCTGCTGAAAGAGTTTGTGGAATTTGTTACCAAACAATTTCCCGAGCCAAAAGATGACGATGCCATCGGGCTGCATGTTTCATGGGCGAATGACAGCGTGAATGCGCAATCGAAAGAGGCAGTGCTGCAAATTGGGTTCAAAGTAAAAAAAGCAACAGGAGAGGCATACGGCCCTCCGCTGAACTTATCTTTAGTCATAGACAAAAGTGGTTCGATGGAAGGCCATGACAGGATTGATGCGTTGAAGAAAAGCCTGCTCACTTACATTAAAAAGTTGCGCCCATCCGATATTGTTTCGTTGGTGGTTTTCGACGATGTTTCTACCGTGGTTGTTCCGGCGCAGGCGGTTGGTGATGGTTCATACCTCAGGGATATGATTGAAGACGTGGAGGCCGGGGGTGGCACCAATATTTATAATGGCATGGTGGACGGTTATGAACAGATTCTCCATAATTATATTCCCAAAGGTACCAACCGTTTAGTATTGCTGACAGATGGATATGGAATTACACCACCCGAAGAAATGGTGCGCAAGTCGAAAGAGTATAATGCCAAAGGCATAGAGCTTTCGGCAGTAGGCGTTGGCGACGGCTACAACCAGGCAATGTTGGCTTTGCTTGCAACAACCGGTGGCGGATTGCTGCACCTGGCAGGTAACGCAAGTGATATAGATAGAGTTTTTGAAAAGGAAATGCAGAGCGTATTGAGCCCTGTGGCTAAAAGTGCTACTATTGAAATATTGTACAACAACAAAATCGTATACAAGCAACTGTATGGATTTGATTCGAAAAAAATTGGCAACGACAAGGTTGAAATGAAGCTGGATAATTTATACAGCGGGCTGAATACCCTGGCGCTTGTAAAGTTCGATTTGAATACCCCGGATGAAAGTATAGAGAAGCAGCCCATCATCATCAATATGTCTTATTACGATTATAGGAAGAAAAAAGAAGTGAGGAAACAGGAAAAGGCATATTTAAAATGGCATCCGTCAACAGGCAAAATTGAGCTGGTGCTGGAGGCACAGCAAAAGAAATTATATGCCATTGCCATTCTGAATCAATCTTTAAAAGTAATGGCCGAAACATTTGCTGCGAAGAAGTATGATGCATCGCTGGCTGCCATCAACAGCACCACCGACCAGATTAAGCACTTATATCCCAAATCAAATGATGATGATGTAAGAAAGCTGGTGAATGAAATCACATTGTATTCATCCGCTATTTCAAAGGTTGTTTACAATACAAAGCACCCGTAATCTAATTTTACGAGTTACTTATGAGACACCTCGTTTCCCATGGTGTAACAACAAGGGGCTAGGAATGGGGATTGAAGGTTGTTGGCGAAGCCAACAACCTTCAATCCCCATTCCCATCTCATGAGCGTGTCATGTCGAATGCAGTGAGACATCTCAAAAAGATAAGTCTTCGAAGCCTTCTATATGTCGCCACCTATGAGGCTTTTGTTTAGTATAGCAACTGTATATTAATATTAAGCTCCTCTGAAGCAACTATTTGCTTTTTTCAACTCCGTTAGGAATAAAATATTAATAGAAAGCAGTTGTTCACACATTATAGAACTCCTTAGGAGTGACACTTTTTAAAGATTTCACAAGGTTTCGAACACTTATGGGGTTTGGCTCCACAGGTATTGCCGCTTATCGAATAATTATGCATTTTATCGAAAAAATGATTGAAGGAGATAAGTTTTGTAATAAAATTGTTTTGTAATATCAATTATTAATTAAAACCAGGTTGTCATGAATAAAAAGGTTTACACACTCATTACAGTTTTTTGCATTGTAGCCAGGACTTTTGCACAGGATGGATTGCCGGATGCCGGATTTGGCACAGGCGGTTTTATCTCACTTAACAGGCCTGTCGACAGGGTACTACTTACAGGTACAGGCGACTATATAGCATTAGGTGGCAGTACGCTTGGCTGGTTCCAGGATTCCATTTTCTTTCGGGGGTACACACAAAATGGCAGCGTAAATACGTCATTTGGCATCAATGGTTATAAGGCTACTCCCGTAGTGGGCGGCAATCTGCATATTTACACAGCTACTCTTGCCCCCGGTAATAAGATACTGGTAGGTGGCGGGGGGCATTGGAATCCCTCGAATTCACAACTGGTAAGGCTAAACCCTGATTGTACATTGGATACATCATTCAATCATTCCGGCGCAATCATTTGCAGGCAAAATGTTCCTGATAGTTCATCAATGGTAATAACGAATTATGACAAGGAGTATTTTATGAAGATTATTGTGCAACCTGACGGCAAAATTATAGTTGCAGGAAAGTACGAACATGATTATTATGGATATCATCTTGGAATTACTTTGTTTAGGTTCAATGATGATGGCACAGTTGACAATAGTTTTGGAACTGCAGGAAAAGTGCATATTCCATTGGATGAGTCAATGGTTCTGCTATCGGCCATGGGACAGGAAATATACCAGAATAAGCCTATCGACATTGAATTGGACGCTACCGGGAATATCATTTTTAACAACTGTAATACAGGAGAAATTATGAAGCTGCTTCCTAACGGTACATTTGATAATAGCTTTGGAATAAGTGGTAGAGTAACGTTGCCGGTAACACAACAGGCGGGGTGGGCTTCGGGATTGGGATATTATACAGCAGCACGGTGCTTCAACCTGCTTACGAATGGTCAAATAATTGTCGCGGGTTGCGATTCGGCCAAAATTTCCCTGGCCAGGTTAAATGCAAATGGCACCCTCGACAATACTTTTGGGAATAATGGAATTGCAAGAACATGGGTAGGCCCTGCGGGGGCGAATTATACAGAGGCCAATTGTATAAAGACGCAGGCTGATGGTAAATATATTGTGGGGGGCCAATACAGGTATATTCAAGACATCTTTGGAATGTATACTTCTATTGTTAGCCGTTTCAATGCCGATGGCTCGTTGGATAGTTCTTTCGGCATCAACGGATTTGATACCATTCCAGCAGGTAATTCGCAAACCGCCGACATTGATGAGTTAATTCTCCAGCCTGACCAGAAAATTGTCGGCTCTACGCATTATCCCCAAACAATCTTCCGCTATGACAACAGTATAACGGTAAATCTTGCCGATGTTCATGCAGGGCCGGGTATTTTTAGCCTGTATCCCAATCCCACAAGCAGTGCAGTTGTGCTTGAAAATATCCTGAACAAGAACATAGAGATTACAAATACGAAAGGAGAATCAATCTATACAAAGCGAAAATCTTTCGCTAAAGAAATTATCGATTTATCAGCGTATTCTAAAGGACTCTATTTCGTGAAAATAAGCGACGAAAATAATGTTGAAGTAAAAAAGATGATTCTTAATTAAGGGTACCGGTTTGTAGACTACACCCAACTCTTATAACCCCAACACTACCGTTACCATAAAATTTCTACCAGCCTGCGGGTACACGAAGTTTTCGGTAATAAGCCGGCCCTCGTACATGCTGCTGTAGGTGTATCCATTACTGGCATAAGCCTTACTGAAAATATTGTTGACGGTCAGCATCACATTCAGCTTGCTGCACCATTTGGGGTGAGATGTAAATATGATTTTGCAATCGCCGGTAGTAAATGCCTTCAGCATCCGGTTGATATCTTCTGTGTTGTCGAGGAACTGGCTGCCTACATATTTGTGCGCATAAAACAGGGCAAAGTATTTGTTCAGCTGCCACTGACCGCCCGCTACGGCAATCAGGTTAGGCGAAAATGCAATGTCGGTATTTGTATAGCTGTTTTTATGTGTGGCTACAGAATCCGAAAAAGAGAAGTACTCATATATGTATTCGTCAAAGTTGGTAATCTTGTTCTGGCTGATGGTGGTATTGCCGAAGAGCTTAAAAGATTTTGTCACTTTGTATTCGGCCGAAAGCTCCAGCCCGCTGCGGTAGCTCTTAGGGGCATTGGTACGGGTATAGGAGCCCACATCGTTTATCTGGCCGGTTAGCACCAGTTGGTTCTTATAATCCATCAGGAAGGCAACGGCTTCGAACACCAGCTTATGGGGATTGTATTTATAGCCCACTTCCAAATCTTTCAGTTGCTCCGACGCTGGGCGGCTGAGTGGGGTGGAGGCTATAAAGTCGTCGCGGGTAGGTTCGCGGTTGGCAATGCTGTATGATAAATAAGCAGAACTTACTTTATTAATGGTGGCATTAATACCTACCTTAGGGTTAATGAAATTATACTTTACCAGCTGGGGTGCAACGTTTCCTGAAGCATCAAACCCTTCGAACTTATAATCGACATACCTGTATTGCAAATCGGTATACAGGTTGAATGTCTCATTCAGCACAAAACTGTTTTTCCAATATACCGAGCGGTCGTTTTTCAAAGCAGTATTCAGGTTATAGTTGGTAAGTGCATTGCTGGTAGCGGCATACTCCGCCCATATTATATTAGTATAGTGCCTGCAGAAATACTGGTTGGCAGCCCCACCCAGTATGCTTTGCCACCTTTCCTTTTTGTAATTGATGGAGTAGGTGATGCCATAAAAATTGTTGTCGAGCCATTTTTGCCTTACCAGCGTAGAACCCGTAATGGTGTCGCTGCCAACAATTACCGGGCTTATGCCATATTGCGCCAAATCATCGCTGAGCCTGTATTCTTCGTAATATCCCGACCCTTTTGTAAAATGTGCAGTGGCGTTTATAAATAAGTGCCTGCTTACGTTGTAAGTAAAGTGCAGCTGGTGATTGTATTGGGCATAATTGTCTGTCTGGTTCTTATAGGTAAAGTAGTTGTATGTATTGCTTTTGCTTCCGAACAGGTTAGTTGAGTCGGGCGGTGTATTATATAAGTAGCCAAGATTGTTATAGTAATGATTGACAAGGCCAGTGTCCGACCCATCGGCATTTGCATTAACCTTTGCTTCCGGCACTCCATTCCATGCCTGGTATGTTTTTTCGAGGCCCGAAAAGTTTACATAATGCATACTGAATTTTTTTCCAAAATAAGAAGCATCCAAATACAGCGAACGCATATTGCTGCCTGCCCTGTCAATAAAGCCGTCGGAAGCAATTCTTGAAAGACGTCCGTTCATCGTAAAATGATTGTTGAGCAAACCTGTTCCGAACAGGAGGGTGTTTTTAAATGTATTGAAGCTTCCTACCGTATTGTTGCTTGTTGCATATGCGCTGTCGTGCATGGCCAGTGTTTGTATGTTGATGCTGGCGCCAAATGCCCCGCTTCCATTGCTGCTGGTGCCTACCCCACGTTGCACCTGTATGCTTTGCGCCGAAGATGCCAAATCAGGAAAGTCGACCCAATAGGTTCCCTGGCTTTCCGTATCGTTCACGGGTACCCCGTTTACCGTCGTGTTGATGCGGGTTCCATCGGTGCCGCGTATGCGTAAAGAGGTATAGCCTACCCCTGCGCCGGCATCTGAGGTAGTAACAACCGAAGGAGTATACTGGAAGATATAAGGCATATCCTGCCCCGTATTCAGCTTTTCAATTTCTTTTTTATGCATGATTTGATAGGTGGCAGCCTGCAGTTCTCCGGCCCGGGTGGCCGATATAATTACTTCGTTGGCCTGGAAAGTCCCCTGCTCCAATTCAATCTTTAGGTCCGGCGCAGTGCTTTTTACGGTTTCAGTTTTCTTGTTGTATCCAAGGCTGCTTATTTCCAGGGTAACCATCCCGGCAGGCACATCGTTAAAACAGAATTTACCATCCAGGTCGGCCTGTACGGTCCTGTTAATTTCTATGCACTTCACCACCGCATATTCAACCCCGGTTTCCTTTCCGTTTGTCCTGCTGATGACTGTTCCGCAAACCTTGTTTTGCCCAAAGGCGGCTCCCATGCATAGCATTAGCAACACAGCAACATAAAATGCTTTATTCATTTTTATTTATTTGCGGGATGCAAAATATGCGACAGAATGTCAACCAATCATTATTCCTCCGACGGCATTACCCGCATCAGGTTCAATGGGTATAATCTCAGCCTTGCATAACAAAGCACCCCTTTATTTGTGCGGCAAATTTATATTTATATTTTTGCATTAAACAAATAAAATGAAGAATATATTTTCTATAAGGAATATTGCGGTTTTGCTTATCGGGCTGGTGGTCATATTTGCATCCTGCTCCAAAAGAAGAGAATTGAAGCAGCTGGGATGTGTGAAAGGTAAATCGAGGTTTGGCGAGCCATATCATTATGTGGGCCCAATGACTAAAAAGGTTTTCTTTACATACCTTGATTCACCCAGCTTTTACTATAACGGTGAGTTGATTAGCGTTGATATGCGCTGGACAAAAATCAAAGATCCGGAAGAATGCCCTATTGGGAAATAAAAGTAACATACAAACATACTGCACAGAGAATTTGTTATCCTGGTATATAACAAAATACAAATCCCGGTTTAGAATTAATGGCTAAGAGAACTCAAAAACAACAAACCATTTTTGTGCTTGTTGCTTCTATCATATTTGTTGTATTGCTGAATATATCCGGCTCCTATTTCTTCAAACGCCTGGACCTTACATCCGAAAAAAGATACACCCTTTCGGCAGCAACCATCGAGCTTTTGAAAAGCCTGCAGGATGTGGCTTACTTTAAAATTTACCTCGAGGGCGATGACCTGGACGCCAACTATAAATACCTCCGCAGCCAAACCAGGGAAATGCTGGATGAATTCAGGGTGTTTGCAGGCGATAACGTGCAGTATGAGTTTATAAACCCCTCGGCGGCTCCCGACCAGAAGGACCGCTACGAAGTATATACTTTATTATCTAAGAAAGGGCTGATGCCCACCACGCTTTCGCAGAATGAAAAAGATGCGGTTACACAGAAGATATTGTTTCCTGGGGCAATAGTTACCTACCGCGAAAGGGAAGCGCCGGTGCAATTGCTGAAAGCCCAGCTGGGTTATGCTGAAGAAGTAAATATTAATAACTCTGTACAGGACCTGGAGTACGAAATTTCAAATGCTATACGTAAGCTAAGCATTGCCAACAAACCCCGCATAGCAGTGCTTGCAGGCCATGGCGAAGCGCCGGAAATAAGAATAAGAGATTTTATGAAAAGCCTCGGGGAGTATTACGAGGTAACTTTGAATAAGATAAATGAAAACTTCAGGGGATTGCAAAATAAAGATGCCCTTATTATAGCCAAGCCAGATAGCGCTTTTTCCGAAAAAGACAAGTTTGTAATAGACCAGTTTATTATGCACGGTGGCAAGGTGTTGTGGATGATTGACCCCATATACGCCGATATGGATAGCTTGAGGGATAAACCGGTGATGTATGGTATTCCGCTTGAGCTGAACCTCGAAGACCAGCTTTTTAAATATGGCGTAAGATTGAATACGGGTCTTGTAATGGATGTGCAGGCGGCGCCAATACCCATGATAACAGGAACCGTTGGCAGCCAGAATCAAAGAAGCCTGTTGCCCTGGTATTTTTTCCCCCTCTCTTTCCCGGTTACAAACCATCCCATTGTCAATAACCTGAATGCCGTAAAGTTCGACTTTGTGAGCAGCATTGATACAGTAAGGGCCCGGGATGTTAAAAAGACGGTCTTGCTTAGCAGCAGCAAATATAGCAGGGTAGTAAATGCGCCCGTAAGGATTTCGCTGGAAATTTTGCGGAAGGAACCCGAAGAGAAACAATACAACAAAAGCTTTTTGCCGCTCGCAGTATTGCTCGAAGGAAGCTTCGGAAGTGTATTTAAAAACAGGATACCCCCGGTAATTGCACATGACAGCGCCATCGATTTCAGGGACAAGAGTCCAATGACGAAAATGATTGTAATAGGCGATGGGGACGTGTGCCTGAACCAGGTTCAGAAAAATACTGACAATGCATATCCGTTGGGATATGACCGCTTCAGCGGGCAAACATTCGGCAATAAAAACTTTCTCCTCAACTGCATGAACTATTTGCTTGACAACAGTGGCCTTATATCGGTGCGTTCGCGTGAGCTGAAACTTAGGTTGCTTGATAAACAGGAAATAGAAAGGAAAAAAAACAATATCCAGGCTGCAAATATGTCCTTGCCTGTTTTAATTGTTATACTGTCAGGTATAATTCAGTATTTTATAAGAAAAAAGAAGTATGCTTCAGCCTGAAAGGTTGTGTATGTTTTCTTAAATATAAAATGGCAGACACAATTAATCGTATTTTAATTAATGATAGCTCCAATTTTAATACTATTGCACCCAGCATGGATAAAACTAAGGAAGAGCAGCTAATAGGGATGTTGTCAAAAACAAACTGGCGACATAAAATTAAACTGGGGCCAAATATTTATACACCGGGATATTGTGCCGAATACGAATGGGATTTATGTTTATTACCAAACAATTTTAAGAATCAGACTTTCCTTGATGTAGCTTCAAATGATGGGATGTACTCATACCTGGCAGAGAAAAAGGGGGCTTCAAAGGTAACAGGTTTTGATATTTACAGCAACGTAGAAACACTTGAAATGACGCAGAGCTGGGACATAGAAAAACCGCTCATGATAAAGAAATACTTCGACCTGCAGGCCGAATTCATTTCAATGGATGTAATGAATCTTGGGTCCCTGGAAGGAAAATTTGATTATGTGTTTTGCTCAAACCTGCTGGCCTGGCTTGCCGACCCGTTGGGAGCACTAAAATCAATCGCTGCAAAAGCGGGCAATATACTGCACCTCAGGGAGGACGTTTCGCCCCTGAAAGGAAAGCCGGCCCTTGAGTTTGTATATAAAAAAGCCGGGAACTGCTACTATAACCCAAACAAAGCTTTTTTTATAGAGACGTTAACCCAGTTGGGGTTCAGCAAAATTGAATTTTCTTTGGTAGACGAGAGGGAACAATTGCTTAAAAGACTTGCCGAACAAATCCTTGTGGTTACCGATATAGGAGTACCGATATACCTGAATCCTTTTACCAAAGAAGTAGTTTCGAAAACAACAACCGACCACCTGCAGTTGAGCTATCTCGAATACAAAGACCATTTCTTTATCGAGAAGGCAGGTTGGGTTCGTAAATCTGATGTTAAGGCTACCCAGCCGCTGATGCTCGGAAGAAGCTATCCTTATCTTACCTCTTTGAATAAAATACTTAATAATAAGCTGAAGCTGGAGCGAAACCACATCATTATCGCTTCACGCTGATAACCCGGCAGGCATGAAACTTCACTACCGAAAATCAGGACAAGGCACACCGCTCATTATATTGCACGGTTTGTTCGGAAGCGCAGACAACTGGAATACGCTTGCCAAACAATTTGCGGAAAGCTTTGAAGTATATACTGTTGATTTGCGTAATCATGGCTTGTCGCCTCACAGCAAAGAGTTTAATTATCAAGTGATGAGCGGCGACCTGCTGGAAATACTTGATGACAACGGCATCGAAACGGCAAGCATCATTGGCCACTCAATGGGAGGAAAGGTGTTAATGCAATTTGCTGCTGAACATTCTCACAGGATACATGCAATGATTGTAGTCGACATCTCACCAGGATATTATGAACCACACCATCAAGCGGTTTTAAATGCATTGCACAGCGTTAACTTCGATACCATTTCTACCCGTAGGCAGGCCGAAGAAATTCTTTCGCCTTTATTAAATGACATTTCTACCACGCAGTTTTTATTGAAGAATATTTATTGGGTTGACGACGCGGCCGGGGCTGAAAAGAAGCTCGCCTGGCGTTTTGACCTTGATTCAATAACAGAAAATATAAATATTGTAGGTGCCGAAAGCCCCATGCCAACCAGACCAATAGCAAAAGTGCTTTTTGTAAAGGGAGAAAGTTCCGCTTATATTTCAGATGAAGACAAGAGGCTGATAAGGATTTATTATCCAAATGCCATTATCAGGACCATACAGGGTGCAGGCCACTGGGTGCAGGCAGAGCAACCCACTGCTTTTTATGAAACGGTTGTAGCGTTTTTGGAATGATTTAATGTTTGATTTGAAACAATTGTAAAAATCGTTTAGGTTTGTTCTGAATCAAACAGGCAATTGCAATGAGCAAACAGCATACAAAAAAGAATATTTCGACTACCCCGGCCCCTTCTAAATCATACCTGAAGCAGCAGATGGCGCAGGAACAAAGCCTCAAAAAAGTAAGAATGTTCTTCTCATTGCTTATTGCTATTGTTGCACTGCTGCTTTACGCGAACTCTTTGAGCAATAGCTATGCGCTCGATGATTTTTCTGTAATCAAAGAAAACAACATTGTTAAAAATGGCACCAGGTCTATACCTCTTATTTATAATTCATCTTACCGTTTTGGGTACCTGAATGTCAATGATGGCTTGTACCGGCCTTTTACGCTGATGATGTACGCAATAGAATGGCAGTTCTTTCCTGACAAGCCTGCTGTTTACCATTTCGTAAACATACTATTGTATATGCTTACAGGCATTGTTATGTTCAACCTGCTGTGCAAAGTCCTGAAAGGTTATAATATTATTCTGCCGCTTGCAGCTACCCTGCTTTTTATAGTACACCCTATTCATACCGAAGTGGTGGCCAATATCAAAAGCCGCGATGAAATAATGTGTTTCCTGTGTATTATTTTGTCAATCAGGTACCTGGTTGAATATGTGGAGCAAAAAAAACCGGGGAAGCTTGTGCTCACCATATTGTTTTATACTGTGGCCCTGTTTTGCAAAGAGTCCGGTATTCTTATGCTGGCGTTTGCTCCTATGTTTTTATATTTTTTCAGTCGCGAAAAAATGGGCAGAATCATTTCACTCACCCTTATTTACGTTGTACCTACTTTAATCTACCTGGCCATACGCAACAATGTGCTTCATTCAACCGTTGGCATACAATCGGTTTCAATAGTTGATAATTTATTGGTTGCGGCTAAAAGTGCAGGCCAAAAATATGCAACGGCATTTGTTGTGCTCGCTTATTATATTAAACTGCTCATCGTGCCTCACCCTTTACTGTATAATTATTCGTACAACCAGATTCCGATTGTTGGCTTTTCAGATCCTGTGGCTTTATTATCGGTGGCCTTTCATATCGGCATACTTATTTATGCAATCTCAAAGTTAAGAGGAAATAAAACGATTTCGGCAAATGTTGCCGCTGGTTCTGAAGAACCCTTGCAGGGAAAGAGTATACTGGCATTCTGTATTTTGTTTTACCTGGTAGGTGTTTCACTTTTCAGCAATATGATTATTACCATTGGTGCTGCCATGGGCGAGCGCTTTATTTATTTTTCTTCTTTTGGCTTTTGTTTGGCGCTTGCGTATCTGCTGCTTAAGCTTACGAAGACGGATTTGCATAACCCGGTATTGAAACCGTCACAGGCTTTTTCGTCCATGCCTTTTGTTGCGGCGTTTGGCCTGGTTATGGTTTTGTTTTCGGCAAAAACTATTGCCAGGAACCCGGACTGGAAAGACAACCTTACCCTTTATAACCATGATATGCCAATATCTGAGAATAGCGCAAGGTCTCATTATTACCTCGGTAATGAACTGATAAAAAATGAGGATGAGCTGAGCGGAAAGCCTATTGATACGTTGTCAATCCTAAGGGGTTGCCGCGAACTGGAATCTGCCCTGAAAATATACCCTTCATACAATGATGCAAATACACAGCTTGGTGTAGCCTATTATAAAATCAAGGATTATAAGAAATCTGAAAAGTATTATCTTCTTACATTAGATAATAATCCGAATGATGCTGTGGCGATTAACAACCTTGCAGCCATCTATTTTAACACGGGCCAGTATCCAAAAGCAATTGAAATGTATGAACGTGCTATTGTGCTAAATCCGCGTTTCAGCGATGCCATGATTAACATTGGCAGTTGTTATGGCTCTATGCAGAAATACGAGGAGTCAATTGTCTATTTTAAACGTGCCATCGAAATTTCGCCTGACAATGCAAAGGCTTATTTCTTTATGAGCAAAAGTTATGGTTTCATGGGCAATAAGCCCGAAGCTGATGCCGCTATGGCCCAGGCGAGGTTAATTGATCCTAATATGCATTAGGCCGGGGCAAGCATATTTGCCAAATCTACATAAACTTCCCAACTGAGCTGTTCGGCGCGTTTATTAAATACCTCATTTTCCAGCACATCCTGCCTGTTATTTCGTTGTGCTATCTGCTTCAATCCGTTGCGCAAAGTTTTGCGCCGCTGGTTAAAAGCGGCCTTGATGATTTCTTTAAAAAACACCTCATCACAATTTAAGCTGTATACGCCTTTGTGAACCATACGCATTACCCCTGACTGTACTCTTGGTGGAGGGTCAAACTCAAGCTCACCAACTGTAAACAGGTATTCAATATCATAAAAGGCCTGTAACAAAACACTTAAAATACCGTAGTCTTTTTTGCCGGGCTTTGAAGCAACACGGGCTGCAACTTCTTTCTGGAACATGCCCGAGAACAAGGGTACATTTTTGTGGTTCTCAAAAACCTTAAAAAGTATCTGGGTGGATATATTGTATGGGTAATTACCAATCAGGGCTGTGGGCCTGTCGAACATTTCATCCATGTTCATTTGCAGGAAGTCCCCTTCTATCACACGGTCTTCAAGTTCCGGAAAATGCTCTTTCAGATAAGGTACACTGTCGCGGTCAAGTTCGACCACATATAGCTTTTCCTTAAAATGCGGCAGCAGGTATTTCGTAAGTACTCCCATGCCCGGGCCTATTTCAATTACCTTATCAAAGGTATCATAGCCTACAATCGTATTTGCAATCGTCTCGGCTATCTCCTCATTTTTTAAAAAATGCTGGCCTAAAAATTTTTTTGCTCTTAGTGGTTGCAATACTTTCCTGTTTGCACAAAGAAACAAAAACTAACACCGTTTTTTGGTATTAATTATTTTATTAGTTTTGAATTCACATAGTAATACCATAATGGCGAAACAATCCTGTACAGGTTTGTTTTGCATGTGCCGGCTACCCAACTTACATCCAACCCTTGGGTATTACTTTAAAAGTCTTTTTGAAAACAAATTATTAAGGTAACGTTTTAGGCTTTCTAAATGAAAGGTGTCAGGAATTATTTCAACTCTTCCGGACGTGAGTACAGGGCTTCTGTATTCATTGTCATATTATTGATTTTATTATTGACTGCAAGACTTATCATGCCTTACGTCGCCAACCGGGATACGAATGATTTCACAGCTTTCAAAAAGGAAATCGAGGCCTTTGAAGCATCCGCTTATTCTGACTCGACCGTATACATGAATAATTACGTGACTGACTTTTCCAAAGACTATAAATACAATAAAACTTCGCTAACAGAAGATGCAATACTATTTGATTTCGACCCAAACACTACAGATAGTGCTGATTTTGTCCAGTTAGGATTGAGCCCTAAACAAGCGCGCGTTATTTGTAATTACAGGCGCAAAGGCGGTAAGTTTTATAATAAGGAAGGTTTCCACAAAATGTATTGCATCTCCGAAAAAATGTTCTCTAAACTGGAACCATTTATCAGTATTGCTGAACAAAAAAAGGAACCTGCTTTCACTGAAAAGAAATTCGTAAGGGATACAACATTCGCAAGCCCCAAAACATTCACCCCTAAGAAAGACAATGATATTATTGTGGAACTAAACGATGCTGACACTACAGCGCTTAAAAGAATCCGTGGCATAGGAAGCACTTTTGCCAAAAGGTTAGTTGCTTATCGTGAAAAGCTTGGTGGTTACCTCAACAAAAGGCAACTGCTCGAGGTGTATGGCGTAGACACAGCGGTATACAAGATATTGGACAAGCACATAGTCATTGACAGTACGATTGTCAAAAAAATAAATATTAACACGGTTGGCTTTTATACATTGAAAAATTGCCCATATTTGAAGCAATCGCAGGTTAGTGCATTGCTTAATTATAGAGACAAACACGGAAAGTTTGCCAAACCTGCCGACATAAAAAATTGTGTACTGATAAATGACGAAACTTATAACAAAATTAAACCTTACATTAAAACATCTGATTAGCAATGGCGGCACTCTAAATGGATTGCGTAAGCTAATGGTATTGATTGGTGCACTTGCCGTTGGAATGGTTGCATGCAGGTATGACCATCATACCAGTCATCAGAAAATCCCTGCTAAATGGTTTGGCAATTGGGTTGTAAAACCGTTCTTTGACTCGATTGCATACACCGATACAAATTATTCGGGACGTTGTTGCACTCTAAACATTAGCCAATATGGTTTCACCGAAATAATTATCAATAAGTCCCTCGGCGATTCAATACTGATATTAAATGAAGACGTAGAAGAAAGTTATTCCACGCTGCGATATCTAAGCGAAGATACCCTTGTCACAGCAGATAGTCTTTATTTTATTTTTGACAATACGAATAATACCATCTATACACGCATTGACAAACGTTACCCCGTTACTGCCTATTTTAAAGCACCTGCAAATATGCTTGATGATTATTCAATGGAGCAGCCTGCCATCAAAACCGCTTTTCGCAAAATGTTCAATACAGAATTTAACCGTTATAGCTACCTTCTTTACGATAGTTTGAATGCAAGGGACGAAAGAAAGTATGTAACCATGTTTGCCAATGGGAAAATTATGGGATATAAAAAGTATTCTAAATATTACATGAACCTGAATGGTGATTTGAATAATGTGGAAGATGCTGTTTCGGTTACCCTGTACACCAACGAAGGAAATGAATCATTCGGCCTGAAATATTATGTTGATAGCCTCGAGCTATATACGCTTCGCCTGCTTACGCAGGAAGGTGAGAAGCCAAACTATAGAACGGAAAAAAAAGTGGCTACACTGGTTAAGCACCGTTGGGAGTAAGCTGTTTTTTGTAATTTTATATGTAGGTTTGGAAATAATTCAAAACAGAACATGAGAGTCAGGTCAATCGTTATACTTCTTTTTTGTGCGGCAACATCCTTTGCCCAACAACCTGTGCCGGCTCCTAAGCAAACCAAAACCATCTGCCTGAAAGGTGGCAATGTACATGTTGGCACGGGGATAGTTATCAATAAGGGCGACGTGGTCTTTAATGATGGTAAGCTGACATATGTAGGTGAAGCAAAAGCGGATATTGCAGATGCTGAAATAATTAATTGCGAAGGCAAAGAAATCTACCCCGGCTTTATTGCTCCTAACTCTACCCTTGGCCTTACCGAAATTGAAGCGGTGCGCGCCACCAATGATTTTAATGAAGTGGGACAAAACAATGCGAGCACCCGTGCCCTTATTGCTTTTTATACCGACAGCAAAGTAATACCTACTGTTCGAAGCAATGGTGTGCTGATGGCCCAGGTAACTCCCCGTGGCGGATTGTTCTCCGGCTTATCATCAATTGTGCACCTTGATGCATGGAACTGGGAAGACGCAATTATTAGGGCAGACGATGGCATCCATTTGAACTGGCCCGAAATGCAGCCCCCTTCTCTAACCGAAGAAAAGGAAGGGGCAGCCAATGAGAAGAATAAAAACTACGATAGGACGCTCCAGGTAATTACTAAATTCTTTGCGGATGCAAAGGCTTACGGATTGTCAAACCCTTCTGAAATTAACCTTAGGCTTGAAGCGGCGAAAGGATTAATGACGGCCTCGAAAACGCTTTATATACACGCTAATGAACCGCGCGAAATGATGGATGCAGTAAACATTTCGCGCCAGTTCGGGGTGAAGAATATTGTGCTCGTTGGTGCCAGGGGTGCATACTTAATTACAGATTTCTTAAAGCAGAATAATATAGCGGTGATGATTCAGCGTCCGCATAGCCTCCCCAACAGGGTAGACGACGATGTAGATTTTCCGTTCAAAAATGCTGCATTGCTTCAAAAGGCAGGCATATTGTTTTGTATACAAAACGAAGGCGACATGGAAGCTATGAACAGCCGCAACATCCCTTTCCTGGCAGGAACCTGTGCATCATACGGGCTTGGCAGGGAAGAGGCAATAGCATCTATAACACTGAACCCTGCAAAAATACTGGGCATTGATAAAACATGTGGTAGCCTCGAAGCCGGCAAAGATGCTACACTTTTTGTATCGTCGGGCGATGCGCTGGATATGCGCACCAATAATGTGGAGCGTGCATATATACAAGGCCGCAAGCTACAGCTTACGAGCCAGCAAACCGAACTGAACGAAAGGTATAAAAGCAAGTATGGTGTTAGGTAGGTTTGTACTTTGAAAAGGGAATCGGAATATGTTTATTATTTTTCTGGACCACGAAGTAGCATTGACGCAAGAAATAACATATGTCAAAAAAAAAATGTTTAGCTGCGCGTAGTCAAAGAGTTACAAGTGTTCGAAATCTTGTGAAACCTTTATATAGTGTCACTCCTACGGAGTTCTATGATATGTGAACAACTTCTTTCTATTAATATTTTACTCCTAACGGAGTTGAAAAAATGCGGATAGTAGCTCCAGAGGAGCTTAATATTAATAGTACAGCTGCAATACTAAACAAAAGCCCCGTAGGTGGCGACATATAGAAGGTTTAGAACGCTTGTGGTCAAGGATACTACGGCCAACGTGCGAAGCAGGGAACTGCCGCATACTCCTACGTTCTCCACCGCTCCCGAAAACTTCCGATTTTTGCTTGCCTGTTCTGTATTCATCTCAAGCTTACACAGGATAATGGTCTCCAGATGAATATTAGATTTCTAACTGACAGTCGAATAAATTTCTCCTCTTTTTATTTGTAATTTGCAGTTTAAGCTCATAATAGTTGGATTTTCCCGCCTATTCATTCATTTCCCGTTCCTGCTATTTGGTTTGTCTCGCCTTCATTTCATTTTCTTTCGCCTTCTCTCACGGTTTCTTTTTAGGTTCTTTGTTCTGCTTCGCTGGCTTTTGAGGTTGTCTCCCGGGGTTGTCACTTTGCTTTCCCAACTGAATGGATTCTTTCGCAGCCATTTCATTTTCTTTCGCAGCTACTTCATTTTTATTCGCCAAGGGTTCACTTTGTCCCGCCGCCCCTTCATTTTGCTTTTCCACCTTTCAAAATTGCAGTTGGTCCAAAAAATCGACACGCGCCACTACGGCAACCTCTTTCCCCATTACTTCACTTTCTTTCCCCATTACTTCATTTTCTTTCGCAGCTACTTCATTTTTATTCGCCATTACGTTTTTTCTTTGCGCCAAGCCATCATTTTGTTTCGCCACCTGTTTGGGTTCTTAAGTTTATTCTTCCGCTTCTTAGTGTAGTTCATTCGCCTGACCATTCATTTAATCTTCAAAGAGTTTTATAATAATATTATGTGCCAACGCAATCAAAAATTTGTTGACACAATGGCTCATTTTGTACCATCGTTCATATTATTCTTATAAAATAATACTGTTTATAACCAGTCTTACTTCCAATCTATATTAAACAAGCCGGTTTTTAACCAACTCGGTTAAACGAACCGATTATTGCCTTCCAAAATGTCCCATTGCATACTCACTTCAGTACAAAAACTTGTTATTAATTACCAGTATAAATAAACATCGTTGGAATTTAGCACCAATAATCACCATCGCTTGTGAGCACTTCCCCTAAATCACGTGCTCTATGATAATGATTAAGTAACAATTAGCTTTTATAGTGTTATACACCTAACATCCTTGCTTGGAATGGAACTATATCACTCCATTCAATAAACTATGATGGAAGCATTGGCTTATTTTCAATTGACTTAAGTACCGGGTTTAGTTGCACTTACTATTTTTGAATCTGATTGGTCACTTTTCAACCTTGTTATGCTCTAAAACCGGTTGATATTAATTAAACACCACAATACATGAGTGTTTTTCTTCCTGGTTTAGCATAAAAAACAGCTTTTGATTCGCTTTTCCTGCATTATTGATTATTTTATTCAGATGTTATCACCCTATTTCAAACTTATTCATCCTCAAAATAAATAACAATATGGATTCACCCGGGGGGCAGGTTTGTTGTGCAGAAATGATTAAGGACTAATCATTTTACTTTGCATTTCCTTTTTTCATTCAACCTTAATAAAAACAAAAACGCAACCCGTGAGGGTTGCGCTTTTGCACCAAAAACCTATCTATGAAAAAACTTCTTTAAGTCAGATTTAATAGTTCAAATATATAGCGTGTTTTTACTTTCTCCAAATATTTTTTTGTTAAAAATGAAATAAAATTCAGAAGAAGCGATTCATATTTTGTGAGACTGTTTAAGAATAAACTATTTGTCAACTGAACACTATTTGTCGCAAATACGCGGGTTAAATGCCTCATCACCTCGTAACTGAAAAATGAAGCGGTTAACGGGTTTTAATTATATTTATCGAAACCGAAAATGGTTGAATGAAAGCAAGAGAAATTTATAACCGTATAAATAAGGTAAAACCATTTTGGGCATACACCATCATTATATTATTTACCTGCTTTCTTTTGATACGGACTTTCAATCGCCGGTTAACATTCTGGGATATGATACCATATATGGGTGCGGTGGTGAGTATAACGGAGCCTGATCCGGCAGTCATACACCGGGTAACCTATGCTTCGCTAAAAAAATGTGCACCGGAACCTGTGCAGGAAATATATATTACGCGCCATCCATTTTGCCTGAGGAATAGTATAGATGCGCATTACTTTAATAGCCAGGTTGCCTTTTTTAAAGTGAAGTGGCTATATGTATATATGGCCGCAGTTTTTTACTTCATCCATGTGCCCTTGTATTATAGTGTGTATGTGCCTGTCTGGATTGCGGCTATATTATTTGCTGTTTTGTTGTTTAATATGGCAAAAGTTTATGTGACACAAATTCCGGCTGTACTTTTTTGCTGCATCCTCATGTCTTTTAATTTTAACCGCTATACTTTTGGCATTGCCTCGCCCGATGCGTTGGCGGGATTGTTTACACTTGCCGGAGTCCATTATTTTTTACATAAACAACGTATTTATTTCGCCTCTTTCTTCTTTCTTCTTGCCGTATTGGTGCGACCTGAAAATCTTATTTTTCTATTTGTATTTGCTTTTATAAGGTGGTACAGCCGGAAAACCATTTTCGGCCCAATTGCTTTTCGGGAAATTCTATTACTTCTTGTTGGTTTGGTTTCGGTTTGCCTGGCATATAACTTAACAGGATACAGTAGTTCGGCCATGTTTTACCGTTCTTTTATTGATTTGATGCCGTCGCCGGAAGAAATGCCTCAGTTAACCCCGGGCCTTTATAAACAAGGAATACTGAACGGCCTTAACAAATCAATGAAGGATTATTCTACCTGGGTATTGTTGGGCCTGGTTATGATTTATTTCTTTCTCAAAAAGCGGCTTTCGGCCCGGGCAATACTAATAATGAATGTCTTTATTATTAGTTTATGTATTAAATTCTTACTCCATCCACTGGTTGTACAGCGATTCACATTTGTTTTTATTGATGTGACTATTATAGTGCTTGTATTCAATAACTATGTAATGGCCCGTTTGAATTTGGCATGGTTTGGCACCAATAAAAAAGAGTTTGCCGAAGTAGTATAAACCAGGGATTATTTCATGGCATCCAATGCCGCTTTCACGGTCTTGTCTTCCGAACTGAGTATTTTATAAAACACGTCGTTCCGCCAGATTCCTCTTGCAATAAGCGCTTTAAGCTGAAGCTTCAATACAGGCCCGGATTTGTGAAGGCTCTTTTCATTTTTGGGTATTTTATTTAGTGCCGCGTACCCGGTAAATTCATCCATGATGTCATCAGTTATTGTAAAACTGTTTATGAAATCATCTGCCGATTTATACTTCATCAGTTTATCCCTGTTGCGGTCGGCATACGAAACTGCAAACTGGTTGATGACACCGGTGATATATAGTTCTGTTAGATATGAGGTATTGTGTGAAGTATCCAGTGGTACAAATATGTCGGGCATTATTCCGCCGCCGCCATACTTTCCAGCACAGTGGGATCCGAAGCTTGGAATTCACGTGACTTGAAGTCGCGGC
>JADMIO011204603.1_pt1 | contig 86181 bp, 87 predicted proteins | sample 8958161 | NCBI WGS metagenome assembly JADMIO01 (sample SAMN16585339, study PRJNA669376) | soil metagenome | isolation source: Crop rotation soil | place: USA: Cullars Rotation, Alabama | collected 2011 | reverse complement strand
CGCGACAACTTGTCCACGTGGAATTCTAAGCTTAGGATCCCAATGTGCTGGAAAGTGAAGGTGAAGCCTTTGAAATACAAGACTATCCTTGCTTATCTTTTTTATACGAAAATATTCATTTGCGAAATTATACACGTCGCCATGATCAAACATAAGGAAAAAGGGTTGCATCTTTTTCTTTTGAGGGCTATAAGCCATCACGGTATCATTTGATTTGAACTGAATAATCCATGATGGTTCTTGTTGAAAGCCCATTTCATTAAAGGAAAGGCCATTGCTAAACCGGCGTTTTACTTCCTGATATCGAATGCCGATGATCGAATCAAATGAGAGTTTTTTTACGACTTTTTTCTCTTCTTTAGGGGTATTGCAGCCGTAAGATGTAAGGAGTAGGATTAAGCTTAGCAGTGTTGTTAAATGGGGTATCTTTATCATATTGGTACTTGTTCCTGATATATAAATTGGGGCTTCATTTAGCTTAAAGAAGATGTTTCTTATCCATATGGAAAGGGTAAAAATAAATATTTATATCCGTTTCTTCAATTTTATAAGTTTGATGAGCAGTTCTCCGTTCCTGTTGATAGAGAGGAAAATACCACGACCATCTCCAGAGCGTAATGTTTTTGTAATATCGTTAAGATTTAATGTTTTGGTGTTGGTGAAATTGATTGATATAATTTCATCACCTTCGTGGATATCGGCTAATTGGGCGGGAGAATTAGGCTCAATTCTACTGATAAAGTAACGCTTTTCGGGGTCTTCTTCGACATAGACTTCAATACCCGACATGTCGTGTTCAAACGGGCGATTAAAGAACTGATTTTTTTTAAGGTACAAGATTTCATTTGCATAGTCGAATGTCGTGTTGAACCTACTTAGGATTTCAGCGCCCAGGTTCCCATTTCTACTTGAAATAAGCGTTTTCGCTGCTACATCATCATATATTGGGTAAGAGGAAATGACATCGTTTAATTCGAAGTTTCCGATCCTCATTTTAGGGACTCGACCTACATTTCCACTAATTGGCCCACCCAGCCCAATTCCGAGATTCGCAGGGATGGCACTGGGAGGTACGGGGAAAGGCTTTTCGTTTAGGGTTTCTAATGAAATGGCATGGCTAGCCCCATTATCAACAATAACTTTTGCGTTGATCGCGCCTAGCTCTTTAATGTCTAACTCTACATTGATGTAGGGCTTACTGTTGATGATTTGCAAAGGAATAATTTCACCCTTTATTTTCTTCTTGGTTCCTGGTAAATTAAAAATTACCCTTTTGGAAGAGTAATTTATTTCGACAGTAAAGCTATTGAAGAAGTAATAACCTAAAAGGCCATAAATTCTGGTTCCCATATAATTTGAGAGGCCTAAAATATCTGATTTTAGTATCGCTGTTGGTATATGATCGATGCTTGCCTTGCCAATATGGGCAGAAATTTGGTTGGAAAGAAATGCATCTATTTCCATTCCTTTTCCAAGCCCGCTTATTTTGATTGGGCGAAGATCTTTAAGGTTTAATTCTTTGACAATAGTTGTGTCTGTAATCACTAAGGGGCCAACACCGGTATCCAAAATGAAATTATAGGGCCCCTTGTTATTGATGTACAATGGGATGATAATTAGGTTGCGAATGAGGGTGAAATTAACGGCACTTTTTGTTCGGGAGCCATTAAAACCAAATTGCTGCGCTTTTGATGCATATGGAGTGTAAATTCCAATTGTTACGGGAATTAGAATAACTTTTAAGAAAAAGAAATTAACAGCACGCATAAGCGAATTCATTGAACTAATTTAATAAATTAGTAGTCAGTATGTGTAGATCTCAATTTAAAATTAATGGCTTATTTCTTTTACTAGCTGTTTCTGCTGGCCTTTTTTTAAGTAGTTGCGCTGTTGATCGCCGTATGTCACGAAAGGTAAATGGCCTTTTTAAAGAGTCTGAGGTGTTAAAGAAGCACTATGTGGGGTTTGCTTTATACGATATGTCTACTGGTAAAATGGTGTTTGAAAATAATGCAGATAAGTACTTTACCCCGGCATCAAATACCAAATTATTTACCTTTTATGGGGGGTTAAAAATGATACCTGATTCAATTCCTGCTTTGCGGTATATTGAACGGGGAGACTCCCTTATATTTTGGGGAACAGGAGACCCCTCTTTTTTATATGCAAAATTTAAGGGGACAAGGGCTTTGGATTTTTTAAAGACAACAAATAAGCAGCTTTATTTTGCACCGGGAAGATACTCCGGTGATTTCTATGGAAAAGGGTGGCAATGGGACGATTACAACGATTATTATCAGTCAGAGATTAATGAGTTTCCAATAATGGGAAACTTGCTTGAGGCTAAGGAAAAGCAGGGTGCGCTGACTGTTTCTCCTCAGCTGTTTGCCGATTGTATTACACCAGATTCTTCAGCAAAAGAGGCCTCTTTTTTGATAAAAAGGGATTTCAATACAAACAGATTTAATTATCCTGCTATAAAGGTGCCAGAGGGCTATACACAAGAGGTTCCGTATAAAGTTAGCTTGTCTACAACACTTGCCTTATTGTCTGATACGCTTAATAAAGAGGTTAGGTTAATTAGTATGAAAATGCCGACAAATGCCAAGACAGTATATTCTTTAAAAGCCGATTTCGTTTTTAAAGAGATGATGGTGCCGAGTGATAATTTTATAGCGGAACAGTTGCTTCTGGTTTATTGTAATCAAATTGGTGAAGGTTTGAGTGCTGAAAAGGCAATACAATACATCAAAGAAAACTATTTAAAAGGGCTACAAGATAAGCCGGTATGGGTTGATGGCTCTGGGCTGTCGAGGTATAATTTGGTTACACCTAGGGACATTATAACGCTTCTGGGGCTAATCTATAAAGAGGTGAATGACCAAAAGAGGTTGTTTGCAATGCTTCCGGCAGGGGGTAAGAGCGGAACCTTGAAAAACGCTTACCCCAAAACGAATGAACCTTTTGTTTTTGGAAAAACAGGAACCCTATCAAATATTCATTGTCAGAGTGGGTATGTTGTAACCAAGAAAAATAAAGTGTATTTGTTCTCTTTTATGAATAATAATTTTGTCTCATCTACAACTGCGGTTAGAGACGAAATGGGTAAAATTATTAGCTACATTCATGAAAACTATTAGATTATAGCTTTTCAAAAGGGATGTCCATTAGTGGGTATTTCTTCCATCCAATGAAATCAAAATGCCACCATTCGTTACTTAACACTCGGAATCCGTAAGATTGCATTGTGGTTATCAGTAAGGCCCTGTTTTTTATTACAGCTGGCGGCAGATTTGAGTAGGATGGGGAGGCTTCAGGAGCAAAGCTATCGTAGGGTGTAGGCATTTGTACTTCTTTCCCGGTTTTTAAATCGATTAGGGTTAGGTCTATAGCGCAACCACGATTGTGTTTAGAACCTTTTTTAGGATTTGCTACAAAATTTTTATGCTTAGCTTTTTTGTAGAAGGCTTGGGTAACGGTGTAAGGACGGTATCCATCAAATATTTTTAACCCGTAGCCTTTTTTGTTAAGGGCTGATTGCACTCTCTTTAGTTGTGCTACAACAGGTTTTCTGGCAAAAGCCCGAGCCTCTTTGTACATTACCTGGTTCATGAAATTGTTCCTGGTAGCATATCTGATATCGAGTGCAATATTTGGTATTGCCTTTTTGATTTCTACGAGTTGATTATTAGGATCTTCGATGTACGATGAGCGATAATTTTCATAAGAATTGATTACCTGTAGCCCGTAAGGATTGCCGGTTTTTTTTTGTGCAGATGTAAATAATGGAATGAGCAGCAATAGATACAGATGTTTTTTCATTCTCCGCCTACTGATTTGAGACCACAAGCAGCTCAATGTCCTTGTACGGAAGGTTAAACGTGTTTGCAAGATCTTTGTTTGTTAAATGACCTTGATAGATGTATAACGCTTCTCTGATGCCGGGTTTACTCCATACTACATTCATTAATCCACCCATATCACCTATATCCACAAGAATTGGGGTAAATATATTTGTAAGGGCATAAGAGGCTGTTCTAGGTACTCGCGAAGCGATATTAGGAACGCAATAATGGATTACATCGTGTTTTCTGAATACTGGATCTTTATGATTTGTTACCTCGGATGTTTCAAAACATCCACCCTGATCAATACTTACGTCAATTACAACGGAATTGGGCTTCATTCTGGTTACCATTTCTTCCATTACGATGCATGGGCTTCTTCCGTGCTTTGCTCTGATTGCGCCAATGACAACATCACAAGTGGTAATTGCTTTTCCAAGAACAATTGGTTGCATAACTGAAGTGAAAACACGACTTCCCAGGTTGTTTTGAAGCCGTCTAAGACGATAAATAGAGCTGTCGAATACTTTCACTTCTGCGCCTAGTGCAAGGGCTGTACGCGCAGCATATTCTCCAACGGTTCCGGCCCCAAGAATTACGATCTCAGTTGGCGGGACACCGGTAAAGCCACCAAGCATGAGGCCTTTTCCTCCTGTTACGTTACTGAGGTATTCTGCGGCAATAAAAATTGATGTTGCGCCAACAATTTCGCTCATTGCACGTACTACACTCAGGATGTTTCCTTCGTCCCTTAGGTTTTCGAAGCAAATGGCATTGATTTTCTTATTAAGAAGGGCTTTAAGGTAGGTTTCTTTCAATCCTCCCATTTGAAGTGCGGATATTAAAGTTTGCCCCTTATGCATTAGGGCAACTTCCTCTAAAGTTGGCGGAGCTATTTTTACCAGGATATCGGCGTTAAAAACATCTTTTTTGTTAAAAGCGATGATTGCGCCTTGTTCGCTATAGTCGTTATCGGAAAAGTTTGAGCCTACCCCCGCTCCGGTTTCTATAACAACCTTATGGCCATTATTGACCAAAAGGGCAACGGATAATGGGGTTAGGGCAATTCGGTTTTCCTGAAATGAGATTTCTTTTGGAATGCCAATATACAAACTATTGCTTTTCTGACTGGTTTCTGACATTGTCTCTTTAGGTTGTAAAAGCCCTTTTTGAGCAATGGAGGCCATACCTTCGCGTAATCCTGTAGCCATATTTGTTTATGTGATATTTTAGCTTGAAATTAAGAAAAATAACCTAAAAACTAAGGTTTGCCATTTTATATTTTATTGATGGACAGTAGCCTCTCGTTTTCGCTTAACATTTTGATCTCAACTTTTATGTAGTGCTCTGGCAATAACTCTTCAACCTTTTCAGGCCATTCAATAAAGCAGGTGTTTCCAGAATAAAAGTATTCTTCATAACCGATGTCGTACGCTTCCTGAAGGTTTTTAATGCGATAGAAATCGAAATGGTAAAAAGTACTGCCTTCTGCTTCATATTCGTTTACAATAGAGAAGGTTGGGCTGGAAACCAGTTCTTTTATGCCTAAGGTTTTAGCTAAAACCTTAATAAAAGTTGTTTTTCCAGCCCCCATATCTCCTTCGAAAACAAATATCTTTTCAGCTCCGGAAAAATCTAAAAGGGAAATAGCGGCTTGATCTAAATCAGACAAGCTGTTTACATTAATCTTCATTGTTATTTTGAACTGTATGTGGCAATTGGTATGATCATCTCTTCTAAAGAAATACCTCCGTGTTGGAAGGTTTCATTATAATAGTTTACAAACTGGTTATAGTTGTTCTGGTAAACAAAATAACGGTCTTCTTTAGCAAAGATATAATTTGAACTGATGTTGATTTTTGGCAATTGAGCTTCATGAGGGTTTTTAATTAGAAAAACCTCTTTTGCATTGAAGTTAAGGTTACGCCCTTGTTTGTAGCGAAGGTTTGTATTGGTGTTTCTGTCGCCAATAACTTTGCTTGGGTGCTTTACCCTAATGGTACCGTGATCTGTTGTAATGACTACCTTAACGTTCTTCTGCGCTATTTTTTTCAAAAGATCCATTAGTGGTGAATGCTCAAACCATGACAAGGTTAATGACCTGTAAGCCGCGTCGTCGTTAGCTAACTCACGAATCATCTGCATGTCTGTACGGGCATGTGATAGCATATCCACGAAGTTATATACGATGGCGTTAAACTCGTTTTGAAGCAAGTTGTTAACCTGCTCGTTTAGTGCTTTTCCGTCGTCATAAGTCAGTATTTTGTTATAACTGAACTTACAATCTTTACGTAGACTGCGTTTAATTTGGTCAGCCAAAAAAGCCCCTTCATGCATGTTTTTTCCGCCCTCATCATCGTCATTTTGCCATAACCCAGGGAAACGTTTTTCCATTTCTAAAGGCATTAAGCCTGAAAATATAGAATTACGTGCATATTGGGTTGCTGTAGGCAATATACTCGAATAGGTGTCCTCTTCATCCAAACGGAAGTGTTCAGTAATTAGGGGATTGATAATTCTCCATTGATCATAACGTAAGTTATCAATAAGGATAAAAAAGACAGGAACATTGTTGCTTAGCAAAGGGAACACTTTTTTCTTTAAGAGCTCATTTGATAACAAGGGAGCTTTACCTTTTCCGTTAACCCAACCCAGATAATGGTCTTCGATGAATTTTGAGAACTGCATGTTGGCTTCTGACTTTTGCATGGTTAGAATTTCATGCATCTGTGGGTCATCAAGTTTTTCCAGCTCAAGCTCCCAGAATACTAGTTTTTTATAAACATCTACCCATTCTTCATAGCTCAGTTTGTCATTCAATGTCATGCCCAAACGTCTGAAGTCTTGTTGATAGGCCATAGATGTTCTTTCACTTACCAGGCGCTTGTTGTCTATTATTTTCTTTATGGTTAACAAAACCTGCTTAGGGTTAACTGGCTTAATAAGGTAATCATCTATTTTAGACCCAATGGCATCCTCCATTAAGTTTTCTTCTTCACTTTTGGTAATTAGTACAACAGGGACATCGTTTCTAATATTTTTTATTGCTGTAAGCGTTTCAAGACCACTCATTCCGGGCATGTTTTCATCAAGAAAAACAAGGTCAAAGTGTTCTTTACCAAATGCTTCAAGGGCATCATTGCCATTGGTGTAAGTGGTAACGTGGTATCCCTTTTCGTTTAAAAGTAATATATGTGGTTTTAATAAGTTTATCTCATCGTCGGCCCATAGAATCTTGGTTTCCTGCATTATCGTATTTCTATAATGTGAATTTAATTTGTCAAAAAGAGAGCGTGTCTTTCTTACTATGGATAAAAATAGCAATTTTTGTACCGTATAATTTATTTTTAAGGATTGAACAAAAAGAAAATAATAAATGATCCGGTATATGGATTCATAAACATTCCTTCAGAAATAGTATTTGATCTGATATCTCATCCGTATTTTCAACGGTTGAGGTATATAAAGCAATTGGGAATGACCCATTTGGTATATCCGGGAGCATTACACACCCGTTTTCACCATGCTTTAGGAGCAATGCATCTGATGGGATTGGCTATTGAAATTCTGAGAAGCAAGGGGCATGAGATTAACAGGGAAGAAGAAGAGGCTGCCACAATTGCAATCTTACTACATGACATCGGACATGGTCCTTTTTCACATGCACTCGAATATTCGCTGGTTCATGGAATAAAGCATGAAGATATTTCCATGTTAATTATGGAGAAGTTGAATGCTGAGTTTGATGGCCGGTTAACCCCCGCAATTAATATTTTTAAAGGTAAATATCATAAGAACTTTCTTGCTCAACTTGTTTCTGGTCAGCTAGACCTAGACAGAATGGATTATCTGAACAGGGACAGCTTTTTTACCGGAGTAAGTGAAGGAGTAATTAGTTTTGACCGGATCATTAAGATGTTTAATGTGCTGGATGATAACCTGGTAATTGAAGAAAAGGGCATTTATTCTATTGAGAATTTTTTGATATCCAGAAGACTGATGTATTGGCAGGTTTATTTGCATAAAACTGTTATTGCAGGAGAGATGGTGCTGGTTAAAATTTTAAAACGAGCAAAGGAGCTGGCAGTAAAAGGAGAAACTCTTTTTGCTACTCCAGCCCTTCAGCATTTTTTAAAAAATGATGTTACTGAAGAGGATTTCTTTTCTGCAGACATTCATTTATCGATGTTTACTAAGCTTGACGATCAGGATATATTTGCTTCAATAAAAGTTTGGCGTGACCATCCTGACAGGATATTGGCACAGTTATGTAAAATGCTTACCAATAGGAATCTCTATAAAGTAGAGATTACAAACGATGCTCCTGATCAATCCAGAGTAGATGTACTTAAGGAAAACACTGCAGAATTTTTAAAGCTTACTGAGGATGAAGTGTCCTATTTTGTCTTTACAGACGTAGTGAGAAACAGGGCTTATGATGCAGGACACAGCAATATTAATATACTATTGAAAAACAATATCATAATTGATATTGCAAAAGCATCAGATTTATCTAACTTAGAATCTTTAGACAAAACAGTGAAAAAGCACATACTATGCTATCCAAGGATAATTTAGCATACTTTAACAAAATAATTAATTTTTAATCCCGTTTTTAGTTTCTTAAATCTAAGAAGGAATTATAATAACCTAAATAGGTTTATTTGTTCATATCAATTTAACATATAACTTTGTAAAATGCAATTTACTGCCAAGCAGATAAGCGAATTTATAAATGGCACCATTGAGGGCGACGAAAATGCAAAAGTCGAGGAGCTTTCTAAAATAGAAGATGGTAAGCCTGGATCTTTGTGCTTTTTGTCTAATCCTAAATACGAGAATTATTTATATTCTACCAATGCTTCTGTAGTCATTGTTAGTCAAGATTTCATGCCATCACAGGCAGTGAAAAGTACCTTGATTAAGGTTGCAGATCCCTATAGTGCATTTTCTGTCCTGTTAGATCGATATAATGAAGTAATTAGTCAGTTGGGTGATTCTTCAGGAATTGAGCAACCTTCTTTCGTTCATCCTACCGCAAAACTAGGCAAGAATGTTTTTGTTGCCGCTTTTTCGTATATCGCAGAGAATGTTGAAATAGGAGATAATTCGAAAATATTAGCTCAGGTTTATGTAGGCCCGGATACCAAAATTGGAACCGGATGTACTATCTTTCCTGGGGTAAAGATTTATAATAGAACGGTTATTGGTGATCGCGTTTTTATACATGCGAATACAGTAGTAGGAAGTGATGGTTTTGGATTTGCTCCACAACCAGACGGAACATATTCAAAAATTGCCCAAATTGGTAATGTTGTTATTGAAGATGATGTAGAAATTGGCGCCAATACAACAATTGATAGGGCAACAATGGGCTCAACTTTTATAAGAAAAGGGGTTAAGCTTGACAATCTAATTCAAATTGCACACAACGTTGATGTTGGTGAGCATAGTGTTGTAGCTGCACAAACCGGTATTTCTGGAAGTACTAAACTCGGCGAAAAGTCGGTAGTTGGTGGCCAGGTTGGTATCGCGGGGCATCTTTCCCTGGCAAAAGGGACGCAGATAGGCGCTCAGGCTGGAATTAATTTTAGCACAACGGAAGAAAATAAACAATGGCACGGCAGTCCTGCTCAACCATTAAGAGACTGGATGCGTGCATCAGTAATATTTAAACAACTGCCTTCTGTCGAAAAAAGAATTGCAGCTTTAGAAACAACTATTTCGCAATTAAGAGCCTTAATTGAACAAAAAAGTACAATACAAGATAATAATGAACGTTAAACAAAAGACCATAAAAAACGAAGTTTCCGTAAAAGGGGTAGGCCTGCATACTGGAGCAAATGTTACATTAACTTTTTGTCCGGCGCCTGAAAATCATGGATTTAAATTCCAAAGAATTGATTTACCCGGAAGCCCAATAGTTGATGCAGATTGTGATAATGTTACTGACACAGCCAGAGGAACAACTATTTCTCAGAATGGAGCTAGTGTAAGTACCGTTGAGCACGTTATGGCCTCGCTTGTTGGCATGGATCTGGATAACGTCCTTATGAAAGTGGACGGTCCTGAAACGCCAATTATGGATGGTAGTGCAATTCTGTTTTTGGATGCACTTGAAGCCGCAGGAATACAGCAACAGGAAGTAGATCGTGAGTATTTCCAAATACCACACAATATTACTTATGCTGAGCCTGATAGAAAGGTAGAGATTGTTGCAATGCCTCTTGATGATTATAGGTTTACCTGTATGATCGATTATAATTCACCGGTATTGGGAAGTCAGCACGCTGGCATTTCAAGCATTGCTGAATTTAAGAAGGAAATTGCCTCATGCAGAACTTTCTGTTTCTTACATGAGCTTGAATATCAATTGCAAAACAACCTGATTAAAGGTGGTGATTTAAATAATGCTATTGTTATTGTAGATAAGGAAGTTACGAAAGAGGAACTGGATCATTTAGCTACGATATTTAACAGAAAAGCGATTGAAGTTGCTCCACAAGGGATATTAAACAATATGGAGTTAAGGTATCAAAACGAGCCTGCCAGACATAAATTATTAGATATGATTGGTGATTTAGCGCTTGTTGGGGTACACTTGAAAGGTCATATTATGGCAGCTCGTCCTGGTCACGCAGCAAATGTTGCATTTGCTAAAAAGATCAAGGCAGCAATCAAAAAAGAAAAGAATAAAAAGGTACAGCATGTTTATGATCCGTCGGTAAAGCCACTTTATGATGTGGTTCAGATTATGGATATTTTACCACATAGACAACCCTTTTTGTTTATTGATAAAATATTGGAACTTTCTAAAACACATGTAGTTGGTGTTAAGAATGTAACAATGAACGAAGAGTTTTTTAAAGGACATTTTCCTGGAGCGCCAGTTTTTCCTGGTGTAATTCAGATTGAGGCAATGGCTCAAACCGGAGGTATTTTGGTTTTGAGTACAGTTCCAGATCCAAGAAATTACCTTACTTTGTTCTTAAAAATAGATAACGTCCGCTTTAGGGCTCAGGTATCGCCAGGCGATACTATTGTTTTCAGATGCGATTTGATGGAGCCTATCAGAAGGGGAATTGCCCAGATGAAAGGCGTCGGAATGGTTGGAGGCAAAGTAGTTGTGGAAGCAGAGATGATGGCACAAATTGTAAAAGTTAAAGATAGCGAACCCGTAGCATGATACAACCCCTAGCGTATATACACCCACAGGCAAAAATTGCCGATAATGTGGTAATTGAACCTTTTGCAGTAATACATAAGGATGTTGAGATCGGTGAAGGAACCTGGATCGGATCTAACGTTGTCATCATGGATGGCGCTCGTATTGGAAAGAATTGCCGGGTTTTCCCTGGCTCTGTGATCTCCGGAGTCCCTCAGGACTTAAAGTTTGCAGGAGAGGTAACTACGGCTGAAATTGGAGATAATACCACTATCAGAGAGTGTGTTACCATTAACAGAGGAACAAAAGATAAATGGAAGACTGTAATAGGCAGCAACTGTCTTATACAGGCGTATTCACATATAGCCCATGACTGCGAAGTAGGGGATTATTGCATTTTTTCGAACAGCACAACACTTGCAGGCCACATCACAATTGGTAATTATGTTGTGTTAGCAGGATTGGTAGCTATTCATCAATTTGTAAAAGTTGGCGCTCATGCCTTTGTTACCGGCGGTTCATTGGTAAGAAAAGATGTTCCTCCTTACGTTAAAGCAGCAAGAGAGCCGCTTTCGTATGCAGGTATTAATTCTGTTGGTTTAAGAAGAAGAGGTTTTTCTTCTGAAAAGATTAATGAGATACAGGAGATTTACAGGGTATTATTTGTGAAACATAATAACGTTACAAAGGCGTTAGATATGATTGAAGCTGAATTTAAGCCTACAGAAATCCGCGACGAAATTGTAGATTTTATCAGAAACTCTAATAGAGGTGTGATGAAGGGCTTTGGCTCTGGGAGCTAATTGATCATCAATGACAATTACTTTACAGGACATTGGGCGAAGATTTAACCAAGAGTGGATTTTTAAAGGAATAAATTATCAATTCAGTTCTGGGGGTAAATACGCAATTTTAGGCCCAAATGGCTCTGGAAAATCCACTCTACTGAGTGTTATATTGGGTAACTTATCTCCATCTGAAGGTATTATTACTTATAAAGAAGAGAAGAATATAGCGGTAGAAAAAATATATCAATATGTTAGTTTTGCCGCTCCTTACTTAGATCTGATTGAAGAATTCACACTACAGGAAACTATAGATTTTCATTTCAAGTTTAAGCAGCTTCACAAAGATTTTGATGAAGGAATGGTGTTAGAGCTGCTTGGGCTAAAGAAATCGCAGGACAAGGCTTTAAAGCACTTCTCCTCAGGAATGAAACAGAGGACTAAGCTTGTTCTTGCCTGTTGCACGGAGACACCAATACTTTTATTGGATGAACCCACCTCAAATCTGGATAAGCAAGGGGTTTTATGGTATCATGAGTTAATAGAGCGTTTTACAGATAACAGACTTGTAATTGTAGGCTCTAATCAGGAAGCAGAATATTCTTTTTGTAACCATTTTGTTCAAATCACAGATTATAAATAACAAAAATTATATTTGTGTAGAGGCTAAAAGCGGGTGATTTGAGCGTTAAAGAACGATAAAAATAAATTTTTAAATTACTATTGTAGAATTAATAAATAGTTTATACCTTTGCGGCACGAAAAAGAGCCGATGGTTTAGGCAAAATTTCATAATAAAATGGCAAAGGCATCAGAAGTAAAAAGTGGCAATATCCTTCGTTTTAACGGAGAATTAGTGCAAGTGGAAGAGTTTCTACACCGTACACCAGGTAACTTACGAGCTTTTTATCAAGCCAAAATGAGGAACGTAAAAACAGGGAAACTTGTAGAATATAGGTTCCGAGTTGATGAGGATGTTGAGATTTGCCGTGTTGAAACCAGCGATTACCAGTATTTGTATGAAGATGGTGAGGCACTAGTAGTGATGGATAATACTACTTACGAGCAATTTAACATACCGAAGGCATTATTTGGTAAAAGCCTTCGCTTCTTAAAAGAAGGAACGAATGTAATTGTAGCATTTGAAAGTGAAGAGCCAATTATGGCACAAGCACCTTCGCATGTTGAATTAGAAATAACATACTCTGAGCCTGCAGTTAAAGGCGATACATCTACAAACGCATTAAAATATGCAACTGTAGAGACCGGAGTTGAAATAAAAGTCCCAATGTTTATCAATCAGGGCGATAAAGTTAAGGTTGATACACGTACTGGTGACTATGTTGAAAGAGTAAAATAAGAATTTTCATAGTTTAGTTTTAGGTTTAGGTTGATTGTGGCTTCGGAGTGGTTCCCGAAGCCATCTTTTTTTATCTTTGTTTTTAATGAGAAGGCATTTCCCGCTATTTAAAAGAGGTGTCTCGGTGAAATAAAGGCAAATTAAAGGAGATGAAAAAGGCAGAACTTAGAAAAATCGCACTGAACCAGAGAAAATCTCTCTCTTCCTCAGCTGTATCCGAACTTTCCCTCCATTTGTTGTCTCATTTCTCTAAGCTGGATTTTTCAGAAGTAAAGACAATGCATATTTTTTTGCCTATTGCAGAGAAAAATGAACCGGATACATTTCTTTTCATTGATTGGCTCAGAAACAACCATCCTGATATTAAGATTATAGTCCCAAAGGCAGACTTCGAAACGGCTTTAATGAGCAATTATGTTTACTCTGGTAGGGAAGATCTGCAAAAAAACTTATATAATATTCTTGAGCCTCAAAAAGCAGAGCTACATAAAGGGGATGTTGAAATGGTTCTTGTTCCATTGCTCGCATTTGATGAGCTAGGCTACAGAGTTGGCTACGGAAAAGGCTTTTATGACCGGTTTTTAGAAGGATTAACAACTTTAAAAGTGGGGATTTCTTTTTTTGAACCATCAGATAATATTGAGGATGTTAATGAGCATGATATCCAATTGGATCTATGCATTACCCCTTATAAAGTATATGATTTCAGAAAATCAGTGATTAGGTAAGCAATGCTTTTACCCGTAAGCGAGCTTGTTCTTCCATCAGCCATCTCAGCGGCTCCTTCGCAGATGTGCAAATAAGCAAATCGCTTTGATGATCCTAAAATGAGTCTTCTAATCTCATTTAGGCTAAACCCGGAAGGTGTAGCGGCACTTGAAAGGACGTTTTCTATGCTATCCAGATCGATTTCTAAACCGGGAGTCTCAAAATCATTTATTAGTTGATCCCAGGCGCTTAAAAGCGAACCTTTAAGGAGAATGTCATCAAAGAAGACAGCCCGTATTTTTTCATTTGTTTCTATTTCTTTTAAGATAGCCACATTGTTGTAGCTCTGGTGTAGTCCAAAAACACCGTATCTGGTCATATAACCATCTTTTAAGGCATAACTGAAGCTGTTGCCGCTATGTCTGCCGTTTGGCTCTCTTAAGTCAGCATGGGCGTCTATATTGATGATGTCAACTGCTTGCTTTTTAGCTATTGAGAGGGCCTTTATTATAGGGTATGCATTATTGTGGCCTCCTCCAATTACAATAGGGATTTTACCTGCTGATACAATTTTAATGATGCATGCAGAAACCGCCTCATCTATTTCGGATACTTTTTGCTGCAGCCCTTCAATACTATCATTTTTGGGGTCAGTAAACTCAAAATGACCAAGAACGATTAATTCTGATCCATCTAAGAAACGGTTACTTTGTGTATTTAGGAATGCCTTTAGAGCAGGGTTCCAGACTGTTGATGCCCCAGGAAGACCGTAATTAGCTCGTATTCCAATATCTTCAGGAATTCCAAGCAGCACAAAGCGGGCACCCGAAGCATTAAGGCCTTCTAAAGAAGAAGCAGTCCCTACACGTTGTCCTAGCTTTGTTTCTCCGGTTCTAACATTAACAAGCTTTAGAACATCGTTTTTGCTGTAAATCCTTAGGCCATCCATTAGCATATTTCTCCGTTTAAAACTACTTTTTCTATTTGAGACTGCCCAAAACTATAGGGCAGGTAAGCTAAAGAACTCATTGGTCTGGTGATGAACAGATTCGCCCTTTTTCCAACGACAATGCTTCCTGCAGTTTCGGATAGTTGCATTGCAGCAGCGCCATTTAAAGTCGCCGCATTAATTGCTTCTTCTGGCAGCATCTTTAATTTAATACAGCCTAAAGAAACTACGAAATTCATGTTCCCCGATGGAGTAGAGCCGGGGTTAAAATCTGAGGCTAAAGCAACAGGGATATCAGCATTGATTAGTCCACGGGCATTTGCAAAGGGAATACCAAGGTACAAAGAGCAGGATGGGAGTAGTGTCGCGATTGTATTGCTGCTACTTAAGCTGCGAACCACATCTTCATCCGTAACCTCCAGATGATCTACTGAGATAGCATGGTGTTTTACGCCCACCTGAACGGCACCTGAAATGGATAGTTGATTTGCATGTATTTTAGGCGGCAAGCCATATTTTGCCCCCGCTTCTAGTAATTTCTCAGTCTCATCAACTGAGAAAAAGCCCTTTTCGCAAAAAACATCAATATAATCAGCTAACCCTTCATCTGCTATTTTAGGAAGCATTTTGTCTATAATGAGCTTAATGTACTCGTTATGGTTGTTTTTGTAGTCTTCTGGGTAAGTGTGTGCTGCAAGGAACGACGCTTTAATTGGAATTTTAAAAGCCTCTTTAAGTCGTCTGATAACCCTAAGCATTTTTAATTCACTGTCTAAGGTTAAGCCATAGCCGCTCTTAATTTCAACAGCACCGGTTCCTTGCTTAATCATGTCTTTTAAGCGCATGGAAGCGCTTTCAAACAGATGATCCTCGGTTTCGTTCTGAAGTTTCCGAGCAGAATTCAAAATACCTCCTCCTGCGGCGGCTATTTCTTCATAGCTTTTGCCTTGAATCTTCATTACAAATTCTTCCTCTCTGGATGCTGCGAACACAATATGCGTATGTGAGTCGCACCAAGAGGGGAAAACATAACCTCCTTTAGCAGAAATGGAGGTTAATGATGCAGGCAAGTTGGCAGGAAGGTTATCCATACCGCCAAAGTTGGCTATTAATCCATCCTCACATAATATCCAGGCATTGTTTATTGTAGGCAAGGTATTCATGGTACTACCCTTTAAAACGGAAATGTTTTTAGGGTGAGTGCCGACAAGCGAGCCAATGTCTGTTATTAAGAGGGCCGACATAGATTATAAATTTAGTTCCAATAAAACAGGACAATGGTCTGAATGAACAGCATCGGGAAGTATGCTGACGTTTTTCAGCTTATTCAAAAGAGGCTGAGTTGCTAAGTGGTAATCGATACGCCACCCAAGGTTCTTTGCTCTTGAATTTGCCCTGAAACTCCACCATGTGTAATGATGAGGATCCTTATTAAAATGCCTAAAAGTATCTATGAACCCATTATTTAAAAACAACTCCATCCATTCACGTTCTTCTGGTAAGAAGCCTGAAGAGTTTGCATTTGATTTCGGGTTATGAATATCAATAGCAGTATGACAAATGTTATAATCGCCAGAAATTATCAAATTAGGATGCTCTTTGCGTAGTTCACCGATATATGTGTCGAAGAAACGCATGAATTCATACTTTTTAACCTGTCTGTCGTCTCCACTTGATCCTGATGGCATGTAAAGGCTCATTAAAGAGAAGTCGTCAAAATCAGCTCTCAAAATGCGGCCTTCTTTGTCTATCCATTCTTCTCCGCAACCATACTCAACATGGTTTGGCTTTATTTTAGTTAAGATAGCAACCCCGCTATAGCCTTTTTTCTCTGCCGGAAACCAGTAATGGTGATACCCCAATTGCTCAATTAGAACCAGGATCTGCGGAATCTGCGAAGGCAATGCCTTAACTTCTTGCAAGCAAACCATATCTGCATCAGTTGACTGCAACCAGCCAAAAAAGTTTTTAGTTGATGCAGAGCGAACGCCGTTAACATTGTAAGAGATAATCTTCATAAAATATATATTGGTACTGAATTAATTAATTGTAAATGACTCGTTTTTAATCGATTTGGCCAATTTTTTTTCTAGCCTTTTTGCTGCGCGTCTTTTTAAAACTGAAACCGTCATCTTCACATCGGTAACGGGGCGATCGTTTGAATCTTTAGCTACCGCAGCAATTTTATCTACCATATCTAAACCTTGAACTACCTCTCCAAAAACGGTGTAGTTTCTGTCTAAGTGAGGGGTGCCTCCTAAATTTTTATAGATTTCTCTTTGCCAAACCGGTATTTTAAAATTAAGACGATTTGCTTCTAAAGCATCCAACTCCTGATCAGTAAATTTCTTACCCTGAACAATGTAAAATTGCGAACCGCTAGAAGCTTTTTCTGGATTATTATCTCTTGCGGCTCCTAATGCACCCTTTTTGTGAAATAAACTATCTCTAAACTCCGCCGGAACGGTGTAGCCAACGGTTCCTTCCCCAAGCAAATCTCCCTGTTTCGCAGTTTTTGAATCGGGATCGCCACCTTGAATCATGAAATCTTTAATAATCCGATGAAACAAAGTGCTTTCATAAACGCCTTTTTTAACCAGAGATATCATGTTGTCACGGTGTTGAGGCGTTTCATTGTAAAGCATAATTATGCATTCGCCCATATCTGTTTTAATCTTTATGTATTGATGTTTTGGCTTTGCAGCAAAGGCAGTTAAAGCACCTAAACACAGTAGCAAGGTAAGAATTCTGTTCATTAATATTAATACGTTTTTGGAGCTAAGGTAAGTTAAAAATGGCTTTATTGATATGAGCTTCATTTCAATTTTATTCATTACCTTTCTTATCATACATCAAGAGAGGTTAAGCCAAAGGGATGTAGTTTTGTAAAATTAATAACTCAAAAAAATTATGAAAAAGGTATTTTTATTCCTGGTTGCAATTTCAATCAGTGTTGCGTCTTTCGCACAAACAAAGTGGACAGTAGATCCAATGCATTCATTTGTGAATTTCTCAGTAAAACACATGGGAATCTCTTTTGTAGATGGATCATTCAAAAAATTTGATGGTGCTGTTACAGCTGCTAAAACGGATTTAACTGATGCTAAAATCAGCTTTTCTGTTGATGTAAATAGCATTTCTACTAGTGTTGAGCCTCGCGATAAGCACTTAAAATCAGATGATTTTTTTAATGCGGAAACTTTTCCATACATGACTTTCGAAAGCACTTCATTTAAAAAACTGAAAGGTAACAACTATGAGTTGAGCGGAAAATTAACAATCCGTGATGTAACTAAAGATGTAAAGTTCAGTGTTGTATATGGCGGAACTGCTAAAGATCAGCAAGGAAATACCAAAGCAGGTTTTTCAGCAACCACAACCATCAATCGTTTAGATTATAACATCAAATATGATCCAACTGGAATGGGTGTTGGTAAAGACGTTAAAATAGGCTTGAACCTGGAATTTGTTCAGGCTAAATAGTTAGTTTAAGGCTGTTTGGGTAGTGCATTTGCTTGACTAGAGCAATTGTCTGAATCTTCAGCATGACGAGTGGTTCAGCACGACGAAAGCGTTAGTCAGACCATTGCACTACCCAGACAGCCTGTTTAATTCTTAATCATCATGACAAACTTATCTCAATTCAAAACATTCACAAGCGGGTTGCCAATTCAGGAAAACCTTATGCCTGTTCTATTTGTGGGTCACGGATCTCCAATGAATGGGATTGAGGACAATGAGTTTAGTGCTAAATGGGCCTCTATGGCTCAAAATATACCACTGCCTACGGCTGTGTTGGTGGTTTCTGCCCATTGGTTTACCAAAGGCACACACATTACCGCAATGGATTTCCCTAAAACCATTCATGATTTTGGAGGGTTTCCTCAAGAGCTTTTTGATGTAGATTACCCAGCACCCGGAAATCCGGAGCTGGCCACTGAAGCAGCTGGACTTATACATAGCATTCACGTGGGTTTAGATCACGATTGGGGACTCGACCATGGAGCCTGGACCGTCGTAAGGCACATGTACCCTGAGGCAAACATTCCGGTGTTACAATTGAGTATCGATTATACCAAAGATGCTCGTTATCACTATGAGCTAGCCAAAGAATTACAGCTTTTAAGAAAAAAGGGCGTTTTAATTCTTGGAAGCGGAAACATGGTGCACAATCTTAGAATGATGAGTTGGGCAATGATCAATGGTGGAGGTTACGATTGGGCATTACAAATGAACGACAAGTTTAAAAGCCTGATCTTAAACAACGAACATCAGCCATTGATGAACTATCAGTCCTTGGGTAAAGAGGCAATGCTTGCAATACCTACCCCAGAGCATTACCTACCTTTAATGTACACATTGGGCCTAAAAAATGATAACGAGGAAATTTCCTTATTTAATGATAAAGCTGTTGGCGGTTCATTAACAATGACTTCCGTTAAAGTAGGCTAGCTACATTAGCTTTTTCAGCCACTTTAATACCCAATCCTTGCCATGATAAGGGGGGTAAATCATCCCTGTCATGTCCAGGTTAGATTGAAAAACAACGGCTCTTTCATGACTAAATGACTTAAATCCAAATTCTCCATGGCAACTGCCCATGCCGCTCCCATTTACACCCCCAAAAGGAAGTTTCGGGTTGGAGATATGAATTAGCACATCATTAACACAAGTGCCTCCTGCGCTGGTGTTCGCTATAATTCTGCTGATGTTTTCTTTGCTGTCGCTGAAAATATATAAAGCCAATGGCTTGCTTTTTTTATTGATGCGATCAATTACCTCGTCTAAGTTTTTATAAGTGATGATTGGTAATACAGGCCCAAATATTTCTTCATTCATGATGCTCGAATCATCGTTTAGCCCCGTAAGAAGGGTAGGATTAATCGTTTGATTCCCTTCGTCTGTTTCTCCACCCAAAGCTACATTCGCCCCTTTATTTGTTGCATCTGCAATCAATCCCGTCAGTCTTTTAAAGTGCCTGTCGTTTATGATTTTGGCGTAAACTGAATGGTCGATGGTATTGTTTCCATTGCAAAACATCTTATTTACATGGTCTTTGTAATGCCCGATAAACTCTGTTTGCAGCGCTTCAGGAATAAAAACATAATCAGGAGCGATACAGGTTTGTCCTGCATTCATCAATTTCCCCCATACAATCTTTTCTGCTGCATTCTTTAAGTTGGCAGTAGTGTCAATTATGGTGGGCGACTTGCCACCCAATTCCAATGTTACCGAGGTCAAGTTCTTCGCTGCGGCTTCCATTACTACTTTTCCGATGGCAGTACTCCCGGTAAAGAAAATATGATCAAAAGGCAGCTCCAGCAGCGCTGTAGAAACCGAAGCATCGCCTTCAAAGCAGCAAATTTCCTGCTCTTCAAAGCATTCGGCAATGATCCGGGCAATAATTGCACTGGTTGCAGGGCTAAGCTCTGATGGCTTTAATATGGCGCAATTTCCAGCAGCAATTGCCGATATTAAAGGCGCCATTAGCAATTGAAAAGGGTAATTCCATGGCGATATGATCAGGCAAACACCCTTTGGCTCATAATAAAGTCTGTTTTTCGCGAAAAGGTTAGTTATTGTTTTGCCAACATGCCTTGGCCTCATCCATTTTCCCAGATGCTTAATTGCAAAATCAATTTCAGCGTAAGTAAATATCAGTTCGGTAACGGCAGCTTCAAACTGACTTTTGCGCAGGTCCTGTTGTAATGCAGCATAAACCTCAGTTTCGTGCTTTTCTATACCACGCTTTAATGCTTTTAATTTATTAATTCTTTGTGCGGCATTGCTTGTCCTAAGCGTATATTTATGCGCTTGCTGGGCATTAAAAACAGAGTTGATAGTTTGAGTCATGTTAGCTTGCCAAACCGGCCTAAAATTGTTAAAATAGGTTAAATTAATTATCCTTAAGTGCTATTGTATTGAAAATAGATTCATTTAAGGGATATTGCACATGTAAAATAAATATACAAAATGAAAAGGGGATTTTTTACTGCACTCGCTACTATATTATTTCTTCAATTGGGGAATGCCCAAACCATCAAGACTGGTGTTTTGATTATTGGTGATGGAAGTAATGCGGTAGGGGCAAGTATTCAATCCAGTGTTTCCGGAGCAAAAACAGTTCTATTGCTACCCGGACAAGACTTTGACGCAATTCTACCGAGTGGAAATTTATCTTCCGGAATAGAGGCCGACCTGATCAATAGGTTAAAGGTTTCAGATCAAAGTAAAGAAGTTCAGGAAAAGGCTTTTGGTGATAAAGCGAAAGTCAGTTCAGCCATAAAGTCGTGGACAGACACCCTTAAAAATTTAACCATAATAAAGAATGCAAGCTGGTTAAAGCTAAAGAGATCAGGCAGTGGTTGGAGTGTTCAACTAAGCGATGGCAGGACGGTGAAAGCTACCGCTTTAATAAATGCAGACAGGTCAGGAAAGGTCAGTGAAGCCATTATGGTGCAAAACGTAAACAAACCCTGGCATGCGCTTACCTACGATAATAACCTGTATAGAACAAGTATTGCTGCAGGGCAACAAGTTCAAAACGTTTCTTCAAACCTACTCTTTGTAAGTGATTTGCTTATTCCGAACCAGGAGAATCTTGTGGCGCTAAACCCACAAATGGAAAGCGTCATCACAGGACAAGCTGCGGGTGCTTTGGCCGCTTATGCAGCCTTTTTCAAAACAAAAATTTCTCAGGCGCCTTTAAAAGAGATCCAGGGAGAATTAATTAGGTACCAGTTATCGCCTATGCCATTTGCAGACATTAAGCCAACAGATTCCAACTGGAAATCTATTCAGTTCCTTGGGCTTTCGGGATTTCTGAAAGCGGATATTGTAAATGGAGTCGCTAATTTCAAACCAGAACAATTGGTTTCAACCGCAGAAATAAAGGAGCCAATTAAGGAGTATTATTATAAAGCGCAGATCTGGTTTGATGATAATAAAGAGCCTCAAATGACACTTGGGTCTACCCTGAGCCTTGTTTGTTATGTAGGGGGCAAATCCCCTAAAAACACGGAAGACGAGATTAAAAAGAATTGGAGTAAGGTATATAAGTTTAAAACTGAGTACGACCCAAAGCGCAACATTACGCGCAGAGAATTTGCCGTTCTGGTAAATGATTATTTAAAGCCATTTGGGGTTAATATCGATAAATCCGGAAGGGTATTGAGGTAAAACAGAAAATAGATAAAAACTAATTTTTTATTCTGAGTTATAGATTGTGTCTATGAGCCTATCAAGATTAAGTATCTGTTATATCTTGAATATGGTTGTTTTTGAGTCGCGATAGCCTTACCTTTGCACCATCAAAAAAGAACAATAAATACAAATTATAATTATGGCTATAGTAGGAAAAAAATTCCCAAGTGTTAGTATCGATGCGATGTCAGAAATGGGTGACGATTTAAAGATCAATGTATTTGAAGAAGCAGTAAGCAAAGGAAAAAAGGTTTTATTATTCTGGTATCCAAAAGATTTTACTTTTGTTTGTCCAACAGAATTACACGCTTTTCAAGCAGCGTTACCTGACTTTGAAAAAAGAAACACAATTGTAATTGGTGCATCATGCGATACAAACGAAGTTCACTTCGCATGGTTAAACACTCCAAAAGATAACGGCGGTATTGAAGGTGTAACTTACCCGATTTTAGCGGATACTCACAGACATTTATCTAACATTTTAGGTATTGTTGAGCAAGAAGTTGAATATGATGAAGAAGGAAATGAGTCATTCACTGGTTCAAACGTTACTTACAGAGCAACTTACTTAATTGACGAAACTGGTAAAGTATTCCATGAAAGCGTTAACGATATGCCAGTAGGTAGAAACGTTAAAGAATATTTACGCTTAATTGATGCTTATGCTCACGTTCAGAAACATGGCGAAGTTTGCCCTGCAAACTGGGAAGAAGGTAAAGAAGCAATGAATGCAAACAGAACTGGCGTAGCTGAGTACTTAAGCGCTAACTAATCAATAAATAAAAATTATGTTTTTAGAATTAACAGAAGATAATCTTCAACAATATGTTGCTGAAAACAAGAAAGTAATGGTTCAGTACGCTGCATCTTGGTGCGGTAACTGTCGAATCATGAAGCCGAAGTTTAAGAAACTAGCTGCTGAAAACGAAGATGTTGCTTTCTTGATTGTGGATGCCGAAAAACTTCCGGATTCACGCAAACTGGCAACAGTGGACAATCTACCAACTTTTGCTGCCTTTGAAGGTGGCGTTTTGGTAGAGCAGGTTCAAACGAACAAAGCAGAAGTATTAAATGAATTGTTTAATAAAATAAAGTAATGAAAATTCCGGTTATAAGACAGCTATTCCAAAATAGTACTCCAGAAAATCTTGAAGCAACTTTAACTGTTTTAGAAGCTTTTTGTGAATTCAGAGGGGTAAGTGAGGAAGAAATTGATGTAGCAGGAGAGATGATCACCAATATCTGTGGAGCGCTTGAGGTTCATGCGAACGTACAAGCAGGAGCAGCAGAGAAAGATGCATTAAATGCATTTGGACAGAAGGTAATGGGATCTATTGATCGATAGGCATCAATTTAGCAACATAATAAAAAAGGGGATCTCAACGAGATCCCCTTTTTTATTGGTTATTTTTTTGCACGTTCGTCATTTTGCCTGTTATTTTGCTCGTCATCCTGAATTTACTTCAGGACCTCGCACTAGCTATTCAAAACATGCTCAAGAGGGGGCTGAAATAAATTCAGGATGACGAGAGCGCTAGCCCCAGCCTAGTTTTAAGCCAAATTACGCCCTGCATTTACAATGCCATACACAGTTCTAATTGCAAGCTTCTCGTACGCTTGTTTCTCTTCCTCTGTTAGCTCGTTTTGTAGCTGCTCTAACGCATAATGCTGGATAAGTACCAAAGGCAGTACAATCTTCTCTCTAACGGCAATAGAACGCTTCTCTACAGGGTAATTCTCCATTAATGTCTCGTGACCCGCTAACTTTAAAAGCATCTCCTTAGAAAGCATAAATTCATCAAATAGAATCTTCCAGAAAGCACCGTACTCTTTGTCGTTTATAAAGTGAGCAGTGACCGCAAAATCTGATTTACTCATCGACATCATACAGTTATCAATGATTGTTTTAAAGTAACCCGATTCCTGATAGGTTTTAACAACCTTATCCCAGTTCCCTGCTAGCTCCTGACTTTTCAATGCTGTACCCATACCATAAAACCCTGGAATGTTCTGTTTAAGCTGACTCCATGCCGTAACAAAGCTTATCGCTCTTAAGTCTTCCAGCTTTAATGCGCCACCAGCATTTCTCTTAACCGGTCTGCTGCTGATCGTAATTTTCGACAACAAAGTAAGTGGCGAGAATTTCTCCAAATAGCTTAAAAACAATGGATGTTTACGTAGCGCTACAAACGACTCGTAGCTTTCCTGTGCCATTAAATCCAAAAGGTTTTTATGAACAGGATCTAATAAAATGTTATGTCTTTCTTTAACGCCTGCCGAAATACCTGCGTTTATCAATTGTTCAATGTTAAATTCAGCACTGTCAATAGAGCCATACTGAGAACTGATTGTTTGTCCCTGAATGGTAAGCTGAATATTTTTGTTCGCAATTTCTTTACCCATAGAGGCATAGAAACGGTGCGTTTTACCTCCACCTCTTGATGGTGGGCCACCGCGGCCATCAAAAAATGCAAGTTGAATATTGTGTTTGTTTGCTGTCTCTGTTAAAGCAACTTTGGCGTTAAAAATAGACCAGTTTGCCATTAAATAACCACCGTCTTTTGTGCTGTCAGAGAAACCAAGCATAATATCCTGCTTGTTGCCTCTCTTCTGCAAATGTTTCTTGTAAACCGGGTGAGCATACAAAGTTTCCATAATTGCGGCAGCATCTGCAAGGTCATGTACAGTTTCAAATAGCGGAACAAAATCGATAGAAAGATTGTCTTCTTCCCATCCATTCCATAAGAAAAGCTCCATTAACTGCAAAATATCGCTTGCTTGCTGGCAGTTACTGATAATGAAACGATGACAAGCAAGTTCTCCGTTGCTTTTTTGTATCTGCTTAACCTCGGTAATGGTTTGAAGCGTGTCCTGAACCAATGAATCAGCCTTGTTGCTATGAGAAACTCTGGCGCTTTTAAAGGTAAGCGCTTTAATTTTTTCCTCTTCCGACAGGCTATCGTAGTTCTCAGGGAACATAGAATTGATCGGTTTGCTTTGTCTGCAATAAGCATGTACGTCCCTTAAAACTCGGCTATCTTGCCTGATGTCAAGAGAAGCAAAGTGACTTCCGTAAAGTTCAACCTTACGAATCAGGTCCGAAACAATATCAGCAAACAGGCCATCATGGCTGTCTATTAGGGTATTTTTAATTTTATTCAAATGTTCGATCAAAAAGTCCGAAATGTTTTCCATTTCAATATTAGGATCGAAAGCATTTTTGTACAAGATGTCATGAACTACTGAAATAGGCTCATCAACACCTCTAAAGGTGATGCGTCTTTTCAGGTTTCTAAAGTCGCGGTAATAGCATCTGAATAAGATCTGGCGAAGCATTTTTGATACCTGTACAGTCGATTCAGTATGTACATTCGGATTACCATCTCTATCGCCACCTGGCCAAAAACCTAATTCTATAATCTTTTTAGACTCCAGGTTGTAGTCATTCAGGCTTTTGTCTATTTCCGATTGAATGTTTGCAGCAGCAAAATAGAACACATTTTCAAGATACCACGCCAAGCTCAGTGCCTCATCAACCGGGGTTGGCGATTTTTTATTGAAAAATGGTGTTTTACCTAATTGCTGAAGCAAAAGGTGGATGCTGGTGATGTCGTTTATCTTAATGGCTGCGGTAAGGTCTGTAATGATCGACAATACGCTACCAGGATAAAACTGAGTAGGGTGAGCGGTTAATACCAATCTTAAAGAGAATTCTTCAATCAGCTTTTCGATTTTCTGATTTAAAGAGCTGTCATCAATTCCTTTTTTTAGATAAGCTAACAAGGCGTTATGCTCATCAGAAGCGTTCAGTTTATTAAAAGATGCATCTTCAACAGCATCAAATAATACCACCTGGCGTTCTATGTATTGGATAAATCTGAACAGAAGATCAATCACGTCCTTGGCTCCGTTATTTTGCGTGTACTTCTTAAAAAAAGCATTGATAATTTCCGCCGGAGTTTCATGGTTATTTACACCATCTTCACAGTATTTTATGAATAGCGGCAATAGGGTGCCGGTATCTTTAATTTTGTAAAAAGGAAGGGTAAGGAAAAGGCTGTTATAGAGTTCAAATCGGGATACTACTTCGTTGTTAAATACTGATTCTCTCTGACCTTTTGCGCGTTGTTTCTGCATCATATTTAAAGGGTATTTTTTCGCGCTTAAGCTACCAAAAATGATTCAAAAAAAAGACCCAAAAGTGCTATTAATTTAATTTTGATTTTTTTCCAAAAAAAAACTAACTTAGTACCATAGAGGTTAAACAAATCCTTTTAAACTTATGTGCTGATTTGAGTGCGGAAACGCAATAAATCAAGCAATTTAATTGTTAATTTTTTGGGGTAAAACAGCCGTTAAGATTTTCTTAACGGCTGTTTTGTTTAATGTAAATCTACTGGAACTTGAACATTCTTTTTGAACTTCTGAAGGTACAGCAGCGGAATCGAGCACAAAAGTATCAAACCGGCCACCCAATATGCGTCACTATAGGTGAGCAATAATGACTGTTTTGTAACCGTTCCTTCGATGGCTTTTATAGCCAAAGATTTTGCGTCTAAATAGTTATATCCCTTGGCCATAAAATTCTTTATGAAGCCATTAAAACGATCGGTAAATGCAGGGTTATATTCATTAATATTTACAAGTAAATTGCTACGGTGAAAACCTTGGCGAACATGTATCAAAGTAGTTAATGCAGCGATACCGAATGAACCTCCAAGTTGTCTCATCATGTTGTTCAAACCAGAACCTTGACCTATCTCAGCACCTTTTAAATCCTGAATAGCCAAAGTGGTTAGCGGAACAAACAATAAAGCCATACCAACACCTCTGATCATCAACGGTAGGAAGAAGTCGTTAGTTCCCGATTGCAGTGTCGACTTGCTTAGCATTGAACAGAATACAAAGAAGAGGAACATCCCAATGGTCGCCATAAACTGTGCTGGAATACCTTTTTTAAGGAATATCCCGATAAATGGCATCATTACGATGGTACATAAACCACCTGGGAATAACAATTCTCCGGTTTGTAATGCAGAGAATCCTAGTAAATTCTGACAAAATACAGGGAACACAAAAACGGAGCCATAAAGACCGAAACCTAAAATGAACGAGGTAAACATACCCACAGAGAAACTCCTGTGTCGCATGATCTTAAAGTTCACAATAGGGTGGTCGGTACTCAATTCTCTCCAAATGAACAGCAATAAGCCAAGTACAGAGGTAATTGCAAGCCCTGTAATGTAAGGGGTAGCAAACCAATCTTCACTTTCACCTTTTTCAAGTACGGTCTGTAAACTTCCAACGGCAATTGCAAGTAATGCAATACCCCACCAGTCTACAGGCATTCCTTTTCCGTCCTTAGGCGTCTCTCGCACAAACATGTACGTACAGTAGGCCGCCAAAATCCCGACGGGAATGTTTACGTAAAAAATTAAGGGCCATGAACTGATCTCTAACAAATAACCCCCAATTGTTGGCCCTACAGTTGGCCCTACAACTGCACCAAGTCCAAATAGGGCAGTAGCAATACCAACATCTTCACGAGGCCAGGTTTCAATTAATATGGCCTGAGCAGTCGAAATTAGGCCCCCTCCAGCTAGTCCCTGTAATATACGGAACATGATCAGCTCTTCGAGATTGGTTGCATTTCCACAAAGGAAAGATGCGATGGTAAAAAGGATGATAGAGAACAGGAAATAGTTTTTTCGGCCAAAGCGACTACCGAGCCATCCCGACATAGGTAATACGATTACGTTGGCCACGGCATAGCCGGTCGATAACCAGGCAACATCCTCGAGGGTGGCGCCCAGGTTACCTTGTATTTGGGGTATAGCAACGTTTACAATGGTGGTATCAATCAGCTCCAACAACGAAGCAGTGATCACCGTAAAGGTTATTATCCACTTTTTTAAACCTTTCTCGGCCATTTTTAGTCTTTTATAGAAACAGAAACCTTAACACTCATACCAGGACGTAATTTCGCCATGATCTCTTTAGGTGCTTTAGTGATTTTTATTTTTACTGGAACGCGTTGTACTACTTTCACAAAGTTACCTGTAGCATTGTCAGGAGGCAGTAATGAACCTTTAGCACCTGTAATAGGTGCAAAGTTGTAAACCTCACCTTCAACTTCAGTATTAGGATAAGCATCAACCTCAACTTTAACTTTTAATCCCGGTTTGATATCCTCAAGTTGAGTCTCTTTAAAGTTTGCAGTAACATAGATGCTGTTCTCATTTACAATAGCAAACAGCGACTGACCAGCTTGTACCAACTGTCCTTTTTGAACATTCTTTTTAGACACGATTCCTGTTGCAGGCGCTTTAATGTCGGTATATGACAGCTGTAATTTAGCAAAATCAACTTCCGACTGGTGCTGCGTAACACCGGTATTGCTTACAATTAATTGCGACTGAGTAGTTCCTACTTGCTTAACAGCGGCATTGTATTGATCGTTAGCAGCAGTAAAAGCAGCTTGTGCCGATTCTTTCTGTGCCTTAGCCTGGTCAAATTGCTGTTGTGTAATAGAGCCGTCTTTAATCAGGTTTGCATATCGCTCAAAATCTTTCTGAGCCAACGACAACTTAACCTTAGCAGCTTCAATATTAGCCCTTGCGGTACTAGTATTGGCAGCAGTAGCCGCAATTTGCGACTCTGAAACACCTACACCTGCACTGGCACCTTTTTGGCCTGCCATCGCTTGCTCTAGCTTTACTTTGTAATCGCTATCGTCAAGCGTTACCAGAACATCACCTTCTTTAACAGGCGTGTTTTCTTCAAATTTAATCTCCTTTACATATCCCCCAACACGAGCAACCACAGGGCTGATATCGCCATCAATCTGCGCATCATCCGTATCTACGTGTTTGCTGTAATAAATATACTCTTTGGTACCAAATATGGCTCCAATTACAATTAATACCCCTAATATGATTGGTATAACTTTGTTTTTCTTTTTCTTTTCAGTTGTCATTGCTGTAATTTGTTATGGTAGTTATTGGGAGATTTTTCCTGTTGATTTTAATAATGTATAGTAGGCAAGTCCGGCATCTGCTTTGGCCAGTTCTAAATTGATTTTAGCTTGATACAATAAGGTTTCAGCATCAATACGGTCTATAGCAGAGGCAACGTTGTTTTTATATTTCGAAGCCAATAAGTTATCGTTTTCCGTAGCCTGAGCAATTGAGGTTTCAAGCACTTTAATTTTGCTTAAAGTCAATTGGTAATCCTGATAATTTTTATTGATCTCCGTTTTTACCTGATCAGATAAAATGTCTTTCTGGATGCTTACGCTTTTCTGTTGAATCCTTGCTTCGGTTACCTTATTCTTGTTGGTCCATAAGGTTCCTATATTCCATGAAATATTAGCTCCAAGAGTCATTGGAACGATGTATTGGTTGGTTGGTGGAATAAATTTGCCACTTGGGTTAATGTAATATAAGTTAGCACCAATACCAACTGTAGGCAATGTATTGGCCTGGATAGATTTGATGTTAATGTCGGCAACCTTGTTCTGTAAATCAACCTGTTTTAACTCCTGGCGATTAGATAGTGCCAAATCCATATAAGATGATAATGGCGAAACCGTTTTTAAAGCATTATCAGGGTCGGCAATTTCTATATCAGTAGTTTCATCTAGCCCCAATAAAATATCAAGGTTGTAATTAATTACTTTCCTGTTATTTTCAATCTCCATTTCAGTTAGTGAAACATTCGCTTGTTGCAACTGGAACCTTAAAACATCGTTTTTAGTAACTATACCCTGCTCAAAAAAGCGTTGCGATTGTTTTAATTGTCCTGCAATAGACTCCAGATTTTGCGCAACCACCTTTTTGCTTTGCAAAACCTTAAACAACGAATAGTAGGTATTTATCACTGCATAGCTCACTTCTTCCTTGTTTTTATCTGCATCAAGGCGGGCAACATCAGTAAGCAATTTTGTTGAAGCTTCTGCATACTTCAATTTACCGCCTCCGTAAACCAGTTGTTCGACTGCTGCGGTTCCTATAAAAGCATCTGCTCTGTTTGGCAAATGAATTGGATCTGCGCCACCTATGCTCAATTTGTTGGTAGGAATTTCTGCGTGGTTGTATAAAAATGAAGCGCTGGCGGTGGGTAATGCGTTGTCTTTAACTGATTCGAGCTTAGAAACAGCCTCATCAATTTTACTTTGCGAGAGTTTTAAATTCTTGCTGTTGGTTATGCCTAGCTCAATAGCCTCCTGCAGGCTTAGCTTTTTTATGTTTTGTGCATACAGCATTCCGGGAAGTAGAAATGCCACAAAACTTAATTTAATGGTGTTGTGTATCATTGTTGGGGTGTTAGATAAATGGTGATGAGGTCTTTCAAATGGGTAATCAAGCGGTTGGTAATAACTTTTCTGTCGTCTTTGTTGTTGATGTCAAGTGTAGTTCCTGAGGTTATTTTAGAAGGGGAGATGGCAACATAACTGATGGTACCGATAATGGTGGCAATAAGCATTTTAACGTCTACTTTTCTGAAGCTTCCATCTTCAATTCCGTCTTCTATAATATGTTGAATGACCAAAAGGTTTTCGGCCATAGCATTTTTTATGGTGATGAACATTTCCGGTCTTTGCGATAATGAAAGTTCTCTGTGCATCATTTTGTGAAAGGCGTGGTTGCAAAGGATGCGTGTGGCATAACCATCAATAACTTTTAACAGCTTTTCCATTCCTGATAGTTTGTCTTTGCTAATGCTATTCAGCTCCTCTTTGAATCCTTGTATCCGCATATTCATCATTTCAACAAATACGCCTTCTTTTGAGCCAAAATAGTAGTTAATCATAGCCATATTTGCGCCTGCCTCTTTCGCAATCTGACGGGTTGAGGCTCCTTCATATCCTAATTCTGAGAACAGCTTTGAAGCTGCTTCTAAAATGTTCGATCTCTTATCTGCTTTTTCCATGTAATCAAATTGTGGCAGCAAAATTAATCAATCGATTGATTAATTTATATCTATTTTTATTGGTGTAATGTTTGTTGACTTTGAGTTGACAAAAGTCAGTTTGTAAGGGGGGGGGGATAATTCGGATGACGAAAGCCGGCCCTCGCATAACAAAAAAGGGCTTGATTCAGTATGAATCAAGCCCTTTTGCCTTTGTTTTTGCAAACCTAGCCATTCTGCTGATCAAGCCATCTTTTCTCTACAACATAAGAAATAATTAAGCCCAAACCTCCAAAAATAAAGATCAATCCGAAAAATAGCGCTACTGCTTGTTCATCCTCTATGCTTGTTTGCATCACGATGAATAATGCAGTTAGTAACCCTAAGCCTAAGCCAACCATTAATAATCCAAATTTTAAGCTTAAAAAAGGAGTAGGCGCACTTTGTCTGGCTTTTGCTATTCCCGGATCTATTCCTCGTTCTATCATTGCCATTTTTTCTTTGTTCGACATATATCTTATGCCAAATACCATCGCTGTTGCGCAAACAAAAAGGCTTATAAATACTAATTCTGGTCCCATATTATTCTATTTTAGTGTTCTATTATGTTTTGTTATTCCGAATTCGTGTTCTGTGTATTATGACTACATCAAAATTTATCAGGTTACACAGATTTCAAAAAAAATGTTACTCGCAGATATTTTATCTTTATTTAAGCAGCAGCTCATTTTTTATCATATGTAAAGTGATCGGCAGTTCATTCACCCTAATTTTGCAGAAAAAAAATCATGAACTGGATCATTTTAATTATAGCCGGATTGTTTGAAGTTGGATTTACCACCTGTTTAAAGCTGTCCAATAACTTTACTAACCTTAAATGGAGTGTTGCCTTTGCAGCTTGTATTACGTTAAGCTTTTACTTCTTAAATAAGGCAACTCAAACCTTACCTATGGGAACTGCATACGCTGTTTGGACGGGTATAGGTGCGGTAGGTACCGTAATAGTAGGAATTGTATACTTTCAGGAGCCAGCTAATTTCTGGCGTATATTCTTTATTGTAACGCTGATTGGATCGATATTGGGGTTGAAGTTCTTTGCAGGAAGCCATTAGTTTTTACTTTGTAGGCACCTCGTTACGCTATCTGCATTTCAGGATGACGGGGCGACGCAACATTTTGCGAAATTACTGTAACCTACAGGCATGCACTAGCGTCTTAGCCTGTATATGCGGCAACAGCAAACAGACCAAGACTTAATTACTGAAGTCCTGATGGGTAATACCGCTTCCTACTCGGAGTTGGTAAAGCGCCATCAGCGCTTTGTATTTACCCTTGCTCTGCGCTTTGCTAAAAACAGAGAAGATGCAGAAGAAATAGCTCAGGACTGCTTTGTAAAAGCATACCGGGCACTTGGTACATTTAAGCAAACCTCTAAGTTCTCTACGTGGCTATATACCATAACCTACACAACAGCGATGTCTTTTTTACGCAAAAAACGAATTGAAACACAATCCATACATGGCGAAGAAAACGAACTCCAATTAGAAGGGCATAAATCTGATTTAAGTGGTAATTTAGCAGAAAGCAGGTCGACCAACAAGTATCTGGATGAGGCAATCGCTACGCTTCAGCCCGATGATGTAATGATTGTTACGCTATTTTATAAAGGAGAACAGAGCTTAGAAGAGATTGCCCAGACATTAAATATGCCGGCAAATACAGTCAAAATCAGGCTGCACAGAGCAAGAGCAAAGCTTAAAGAGCGATTAGAATTTTTATTAAAAGATGAGGTAAAGGAATTGTTATGGAACTAAACGACGAAGAATTAACCAGATTATTGAAAGACATGGAGTTGGAAGAGCCATCTATGTCATTCACTCGTAACGTAATGGAGCAGGTTAAGCTTGAAAGGGCTCCGATATCATTAAAAACACGCGTCGATAACCGAATTATCTATGGTATCGCTGCTATTTTTGTGGCCTTTATTGTTGGCGTTTTTATATATGCAATAGCCAATAGCCGAGTTACTTATAGATTGCCGGAGGTAAAAATAGATCTTAGCGGAGCCGTCGATAAGACTTTAACCCCAGGGTTTTTAGTTGCCTTCCTGTTTATAGATGTTATTATAGCATTGATATACTTTGATAGCGTCCTAAGAAGAAAAAGGGCTAAAACCCTTTAAAAAACTATTTTATCTCTATAGGAAGCTCAACGAAAGTCTTATCCCAGGCAATAATTAAATTTGCCCCTTTGTCCTGCGCTGTAAAAGTAATGCACAACGATTCAACAGTGCTGGTTAATGCTTTTACCGGGACATCAACTCTTACCAGGTCTTTATCCTGATTGTAGAATAAACCCCATTTATCAGTCTGTTTATTGATGATCAGCGTCCAGATGTCTTTATTTGGAATAGCAAATAAGCTATAAGAACCGGCTTTTATCTTTTTACCACCAATAACTACCGGTTTAAAGAATTTAACCTCTGTAGATTCATTTGCACCTACACGCCATACTTTGCCAAACTGCTCAAGCACGCCGAAAATTTCGCGTCCTTTTTTAGCGGGACGAGAGTAGACTACCTTGATTAGAGGAGCCGAATCGTCTTTTGCTTTCGCAACATTAGTAGGGAAATAAGCAATATCAGCAGGGCTAGAGTCAACCGCAGGGAATTTTACATCCTGAGCCATTGTTTTGCCGGCAAACATTGCAAATAACGCAAAAACCAATAATTTCTTCATAGGGAGAAGGTGTGGTTAAGAAAACCGTGGTTTAGTATTCGCGTCCTTTTACGATTCCATTTAAGAAAATGGCGCCAAAAATAAAGCCGACGATGCCTCCTAAAATAGCAGCTCCGAAACTTCCGGTTGTAATAACAGCTGTTAAAATTCCAAAGAACATACCTAAAATGTAATAAACCCAGTCAAAACTGTTGTTGTTTTCTTGTTCAGTCATTATAATAAATACTTAGGCCGCAAAGATATTGATTTATTTTATCTGTGTATAATTTATCTGTGATTAGCAAACAAGATGGATTTTAGGAGGGTAGTAGTGTTCGGCAAAGTAAGGCCACAATCGTGATTTGGCCGCAATTTGTTCGGAAAAAGGTACCTTTTACCCGAACAAGACCCAAGCCATCCTCGAACCAGTTACGAATGATTCAGTAGCTAACTCACTGTGCGTTAGCTGTACACTATGTAAAATAAACTGAGTCAATTTGTTTATGATTTCTTAAAGCTTATATAGTTATTATAATAAAAAAGACTTCTTACAGCGCTCTTTCTGACCAACAATTAACGGCATTATTGAAGGGTGGTGAGGTGTATGCTTGTACCGAAATTTACACTTGGTATTGGCCGCTTTTGTTTCGTCATTCGCGTAAAATGCTGTATGATGATGAGCAGGCGATGGATGTTGTTCAGGATATTTTTACCAGTTTATGGTTTAATTATGTGGCGCTAGAGTTAAATACTTCTTTGTCGGCTTATTTGTATACTTCGGAAAGAAACCGGACAATTAATATGGTCAATAAGAGTAAGTTGCAGGTTGTTTATATGGAATCGTTGCAGGAGTACTTAGTAAAGGCACTTATGTTACCTACGAAACGGTGCGGTTTAATGAGCTAGCTTCCGAAATTGAGGCTGAGATTGCCAAGTTGCCGTCCAAAATGAGAGAAATATTTGAACTGCGCAGAACAGTATGGCTTTCTTATAAGCAAATTGCTGCGCATCTTAACATTAGCTATGAAACGGTAAAAACGCAGGTTTCACGAGCTTTAAAGGTATTGAGAGCCAAATTTGGAATGGTGTTTACTTTGCCGTTTTTGTAAGACACTATAAATTGACTTGGAGTCAAGTCAATTTATGGCTATATTTGACTTGGAGTCAAGTCAATATTATGGAGTCATTATTAAAATATCAGCAAAATCTGCTAGAATATACCCAAGGGGGTTTCTATCGGTTCTTGTATGATAAAATAACATGGGACCAGAGGATGGTTGCTATTAAAGGACTTCGTGGAGCGGGTAAAACCACGCTAATCTTACAACATTTAAAATTTGGTACAGAAACACCTGCTACAAGTCTTTATGTAACTGCAGATCATCCTTGGTTTTACACACATACTCTATTGGATCTTGCAGATGAATGGAGCAAGGTGGGTGGTAAAATACTATATATTGATGAAGTACATAAGTATAAAAACTGGTCGCGGGAGTTGAAGAATATTTACGATGGGTATCCTGGAATTAAGGTGGTCTTTACTGCATCATCTGCCCTAGATATTTATCGTGGGGAATCAGATTTAAGCAGAAGGGTATTAACTTATGATTTATCTGGAATGTCATTTAGGGAGTACATTGAACTATTGTATCAGGTAAAAATTGAACCAATAACACTTGCTGATATTCTCAATAACCATGTTGAGATATCAAAAGTACTAGGTAGTAAGTTGAAAACGCCGCTTTTGATATTTAAAAAATATCTTATAAACGGTTACTTACCTTTTACCGCCGATAATGAAGAAGCAAATTATTTAACGAGATTATTTCATGTGATTGATACATCCATATCTTATGATTTGGCTTTTATAGAAAATTATTCTAAAACACATGCGGTAAAAATAAAGAAGTTATTAGGAGTTATAGCCGAATCAGCACCATTTGAGCCAAATATCTCATCCATTGCACAAAAGCTAAATCTTGGTAGAGATACCGTAAATAACTTTTTACAGCATTTACAGAGTGCTCATTTGTTAAACCTCATTAATAGGCCAACTCAAGGAATTGCTGCGTTACAAAAACCAGATAAAATATATTTAGAGAATACAAATCTGTGCTATGCACTTAATGCTAACCCGGATATAGGAACGTTAAGAGAAACCTTTCTTTTAAATCAGCTAAAAAATGCAGACCAGAAAGTAGAATTGGCACAAAAGGGTGACTTTCTGATAAATGGGAAGTATACCATCGAGGTTGGAGGGAAAGCGAAATCTGTTAGACAAATAGATGGTATTGAGGAAGCTTATATAGCCGCAGACGAAATAGAAATTGGGTTCGGAAACAAAATTCCACTTTGGCTGTTTGGCTTTTTGTATTAAGTACAATAAAACTTATCTTATGAGGAAGCTTATTTATGGTATTAATATTAGTTTGGATGGTTGCTGTGATCATACTAAATTCGGTGGTGGAGATGATATTCTCGACTATTTCCGGGAATTGCTGGAAGGTGTAGATCTGATTATTTACGGGCGTAAAACTTATGAACTGATGGTGCCTTTCTGGCCTGAGGTTGCTCAAACGCAATCAATGAATGAGGCTGCAAATGCCTTTGCTAAGGTCTTTGATAATCTTAAGCGTGTGTTGGTTTCGCAAACCATAGACAAAGTAGATGACGAACAAACAACTATTATCCACAATAACCTAAAAGAAGAGATCCTCAAGCTAAAACAACAATCCGGTAAAGCGATATCTACAGGCGGCGTGGAGTTCCCGGCTCTATTGATTGAATGGGGTTTGATAGATGAATTCCATATGGTTGTTCACCCGCTAATTGTTGGCCAGGGGCGACGCTTGTTTGCCGAAATGTGCTTACCAGAAAACCTGGGTTTAAAGCTAGTTGCCTCACAAATCCTGAGTACCGGTTGTGTGGCATTGCGGTATGAAAGGATTTAAATTTTCTTAAGAAAATGGGCGCTCTAATCTCAATTTAACCAAGGATCAACTTCTCGGCTTCAAATAAGACGATATGAGCAAGGCTAACCTGTCAAGTTATCGACTAATTGTTAAAGCTAATGCGTATGATGGAGAGATAAAAACTACTACCCTGGCTTATTAATAACAGCAACCGTAAGCCTGCTTACACAATTCATTTTGCCTTTGTCGCTATAAATCTTGATTTCCCAGACGTGGGTTTTCGCTCCAATATGCAGAGCCTTGCAAATACCGGTTACAAGACCGCTCTTTACAGGACGCAAATGATTTGCATTTACCTCCAAGCCAACGGCTACGTACTTTTCAGGGTCGATACACATGTAAGAAGCAACACTACCGAGGGTTTCGGCCAGTACAACCGAAGCCCCGCCATGTAAAATTCCGGCAGGCTGATGGGTGCGTTCATCAACCGGCATGGTTGCAGTTAAAAAGTCTTCGCCCACTTCGGTGAACTGGATGTCTAAAAAGCCTCCCATATGGTTTTTCGGACGGTTATTTAATTTTGCCGGAGAAAATTCAGTAAACCAGATCATAGATATCGTTCTTTAATAATTCCTACATGGTGCATAATATGGCCTGCCATAACAAAAAGGATTGCCCTAACAGTAATTTGCCTTTCGGAAGCAGTTCCGCTGCGGTTAAGCTCCTTTTCTGTTAGAGACTTGAATAAATACAGATTCGACTTTCGTAAAAGCGCAAACTCTTCTGATAGGCTCAGTAAACTTCTGTCCGAAAAATGCGCGTTAGCTACATAGTCATCCTCTTCAAAACCGGGTAGCGCATGTTGTTCACCACGGGCAAAGCACATTAGGCGGTACACGAATACACGCTCGGAGTCGATGATATGACCAATCAATTCTTTGATGGTCCATTTTCCCGGAGCATAGGCGTAATCTGCCTTTTCTATTAAGGAATTGATAAAATCTGGAAATTCTGCTGACTGTTTTTCCAGTTGTTCCATTACATCATCGCCAACTAGCTTAATGTATGTTTCAGCCCATACGGGGTACTCATGCGTTTGAGGTCGGTTCATAAGTTATGCTGCTTTTTAAAACTATACGAAATGTTGTGCCTTTGCCAAGTTCTGATTCTTTAACGAATATTTGTCCGCTATGGTAGTTCTCGATAATACGTTTGGTAAGTGACAACCCTAAGCCCCATCCGCGTTTTCGGGTGGTATAACCGGGTTGGAAAACGGCATCAAATTTAGACCTGGCAATACCTTTTCCGGTGTCGGTCACATCAATAAGAACTTCCTCTTTGGCTAGGTTTTCAATGATGTTTATGGCAATAGTACCCTCGTTTTCGATGGCATTGGCTGCATTTTTAAGGAGGTTTTCGATTACCCAGTCAAAAAGAGGGACATTTAATAATGCACGAACCTGTTCATCACCGCTGATGGTGAAAATGATCTTGTCGGAGGTGCGTAATTTAAAATACTCCACAAAATTGTAGATCACGGTGTACACCACATGGTCTTCTACTATCGGTTTGGAGCCTATTTTTGAAAAGCGATCGGTAATTACCTCTAAACGCTTAATGTCGTTCTCCATTTCGGCTATGAGCGGGTCATCTTCGGCATCAAATCGGGATTTTATCAGTTCAACCCAGGCCATGAGAGACGAGATTGGGGTGCCAAGCTGATGGGCGGTTTCCTTAGCCATACCCACCCATACCTGATCTTGTTCTGCTTTACGGGCCGAGCTAAAAGCCACGTATGCTGTAAGTAAAAACAGGGCTATTACCGCTAATTGTATGTAAGGGAAGTAACGCAGCTGCGTTAAAGTAGGAGAATCTTTATAGAAAATCCACCACCGTGTGCCATCCAAACCGGTAATTGGGGTTGGAGGGTGCTGCTCTTTCATCTTTCTTAATTCGCGGGCGAAATAGGCAGGATCATAAGTTACGTTTATCTTTTTTTCAAGATCGTAATTGGTTTTAGTAGAATCTAAGCCCTGAAAACTAAGGATTTCCATCTTGGAGGAGTCCGTCATGATAACAGGGAGCTTAGTATTGGTTCTGATGAGCTCTATTAAGCTGGTATAGCGGTCATCATCATACATAATGAGCGACTGTTCTGTTACTTTTACATAAAGCTGAAGCTGTAATTGCTCTTCGCGCTCCATCTTTTTAACAAAGAAGTCGCTATAAAAAACAGATGCTGTTCCAATAATAATGGCAAAGAACAGCAAAAAGAACTTCCATCGTCGTTTTTTCTCGTAAGGATTCATAGATTATGAAAAAGGCAAATTACAAAAATATATCTTTGCAGTGTTATTATGGAAAAGAAAGTAAGAGTAAGATTTGCCCCTAGTCCGACAGGAGGGCTGCATTTAGGTGGTGTACGTACCGCTTTGTTTAATTATCTGTTTGCTAAAAAGCACAACGGAACATTTGTTTTACGTGTTGAAGATACCGATCAGACGCGTTTTGTAGAAGGAGCAGAAGAATACATTGTTTCTTGTTTGGAATGGTGCGGAATGGCTCCGGATGAGAGTCCGCAGAAAGGTGGAGAATTTGGCCCTTATCGTCAAAGTGAGCGTAAAGCGACCTATAAACAATATGCAGATCAGTTAATTGCTGATGGTTATGCTTACTATGCTTTTGATACCCCTGAAGAATTGGATGCTAAACGTAAGGAGATTCCTAATTTCACTTACGGATTAGCAACTCGCGAAGGAATGCGCAATTCACTTACTTTGAGCGAAGGTGAAGTAGCTGAACTTTTGGCCAATAACACGCCGCATGTTGTGCGTATTAAAATGCCTAAAGACGAATTGGTTTCTTTTACAGATCTGATTAGAGGGCATGTAAGTTTTGATACCAACCTTGTAGACGATAAAGTTTTATTAAAGGCTGACGGCATGCCGACCTATCACTTAGCTGTTGTGGCTGATGATAAGGCAATGGAAATCAGTCATATTTTTAGAGGAGAAGAGTGGCTACCATCTGCACCAATACATATTTTATTGTGGCGTTACCTTGGATGGGAAGATATTATGCCTCAGTGGGTTCATTTGCCTCTGATATTAAAACCGGATGGAAATGGAAAACTAAGCAAGCGTGACGGCGACAGATTAGGTTTCCCGGTTTATGCACAAAACTGGACTGATCCTAAAACTGGTGATTTAACTAAAGGATTTAAAGAGCTTGGCTTTATGCCGGAGGCTTTTGTGAATTTATTGGCTATGCTTGGTTGGAACGATGGTACAGATCAGGAATTGTTCTCTTTACCAGAGCTAATTGAGAAGTTCTCTGTTGAGCGTATCAGTAAAGCCGGCGCTAAGTTTGATTTCGAAAAGGCTAAATGGTATAACCACGAGTGGATTAAAAATGCTGCTGCTGAAAAATTATTGCCAACTGTAAAGGCTGCATTTACTGAGCAAAGCATAGAAATTAACGATGATGCTGCTTTATTGAACGTAATCAATTTGGTTAAGGACAGGTGTAATCTGTTGGGTGATTTTGTTGCACAGGGCGCTTACTTTTTTGTGGCTCCTGTTGAGTATGATTTGGCTGCTGTAAAACCAAAGTGGACAGCAGAGAAAGCGGCATTTTTTGATGCTTATGCCTCAATGATAACTGATAAGGCTACAGCAGTGGAGTTAGAAGAGAAATTTAAAGAACTGGCAGGAACTCATCAATTTAAACCGGGCGAGCTAATGTTGCCACTTAGAATAATGCTTGTTGGTGGTAAATTTGGTCCTGGAGTATTTGATATTGCAGTTGCTTTAGGCGCTGGGGAAACTGTACAAAGAATAAAAAACGCAGTAACTGCTTTTAACTAATTATTCGTAAATTGGTATGACAATTGCCTCAGGTTCTTGTCATACCAAATTAAAGAATAATTATATGCAGTGGTTCGGAAAAGGAAGCGGTAATATCGACGATAGAAGGGGAATGAGTGGTGGCACCATAGGTGGTGGTGTTGGTATTATCATTGTAGTTTTAGGTCTTCTTTTTGGGAAAGATCTAACAGGGTTGGTTAGTCAACTACCCGTAAATAATGTTACACAATCTACTGGGAAACAAGGCGACCCGACTGATGCAGAAGGTAAATTTGTTGATGGCGTTCTGGAATCAACAAACCAGGTTTGGGAGCAGCAGTTCCAAAGCTTAGGTAAGGAATACGAGAAACCGAGAATGGTATTGTTTACCAATATGGTGCAATCAGCCTGCGGAAACGCAAGTTCTGCTGTAGGGCCATTCTACTGTCCGGGAGATCATCAGGTATATATCGATTTGTCCTTTTATCAGGACTTAAAAAATAGATTCGGTGCAGCCGGCGACTTTGCTCAGGCTTATGTAATTGCTCATGAGGTTGGTCACCATGTGCAGAATTTATTAGGCATTTCTGATAAGATGCAGAGGGCCAGAGGGCAGTTAAGTGAGGTTGAGTACAACCGCTTATCTGTTAAATTAGAATTACAGGCAGATTTCTTTGCCGGCCTTTGGGCGCATCATGCTCAAAACCTAAAAGACTTTAGATTAGATGAAGGGGATATAGAGGAAGCTTTAAATGCGGCCAATGCTATTGGCGATGATAAATTGCAAAAGCAAGCGCAGGGAGAGGTTGTTCCTGATGCTTTTACCCATGGAACATCTGCACAAAGAATGTATTGGTTTAAAAAGGGTTTTGAGACCGGAGACATCAATCAAGGGGATACTTTTAGTTCAAATCAATTATAAATAAGCCTATTAGTTTGTTATTCCTTTAAGATATATATAGGTTTAAACGTTCAATATTCTCTGGAGTTGTTTAACTTTAGATCAAAACTACTATACAAATTATTTGCTAATGCTAATTAGAAGCTAATTCCTCTTTACTAATGATATTAATTGTAGATGATACTCCAGAGAACCTGATTTCTTTAAAAAGGGTTCTTGAAAGGCATAATTTTGAAGTTGATACCGCATCCTCAGGTGAAGAAGCTTTAAAAAAGGTTCTTAAGAATGAATACGTCCTGATTATTCTGGATGTACAGATGCCGGGAATGGATGGTTTTGAAGTTGCAGAGGCCATTTCAGGGTATAGTAAAGCTAGAGAAACAGCCATCATCTTTTTATCAGCAGTAAATAAAGAGCTTAAGTTTATTACTAAAGGGTATTCGTCGGGTGGGTTGGATTATATTACCAAGCCCGTTGATATGGATATTTTGCTTTTGAAAGTAAAAACGTTTTACCGGATTTATGAGCAGAGCAGAAAGCTAATTGAAATTCAAAAGGCATTGTTGGATGAAATTGAATATAGAAAGCAGGCAGAGCATAAAAAGGATGAATTTATCAGCATTGCTAGTCATGAATTAAAGACTCCGCTGACCAGCGTTAAGGGCTATATGCAATTGTTGGGAAGAAGCGTTGAAAAAGGTGACATCCCCACCGTAAAGAAACATCTGGAGAAAGCGCAGATTCAGTTAGAGAAGCTAAATGAGTTGATCGCAGATTTACTGGATATTTCAAAAATTGAGAGTGGGAAGCTTAAGTTTAATAAGAAGTGTTTCTCAATTGATGAACTGTTGGATAGTGTAATTGACATTATTCGCCAGACTAACCCCGAATTCAATATCCTTAGAAAAGAGAAAATAGGCCTGGAAGTTTATGCCGATGAAATGCGGATTGAGCAGGTAATCATTAACTTTTTAACGAATGCCATTAAGTATTCGCCTGGCACCAGCGAAATAAAGATTAATGTGAATGTGATTGGTGAAAAGGTTTATGTGGGGGTTCGCGATTTTGGAATTGGTATTGCGCCAGATCAGCAAAAATCAGTATTCGATAAGTTTTATAGGGTTGAAGAAACAGCCATACATTTTCAGGGCTTAGGTATTGGACTGTTTATCTCTGCCGAAATCATAAAAAGGCATGGGGGAGAGGTTGGCGTGAAAAGTACGCCCGGTGAGGGATCTGAGTTTTATTTCATTTTACCTATAAATTCTGGTGCTGAAACAGACTAGCTGAAACAGATTAAAAGACATTAATTTTATGAAAGAAGAATCTTTAAGAAATAATCTCCGATTTGGCTTAGGGCTATCGTTATTGATACTTTTTATCTCCTCGATGGCATCTTTTGTAAGCATAAAGAACCTTATTCAGAATGCAGAAATGGTTTCGCATAGCAATGTGGTTATGACCGATCTGGACGGTGTAATATCGACACTAAAGGACGCGGAAACAGGTCAGAGGGGCTATTTGCTAACTGGCGACAAGGTTTTTCTGGAACCATATAGAGGTGCAAGGGAAACTGCGATTAACCTGTTAAACAAAATTAGCTCTGATACAAGAGACAATCCGTTTCAGCAGAAAGGCGCTAAAGAGTTGCAGGATATTATTGAAGGCAGGCTAGACATTATTGACAATACCATTGATTTAAAGGGCAAAGGAGGGAGCGTTAGCACAAGCCAGTTACTGGATGGAAAGGTGTATATGGATAAAGCCAGGGCCACCATAAAGAAAATGCAGGTCGAGGAAAAGCGATTGCTTGACAATAGGACTGCTAGTATGAATAAACTGGCCGGTTATACTCCGATTTTGATTCTTATTGCTGCTTTTTTTGCCATTTTAATTACTGTATTTTTTTATAGAAGGGTTTCATCAGATTTTAATACCCGAAGGAGATTGCAGAAAGAATTGCAGGAGAAGAAGGATGAGATGGACAATAGGATTGAGGTTATTCAGGAGATTGCAGCTCAGGTTTCTAGTGGAAACTACCAGATCAGGATGAATGATGAGCAGAAAGATGGCTTGGGTAGTTTATCCGGTTCATTGAATTCAATGGCTGAATCGCTTCAGTATTCTTTCGCACTTTTAGCAGATAAGGAATGGCTTCAATCGAGTATTGCTTCTCTTAATGATAAAATGGTGGGAGAAAAGAGTGTTGAGGAGCTAACAAACGACATCATTGAGGACATTATAGCGCATACAAATAGTACGGTAGGTGCTTGCTACTTATTAGAAGATGATGAACGATTGCATCTTGCAGGAAGTTATTCGTTGGCAACAAATGGAGCAAAAGAAAGATTAGAAGTTGGAGATGGTCTTGTTGGACAGGTGTTTAAATCCGGCAAGCAAATATTGATCAATGACATCCCCGAAGGGGAGATGACTATTAGCTTTACTGCCGGGACTACCAAACCCCGTAATATTGTTGCATTCCCTATAATTAGGCATAATGAGGTAATTGGAGTAATGGAATTGGGCTCTTTGGGTGCTTATAGTCCACTGCAATTGGAATTCTTTAATAGTACTTCTAGCAATATTGGTGTTGCAATACATGTAGCGCAGAATCGTAAAAAGCTGCAGGAGCTTTTAGAAGAAACTCAGGCACAGGCGGAAGAATTGCAGGCTCAGCATAGTGAATTGGAAGGGTTAAATGCCGAACTGGAAGCTCAAACACAAAAAATACAGACTTCAGAAGAAGAGTTAAGGGTGCAGCAGGAGGAATTGTTGCAGAGTAACCAGGAGCTTGAAGAAAGAACCAGTTTGCTTGAAGAAAAGAACCAGCTGATACAAGAAAGAAACTTAGATATACAACAGAAAGCAGAGCAATTAGAGCAAAGCACTAAGTATAAATCGGAGTTTCTGGCCAATATGTCGCACGAGCTGCGTACCCCTTTAAACTCGATACTCTTGTTGTCTAAATTGATGTCGGAGAATAAAGAACTTGACAAAGAATACGTAGAGTATGCAGATGTGATTCAAAGCTCTGGACAGGGGTTACTGGGGCTGATTGATGAGATACTCGACTTGTCTAAAATAGAGGCCGGTAAAATGAAGCTGGAGTTCGATGAGGTCAGTATTAATGAGGTTGTAACGGATATGCGCTCATTATTTGATCCATTGGCTAAGAGTAAGCGGTTAGATCTGGTTATTGATGTAGACCAAAATATTAATACCATTAATACCGATAAAATGCGCTTAGAACAGATCTTAAAGAACCTGCTTTCTAACGCAATTAAGTTTACAAGTCACGGTAAGGTTTCGCTGACAGTTTCCACAGATGAAGCGAATAAGCATACGCTGTTTAAAGTTACCGATACTGGCATCGGTATTCCTGGTGATAAACTTGGGCTGATATTCGAAGCCTTTCAGCAGGCTGACGGTTCGACCAGAAGGAAGTTTGGGGGTACAGGACTTGGTCTTTCTATTAGTAGAGAGCTGGCTAAGCTTTTGGGTGGCGAAATTGAGTTGACCAGTAAGGAAAATGTAGGTAGTGAGTTTACTTTTTCTTTGCCCGTGGATCGATTAGCTGTAGTTAAGCAGGAAGAATTACAAGCGGAAGAGACTTTAGCTCAGGTGGAAAAACAAAAAGAGGTTGTTCTGGAACGATTTACTGTTGATCGCATTCCGCAAGAAGTGGAGGACGACAGAGACAATATTAATGAAGATGATAAGGTAATCTTAATTGTAGAAGATGATACTGCATTTGCTAAGACCCTTTTGAATTTTACGCGTAAAAGGAATTATAAAGGCATTGTAGCGGTAAGAGGAGATGTAGGGATTGAATTGGCCAATCATTATAAGCCTCTGGCTATTTTATTGGATATCCAACTTCCTGTTAAAGATGGCTGGCAGGTAATGGAAGAGTTAAAGTCTAATCCTAAAACCAAGCATATTCCTGTTCACATCATGTCGTCGCTTGAGGTTAAAAAGGAAAGCTTATTGAAAGGGGCGGTAGATTTTATCAATAAGCCGGTTGCGCTTGAACACATGGCTCAGATTTTCCAAAAGCTTGAACATGCGTTAACCAAGGGGCCTAAAAAAGTACTTATTGTAGAGGAAAATAAGCAGCACGCACAAGCTTTGAGCTATTTCTTAAGTAACTACAATATCAATACTCAGGTAGCTAATAATGTTACCGAAGGGATTGGCGCTTTACAAGAAAAAGAGGTGGATTGCGTGATTCTGGACATGGGAATCCCTGATAAAAATGCCTACGAGACACTGGAAACCATAAAGAAAAGTGAGGGATTGGAAAACTTGCCGATCATCATCTTTACCGGGAAAAACTTATCTAAAGGAGAAGAAAGCAGAATTAGGCAATACGCAGACTCAATTGTGGTTAAAACTGCTCATTCTTATCAGCGGATATTAGATGAGGCCGGTCTGTTTTTGCATCTTATAGAAGAAAAAGAGCAGGATGGTAAGCATAAAAAGCAGGTTTCTGAAAAGCTTGGAGGTTTGTATGAAGTGCTGAATAACAAAACAGTTCTGATTGCTGATGATGATGTAAGAAATATATTCTCATTAACAAAAGCACTGGAACAGCATAAAATGAAAGTTTTAGCAGCTACGGACGGAAAAGAAGCGCTACAAATGCTTAAAGAGAATCCGTTGATAGATATTGTGCTAATGGATATGATGATGCCTGAAATGGACGGATACGAAAGCACAAAGGAAATCAGAAAGATTCCTGCATATAAATATTTACCGGTTTTAGCTGTTACTGCCAAGGCAATGATGGGCGACAGGGAGAAATGCATTGCGGCAGGCGCGTCAGATTACATCTCGAAACCTGTTGACATTGATCAGCTGATCTCATTATTGCGTGTTTGGCTTTACAATAACGTGTAACTATATGGCGAAGAAAGTTTTAATAATTGATGATGATAATAGGAACATTTTTGCCTTGTCGGCTGTTTTAAAAGCAAAAGGTTATCAATGTTTAACGGCAACTGGCGGCGAAGAGGGTATAGACCTGCTTAAAGAGAATAAAGAGATTGCAGTGGTATTGATGGATATGATGATGCCTGGGATGGACGGATACGAAGCTATTGCCAAAATAGATGAAAGTCCTGAGATTAAGCATATCCCTGTAATTGCGGTTACTGCGCAGGCTATGGTTGGAGACAGGGAACGTTGTATTAATGCTGGTGCAGTTGGTTATGTTTCTAAACCTATTAATGTTGAAGAGTTAACAAGTTTGCTCATAAAGTATATCTAATTGAATTGGAACTCTCTGTAATTAACGACGATCATGTTGAGATTTTACTCTCAGACCTACTGGAGCAGTATGGATATGATTTTACAGGGTATTCAAAAGCGTCTTTAAAGAGAAGAATTGCACGGTTGTACAGCTTGGATAGGGCGGTAAGTTTTGCAGAGTTCAGGTATAAGATAAATAATGATGGTTTATACTTTAAGCGGTTTGTAGAGCAGATTACCGTTAATGTAACAGAAATGTTTAGAGACCCCTCTTTTTTTAAAAAATTAAGAGATGTAGTATTGCCAAAGCTTGGAACATATCCATTTATCCGGATTTGGCTTGCAGGCTGTTCAACAGGAGAGGAAGCATATTCGATCTCTATTATTTTGAAAGAGCTAAACCTGCTTTATAAGTCTTTAATTTACGCTACAGATTTAAATCCGATTGTATTGGAGAAGGCTGCCCAAGGTATGTTTGGGATGAATAGCATGAAGCAGTATTCTGAGAATTACATCTTATCTGGTGGTTTAAAAGACTTTTCTAGCTATTATACAGCGAATTATTCGTTGGCAAAGTTTGATGACGAACTGAAAAGCAAGATTATATTTTCTACGCATAATCTGGTCTCTGATTACTCATTTAATGAGTTTCAACTCATTTTATGTAGAAATGTGCTGATCTATTTTGATAGGGAACTGCAGCAGAAAGTATTAAATCTTTTTGATGAGAGCCTCGAAGAATTGGGTTATTTGGCTCTCGGAAGTAAGGAAACAATTAACTTCTCGGGAATTACTGACAAGTATAAACGATTGGATTCAGAGAAAATCTGGAGGAAAATGGAACGATGAAAAAGTGTGAAGCATTTATTATTGGAGGATCTGCGGGGAGTTTGGATGTGCTTTTAAAAGTACTGCCACTGATTAATGCCGCAATAAGGTTCCCGATTGTTATTGTTGTCCACCGTAAGCACGGAACAGACTCTTTATTGCCTGATTTATTGTCGAGCCGTACTAAACTTAAAGTTAAAGAGGTAGATGAAAAAGAGCCGCTGATTGCAGGTACTATTTATATTGCTCCTTCAGATTATCACTTGCTAATAGAACAGGATAGAACATTTTCATTAGATTATTCAGAGAAAATCAACTATTCGCGGCCTGCAATTGACGTTACGTTTCAAACTGCGGCAGAGGTTTATAAAGAAAAATTGGCCTGTCTTCTGTTATCGGGATCGAACTCTGATGGGGTAAATGGATTGAAAACCGTTAAACTTTGGGGTGGTACAGCTTTAATTCAGGATCCAAAGACTGCTCAGGTAGCTTACATGCCGGCACAAGCGCAAGCTAATGTGAAAATAGATAGCGTTTTAAGTATAGAAGATATTGCAGAATTTATAAATTTGTTATCTTAAACTTTATAGTTAACCATAGCCTCAAAATGGAGAAGAATAAAAGAGTGTTCTTGTTTGATGATAATGCAGAAATTTTAGAATTATGCACAATTATTCTGGAAGATGCAGGTTATGATATTAAGACGTCGTCGACGTCTAATAATATTATAGACCAGGTGTTATCCTATGTGCCGGACATTATTTTTATGGACAATTGGCTTCCTGATGTGGGTGGTATAGATGCCACCAAAGAGCTTAAGGGGCACGAGACACTAAAAAGTATTCCGGTAATCTATTTCTCTGCTAATAACGACGTAAAAGCCTTAGCTGCCGAAGCAGGAGCAGATGGTTATCTGTCTAAGCCATTTGATATTCAGGAACTGGAAGATATTATTAGCAAGCACCTAGCTGTTTAAAAAAGAAATAATAAAAATGCCCTGCATCAATTATGATGCAGGGCATTTTAGTACATATTCCGCTTAGGTTATTTCACGCCTAGTATATCAACTCCTTGTTCAAAGATGATGTCAACAGGGATTCCCTTTTTAGTTAATTTATCTAAATCTGTTTGAAGTTCCGGAGAAATAACAGCGTTTTCTTTTTGCGTTTTCTCTACAGCAGCTTTGTCTCCATTTCCTTGAAGGGTTATAATTAAGTTACTTAACTTATTCATTGCAGTTTCAAACTTAGCAAAATCGACTTTGTAGGTGCCATTTTCATTTCTAATGAAAGCTCCATTCTCTTTAAAGAAATTGAAACATTGCATATTGGCTTTACCATGTGCACTTGCTGCTCCAAACCTTACTGAACGAAGGATGCCAGCCATATAGGTAGTATAAAACTGTTTTATATCACCTTCCAATTCTCCTTTTTTAAGCAATCCGGTAACCATGTAAAGGCCTAAAACATCGGCTTTGCCTTCTTCAAGCCATGAATATTGTTCCTGTAAGGCTTCCTTAACAAATCCTTTGCCTGTAATGGTTTTTTTAATTCCTAAACCATGAGCAACTTCATGAAACATTACATTCGCAAAGAATGCATCAAAATTGATGTATTGCTGCTGATCTTTATCAATAAGTTCTTTTGCAATCGGGATAAGGATTTTGTCAAATTTGGCTTTCATCGCGTTTTTCAACTGTGAGCGCCTTGTGCCTTTCTTTTGTTGAATGATCTCGTCATTTGGAAGGTTTACGGCTATTGTTTTTGACCCTGCATTGCAATCACCGGCATAATAAACTACATCATACGCATTCAATTCAGAGTCTGTGCCTGGTTTTTCTTTCTTGTATTTAGCATCAACAGGCAACCCTTGTTGTAGCTGCGGAAGCATACTTACATATTTGGCTAATCGTTTACTCCATACTTTATCTTTTATCAATACATAAGCTTCGTAAGACGCGCGTGCATTAAATAATTTGTCTTCATAATTCTCGATAGGGCCAATTATAATATCAAGATTATTGGTTTTCATGTCTAACCATGCATAATCACTGGCCGTATAGTTGTCGGTTACCAGTGCATCTGCACGTAGAGTTAAGTATTTCTTCAGTCCGGCGTCTTCAGCAAGTAAGGCTGCTTGTTTTAAAAGATTAGAGGCCTTTTGAAGCTCGGTAGCAAAAAGTACATGGTAAGGAATTGAAGTTAATTTGCCTGTGCTATCCTTTTTTACAACAGAGTATTGCCCGTATTTATCCTTCACATCAGAGTTTTTAAGCTCTTCTTTGGTCATGCCCGCAGGATAGAAGCTGGCTGCGTCTGGCTTAGGGCCAATACCTGCTACAAATGGTTTATCTCCATTAAGTCTATCCCAGGGACCATAGTTAATCCAGATAAAAGACTTTGTTTTCTCATCCTTTATCGTGTTTAATAAACTATCTCTTTGAGGGTAGGCTTGCTTCCAAAACAACTCATCCATTATTTGAGCAGATTGGATTAATAGAGGAAGTATTTTGCGCTCATTAATGGTTAGGTCATTTAGATTGCTGGTTAGCTTTACCTTTTCGTAGATATCAAGACGGTCATTTACATAATTCTGTAAGCTATCGTTTGATGAAGTTATTTTTTCTTTACCGTTTGTGTTTTTGTCTTGGGGACCGCCACATGAAGCGATTCCTGCAATTATTGAGCATCCAGCAATAAAAAGACTTGCTTTGCTAATGTTTTTCATATATGATTTTTTTTGCACCTGTGAAGCTATCATAAGCAATTATACGTTAGTTATATAAGCAAATAAGGCTTATAATAGTTTCATGTTTTAGTTAGTGTTTTTATGACTACATGGCCTGCATTAGGCAAAGCAGGTTTGGTAGCACAGATTTAATTGCGACTAAAGTAGTAAAAAATAGTAATTTCACACTCTCTATCTTTTCATTATGATACATCAGATCAAATTTAAAAAAAGCTACCTCTATTTTTTTGCTATTCTTATGCTTGCGTCCTGTTCTACAGGGAAATATGCTGCTACAAATAAGGTGTATAAGAAAAAGGCGGGGGAGTTTGCAGAGACTATAAAATCAATGCCTCCCACAAATCAGGGGGCTTCACTTCCCGATCCGGCGCTTCAGTCGTGGGTTGGCTCAGTTAATTTTGGAATACGCAGGCCTAATTTTGTAATTCTTCATCATACTGCTCAGAAATCTTCTGACCAGACTATAAAAACTTTTACAATTGCCAAAACAGAGGTGAGCGCACATTATGTGGTTGGAAGAGATGGTAAGGTAATTCAGATGGTAAATGATTATTTAAGAGCTAATCATGCCGGTGTTGGCAAGTGGGGTAACGATACGGATTTAAACTCTTCTTCTATTGGAATTGAGATTGATAATTCAGGTACTGAGCCTTATTCTGAGGTTCAGCTACAAAGCTTGATGACTTTGCTTTCTACATTAAAAACCAGGTATAAAATCCCAACGGCAAACTTTATCGGCCATTCAGATGTGGCGCCGAGGAGAAAGGTTGATCCGGCTAATTTTCCATGGAAAAGATTCGCAGAAAAGGGGTATGGGTTGTGGTACGATAGCGTGCTTGTAATGCCACCAGACAATTTTGATACCACGCTTGCACTAAAGATAATTGGATATGATGTTAGCAATGTGCCCGCTGCAATTGTAGCATTCAAGATTCACTTTGTGCAAACAGATGTAACACCGGAATTGACGCCGGCGGTTAAGCTGATTCTGTTTAATTTGTATAAAAAGTATATGTAAAAAACGGTCGGATCATTCAAATGATCTGACCGTTTTTTTTAGTCATTAGGATAATAATCCTGCCTATTTATTGGCTTTCGCCCAGGCATCCTTAAGGGAAACGGTACGGTTAAATACCAGGTTTTCCGGAGTAGAATCTTTATCTAAGCAGTAGTATCCTTTTCTGATAAACTGATAACGAGCATCCTTATCTGCATTTGCTAAGTAAGGCTCTATATATGCTTGTTTTATGATTTCAATGCTGTCTGGGTTCAAATAGTCTTTGAAATCGCCTTCTTCAGCATCCGGAGATTCCGAAGTAAATAGACGATCATACATTCTTATCTCAGCACTTTTAGCGTGTTTGCTACTAACCCAATGAATAGTGCCTTTAACGTTGATGCCACTTGTATCTTCTCCGCTCTTAGATTCAGGAATATAAGTACAGTATATTTCAGTTACCTTGCCATCAGCATCTTTCTTAAAGTCTTCACATTTTACAATGTAAGCGTGTTTAAGTCTTACCATTGCTCCCGGAGCTAGTCTGAACCATTTTTTTGCAGGCTCTTCCATGAAGTCTTCGCGCTCAATCCATAGCTCATTGCTGAAGGGAATTTCTCTTGTTCCACCTTTATCTTCTGCTTCAGGGTTGTTTTCACCAATAAGGATATCGTTTTGTCCTTCAGGATAATTGGTAATGATCATTTTGATAGGATCTAATACCGCCATAACCCTGTTTGCAGTTTTATTTAAGTGCTCACGAACACAGAACTCTAAAAGACTAAGTTCAATAAGGTTCTCTCTTTTAGCAATTCCGATTCTTTCGCAAAACTCTCTGATACTTTCCGGAGTGTAACCGCGACGCCTTAATCCACTTATCGTAGGCATACGAGGGTCATCCCATCCGCTTACCACACCTTCGTTTACCAATTGAAGTAGCTTACGCTTACTCATAACCGTATAAGAAAGGTTTAAACGGGCAAATTCGTATTGTTTAGAAGGGAATATTTCAAGTTTCTCAATTAACCAATCGTACAATTCGCGATGCGCTACGTACTCAAGAGTACAGATGGAGTGTGTAATGCTTTCAATGCTATCACTTTGTCCGTGTGCAAAATCGTACATTGGGTAAATGCACCATTTGTTGCCTGTTCTGTGATGTTCTGCATGTTTAATGCGATAGATAACCGGATCCCTCATAATCATGTTAGGGCTGGCCATATCTATTTTCGCACGCAGGGTGCAAGTTCCGTCAGGAAACTCTCCACTTTTCATTCTGCTGAAAAGATCAAGATTTTCCTCAACGCTGCGGCTTCTGTATGGACTGTCTTTACCTGCTTCAGTAGGTGTTCCTTTTAATTCGGCAATTTCTTCAGCAGTGCTATCGTCTACGTATGCCAAACCTTTTTTAATAAGAGTTACGGCAAATTCATATAGTGAATCGAAATAATCAGAAGTATATAATTCGTTTTTCCATTCAAAGCCAAGCCACTTAATATCTGCCTGTTGACTGTCTACGTATTCGGTTTTTTCAGTAACCGGATTGGTGTCGTCAAACCTAAGGTTTGTGTAGCCGCCATATTTTTTTGTTAGTCCAAAGTTTAGGCATATGGCTTTTGCGTGGCCTATATGCAAATATCCATTCGGTTCTGGTGGGAAACGGGTGATTAGTGTTTCGTATTTTCCGCTATTTAAATCGTTCTCAATGATTTCTTCAATGAAGTTCAATGATCTTTCTTCACTCATAAAAACTGTAAATTTAGTGCCAAAGTTAACATAAAAGCGCTAATTTACTTACATTTACCACCTACTATTAGTATAAATTATGAGCAAAACGTTAAACAGGCCGATACGGGTTTTAGTGGCAAAGGTTGGGTTGGATGGTCATGACAGAGGCGCAAAAGTTATTGCAACATCCTTACGGGATGCCGGTATGGAAGTAATTTATACAGGATTGAGACAAACTCCTGAGATGGTTGTAAATACCGCTTTGCAGGAAGATGTTGATGCTATTGGGATTTCTATCCTGTCGGGTGCTCATATGACTGTTTTCCCTAAAATTGTAGAGATCATGAAGCAGAAACAATTGACCGATGTTCTGCTTACAGGCGGAGGGATTATCCCCGAAAGCGACATGAAAAAGCTTAAGGAGATTGGTGTTGGGGAGTTATTTGCGCCAGGGACTACAATGGTGACAATAGTAGATTATATTAAAAATTGGGTTGCTGAAAACAGAAATTTCTAGATTATGGCTAATCAAAATATCTTATCGGAAATAAGGGACAATGTTCTTTACGTTACCATAAACCGTGAACATAAGTTAAATGCTTTAAATAAAGATACCTTGACTGAATTGGCGGAAGCAATTGAGCTTGCGGCGAATAATGACGAGGTGCGTGGAGTTTTGCTTACCGGAGCAGGAGAGAAAGCTTTTGTTGCCGGGGCTGATATTTCGGAGTTTTCTAATTATAGTATTGAAGAGGGTGAGGAGCTTGCGCGAGTTGGACATAAAAACGTATTTGATGCTATTGAAAGCTGTCCTAAGCCTGTGATTGCCGCTATTAACGGATTTGCTTTGGGTGGCGGACTTGAGTTGGCAATGGCTTGCCATATTCGTATTGCCTCAGATAATGCAAAGCTGGGCTTGCCTGAGGTTAGTCTGGGATTAATTCCAGGATACGGAGGTACGCAAAGATTAACTCAGTTAGTTGGTAAAGGCAAGGCGATTGAGATGATTACGACTGCTGATATGATTACCGCTGCTCAGGCAGAAAAAATAGGATTGGTGAATTATACTGTTCCACAAGCAGAGCTTATTGCTAAAGCGGAAGAAATTTTAAATAAAATAAAGCTAAGGGCGCCATTGGCCGTCGCTAGTGCTATAAAATCTATAAATGCATCATTGCAATATGGTGTTGATGGCTTCGAAACTGAGATCAAAGAATTTGGTAAATGCTTTGATACTTTGGATTTTAAGGAAGGAACTACGGCTTTTCTTGAAAAGAGAAAACCGGTGTTTATCGGGAAATAAAGTCCTCAAATAGTAAATCCCCATCGAATCTTTTTTAAGATTTGATGGGGATTTGTCATAATGTGTGAAAAAGCTGTATACTTTTTCTATAAAAGTGTAGAAAATATTTCCCAGTTAAAAAAAACTAGTTATATTTATTTCATAATAATACGCTCTAATTTTTTAGGTAATATGAGAAAAATATTAATTGTTGATGATGAGGTAAACATCGGGGTGTTGTTATCCAAGTTTTTAACTAGAAATTCATTTAGTGTGTCAACTGCTACAAGTGGAGTTGCGGCAATGGAATATCTGGCTAAAGAAGCTTATGATCTTGTTTTATGTGATTATAGGCTAGACGATACAGACGGAAGAGAGATGTTAATCAAAATAAAGGAGAGTTATCCTAGTACCGGTGTGATTATTATAACCGGCTATTCAGATATTAAGCTGGCTGTAGAATTGATTAAACTGGGAGCTTATGATTATATCACTAAGCCTTTATATCCGGATGAAATTTTAAATACAATAAATAAGGCGATTGAAACACAGATTGCTTTAAATGCAAATCAATCTGAAACTTCATCTGAAACGCCTAAACAAAAAGCAGCTAAGCAAGCATATAAGCAAGTAGATAACTTCGTGGCCGGACAAAGTCCTGCCTCAAAAGAGCTTTTAAAGCAAATTCAGTTGGTTGCGCCAACATCATATAGTGTGATTTTAACTGGAGAAAGTGGTACCGGAAAGGAATCTGTTGCTAAAGCAATCCATTTAAATAGCCCAAGGAAAGACCGTCCTTTTGTTGCTATGGACTGCGGTTCGTTAACAAAAGAATTGGCAGGGAGTGAGTTCTTTGGTCATGAGAAAGGATCGTTTACAGGTGCGCTTTATACTAAAATAGGTCATTTTGAAATGGCTAATGGTGGTACGTTATTTTTAGATGAGGTTGGAAACCTTTCTTATGATATTCAAGCTGCTTTACTAAGAACGGTACAGGAGCGTAAAATCAAAAGAATCGGTAGTACTAAAGAGATCGATCTGGATGTTAGGATTATTGTTGCAACGAACGAAAATCTTTCAAATGCTATTCAGAAAGGAAAGTTCAGAGAAGATCTTTACCATAGGTTTAATGAGTTTTCTATTGGCTTACCACCTTTAAGTCAGCGAGGTGATGATATTATGGTTTTTGCCTATACGTTTTTAGATGTTGCAAATCAGGAGCTTTCGAGAAATGTACAGGGCTTTTCTGAAGAAGTTGTGGATTGTTTCTTAACCTACAATTGGCCAGGAAACGTGAGGGAACTTAAAAACGTGGTGAGAAGAGCTACTTTGCTTACTGAGAGTCAGGAAATACAACTGAAAGCTCTTCCTCTTGAAATTTCTACTTATGCTAAGGCTTCAGCCATTGAAAGCTCAATTTCACGTATCGAAAAGCCAAGGGATTTAAAAAATGCAGCTCTGGAAGCAGAATACGATGCAATTTTGAAAGTTTTAAGAGAAGTAAACTTTAATAAAACCAAGGCAGCAAAAATTCTAAACATCGATAGAAAAACATTGTATAATAAAATGAGAGCGATTAATTTGGATACATAAAGTGTTACTGGTAGCTACTGTCATCTTTATCGGACTATTGGTACTGGCATATTTCCTTTTTAGGAGTATGTCGATAGTTAATGGGCTAAAGGTTGAGGCTGCAGCGCTGCAAACACAGAACAAGTATCTAAATGAGCGGGTTGAAGTGCTTAACCTTGCTGAGCGTATTACTCATCTCGGAAGCTGGGAGGTTTTTGTAGAAAGCGGACAAGTTAAATGGTCTGAGGAGCTTTATAAGGTGTATGGCTTTAAAAATGACGACTTTTTGCCGGACGCCTCTATCAATGAGCAGGTTATTGCTCCGGAGTATAGAGAAAAGGTAGCTAAAGAGCTAAAATCTGCCGTTGAAAATAAAACCTCTTTTGCTGTAGAATACCAAATTATACAACCATCAGGTATAAGAAAATATGTGTTGGGGCAAGGGTTTTATATTGAAGGAGAAGATAAGCTTGTTGGTACTATACAAGACATTACAGAACTTAAGGAAGCAGTTTTAAAGCTTAGAATAAACGAATCTCTGTTGAGGGAGGCTGAAATGGTTTCTCACAGTGGGAGTTGGGAATGGATTGATGGGAAAGAATTTATTCTTTGGTCTGATGAGATGTATAACATTCATGGATTTCTACCTCATTCTGTCTTCGTTAATTTCTCATTTTATAAAACTCTTGTGCATGAAGATGACATTCGGTTCTTCATGGATAGTTTTTATAAAGCCAAACGGGATAAAACGCTCTTTAAAATAAATTATAGGATTGTGTTGCCCTCAGGGGAAATCAGGCACGTACTTACAACTGCCGAGTATAAAAGAATTGGCCTTAATAATAACTATGCTTATATTGGTAACACGCAGGATGTAACTCAGTTAAGAGAGGCGCAGGTGCAGCTTGAAGAAAAGGTTATTGAACTGAATCGTTCCAATCAGGATTTGGAGCAGTTCGCTTACGTAGCCTCACACGATTTACAAGAGCCGCTAAGAAAGATCCAGGCTTTTGGTGATCGTTTAAAGGATAAGTATGCAGGGCAGATGAATGAAGAAGCCCAGGATTATATTAGTAGAATGAGGGGGGCATCTGAAAGAATGCGGGCCTTAATTGACGATCTGCTAACGTTTTCCAAGCTTACTAGAGGGAATAAAAGTTTCACTAAACTTAGGTTGACTGATATTATAAGGAAGACATTAAGTGATCTTGATTTTACGATAGAAACCAAAAAGGCAACAGTAAAAATTGATCTTGAGGATGATGAAATAGAAGGTGTTGAAAGTCAATTGATGCAGCTTTTTCAAAATCTAATTGGGAATTCGCTGAAATTCACCAATAAAAATGAGACTCCTTGTATAGAAATATCATGTAGTATGAAATATGGCCATGAACTGAATATCGTTGAGGCTAATAAAAATCAAACCTATTGTGTGATTAAAGTAAAGGACAATGGGATTGGTTTTGAAACTGAGGATGCTTTGAAAATATTTGATATTTTTCATCGTTTGCACTCGCGTTCTGATTATGAGGGAACAGGTATTGGACTGGCGATATGTAAGAGAATAGTCGATAACCATTCAGGGTTTATTTCTGCTGAAAGCAGGCCTGGAAATGGGGCTGCTTTTGAGATTATTCTCCCTAGGAAACAAAATAAATGAAAAGAGTTTAATAATGAGACAGGTAAAAGTTTTATTAATTGATGATGATGAAGATGATTACATCCTTACTAAGGGGGTGTTTGATCAGATGTCATCATCGTATGAGTTAGCATGGGTAAACAATTACGAGAAGGGGATTAGCTCTATTTTAAAGAAACAATTTGATGTTTACCTGGTGGATTATAGATTGGGAAAAGGAACGGGTATTGATTTGCTTAATGAGGCAATTAATTCCGGGTGTGAGCAGCCAATAATTATACTTACAGGTAAGGGTGATTTAACAATTGATGAACAGGCCATGAATATGGGGGCCGCTGATTATTTGGTAAAAGACGAAATAGAGCCCTCTTCATTAGATCGTAGTATTCGCTATTCAATTAAGGAGGCGAGTGTAACTAAAGCTTTGAAGGATAGCGAAAGTAAGTATAGGGCTATTTTTGAGCAGGCAAAAGATCCTATTCTAGTGTCTGATTATTCAGGCAAAATTTATGACATTAACAGTGCAGGATTAAAGTTTCTTGGCTACGAGCGATCGGAAATACTCCAACTAAATGCAAATGCCATTTTTAGCAATGCTGAAGATGGAGAGAAATTTAAAGAGTTGATGGAGAGCAGCGGTTCTCTGAGTGACTTTGAGTGTGAATTAATTTCGAGTAAAGCTGAGGTTTACTATTGTAGTTTATCCTCATTTATTCAAACGGATATGGTTAATGTAAAAGAAGTTTACCATACCATAATCCACGACCTTAGTCATAGAAAAAATATAGAAGAGCGGTCAGTTAGTTTAGGTAAAATGTCTATTTCCGAACATATTGCCAAGGGGTTGGGCGAGGAGATCAGAGACCCTTTAAGTACGATAAACCTGGCATTAGATGAACTGGCAGCAGAACCTTCAATTGTTTGTAATGAAACCGTCCAGTCTTGCCTGGAAATTATAAAAAGTAATTGTGATAGGGTAAATCAGCTGATGCAAAACTTTATTTCTAGCACAGAAACTAAGACGCTTAATCTTCAGAGGCATAATATTTTAACAGTTATTGGAGAGGCTATTTCTGATGTTGAGGATTTGATAGTTGGGCACAATGTAAAGTTGACAACACAGTTCCATCAGTCGGACCAAAAAGTGCTGCTTGATAAACCTAAAATCAAAAATGCGCTGATTAGTGTGATTAAAAATGCGGTAGAGTCTATGCAGAGTTATCCTAAGATCATTCATATTACGAGTACAGCTGATAAGGACATGTATGAGATTGGAGTTGAAGACAATGGCATGGGTGTAGAACCTAAAAATCAAGAAAAGATTTTTGAGCCATTTTTTACTACAAAGAAACGGGCTGGTGGTCTGGGGCTTACGCATGCTCAACGCGTATTAACAACACATAACGGCTCCATCAAACTTACAAGACTAGCTCAGGGAAGTTTATTCTTGATCCGGATTCCAATATACCATGAGGGAACACTCTGGTTTTAAAAACTAAAGAACGGGGTCGAATTTATTCACCTAATTGTTACTGTGATTGGCGTAGTTATTGGTATAACTTTGTTTGGAATATTGGGCTGGTTTTTGGGCGATTATTGATGTCTTATTTTGTATTATTGATAAAAATATATGAAACTAGTGCAATGACATCTGAAAGATTGGAGAGAATTAAAACAATTTCAGAGCAAGACGAGTTATAATAATACAGATCCTGGAAATAAAACATAAATGTTAAACATAAAATTAAAATGTCATGAGTGATAATTCAAAAGTATTAGTAGGGCTTTTAGCCGGTTTGGCTGCGGGTGCAGCATTGGGATTGTTATTAGCGCCTGAAAAAGGAAGTGATACCAGAGATAAGTTAAGTCAATCATTAAAAGATCTTGCAGATTCTATTAGAGATAAAGCGGCAGATGAAATAAACAATCTCACCAGCTTAAAAGATAAGGTTGTAGATTCTGTTAAAACTAAACTGCGTCAATCTGAAGAGGAATTTGTTGACGATGTAGAACACGCCTAATAATCAAGCTTTAAGCCAACAGCATGGAGGAAAATCACGAAAATAAAGAGAAGGGTATTGAGGACTTATATGAAGATGCAAAAAGTTATTTAGATACCAGAGTTGAGTATACGCGACTATATCTTGTAGAGAAAATATCTAAAATCTTTGCCGATATAGTAACTAATGCTGTAGTGGCTATATGCTTTATGCTTGCTTTTTTGTTCGGTACTTTTACTTTAGCCTTGTTCTTGTCAGACCTCTTGGGAAGCTATACAAGAGGTTTTGGTTGCGTGGCGATAATCTATGTCTTTTTGGCACTGATCGTTTATTACACGAAAGAAAAATACATCGAGAAAGCAATAATCAACTTTACTATCAGAAATTACTTTAACAAATTGGCGGATAAGGATGAAGAAGATAAGAAAATATAATATTCGTAATCTCGAAGACTTACATGCAACGGTAGCTACCTTAAAGGCTGAATATACCATGCAGGAAGGTGCATTGCTTAGTGATACGAAAGTATACTTCAGACAGTTTACTTTAGGAGGCTTCGTTAAGAAATATGCAACTCCATCCGCTTTTCTTAAGATAGATGATAAACTGAATCTTAGCAGTAGCCTGATGTCTTATGTATTGCCTTTTATTATGAATACAACATTGTTCAGAGGCTCTGGGTTTCTTACCAAAACGCTTATTGGACTGGCATCAAATAAAGTAGGTAAAACTTTAGATGCTGAACATTTGTCAGCTATTTTTAACTCAGTTAAATCTTGGTTTTCAGGTTCTAAGAAAAAGAAAACAAAAGAGGGTGAGGATGTTGATTATGGCATTCCGCCGGATAGTGAAACGTATTAATTAACACGATCGCGTCATCCTGAATTTATTTCAGGATCTCACTTAAGTTAAGCCCGTTTTACAAAAAAATGCCTGCATCATAAATCATGATGCAGGCATTTTATATTAAAGCTGTTTGTTGTATTTAAACAGTTGTTTTTATTTTCAATTCATTCAATTGCTTGTCGTCAATTGTAGATGGACTATCAATCATAACGTCTCTGCCAGAGTTATTCTTAGGGAATGCAATTACGTCACGAATTGTGTCAAGACCGGCAAAAATAGAGCATAACCTGTCAAAACCGAATGCGATACCGCCATGTGGAGGGGCACCGAACTCAAATGCATCCATTAGGAAACCAAATTGTTTTTGTGCTTCTTCAGCTGAAAAACCTAAGTGTTTAAACATTAGGGCCTGTAAAGCTCTGTCGTGGATACGTATTGAACCACCACCAATTTCAGTTCCGTTTACTACCATATCATAAGCATTAGCTCTTACCTCACCTGGTTTAGAGTCAAGAAGCGCAATGTCTTCAGGCTTAGGAGAGGTGAAAGGATGGTGCATAGCATGGTATCTTTCAGATTCTTCATCCCATTCTAATAGAGGGAAGTCAAGTACCCAAAGCGCACTGAATTTATTTTTATCGCGTAATCCTAAACGATTACCCATTTCTAAACGTAGCTCGCTTAATTGTTTACGTACTTTGTCTTGAAGACCAGCCATAACCAACACTAAGTCGCCTGGCTCAGTATTAAATGCTGCAGACCATTTCTTTAGCTCATCTTCATTATAGAATTTATCTACAGATGATTTTAAAGAACCATCTTCATTGTGTCTTAGGTAAATTAAACCTGTTGCACCAATCTGTGGACGTTTAATGAAGTCGGTAAGCTCATCAACCTGTTTACGGGTATAACTTGCACAAGCTTTTGCGTTAATACCAACAACCAGTTCTGCGTTATCAAATACAGGGAAATCTTTTCCTTTAACCAGATCAGTTATTTCAACAAACTGCATTTCAAAGCGGGTATCTGGCTTGTCTGAGCCATAAAAACGCATTGCATCTGCATATTGCATCCTTGGTACCTCAGGTAAATCAAAGTTCTTAATATCTTTAAATAAGGTGCGGATTAAGCCTTCAAAGGTGTTTAATATATCTTCTTGCTCGATGAAAGACATCTCACAGTCTATCTGAGTAAATTCAGGTTGTCTGTCAGCACGTAAATCCTCATCTCTAAAGCACTTTACAATTTGGAAGTATCTGTCGAAGCCAGATACCATTAGCAATTGTTTAAAGGTTTGCGGAGATTGTGGAAGTGCATAAAATTCACCTGCATTCATACGACTTGGAACAACAAAGTCCCTTGCGCCTTCAGGTGTAGATTTAATAAGAACAGGAGTTTCAACTTCAATAAAGTCTAGCCCATCTAAATATCGGCGTACAGCCTGAGCCATTTTATGTCGTAAAATCATGTTGTTACGAACAGGATTTCTACGTAAATCCAGATAGCGATATTTCATGCGTAAATCATCACCGCCATCAGTTTCGTCGTCTATTAAGAAAGGAGGAAGTTTAGCTGCATTTAATATTTCAAGTGCAGTAATTTTAATCTCAACCTCACCTGTTGGCATTTTGAGGTTCTTGTTAGAACGTTCTACTACCAATCCACTGGCTTTAATTACAAACTCTCTTCCTAAACCCCGGGCAGCTTCACATAATTCACGATTATCATCCATATTGAAAACCAACTGGGTAATCCCGTATCTGTCACGGATATCTATAAAGGTCATGCCTCCTAAATCTCTTGATTTCTGTACCCAACCACAAAGGATTACATCTTCTCCTAAGTTCTGAATGGTTAAAGCGCCGCAAGTAGTTGTTCTTAACATTCTTAAAATAATTAAGCGGCAAAAATATTCATTTTGAACCACATATTTTAAAGGCTGACGATTTTACTTGCTTTATTTAATTGATTATCCCTTTAACTTTTAAAAAAAAGCATAAATACGCTTTCATAATACATCTGCTACAAGTCATCCTGAGAGCCTGGCATTAGAGAAAACACAAAAAAGTGGGATCGACATTTTTCATTTTCACATTTTTTTGGATCGTAAAAATGGCTCGGCTTTTAGTCGGGTATTGTACGGCTCTTATTCGGCCCCAGTCGAACAAGGGCCGAGCGAGGTGCGTTTTAAGGTGGTGTTAAAGACGATTATATTTTAGGTCGAAATTAGGAACTGATTGGGAATCAATACTATAGCAATAAGGCTTTCGGTGAGTAGCAGTTCCAATCCAATTAAAACATAAATTGAATTCTATTGATGTTTTAATTAAATGTAAGAAAAATATAAAAGCAAGGTCACATTGTTTGGATTTTACAGTACTATTGGTCGTAATTATACGCAATATGTCATTTTGAACGCTTTAGATGGCCTTGTGATGACAATAGGCGGAAATTCATTTTAGCGAAAAAACCTCTAACTTGTAATGGGTAGTTTAGCTCAGAATCCTGTACAGATCAGAAAATAAAAAGTTTTTTTAAGTCTTGATGCAACGTTTTAAAAAAGCTGTTGTCATATTAAACGAATCAGATAAACATTGGAAACAGCATACATAGATAAGCACGTGGAGCTAGTTGAAGATTGCCGGAAAGGTAATCGGAAAGCACAATTTGAAATTTACAAATTGTATGCTAAAGCGATGTATAATGTTGCGCTGAGGATAGTTAACCATGAGGCTGAAGCAGAAGATGTTTTGCAAGAGGGATTTTTGGATGCCTTTACAAGAATAGAAACATTTAGAGGCGAAACAACTTTCGGATTATGGCTAAAACAGATCATCATTAATAAATCTATTAATCAGCTGAGGAAGCGAAAAGCAGAATTTATAAATATTGATGAGATAGATATTCCAGAGTACGGGGTTGAGGATGAAGAAGATTTAGAATTAAGAGTAAATGAAATTAGAGAGGCTGTGGCCAGGCTTCCTGATGGATATAGGGTGGTGTTAACACTGTATTTATTTGAAGGGTATGATCATGAAGAAATATCGCATATTCTTAAAATATCAGAAAATACATCACGTACACAATACATGAGAGCCAAAATGAAGTTGAACGGCTTATTAGAAAAGAGAGGAGCATAAGATGAGCAAAAAGTTAGAAGAGTATATCAGAGAGCATAAAAAATCTTTTGATGTTGGAACACCTTCAGATCAGTTATGGAGTAAAATTGAAACAGCATTAGACAAAGAAAAAGTAAAAAAGCCTTTGAGGGTGCCGTTGTGGTTCGCTATAGCTGCATCCCTGACCGTGGTGATGACGATTACTTTTATATATACTTATCGTAACAAACAAACAGGGATAGATATAGCAGATGTAAATCCGGGATATGCACAAAAGGAGATGAAATTTGCCAGTCTTATTGAACAGAAAAAGGATAGTCTGATGGTTTATGCACAGGAAAATCCAAAGTTGTACAGTGAGTTCAGCTCAGATCTGCAGAAGCTAGGTGCCGACTATGAAAATTTAAAGAAGCAGTTGCAAAACAGTCCTAATCAGAAATTGGTGGTAAAGGCAATGGTGAAGAATCTAGAGTTACAGCTACAGGTAATCAATCAGCAGTTGTCTATTATTAATGAGGTGAGTCAATATAAAAAGGAGAATAAAATATGAAAAATTTAACGGGAGGTATTGTATCTCTGTTGTTTCTAGCAAGCATCGCCAATGCACAGTCTGTAAATATTGAAAGCGCAATAAATACGGAGGTGGCAGTTAATGTTTCGAGTAAAACAAATATTGAAGCAATTGAGTCTGTCAGTTTTACTCAGAATGGAAGTGAGGGAGAGGATGATCCGATGCGATCAAAAACGTTTAGTAAAACCTTCGCTATAGATAATTCTGATAAAATTGTACTTGGTAATCAATACGGATCTATACAGGTTAAAATATGGGATAGAAAAGAAATAAAAGTGGATGTTGACATTAAAGCTTACAGTAACAATGATGCTGACGTTCAGAAACTGTTGGATAACATTACCATAGAGGCCGGTAAATCTGGAGATCAGGTTATTTTTAAAACCAAAATGGAGCAAAGGAATGGTAATTGGGGGAATGGAAGTCGAAATGGTAGAAGATGGAGAAGAGAAGTGAAGGTAAACTATGTTGTTTATATGCCGGCATCTAATTCATTAACCGTATCGCAAAATTACGGTGATGTAAATATGGGAGATTTAAATGGACCACTTTACGTAAAAGTTCAATATGGAAATTTTACTGCACAGAGTTTAAGCAATACAAATAATTATATTTCAGTGCAGTACGGGCAAACCAATGTTCAGTCCGTAAACAAGGCTGTGGTTAAGCAACAATATGGATCGGGGTTAACCATAGGGACTGCCAATACACTTGATATTGATGCTCAATATACCGGAGTTAATGTAACTAATATCAAAGGGAATGCCATTATCAAACAGCAATACGGCTCAGGACTTACTGTAGGCTCTGTAGAGAATCTGGATTTGGATGTTCAGTACGCTAATGTTAACATCAATACCATTAAAGGCAATGCTAAAATCAACCAGCAATACAACAACATAGCGATTTCCACAGTTGGTAATTTAGACCTGGATGCTCAATACGTAAGCGCAAGTATAGGTACCTTAAGAGGGGATGGTAAGTTTGATATGCAATACAATAAGTTAAGTATTGATGAAGTAACCAATGGTTGCAAATCGCTAACTGTTGATGGAGCGTATCTTGGAATAGGTATTAATTTTAATAATTCCTTTAATGCAGATTTCGATGTTCATACCAGTTATGCTTCGTTTAATTATGGTAACAGGGTTTCTTCCAGGATTATCGATGGAGGAGATAGAGATTCAACCACTAAAAATTACACAGGTAAAATAGGTAACGGCGGTGGAGCCAAAGTGAAAATCAGTTCCGACTACGGTTCAGTGTCATTTAAATAAAACTATAAACCAAACACAACTAAAGCTTGTTGATAAATTCAGCAAGCTTTTTTTATATCTTAGCTCCAAAATAAATTTTACATAATATGGAATTTTTGAGTAGCCCAGAGGCTTGGATATCACTATTGACTCTGACCATTTTAGAGATCGTTTTAGGAATAGATAACATCATCTTTATTTCTATATTATCAGGTAAATTACCAGCGGATCAACAGAAAAAAGGCAGACAGATAGGCTTGGGCCTTGCAATGATTACCCGTGTTCTTTTATTATTGTCACTAACCTGGGTGATGACTTTAACTGCAGAACTGTTTAATCTGGGAGATTTAATTGGCGTTTCTAATGCTGAATGGTTGCAGAAATTGTCGATATCTGGTCGCGATTTAATTCTCATTATAGGAGGTTTATTTTTAATCTATAAGAGTACTCATGAAATACATGATAAGTTAGAAAGTGAAGAAGAAAAAGAACTAAAAGGAAAAGTTCACTCCTTTGCTGGTGTAATAGTTCAAATATTACTTTTAGACATTGTGTTTTCTTTAGACTCAGTAATTACTGCCGTTGGTATGGCAGAACATGTTGAGGTAATGATTGCGGCAGTTGTTATAGCGGTAATTATTATGATGTTCTCAGCTAGTGCAATAAGCAATTTCGTAAACAACCACCCAACAGTAAAAATGCTTGCATTGTCATTCTTGTTGCTAATTGGCGTTTCGCTGTTAGCAGAAGGTTTGGATCAGCATATTCCTAAGGGATATATTTATTTTGCAATGGCTTTTTCAATTTTAGTAGAGATGCTGAATTTGAAAATGAAGAAAAATGCGAAAAAACCTATTGAGTTGAGAAATACCCCTCGCGAAGAGGAAACTAAAAACTAATACCATTAATGATTTCTTTTTTTGAAGCTTCCCTTGCAGAGCTTTCCATTCATAGAATTGGAAACAAGTCGCAGGATGAATTTTACGTGTTGTCTGAGCAGTCTGTAGCAATACAAGACAATATGTTGAGTAACCTGTTGCAGCAATATTTTCTTAGCCCATATGAAAAGGTAAATGAGATTTACCGTTTTTTTCATCCCAATTCAGATCTGAATTTAAATGAGGTATATCATTTTGCGTCAGAGATATTTGAAAAAGGAGAGACCTTTCATGAAAACAGCAAAGAACTTGCTAAATATCTATACGATGTATCAGGGCATCCGAAAATAAAATCTGGAGAGCTTTACCTGGCTTATTTCGAAAATGTGCAGATTGAAGGCGAGCTTCATGATGCCATTGGTATCTTTAAATCAGAGACCAAAGAAACCTATTTAAAGGTGTATCCTGAGAATAGCGGTTTTGGATTAAGTTACGAGCAGGAGGCGATCAACATCAACAAGCTTGATAAAGGCTGTCTTATCTTTAATACCGACAAAGAAGAAGGCTACAGAGTGGCGGTAATTGATCAAACCAATCGTAGTGCAGAGGCCGTTTATTGGAAGGATGAGTTTTTGAAATTGAAAACCAGAAACGATAATTTCAATCAGACAAACAACGTGCTAGGCGTATACAAAAACTTTGTTACAGAGAAATTAGATCAGGATTTTGATATCTCTAAGGCCGATAAAATAGATTTGTTAAACAAGTCTATGAAGTACTTTAAAGAGAAAGAAAGCTTTGATATTGATGAGTTCTCGAATGAGGTTATTGGTAATTCAGAAGGTATTGAGGCGTTTAAAAATTATAAGAAAAGCTACGAAGAGGAGTTTGATGCTCCTATTCCCGATAGCTTTGATATTTCGGGAGCTGCCGTAAAGAAACAGGCCCGTGTTTTTAAAAGCGTACTTAAGCTGGATAAAAACTTTCATATTTATATCCATGGCGATAAAGAGCTGATAGAAAAGGGTTTCGATGATGACAAATCTATGAATTACTATAAGGTTTATTTCAGGGATGAGGAGTAATTACTTTTAGCATTATAGTTAAAATGTTTGGCGGGTAATTAATAATAGTTGTAGTTTAGTAGAAAGCCAAATATTCTAAACTACATATGAACGTTGAACCGCAAAAGAACAGCATTTTTAAAGTAATTGGGGCGTCGTCCCTGGGTACACTAATTGAGTGGTATGATTTCTACATTTTTGGGAGTCTTGCCACCATTATCGGATCACAACTTTTTCCTGCAGATGCAGGAGCCTCAGCATTAATAAATACCCTTGCAATATTTGCAGCAGGGTTTATTGTTCGCCCTTTTGGCGCCTTGGTTTTTGGCCGTTTGGGCGATCTTATCGGTAGAAAATATACTTTTCTTTTAACCCTTGTGCTTATGGGTGGGTCGACCTTTCTTATTGGTCTTATCCCATCTTATTCGAGTATCGGCTATGCCGCTCCAATTTTAGTATTGATTTTGCGCCTGATACAAGGCCTTGCACTAGGAGGCGAGTATGGTGGGGCTGCAACCTACGTGGCAGAACATGCGCCTGCAAATAAACGAGGTTTCTTTACCAGTTGGATTCAAACTACGGCAACAGGAGGATTGTTCCTTTCATTAGGGATAATTGTATTGACTAAAAACCTTCTTGGCGCAGAAGATTTTGCTGCCTGGGGATGGAGAGTTCCATTTTTGCTATCTATTTTATTGGTAGGAGTTTCCATTTACATCAGAATGAAAATGCATGAGTCGCCAATGTTTACCAAATTAAAAACAGAGGGTAATGTTTCTAAAAATCCGTTGAAGGAAAGTTTTAGTAACAAGGCAAACTTTAAAATGGTTTTGCTGGCTCTTTTTGGTGCTACAATGGGGCAGGGTGTTATTTGGTACACAGGTCAGTTTTATGCCCAATCATTTATTGAAAACACTTGTAAAGTTGATTTTAACGACTCCAGATACATTCTTTTGTGGGGTATAGCCTTTGCTACCCCTTTCTTTGTGATATTCGGTTCATGGAGCGATAAGGTGGGTAGAAAGTGGATTATGCTAACGGGGATGTTGCTGGGGATTATTTTTTACCGACCGATATATCAGATATTCCTTGATGACACTGATGTAAGTCAGGTTACTCAAAATGATATTAAAGAGGTATCCAATCCTGTTGTTACAAGAGCCTTAATTGAGAATACCTCAGACAGTTTAATTACTACCACTTCTCAGGTTACTTTGCTAGACGGCGCTTCATTTACAAAGATACAAGCGCACACTAAATATGCTGATTTGAGCAAATCTGTAAGTATTTCTCCAGACGCTTTTAAGGATAAAAAGCTATCTACTCCGGTTTTCTGGAAATTTGTGTTCCTGATTTTCTTCCAGATTTTACTGGTAACTATGGTTTATGGGCCAATTGCAGCATTTTTGGTAGAGTTGTTCCCAACAAAAATAAGGTATACATCAATGTCGCTGCCATATCATGTAGGTAATGGCGTATTTGGAGGATTGGTGCCTTTTATTGCAACACTTATAGCTAGTTTCTCGGGTTCTACACCATTATCTGGTTTGTGGTATCCAATTGGGATAGCGGCATTAAGTTTTGTAATAGGAGCAATTTATTTATCGAACAAAAAACCGGATCACGGTGAGGCTGATCATTAAAATTAAATAAAAGAGAAATTACGATGAACGGATTAAAAAAAGCATTAGGAATATTCTGGATCATACTTGGTCCGGCATCCATCATATTTATGTTTATGCAGGCTATTGAAAAAGTAGGTCTTGCACCAGAAGGAGTGGCAAAAACAAATACTGCTTTGCAGTGGGGTATTATCTTATTTATTTTTATCCCTATTAGTGCAGGCCTGGTCGTTTTTGGCTATTACGCTTTAAAAGGGGAGTATGATAAACTGCCAGAAGATTAGACAGATCCTGTTGAATCGAACTATCGTAGTGCTAAAATAAATTCAGCACTACGATAGTTAAATATTATAGAACTCTCAAGAGCAATCCCTTTAAGTATTCACCTTCAGGGAAAGAAATACGTACAGGATGATCTTCAGGTTGGCTAAATTGTTTAATGATTTGTACTTCCCTGCCTGCATCTAATGCAGCCCATGCAATAATCTGTTTGAATGTCTCAAGATCTACTGCGCCTGAGCAGGAGAAGGTAGCAAGTATGCCACCGCTTTCCAATAGAAGCATGCCAAGTCTGTTTAAGTCTTTGTAGGCACGCGCAGCTCTGTCTAATGCAGAACGTGATGGGGCATATTTTGGCGGATCAAGGACTAAAATATCAAACTTCTTACCTTCTTCCTTAAACACACGAAGTTGTTTGTTTACATCTGATTGTATACTCGTTTGTTTATCCTGATCAAGTCCGTTGAGGCTGAGGTTATGCTGTAAAGTCTCTATAGCAAGAGCAGAACTATCTACACTTGTTACATGAGAAGCACCTTGCTTTAAGCTGTTTAATGAAAAACCGCCACTATAGCAGAAGCAATCCAGTACGGTTTTGTCTTTGGTATATTCAGCAAGAATTAATCTGTTGTCGCGTTGATCGCAATAGAAGCCTGATTTTTGTCCATCTGCTATATTGATGTGGTAAACGACTCCGTTTTCCTTCACTTCAATAAACTCAGGTGGGGTTTCTCCCCATAGTAATCCTTGGGTAGCTTCCAGGTTTTCGTGCTTACGTGCTCCGGCATCGCTTTTATCAAATATTCCGGTTGGATTTAATTCTTCCCTTAAAATATCGATGATATCTTCTTTAACTGTTTCTATACCTGCGCTTAAAATTTGCAGAGACAGAAAGTCAGCATATTTATCGACAATTAATCCTGGTAAAAAGTCGGCCTCACTAAATACAAGCCTGCAAGTGTTGGTATTTTCGCTTAATACATGCTTGCGTGATGCAATTGCACTTCTAAGCTTTTGCTGGTACCATGCCTTGTTTACTTCAGTATTTTGATCCCATTCTAACAAGCGTAAGGCTACTCTTGATTGGTCGTTGTAATATGCATAGGCAAGAAATTCTTTCTCTGCCGACCATACGGATACTATTTCGCCATTTAAAGGCTTACCTTTAACTTTATCGAGTGCACCAGAGAAAATCCATGGGTGGCGAAGTACGGCAGCTTTTTCTTTACCTTTTTTGAGTATTACATCAATCATGGTGCAAAAGTAATAGAAAAAATTAGTAATCTCTTCACAGGCTGCGCCCGCTAGGTGCCCGAAGAGGGCACAACCTGACAATGCCTGTTCTGTGATACTAATTTTTTTGGAAAGCAGGGAAGTAATTAAGGAGGGAGAGGAGGTTGACTATGGTGAGTAAAGTTGTGGAGTGGTTGAGAGGTGAGTAAAGAGGGTGGTTAGTAGATTGCGAAGTAATTTAATAAATTTACGGCTTTTGTAAATGATGGCTCAGAATTATATTTTATGGAAGAAATAACCTGGAATGATTTTGAAAAAGTAGAACTTCGGGCGGGAACTATTCTTGAGGTTTTTGATTTTCCGGAAGCGAGGAAACCATCTTATAAGGTAAAGGTGGATTTTGGAGACCTTGGGGTTAGGATGAGCAGTGCGCAGATTACTGCACATTATACTAAAGAAGAGTTAGTCGGCAAACAAATAGTGGGAGTAGTTAACTTTCCTAAAAAACAGATCGGAAAATTTATGTCTGAGTTTTTAGTAACTGGTTTTGCCGACGAAAATGGAGATATTGTGTTAACGGCCTTAAATGGCAAAGTGCCTAACGGCAGTAAATTGTGCTAAATGAGTTATTATAATTTTTCAGAAGAAGAGAACCCGGCAGCAGAAGACGAGCATTTTATGCTTTTAGCACTTCAGGAAGCTAAAAAAGCATTTGATGCAGATGAGATTCCAATAGGAGCGATAGTGGTTTGTAAGGGCAGAATAATTGGTCGCGGACATAATTTAACCGAGCAGTTAAATGACGTAACTGCACATGCGGAAATGCAGGCGTTTACAGCAGCTTCGCAAACCTTAGGAGGCAAGTATTTAAAAGATTGCACACTTTATGTAACAGTTGAGCCCTGCGTAATGTGTGCTGGTGCAAGTTATTGGACGCAGATAGGTCGCATAGTTTATGGCGCGCCAGAACCCAAAAGAGGATTTACAACTAAAGGAGCACCTTTGTTGCATCCCAAAACAATTTTAAAAGGAAATGTTCTGGCCTCTCAGTGCGGAGATTTGATGAAACGGTTTTTTATAAATAAAAGGGGTTAATATTGACAAATAATTGAACAAAACTTAACCTCCGAATGTTATATTTGCTCAGTTGAATTGTTTTTTAGTTATTCTCAGTGTTTAATCCTGAACTTTTGAAATACAATTTGGCCGAGATTGTCCGAAAATATTTTTTAAACTTAAATCATAAATAATATGGCTTTTGAATTACCTGCGTTACCATACGCAACAGATGCATTAGAACCGCATATCGATAAACAAACTATGGAAATTCACCATGGTAAACATCACCAAGCTTACGTTACCAACTTAAATAAAGCTTTAGAAGGCAAGCCAGAAGCTAGCCAAAGCATCGAAGAAATCGTTAAAAATATCTCTAAATTTCCAGCTGCAGTAAGAAACAATGGTGGTGGTCATTACAATCACTCTTTGTTCTGGGAAGTTATTGGGCCAAATAAAGGTGGCGAGCCTAAAGGTGAATTAGCTGAAGCAATCAATGCAGCTTTTGGATCTTTTGCTGATTTCAAAACTAAATTTGCTGAAGCTGGTGCAACTCGTTTCGGTTCAGGTTGGGCTTGGTTAAGCGTTGGTGCTGATAAAAAATTAGTAGTTTCTTCTACTCCTAATCAAGATAATCCATTAATGGATATCGCTGAAGTAAAAGGTGCTCCGATTTTAGGTATGGATGTATGGGAACACGCATATTACTTGAAATATCAAAACAGACGTCCTGATTATATTTCAGCTTTCTGGAATGTAGTTAACTGGGATGCAGTTGCAGAACGTTTCAAAAAAGCATAATTAGTTTTTTCTAAGAACGGATAAAGCAAGAGGCCGGTGATATTTATCACCGGCCTCTTGCTTTATATTCCTACTACATCCTTCTTCTTTTTCTGACGCATTGTTTTAGGGATAACGGCTAATATCTCTTCTTTAAGTGCGTTGAGCATCCTTTTTTTAATGAAATTTTTATGGGTAACCAGGCTGATTTCGCGAACAGGTTCAGGCGATTTAAAATACCTTACTTTACTTAGTTGTTTGTTGCTTAACTCTTCTAAAGCAAGCTCTGGAAGCAAGGTCGCTCCGTTATTCATATCAACCATGCGGATAAGAGTTTCTACACTTCCTGTATTGTAGGTTAATCCTTGCAGACGATTTTGCTTAGTTGATCTGCAAATATTTAGCACCTGAGATCTCATGCAATGGCCTTCATTTAATAGCCAGATATTTTCATCTTCCAGGTCATCAGCATCTATCGTTTTCTTTTTATAAAGTTTGCTGTTTTTGCTGATGTAGGTAACAAAATTTTCATAATACATGGGCGTTTCTTCTACTGCGCTATCTCCCAGTGGGGTGGCTAGTATTCCGCAATCCAGTACTCCTGTTTTTAAATGGTGAATGATGTCTTCTGTAGTATATTCCCAGATTAGAAGTTTCAGGTCTGGGTATTTTTCCATCATTAAGGCAATCACCTTTGGTAAGAGGTATGGCGCCACAGTTGGTATAATGCCTACCTTAAGCTCCCCAACAACATCTTGCTGTTGACTACTGATGATCTCTTTAATTTTTTGACTTTCCTGAAGAACCAGGCGCGCCTGCTCGATAATCTGAGCTCCTATTTCTGTCGGAATTATAGGTTGTTTACTGCGGTCAAAGATTTTTACATTTAGCATTTCTTCAAGCTTTTGTACCTGCATACTAAGCGTAGGCTGGGTGACAAAACACTTTTCGGCGGCTCCTACAAAACTTCTGTAAGTATCTACCGCTACTATGTATTCTAGTTGAACTAAGGTCATATAGCTAAAGTTTATTTTCTTTAGCAAATATATCAATTTTAACTATGCTTCTCTAAGAAATCCTGATAAGCCAGTTTAATTCCTTCCTCGAGCTCTATTTCGTGCTTCCAGCCTAATGCATGTAGTTTAGAAACATCCATTAATTTACGAGGTGTGCCGTCTGGTTTACTGCTATCAAAAGTTAATACACCTTCAAATCCTACGATGCGTTTGATTAATAGAGCAAGGTCTTTTATTGTCAGGTCTTTTCCAGTTCCAATATTTACAAAACCAGGTTCATTGTATTCTTCCATTAAAAAGTAACAGGCATTGGCCAAATCATCAGCGAATAAAAATTCGCGCATTGGAGATCCAGACCCCCAGATGTTAACTTCCGTAGCACCGTTGATTTTTGCCTCATGGAATTTTCGGATCAAAGCAGGGAGTACGTGAGAATTTTGTGGATGATAGTTGTCGTTATAACCATATAAGTTAGTTGGCATTACGGAGATAAAGTTACAGCCATATTGCGAACGATAAGCGTCGGCCATTTTTATACCTGCTATTTTAGCAATAGCATAAGGCTCGTTAGTCTCTTCTAATAATCCTGTAAGCAGATAATCTTCTTTTAAAGGCTGTGGCGCAAGTTTCGGATAGATGCAGCTTGAACCCAAAAACATCAGCTTCTTAACTCCGGTTTTATACGATTGATGGATGACATTATTTTGGATGCAAAGATTTTCGTAAAGGAAATCGGCTCGGTAAGTATTGTTGGCAATAATGCCTCCTACTTTGGCAGCTGCCAGGAATACGTACTCAGGTTTTTCTGATTCAAAAAAATCAGTTACTGTCTGCTGATTGCGTAAGTCTAATTCGGCCGAAGTTCTTGTGATCAGATTTGTAAAACCTTCCTTAATCAATTTACGATAAATTGCTGAGCCCACCATACCTCGGTGACCAGCTACATATATTTTTGCGTTCTTTTCCAATGTACCTTTAATGATTATTGCAAAAGTACGAAATCCGGCTCTCATACTGATGACTTAGAGTTGGAAATACAGAAAGGTGGTCTTGCTAATGCAAGGTTCTGAAATAAATTCGGAAGGACAATATGTATGGAATAACAATTTACCTAAGTTTGCATAAAAATAATTTTAGTAGTGGGTAAAGATAAGTTAAGAAAATTTGCAGAAATAGACACCTTTCCTAATGTTTATCAGCTTGATGCAGGTAAAGAATTGAAGGGTAAATGGGCGTCTCAGCATTTTAAAAATAGCAATCCGGTTGTTTTAGAACTGGCTTGCGGTAAGGGCGAATATTCTGTCGGTTTAGCAAAGATGTTTCCTGAGAAAAACTTTATTGGTGTTGACCTTAAAGGAAACAGGATTTGGCGTGGAGCACGTACTGGAGTTGATGAGGGGATCGCAAATCTTGCTTTTTTAAGGATTCAGATTGAAGATATCGTGGACTTCTTTGGTGAGCATGAAGTAGATGAAATATGGATAACTTTCCCTGATCCGCAACCACAAGATAGCCGAGAGAAAAAGCGTTTAACCTTCCCGGGATTTTTAGATAGATACAAAACCTTTTTAAAGCCAGGGGGAAAAATAAACTTGAAAACTGATAATGATGGTTTGTATCTTTATACAGTGGAGACGGTTAAGGAGTTAGGGTTGATTTGCCATAAAAGTACAGATCAATTGTATAAATCAGAGTTCGCGGATGCTGTTTTAGCTATAAAAACGCATTATGAAAGGATTTATCTGAAACACGACAAGAACATAAATTACATCCAGTTCTCTTTTGATTAATGTAGAACTGAATATAAATTGATTAGATGGAGCAATCATTTTATGACCAGGTTTTTGAACTAGTGAGGTTAATCCCGAAAGGGAGAGTAACCTCTTACGGGGCAATTGCTAAAAGCCTTGGGGCCGGAGGTTCGGCCCGAATGGTGGGTTATGCTATGAGTAATGCTCATCTTGCTCATCCGGCAATACCTGCGCACAGAGTGGTGAATAGTAGTGGGCTGCTGACCGGTAAATTTCACTTCCCGGAGCCCAACTTGATGCAGGAAATGCTGGAGAAAGAAGGGGTGGTAGTTAAAAACGATAAAATCCAGAATTTTAAACAGCATTTTTGGGATCCTCTGGTTGAATTATAAGATTGAAACTCGATTTTTTGCAAACAGGTACTCAGAATTAACTTTAACAAAATGGGACAATTAGTAGAAGAGTTTAACGACTATCGTTCTAAGATGAACGACAGGATAATGGAAACCGCAAATACAAATATCAAGCGGTTTTTTGCTTTAGATACCACCACATACGCTGATGGTGCATTAAATGTGAAAACTAAAGAGATGCTTGGTCTTGTAGCATCGATGGTTCTACGTTGTGATGATTGTATTAAATACCATCTTGAAAAATGTTATGACGAAGGGGTAACCAACGAAGAGCTAAATGAAGTATTTATGATTGCTAATTTGGTTGGAGGCTCTATAGTAATTCCTCATTACAGGAGGGCAGTTGAATATTGGGACGAACTTAGTTTATAAATGATGGCAGAAGTAGTTAGATGCGGTTGGTGTGGAACTGATCCTTTGTATGTTAAATATCATGATGAAGAATGGGGTAAGCCGGTTTATGATGATAAAACTTTATTTGAATTTCTAATTCTTGAAGGTGCTCAGGCTGGCTTAAGCTGGATCACTATTTTAAGAAGAAGAGAGGGCTACAGACAAGCTTTTGCCAACTTTGATGTAGAAAAAGTTGCCGCTTTTGCAGAAGCTGACGTGGAACGGTTGATGAATGATGCCGGCATCATTAGAAACAGACTGAAAGTTAATGCTGCGATTAACAACGCAAAACTTTTTATAGGGATACAAAAAGAATTTGGTTCATTTTCCGACTATATGTGGGGCTTTTTGCCGGATAGAAAACCTATTCTTAACCCTGTTAAATCTATGGGTGATGTTCCTCCAAGAACGGAAATCTCAGACTTGATTAGCAAGGATATGAAGAAACGGGGGTTTAAATTCTTTGGAACAACCATCTGTTATGCTCATATGCAAGCCACAGGTATGGTAAACGACCATGTAGAAGGTTGTATAAGCAGGTAGTTTAAGGTTATTTTTTCTGCATATCATTGTATGCTGCAACAAAAGCTTTAATCAATTTAGCATCAAAAGCTTCTGTCGCATTTATGCGTTCAGCAAGATCTTCGTCGTTGGTTAGCTTTTGAAGTAAAATGCTTTTAATTAGCTGTGTTTTTCCAGCTGAATTACCTCCATCTGCAGGAATTTCTTGCATTGGCCCTGTTCCAAATTTTTCGATAAAGTAGGCTGTTGGTAGGTTGCGATTGGTTGGTTCAGAGTCGTTTCTTCTGCCTCCTCCAAATGAGATGCCAACGCCACCACCTACTCCACCAAAACCACCAGTTCCTGTGCCAATGCCAACAGAGGGCCTAATGCGGGCTCGTTTTTGTTGTGGCTGTTCAATACTGGTTGTACCACCAATGGCATATAAATTTACTGCACCTTGTTCTATGATTTTGAAGAACCTATGTTCCATTTTCTTTTTAATCAAAATGGGCTTGCTAACATAAGTTTCGCCATTCCATAAAAACTCTTTAATGTCGCTCGCCTTATATTGAGAAAGGGTTTCAGCATCATTTTTAAGAACAACCGTTGAAAAATCAGTTCCCTGTATTGTTCCCCTTACAAAATTTCCTGAAGAAATAACTACTGCATCCTGTGCGGATGAGCGCAATGCCGCAAGTAAAAGCATTGTCAATAAAGCGAAGGTTTTAAGTGGTCTGTCCATAATTACTCAAATAACGGAATTTCTTTTGTGTTTGTTATCTAATCCGATCTCTATTATTAACTTTGAGATATGTTGAAAGTAGTAACTTTCACAATCATTAAATGAATCAGATACCAATGAAAAAACTTTTCCTTCTTGATGGCATGGCGCTCATTTACCGGGCTCACTTTGCGCTAAGTAAAAACCCAAGGTTTACCTCTACAGGAGTGAATACCTCGGCAGTTATGGGCTTTACAAATACTTTACTGGAAGTACTTAAAAAGGAAAAGCCAACGCATATAGCGGTTGTGTTTGATACAGAGGCGCCTACTGAAAGACATATTGAGTTTGAAGCATATAAGGCTCATAGGGAATCGATGCCGGAGGATCTTTCTGCTGCACTTCCTTATATTTTTAAACTGATAGAAGGGTTTAATATTCCGGTAATTACAAAGGATGGATATGAAGCGGATGATATTATTGGAACTTTAGCTAAAGAAGCTGAAAAGGAAGGTTTTCAAGTGTATTGCATGACTCCTGATAAGGATTTTGCGCAGTTGGTGTCTGAAAATATCTTCATTTATAAGCCTGCCCGAATGGGTAATGATATGGAGATTTTAGGTGTAAAAGAAGTGTTGGCTAAATGGGAGATCGAGAACGTTAAACAGGTAATTGATATCCTTGGTTTGTGGGGTGATGCGGTTGATAATATTCCTGGAATTCCTGGAATTGGAGAAAAAACGGCTAAGTCGTTGATTAAGCAATACGGTTCTGTAGAGAATATTATCGCAAATTCACATGAGCTTAAAGGAAAGCAGCGTGAGAATGTGGAGACCTATGCTGAGCAGGGAATGATCTCTAAAAAATTGGCAACCATTATACTTGATGTTCCGGTGCCTTTTGATGAAAAGGCTTTGGAACTTGAAGAACCTAGCAGAGAATTACTGGAACCTTTGTTTGCAGAACTGGAGTTCAGGACAATCGGTAAACGTGTTTTTGGGGATGGGTTTAGTGTAAACGAAGGTAAAAGCGGAGGGTCACAACAAATTGACCTTTTTGGTAATGCGGTAGATCAGCCTGAAAGCAAATCGAAGCCGACAGTTGCGGTTTCGGAAGTGTTTGAGCAAGTTGTGGCATCCAAAACCATTGAAAATACTGAACACGATTATAAATTAGTAAATACTCCGGAGCTTTATAAGGAGTTAGTAGAGCTACTTTTAAAGCAGGAAAGTATTTCATTCGATACTGAAACAACAGGTACCGATGCGAATCTTGCAGACCTTGTTGGAATGTCATTTAGCATAAAGCCAGGTGAGGGATATTATATTCCGGTACCTGCCGAAAGAGCAGAAGCTCAGGCTATAGTTGAAGAATTTAGGCCGGTTTTTGAAAATGAAAATATTGCCAAAATAGGTCAGAACATTAAATACGATATGCTTGTGTTGAAATGGTATGATGTATCGGTAAAAGGGAAACTATTTGATACCATGCTTGCGCATTATTTGATTGACCCTGATACGCGTCATAATATGGATGTGCTTGCTGAAAACTATTTGAGTTATTCGCCCATTTCAATAACTAAGCTTATTGGTGCTAAAGGGAAGTCGCAAGGGAATATGCGTGATGTTCCTGTTGAACAAGTGGTAGATTATGCTGCGGAAGATGCAGATATAACCTTGCAGCTTGCTAATGTGTTTAAGCCATTGTTGAAACAGCTTAACGCAGAGAAACTTGCTACAGAAGTTGAAAATCCTTTGATTTATGTGCTTGCAGATATTGAAAAAGAAGGGGTTAGGATAGATATGGATACCTTGATTAACTATTCTAAGGAGCTTGAACTTGATATCAGAAAGTTTGAACAAAATGTTTATGATAAATGCGGCATTAAGTTCAATCTGGCATCGCCAAAGCAACTTGGAGAGGTTCTTTTTGATAAATTGCAGTTAGATCCCAAAGCAAAAAAAACAAAGACAGGCCAATATCAAACCGGCGAGGATGTGTTATTAGCGCTTGCTCATAAAAGCGATATCGTTCAGGATATTTTAGATTTCAGGCAGTTGCAAAAATTGAAGTCTACATATGTTGACGCATTGCCATTACTTGTTAATCCTAAAACCGGTCGTGTTCATACTTCATATAATCAGGCTGTTGCCGCAACAGGGAGGTTAAGTTCAAATAATCCGAACTTACAGAATATTCCTATCCGGACAGAGAGGGGTAGGGAGGTGCGCAAAGCATTTATTGCAAGAGATGCTGATCATGTTTTACTATCTGCAGATTATTCTCAGATAGAGCTTCGTATCATCGCTGAGATCAGTAAAGAAGAAAACATGCTAGATGCTTTTAATAAAGGTATCGATATTCACACTGCTACAGCGGCAAAAGTATATGGTATTTCAATTGAGGAAGTTGATTCTACGCAGCGTAGAAATGCAAAGGCAGTAAACTTTGGGATTATCTATGGTCAATCGGCTTTTGGTTTATCACAAAATTTGGGGATTCCACGTAAAGAAGCTGCCGCGATTATTGATCAGTATTTTGAGCAATATCCGGGCATTAAAAAGTATATGTCTGATACGATGAATTTTGCGCGTGAAAATGGATTTGTAGAAACTATTCTGGGCAGAAGAAGGTATTTAAGAGATATTAATTCGGCCAATCAAACTGTACGTGGTTTTGCTGAGCGAAATGCGATCAATGCGCCTATACAGGGCTCTGCTGCAGATATGATTAAGGTAGCAATGATTAACATTCATAAGGATATTCAGGATCAGAAACTTCAATCAAAAATGACTATGCAAGTGCATGATGAGTTGGTTTTTGATGTGTTAAGGACTGAAGTTGAAGCGATGAAAAAGATTATTTCTCATAGGATGAAGACAGCTATTAAAACGACTGTTCCAATTGAAGTAGAGATTGGTGAGGGAGATAATTGGTTAGCTGCGCATTAATCGTAACTTATAAAAAAGCCTCGTTGGAATGATTTTTCATACTAACAAGGCTTTTGTGTTTTACTGACCAAACATTCCGCCTAATCCACCAAACATATCTTTAGTTGCTGCTTGCATTTCGGTAGCACTAACTTGATCTGCTTGTGTTAATGCCTTATTGATCGCTGTTAATAACAATTCTTCAAGTTCTTCTCTGTCTGCTTGTTTGTGGAATTCTTCACTGATTTCTACTGCCGTGATGGCTTTGTTTGCTGTTGCAGTAACACGTATTGCTCCACCTTCAACTTCTCCAAAAACTGAAATTGTATCTAATCTTTTTTTTATTTCATCAGCCTTCTGCTGGGCTGCCATTAATTTATCGAACATAAGTTGTTGTTTTTATTATAAAACGAAATTAAGCGAATTTGGTTTAAAGTAAAGCCAATAAAATGAAAAATAGGGGTTATTTGGTCATTAATGTCGCGTTGAAATCAACAAAGAGCTTGAAGAGATCCTGGTATTCTGTTAATGGAAGGGTTTTCGATCGGTCATAAATGTCGTGGTATGCATCGATTCCTCCGGTAGTATAAATAAAGAATGCAGGAACATTCTTTTCTGTGAAAAAGTAGTGGTCGCTGTTAGCGGCCTTACCTCTTGAATTGATTTTTAGGAGGTATTTTTTTTTGTCGTTAAGTTGATTTAGTATTGAAAACTCTTTAGGATGAATGGTCGCGTTTACAACAGTAATGCCTGTTTGACCAGTGCCCACCATGTCTACGTTGATTAAAAATCTAATTTTTTCAAGAGGTAGCAATGGGTTTTCTGTGAAATATTTAGAGCCAAGTAATCCTGCCTCTTCACCAGCAAAGCAAATAAATGCCATAGTGTAGGGCTGGGGATTGGCAGCGTAATATTTTGCGAGAGATAATAGAAGAGCAATTCCGCTCGCATTGTCATTAGCACCTGGGAAAAAGGTTTTGCTACCCATTCCACCTAAATGGTCGTAATGAGCTGTAATAACTAATACAGAGTCTGGATTTTTAGTCCCCTTTACTATTCCACAGATATTGGCGGCATGAAATTCAGGAATAAATGAATTTTCAATGTTGATCTCAAAGTTAATGGGATAACCTTTGATCGCTTTTTTATTTATTTGTATACCAGTAAAATCATCTTGCTGAATGGCTGGAGACCAGGTAAGTTTGTCTTTAAGTATTGCAACTACGCGCTGGCTAGTATCGGTAAAAGTAATACTGTCTTTTTGTTCAAATTTCCCTTTGACGGTTTGTCCAATGCTTTGGGGCATTATAATAAAATCCTTACCGGGACTAAGTTTTTTGCCATTAATGGTGACCTTCATCTTTCCTGGAAAGGTATTTACCGGAAAGGCGAACGGTTGTTTAAAATCTGATCCATTCATTGGGGTAAGCTCATAGGACTTAAATGCGGAACAAATAAAGTCTGCGGTTTTACCCATCCCGTTATTGGTGTAGCCTCTTCCCCACATGGTTTTTGAAGTAAGCTCCTTTATTATTTTACGGGCATTATGGAGGTCCTGAGAAAGAACAGGGCCAGCAACAAAAAGAAATAATATTAGTAAATACTTTTTCATAATAACCATAAAGGAAATTTCAATATAGGGCTAAACTTACATAAAGTTTAAATTTTGTGAGTTTAAAACACATATCAAACAAGATTGTTATAGTTTGATTAGTTGAAGCTTATGGATGTTCGGTCAAATGAGCCATTTTGGCTGGTAAAAAATGGTATAGTACATTCTTATCCGTCCTTAAGGACAGATTCTAATTGTGATGTATTGATTGTTGGTGGAGGAATTACGGGTGCCTTAATGGCTCATGCCTGCGTAACTAAAGGGTACGAAACGATATTAATTGATAAAAGGGAGATTGCCAATGGTAGCACATCGGCTACCACTTCTATGCTTCAATATGAAATTGATATTCCATTATATAAATTGAAGGAATTGATAGGAGAGCAAGGGGCAATAGCAAGCTATATTGCATGCAGAGATTCCATTTATAAGCTGGAAAGTCTTGTGAAAGAGGTTAACTCCTCATGTGGTTTTGAAAAAAAGGAATCTCTTTATTTTGCAGGAAAAAGTAAAGACGTTAAATGGTTAAAACGGGAATATGAAGAACGTAAATCGGCAGGTATTGAGGTTCAGTGGCTAGATAAAAAAGAGTTAAGGTCTGCTTATGGTGTTGATGCTGCAGGCGCAATTCTTTCTGCAGATGGAGCTAGTGTGGATGCTTTTTGTTTAACCCATGATCTTCTGCATTACAATTCTAAAAGAGGATTAAGGGTATTTGATAAAACGGAACTGAAAAAAGTAAAGTATGAAAAGGATCTTGTAAAGACCAGGCTTAATACAGAGGCTGAAATATCTGCTAAGCACATTATCTATTGCACGGGATATGAAACTCAAAATATGCTGCCCGAGAAGATTGTTCAACTAAAAAGTACTTATGCAATGGTTAGTGAAAAGGGAGATCGACATCCTGAAGCGTGCGCAGGAACCTTGTTTTGGAATACGGATTCTCCGTATTTATACATGAGAACAACGGCAGAAGGAAGACTTCTTGTTGGGGGAGAAGATGAAAACTTCAAGAATGCTATACGAAGAGATCTGCTTTTGAATAGAAAAAAGGAGAAATTGGAGAGAACCTTGAAAAAATATTTTCCTGATAGCTCATTCATTGAAGATTTTTGCTGGGCAGGTACTTTTGGTGAAACTAAGGATGGTTTGCCTTATATAGGAACGCATCATAAATACCCGAAAAGCCACTTTTTGCTCGGTTTTGGGGGCAATGGGATTACTTTTTCAGTAATGGGGATGGATATGATTATTGAGATGATGGAGGGACGACCAAATATTCTGTCGCATTTCTTCAGATTTGGACGTTAAATTAAGTGAAGAAAATCATTATAAAAATGTAAAAAAATTAAAAACGTATTGCACAACTCGATATTTATTTAAACCTTTGCGCCTCAACTCATTTAAAGAATTATTATACACAGAAAATGATCAAGCACACGACCCATAAACTTTCTATTGTAGAAGCAAAAAATATTGCCTCTAGAAGTTTGTTTATTGAGCGTTTGCGACCCGTTTTTTTTGTAACCACCAATCGGCAAAATTATACGCCGAGGATTTGAGTAAATCTCTGCGTAATGTCTCTACGCATTTCCACAGAGGATTGCCTCTCAAAAAACAATTAATCAGAACATTTATTTTTTTTCGTTAACATATTAATGAATATCAACGATTTTATAGTGCAAGTTGCACTTCCTGAACATCGTGCCTTTGCAGAAGAAATTTGCGAAGAAATGGCAGAATCGGCAAAAGCTCGAGGTACAGGTATCGCTAAGCGCTCTCCGGAGTATGTAGCAAATAAAATGTCAGATGGGAAGGCTGTTATAGCTTTTCATAAGGATGGCTCGTGGGCGGGATTTTGCTATATAGAAACCTGGACACATGGACAATTTGTAGCCAATTCGGGTTTAATAGTTAGTCCAAAATATAGAAAAGCAGGACTTGCTCATGCCATTAAAGAAAAGATTTTTGATCTCTCAAGACAAAAATATCCGAAAGCAAAAATATTTGGTTTAACTACTGGACTGGCTGTAATGAAAATCAATTCGGATTTAGGGTATGAGCCTGTAACTTATTCAGAGCTTACCCAAGATGAAGAATTCTGGAAAGGTTGTCAAAGCTGCGTGAACTTCGAAATTTTAAAGATGAAGGAACGCAAGAATTGTATGTGTACCGCAATGTTATATGATCCAGTGGAACAAAAACATGATGTTGCTAAGAAATTTGCGGAAGAATTACACAAAAAACCTAAGCTTTACGAGCGTTTTATGCGTATTAAGCAACGTTTGGTGCTTAGCTCAACCTCAAGACCTCATAATAAGGGAGGCTTGAAATCCCTATTTTTAATGTTTACCGTTTTATTTAAATAGCTGTTATAAAGATGAAGAAGAAAGTTGTTTTAGCATTTAGCGGAGGTTTAGACACCTCATTTTGCTGTATTTATTTAGCACAGGATCGTGGATTAGAAGTGCATTCTGTTATTGTAAATACAGGTGGTTTTTCTGATGAAGAATTGGCGGAAATAGAAAAACGTGCTTATGCTTTAGGTGTTGTTTCTCATGCTGTGGTTGATGAAACCACAAATTATTATGACAGCTGTATTAAATATTTGGTTTTCGGAAACGTATTAAAAAATGCAACTTATCCATTATCGGTAAGTGCTGAGCGTGTGAGTCAGGCAACTGCAATTGCAAATTACGTTAAGAAAATAGGGGCTGATTACGTCGCTCATGGTAGTACAGGAGCAGGTAACGATCAGGTTCGTTTCGATATGATTTTTAATATCATCATCCCGAATGTAGAGATTATTACTCCTATTAGAGATTTGAAGTTATCCCGCGAAGCGGAAATAGAATATTTGAGTAATCATGGTGTTCATTACAGTGCTGAGAAAGCAAGATATTCTATCAATAAAGGTTTATGGGGAACATCTGTAGGTGGAAAAGAGACTTTAACGTCTAATGAGACTTTACCAGAAGAAGCATGGCCAACTCAGGTTTCTGTAACTGAGCCACGCAAACTTACCTTAACCTTTGCAAAAGGTGAATTGGTAGGTATTGATGGTGAAACTTTTGAGTCTGTTAGAGCAATTCAAAAATTACAAGCGATTGCACAGCCTTATGGTATTGGTAGAGATATCCATGTTGGTGATACAATTATAGGAATTAAAGGACGTGTGGGTTTTGAAGCTGCGGCACCAATGGTGATCATTAAAGCGCACCACACACTTGAAAAACATACTTTAACAAAATGGCAACTTTCATGGAAAGAGCAATTGTCTTCTTTCTATGGTAACTGGTTACATGAAGGTCAATTCCATGATCCTATTATGCGTAACATAGAAGCATTTTTAGCAGATACTCAGAAAACAGTAAGCGGAGATGTGTTTGTTGAATTGTTACCATATCGTTTCAATATTATTGGTATTGAATCAGAGCATGATTTAATGAGCAATAAATTCGGAAGCTACGGTGAAATGAACAATGCATGGAGCGGTGAAGATGTTAAAGGATTCTCAAAGATTTTTGGTAACCAGGTAATGATCTGGCATAAAGTAAACAATCATGAAGATTAAAGCAGGTATAGTTGGGGGTGCAGGATACACCGGAGGCGAAATGCTTCGTATTCTTGTGAACCACCCAACTGTTGATATTGTATTTGTACATAGTAACAGTAATACGGGAAACCTTGTTTCTGATGTGCATACAGATTTGTTTGGTGATACAGACCTGCGTTTTACGGGTGAATTATCATCTGAGATTGATGTCTTGTTTCTTTGTGTAGGACATGGTGATGCTAAGAAGTTTTTAGATGCAAATACTATTGATAGTCGAATTAAAATAATCGACTTGAGTCAGGATTTTAGGTTGAAAGTTAATGCAGGAAGCAAATGGGTGTATGGTTTGCCGGAATTAAACCGTGAGGCAATACAAAAGGCAAGTTATATTGCTAACCCAGGTTGTTTCGCTACCTGTATTCAATTGGGATTATTGCCTTTGGCATCAAAAGGTTTGTTGAACAGCGAGGTGCATATCAATGCAACAACTGGGTCAACCGGAGCAGGACAAAGCCTGGCTTCAACTTCTCATTTTAGCTGGCGCAACAATAACCTGTCGGTGTATAAAGCTTTTGAGCATCAGCATCTTAATGAGATCGGTGAGAGTTTAAAACAATTAGAGCCTGGGTTTAATGAAGTTTTAAACTTTATTCCTCAGCGTGGTGATTTTACAAGAGGTATTTTGGCAGCAATGTATCTTGAGAGTGATTTAACTGCTGAAGAGGCTCAACGCATTTATGAAGACTTTTATGCTTCACATCCTTTTACTCATGTAAGTAAAAGAAACATCGATTTAAAGCAGGTAGTAAATACCAATAAAGGATTAGTGCATGTAGAGAAACATGGCAGTAAACTTTTTATTGTTAGCATAATCGATAATTTGCTAAAAGGAGCAAGTGGGCAGGCGGTCCAAAATATGAATTTGATATTTGGGTTAGAAGAGGGTACGGGACTACGGCTTAAAGCAGCTGGATTTTAATTTGTATTTAACCTGTTTAACCTATGCTCTCGCGAGATTCTGAAATAAGTTCAGAATGAAGTGGAGCAAAAAAAAGTATAAAATGAACTTATTCGACGTATATCCATTAAATAATATAGAAATAGTTAAAGCATCAGGCAGTGCCGTTTGGGACGCTGAAGGACAAGAATACCTGGACCTTTATGGCGGTCATGCTGTCTTTCCAGCACAGTGGGATCCGAAGCTTGGAATTCACGTGACTTGAAGTCGCGG
>JADMIO011367028.1_pt1 | contig 86182 bp, 72 predicted proteins | sample 8958161 | NCBI WGS metagenome assembly JADMIO01 (sample SAMN16585339, study PRJNA669376) | soil metagenome | isolation source: Crop rotation soil | place: USA: Cullars Rotation, Alabama | collected 2011 | reverse complement strand
GCCGCGACTTCAAGTCACGTGAATTCCAAGCTTCGGATCCCACTGTGCTGGAAAGAATTAAGGTTTTACTATTAGAAAATGTAAGTGATACCGCTGTAAAAAACTTCACAAGGAACGGCTACACGCAAGTGGAAAAGCTAACGAAAGCACTGCCGGAAGATCAATTGATTGAAGCTATCAAAAACGTTCACTTGTTGGGCATCCGTTCAAAAACGCAGGTTACAAAACCTGTGTTGGAAGCTGCAAAGAGATTGCAGGCAGTTGGCTGCTTCTGTATTGGTGTTAACCAGGTAGACCTTAACACGGCTACAGAATGTGGGATCACAGTATTTAATGCTCCTTATTCTAATACACGTTCGGTTGCTGAGTTGGTTATCGGCGCAGCAATTATGTTGATTCGTCGCATACCCGATAAAAACATTGCTGCGCATAAGGGAATTTGGTTGAAAGAATCAAGCGGCAGTTATGAATTAAGAGGAAAGACCTTAGGGATCATTGGCTACGGCAACATTGGTTCGCAGGTAAGTGTACTGGCAGAAAGCCTGGGAATGAAAGTGATATTTTACGATGTTGAAACAAAGCTTCCACTTGGTAACGCAACAGATATCCGCACATTAAAAGATCTGTTGAGCAAGGCAGATGTTGTAACGCTGCATGTTCCTGAAACAGAGCAAACAAAAAACCTGATCAATAAAACGAATCTTAAATATTGTAAAAAAGGTTCAATTATTATTAACTATGCAAGGGGAGAGGTGATCGACCTTCCAGCGTTAAGAAAGTCTATTGAAGATGGCCAGGTTGCCGGTGCAGCAATTGACGTATTCCCGGTAGAGCCGGAAAAGAATGGAGATCACTTCGAATCACCATTGCAGGGATTATCAAACGTGATCTTAACACCTCACATTGGTGGTTCAACTGAAGAAGCGCAACAAAATATTGGTGAAGATGTGAGCAATAAACTGCTGAATTATCTTGAAAAGGGAATTACGTTTGGATCGCATACTGTTCCTGCGTTGTCCTTGCCGCCGCAGGCCGGATCTCATAGGATTCTTCATATTCATAGAAACGTGCCCGGAGTTCTTTCAGCTATCAACGGCGAGTTGTCCCGGCATAAGATCAACATCGTTGGTCAGTACCTCAAGACAAATGAAAGTATTGGTTACGTTGTAGTGGACGTAGACAAGCAACTTTCAAGCAAAGCAGAAAACCTTTTGAAAGAAGTGCCACATACTATAAAGGTTCGATTATTGTATTAAAAGTTAACGTGTTTACAGGTGGACAGGATTACATTTTCAGTACAAAAGAAACTGTGAACTGTCAACGGTAAACACGTAAACTTGATCAAATGCCATATAAAGTTGTAATAGTTGGAGCCGGTTTTGCCGGGCTAAGACTTGCCCGAAAACTGAACAATCATCCCGGCTTCGAGGTGTTATTAATAGACCGGTTTAACTATCACCAGTTTCAGCCCTTATTTTACCAGGTTGCCACAGCAGCATTAGATGCTTCCAATATTTCTTTCCCGTTGCGGAAGGCTTTCCAGAAAAGCAAGAACGTCAGGATCCGGATTGAAGAAGTAAAACAAGTGGTTGCCGCCGAAAGCAAGATCATTACAGATACAGAGGAGATCAGCTACGACTACCTGGTGTTAGCCTTGGGAGCAGACACCAATTTTTTCGGTAACCAGAACATGGCTACGCAAACCTTCCCGATGAAATCTACAGTAGAAGCTTTGCAGATCCGCCATCGGTTGATCCAAAACTTTGAGGATGCTTTGCTGGAGAAAAACCCGGAACAAGTACAACGTTTGATGAATATTGTGGTTGTAGGTGGTGGCGCCACCGGTGTTGAAGTGTCGGGAGCTTTGGCGGAAATGAAACGTTATGTATTGCCGAAAGACTATCCGGAACTGGATTTTTCAACAATGAACATTTTCCTGCTGGAGGGCGGCGAAAGAACATTGGCTGCCATGAGCGAAAAGTCGTCCGAAGAATCCTGTGTTTACCTAAAGAACCTGGGTGTGACGGTGATGAAGAAAACCGTTGTAAAAGATTACGATGGACAGAATGTTTTGCTGGCAGATGGGACCAGTATTCCGTCGACTACAGTTATATGGGCAGCGGGAATTAAAGGAAATGTTCCCCAAGGCATTGACCAGTCGCTGGTTGTCCGTGGAAACCGGATAAAAGTAGATCGCCATGGGATTATGGAAGGAACGAAAAACGTGTATGTGCTAGGCGATTTGGCTTACATGGAGACACCAAAATGGCCAAAGGGGCACCCGCAGGTGGCTTCAGTTGCGATCCAACAGGCTGACTTAGTTGCGCAAAACCTAAAGCTGTTCGAAAGGAAATCCAACGACATTTACGAATTTGAATACCATGACAAAGGCTCGATGGCAACTGTGGGACGAAATAAGGCGGTAGTAGATATCCCAAAACCCAAATGGCATTTGAAAGGATTTTTTGCATGGATGATCTGGATGGTCCTTCACCTTTTCCTGATTCTCGGCGTTAAAAACCGACTGATGGTGTTCATCAATTGGATCTACAATTATTTTACCTATGACCAGAGCTTACGATTGATATTCAGGGAATTCTATCGTCCACGGCAGAAGGCAGAACAGGTCAAATCGCAGGTGGTTACCGGGTCAAATCCGGCATCAAGTCCGCCTCAGACCGAACCCTCAAAAAGTGCGCAAGTTGGGCTAAAACAAGCTGCAGATTTTAAGCGTCAATGATTTTGAACGTCTGCTAGTTTGACCGCTGAAGCTTTGGCCCAAGAGATTAGCAATTCCTTTTCCTGCGCTGTCAACTTTGCATCACCGTGCATAATCAGGTAAGAATTTAAAGGCATTTGTCCTTTTTCAACAGTCTCCGCGACTTCGTCCAGTTTCTTGTTCTGTCGTTTAGCTGTATAATCACCAAACGTCGAAAAATTCAATTCGCGTTTTCCTTCTTTGATGTGATCAGCCACCCACCAGTTTACCGGGGTTATGTTATCGTACCAGGGATATGTTGTATTGTTTGAATGACAGTCATAGCAGGACTTTTTGAGAACTGCCATAACATTGTCAGGCACCTGGACCACGGAAGTAATGTCTTTTGGCCCAGCGGCATTGCCTTTGTTTTTCGTAGGCTGGATCGCCTGGATAACGATTAGGAAAACGAGAATGCCGATCAATATTCTTTTCTTCTTCATAAGTTGCTTTGACTTTATAATAATATTCATTTCCTACGACTGGAGTATTTAAAATTTTGCACCAAGCAAAGCTGCAACTGAACAAGCTTTTTAGCGGCAGCTTTTTGCCTATAATTTATATTATGTTAAGTAAGCGCACCGCACAGGAGCCCACCCGCTTTTTTATTTTTTTGCTAGGCTTCCAGAGAGACGTGCTACGATGAGGAAATGGTAACCGTGGTTGACGGCTTGGAGACAGATGGATAAGTTTGAAGTGCTTCTTTCTTTTTTAAGAAGGCTTCTTCCCATGCATCTTTAAGGCGGTTTAATTCGGGTAACAGGCATTTTTGATCTTCAATTGAGAGATGTCTAATGCTGCGTTGAAATTCGATGTATGCGAGGTACGCTTCGTTTATACTTCCCATACTTGCAAATTAAAAAGCCTTCACAAGACAGCCATGCGATGAGGTACAAAAAAGCCCACATGAAAATGTAGGCTGTTAACAACTCTTCAAACATTCTTTTATGGAACGTGCTACTAATATACTCCAATAAGGTTATTGTTTAGAATCAATGAAGAGTTTATATTGAGCGGATAAACCAAAAGCTGCATATGCCATCAGATTTAGAGCCCGGGAACATCGTTGAACTGAAAACATCTAGCCCAACTATGGTAATCGGCGCTATTGATGGAGAAAGCGCAAAGTGTTTTTATTACAATGAAAACGAAAAGAAAATTGTTGAAATTACGATTCCACTTGAAGCGCTAAAAAACGTTGAACACAACCAAGTTTTTCACCCCTATAGAAATGAAATATAATGACCTTAAGTTTTTGGAACATAATGATACCAGCACTAGCTGGTTTAATTGGAGTTGGTATCGGAGCGCTGAAACCTATTTGGGAATGGCAGATTGAAGCAAAGCGTCTCAGATATAATGAACGAAAACTGTTCATAAAAAGGCTCCGAGATATAATAACAAGTCCGAAGTTCAAGCCTTATTATTTTGTGTATACTTCTGAATATACGCAACTACGGCCTTATATGCCGGAACAAATAATTAGAAAATATGAGTACGACGAATTTGTCGACCCGATCGTTGCAAAAGGCGAAAACGTGAGAACCACTGACCACATTTTAGAGCTTCTTGACTTAGTAAGAGACTTAGAGATACAATGGGGACTACTTTGATTTACTCGGCATCCCCGCCAGTTTCAAATAAACCAATACCAGCATCAAGAATATTGCAACAGCTGCATCATTGTCCATAGACCAAATATAACACATATTTTAATTCATAGATAAAATCTATATGGATAAGGTACTAGAACTTTTTGCCAGAATGTTTGACCAGCTAACATGGAGAAGCCGACTTGTTAGTATTGTGTTTGTAATTCTGATTGTTTTTTGGATAGACACCCAAATGGGTTTTACCTATCATTATTTTATGGATAGAAAACTTGAAGAAATTGGTAAGATTAATCTCATTTTGAAAGACACGACAATCGATAACAATGCCGCTACCCTATTAGAAAGGGAAAGAATATCCATCATTTCAAAAAGCAGAGGCTTCCTTGAACCTATGGAAAGGCATGAGAAAGCTACGGGACTTATGTTTCACCTTAGCTACTCATGGGTAATGGTAATTATAGTATTAGCATTGCCATATTCGGTAATTAATAGCCGCGCAACAACTAAGGAGAAATGGTCGCAATTTATAGGGGCTGTGATAATGATTTTGATAGTTGGAGGCTTGTTGTATTTTTTAGCAAAAGGTATTTCGGTCTACTTAAACACGGTACTTCTTTACATAGTAAATTCTTTCCTTCAACTTGGAATTATGTGGTTGCTTATTCAATGGTCTACAAGACAAGCCAGAAAAGCGCTAAGAAACCTTCAGGGTTGATAACCAAATAAAATAAAGTATTAATATCACTAAAGTGATAAGAAATATGGGATAGTCGCTTTGGGACTCTTTTTCATTTTCCATTGCTGATTACTTTGTATTATTGTATCAGCTTGAAAAAGCAAAAAACGTATTACAACCCGCTATTCCTAGTGGGTTTCTTTATTATCAGCCCCGCTCCGCTTTGCGATTGGGAGGCAAAGCAGCTACCCTCTTACGTTTTTTCAAAACGTTGACTAGACCTTTCAGGTCTATACTCCGTGGATGAAAAAAATAAAACAAGCCGCCACCGCACAGCAATCGCACAGGCAAAAAGTATATGTAAAACAAGTTACTTTTTGCGCCCACACACAGCCAACTTACGTGAACATAATATAGAGTTATAATCAACGCTACTATCCAGGTAAATCAACTGGCGTGTTGTGCCGCTTTAAGTTTGAACGATTTTCCGAAGCGCCCCGCACATGGAAGGCATATGCACAGGCTTGGAAAATCGTTCAAACTTCAAGCGGCAACCGCTTATGCTTATAACTTCATTTTATGTTAAATAGGTGCTACCACACAGAGGCTATGCTTTGTTCCTGAATTTTTGCCTACGCCACCCTTGACTATTAGTTAGTCTTTGGATAATTACATACAAGCGTAGATTATATTTGGAGAGACCAAGAACCAAAACCTCCTACTGTTTTTATGACTATTGCACTTCTCGATGAAGCCTTGAATTATTTCTACGATAACCAATTCCGTCTTTTAAACCATCGCAGCATTGTCGAGCCAATTCTTACGAAACACAAAGAATTTGATGATAAAAACGGCACATACAAAATAAGAGCCGCCAATCAAATAATAGAAAAGCTTTCTAGCGATGGCCTTTTAATCTTTAGAGACAACTCCACTTCTAATATGGCAGGTGGTTATTATCTGTCATTCGATGGAATAATATTTAAAGAAAATGGCGGCTATACAGAAGAATTAAACAGAAACAAAAACGACAGGGATTTTGAAGTAAGAAAAATGCGGTTGGAATTAAAGCAAATTAGAAGTACGATCATTACAAATCGAAATGTCAGGGGCATTAATAATATTCAGAAAATTCTTATCGTTCTAGCTACAATATTCTCTGCTGTATCCCTCTGGATTAGCTATCTAACCTATCTAAAGGATGAAGTTATTAATGTACAGCCCTCAAGAGTAATAATACAGCAATTATCAGACAGCTCGAAGCTAAGAATGCCATCCCTAGATACATTGCGAAATCAAGAATAGACCACTTTTTCATTAGGTCAAATTTACAAAATCTATATAACCCCAAGAAATATAGACTACATCTATAACATAAAACACATATTTTTTAATAATAAAACCCGCCACAAGCATGGCTGATGAGAGTGTCTTTCGGTATCTTCCCACTTCATACCAAAACCACTCCTAGGATTATGCATCAGATTAATTCATTTTTCTTTGAACTAATTGACCTACAAACCGATATTACCGAAAGTGGGACGTTTGGCGGATTGACACAGCCTGAATCAGGATTTGAAATTGCTTTCACACCATACTTACCAGATAAAACTTCAGCCAAAGTGGAAATCCTATTCAAGAATTATCTGCGGGGAGTTACGGATAATTATTATTTTGAAGCCGCAGTTAAAGGCATTTTCAACTTAAAAGCGACGCCTCAAATTACAGAAGCAGATTTATATAGTTGTTTATGCGCTCTTGCGCCAGAGATGGATAAACTTTTTCTTCAGAAATTCCTTGACGAAGAAGAACGTCCGATGGCTTTTATTCAGCCTTTCGCGACCGCAAGAAACGCATTGGTTAGAATTATTGAAATGAGCGGATACACCAACATGAATTAAAGATGATGCGTAATACCCTTTTGTTTCCAGTTTTAATTTAGTCGAGGACACTTATCTCTTCCCTTTACATTTATTAATATCTGCCGTGGCTTCGTCATTGCAAATGGGAGGCAATGACACCCTTGCTCCTAGTCCTTACGGACTTTACTAGACCTTCCAGGTCTATGCTCCGCTGATGAAAAATTCAGGAACAGCCGCCATCCGCACAGCCACCCGCGCTGTCGTGCGTTTTGTGAAATAAGATACAAAACGCACCCCTGTCACATGGCAAACCTATTTAGACATAATACCCGTTATAATCAACGCTACCAGTCTTTATAGTTTAACTGCGTGATGTGCCGCCTATCAATAAAGGGATTTTCCGAAGCGCATCCGCACATAGAAGGCCAATGCACAGGCTTGGAAAATCCCTTTATTGTTAGGCGGCAACCGCTTATGCTTATAACGGCGATTTTATGTTAAGTAAGCGCACCGCACAGGAGCCCACCCGCTTTTTTATTTTTTTGCTCGGCTTCCAGAGAGACGTGCTACGATGAGTAAATGGTGAGTGATGGTGAAGCCGTTCAAGACAGATGGATAGGTTGAGGTCTCCTACCATCTGCCACCAATCAGAAATATAATGAGATTGAAGAAATCGCCGATGGAACCCCACAGGTGTGCGGTTCTTTAAACAAGTCATTGTCTTTTCGTTTCACCTGTCTAAGATAAAAAAGCCCTCGTGGAAACGAAGGCCGATTATTAATGCTTTAAAACTAAAAATAAAAATCAAATCATAGACACGCTTCATTTGCTATTACCGCCACAAAAAAGCCTACATGAAAATGTAGGCCGTACTGTTGCGAATGATATTATTGCAACTGAAAAAGCCGCATAGAAATGCAGCCTCGTTTTTGAATCCAATTTCCTTTGTAAAACCAATGCAAATGTATTATTGACTTTTATAATAACTGTCCAATAAGTACCAACGACACTTTCCTAAGGACGTAAAAAGGCCTCGGTAACAGGAAAGGCTTTTTAGGTTAGTCTGCGCATAACCGGCCCGGGACCTTCCCTAATTATTGAAGTAACAGAAATCCTTGCATAAAAAAGGCCGCATAGAAATGCAGCCTGAATAATTAACGTTCATTATTAATGAGAACGGTAAAACTATATTCTTAGAAAGCTCAAGGTTTGGTAAAAAGTACCAATTCCAAAAAACAGCGGACGAAACTGCCTCGTGGCTTGCCTACTTACCTGGCCATGCAACCTCCCCTTTGTGGAGTTTGATGCTTTTAATTGGCGATTTTTTTATAACCGGATTATGTCCATAAAAAAAGGCCGGGAGAACCGGCCTTTTCTAAATCTATTTGATTGCTGCTTTTTTATTCTGGTAGAACGTCACCTTGTCGTTCATCTTCTTCCGTGAATAATAATCAATCAACTGGTCAGTGACTTTGCGATAATTTGTTTTATCCTGGCCTTTTAGTTCTGGCATTGCTGCATAAATATCAAAAGCCTTCTGGGAAGCTGCCGCCATTTCATCATATTTCTTATCTACCTGGGCGTTCATGTCCTTCCTTTTAGCTGCTGTGGCTGGGGCATTTCCAACAAGTGCTTTCCTTGCATCTTCCAAATCAAAGATCTGGCTGTAGTAGTGTTGCGATTCGATGAAGTTTGCCAAGGCGCTGCTCTGGTTTAACGCAAGCGCTTTGTCCAGTGCTGTCTGCAATTTTGCCTGTCTTGCTGTATAATCATCAGGCTTCTTATCCCAAACATAAGTGTGGTTAAACTGCTCGATAGCGTAGTCTAATGCAAGGGGTGCGTTGTTCGGATACTTTACCAACATCTCTTCGTAACGCTTCAATTTAGCATCACGGTCATTGCCAACATTTCCAAACTCCAGGCTTAACCAGTAGTCGTCATCTTTGTAAAGTTCTTTACCAATACCAATGTACTTGCTGGCATTTACGTCATCTTTCTTTTTCAGGTAATACTGTGCGATGAGTGCATAGATCTCTTTGTACTCAGGACCTGCAACTTTTGCGTCAGCAAGTCTTGTGAAATATCCAATGGCCACGTCTTCTTTTTTTGCTAAAAAAGCAGAAGATGCAGTCAGGTTAATCAGCTGCGTATCCAGTGCCGGAGGCGTATAGCTTGGCAGCGAAAAGTTTTTGCTTTTAATGTAGTCCTGCAATTCAATTGCTTTCTCGAAAGAAGTAAAGGCAGCATCATAAGTTTTGTTATTGTATTGTTTGATGCCCCTGTTGTAATTCATATCGAACAACTGGAAAAGACCGAGGTTCTGATCGAGTGCCATCAATGGATTTTTTGGGTCCACTGAAAGGGCTTTTTTGTAAGCGGTAAATGCCTCTCTCGATGCATCGTAAGTTAAAGTGCCGGCACTGTCTGTCTGAGCATAATAACCTTGAATCTTGCCCTTGTAGAAGTACGCGTTGGCATCGTTAGCATTCTTTGGGTCGGCTAAATACTTGTCCAGCTTTTCCTTTGCTTCATCGTACTTGCCCTTCGAAATTTTTTCCTGAACATCCTTCAGGTCCTGAGCATAACTGATCGTTAGTGATGCAGCAAATGCAGCGGTCAAAAAAAGTTTGCGCATTGTTTTTTTGTTTTAAAATTAGGCTAAAGGAGTTGTCTCCTCTCCTTCAGATGTATTTTCGGGTGAATTGGTTGTGTCGTCTGAAACTCCGGTTTCGCTTTGTGCTTCCGCAATCGCTTCTTCCACCTCTGCAATCACTTCTTCTTCTACATCCAACTTGGTGATAGCTGCAATTTCATCGCCTTCATCAATCCTGATTAATTTGACGCCTTGTGTTGCTCTTCCCTGCTCGCTAATGTTAGCTACTTTCATACGAATAGTGACACCACTTTTACAAGTGATCATCAGGTCTTCTTTTTCAGTTACGTCTAACACTCCTACCAGCTTACCTGTTTTTTCTGTTACGCTGATTGTTTTTACACCTTTACCACCACGATTTGTGATGCGGTATTCATCTACCGGCGTACGTTTTCCGTAACCCTTCTCGCTCACCACTAGAACCGTTTTATCTTTTTCGGTTTCCGGATTAACACAAATCATACCAACCACTTCTTCGCTCGCAGATTCTGCTTCAATACCTGTCACGCCGATGGCGCCTCTTCCTGTTGAACGCACCTTCGCTTCATTGAAGCGGATGGCACGACCTGAATTTACGGCCATCATGATCTCACAATCTCCACTTGTTAATTTTGCTTCTAACAACTGGTCGCCTTCCACGATTGTAATCGCATTAACACCCGTTGTTCTCGGGCGGCTGAAATCAGCAAGCGCTGTTTTTTTAATCACTCCTTTCTTAGTACAAAGGACAATGAAATGGCTGTTGACAAACTCAACATCCTGCAAATCTTTAATGTCTATGATAGCTCTTACTTTATCATCGGGTGATATCTGTAACAAATTCTGGATGGCTCTTCCCTTACCGTTCTTCTCTCCTTCCGGAATCTCGTACACATTCAACCAATAACATCTTCCTTTTTCCGTAAAGAAAAGCATCGTATGGTGGGTAGAAGCCACAAACAGGTGTTCTATGTAATCTTCGTCCCTCGTCTTTCCTCCCATCACACCTCTTCCACCCCTGCGCTGTGCACGGAAGTCTGAAGCCGTTGTACGTTTGATATAACCCAGGTGAGAAATGGTGATCACCACATCTTCTTCCTTGATCAGGTCTTTGATGCTTACTTCGTTACTGAGATAAGTGATCTCCGTCTTTCTTTCATCACCAAATTTTTCTTTTACTTCAGCAAGTTCCTGTTTGATGATATCGTAACGCAAGCTCTCGTTGCCAAGAATCTCTTTCAGGTGAGCAATGAGTTTCATTAACTCGTCGTACTCCTGCTTGATCTTGTCTCTTTCCATTCCTGTCAGGCGTTGTAAACGCAATTCAAGGATGGCTTTTGCCTGTATTTCGTCCAAGCCCCAACCCGCATTCACCAAATTGTCTTTCGCAACTTCTGGTGTGGCGGAAGCCCGGATCATCGCGATAACTTCATCCAGGTGATCTAATGCAATGAGATAACCCTGTAAAAGGTGAGCTCTTTTCTCGGCTTCCCTTAGTTCGTATTGTGTGCGACGATAAACAACATCGTGACGGAACTCTACGAACTCCGAGATGAGTTCTTTCAGTGACAAAATCTTCGGACGACCTTTTACGATAGCAACATTATTGATACCGTAACTCGTTTGAAGTTCTGTGTATTTATAAAGCTGGTTGATAACAACGTTTGCCACTGCATCACGTTTCAAGTCAACTACCAGGCGGGTGCCTTCTTTGTTGTTAGATTCGTTATTGATGTGCGCAATTCCTTCAATGGTCTTGTCATTCACCAGTTCACCAATGCGATTACACAAAGCATCGCGGTTTACCTGGTAAGGCACTTCGGTGATAATGATCTGCTCACGGCCGCTTGGCTTTGTATCAACATGCACTTTACCACGCAATACCACCCTGCCGCGTCCAAAGTGGAAACCGGCTTTGATGCCTTCCATTCCGTAGATGGTACCGCCCGTTGGGAAGTCAGGAGCTTTAACGAATTGCATCAGTTCATCGATCGTGATCTCGCGGTTGTCGATGTAGGCAATACAACCATCTACCACTTCGCTTAAGTTGTGGGGCATCATGTTGGTAGCCATACCTACGGCAATACCACTTGATCCGTTTACCAAAAGCTGCGGAATACGTGTTGGAAGAACTGTTGGTTCTTTCAGCGAGTCGTCAAAGTTCAGTTGAAAATCTACTGTTTCCTTGTCGATGTCCTGCAAAAGCGCTTCTGCCAAACGGGTCATACGGGCTTCAGTATAACGCATGGCCGCCGGGCCGTCGCCGTCCTGGCTTCCATAGTTACCCTGACCGTCAATCATCGGATAGCGCATGTTCCATTCCTGCGCCATGCGCACCATCGCATCGTAAACTGCAGTATCACCATGCGGATGGTATTTACCCAATACCTCACCCACGATACGGGCAGATTTTTTAAAAGGTTTGCTGGGACCCATTCCCAATTCATTCATCGCAAACAAAATGCGGCGGTGAACCGGCTTTAGACCGTCACGTACATCTGGAAGGGCACGACCAACAATTACTGACATCGAATAGTCGATGTAAGCCGTCTTCATCTGCTCTTCAATATTGATGGGAATTATGCGGTTGAAATCCTGCGTTTCCTGGGGTTGTATATTATTTTCCATTCTTGTACTTACCTGTCAAAATTTAAGGTGGGCAAATCTACCTTTTTTCGGTCTAATAACCTGATCATTTAAAGCGATTTAAAGGCGAAAAAAGCGCTAAAATAGCAAGAAGCTGTTAACTTTTGAGTAACCGTTAAATGACCACCTCATCTGGAACGGGCACGAAAATTTTAGTAACTTATACGTAGAAAACGTGAATTGTATGAGGAGTTACATTTTACTACGAAATAATCGTGAGTCCGGCCCTTACTCTTTTAGAGAATTGAAGACCATCGGTATCAATTCCAACGACCTAATCTGGATTGATGGAGAAAGTACATCATGGACTTATCCGACCGATTTTGAGGAACTGAAACCATTGGTGGAAACGGGAATTCTAATTCCACTCCATTCCCCTCCCGAAAAAAGAAAGAAGGCAGAAACAGCAACTATTCCCTTACCAACTTATGCCGCTAATGAATCCGCGCAGACTGCTGTTCCAGCTGCAGGTGAAGTGGATTACAGCGAATATTTAAATGAAAAGGAAGATGACTTTCACTGGCAGCCAAAAAAACGTAGGAAGGTTGTCAAGGAAGCTACCTCTGGCTTTTTTGGCCTTGCTGTTCTCTTGATGGGTGTGACCATGTGTGCTTTCGTTGTAAAAAAGCTGGTTGAACATTTTGAGTTTGAACCTTACGTTGCTTCTTCGCAGGCTATTGAAATTTCAAAAGAAACGTTACCTACCAGTAACAGTATTAATGCAGCAAAAACAGTCTCACAGGCAAGTATGGTGTCAGCGGTTGCTGCACCGGCAACCCTAGCTGCGGAACCTATAACACAATCCGCAACAACTGTTGTAAAGAAGGAAGAAGTGAAGAAAAAACCGATGGCTGAAAAGGTAAAAGTGGAACCAAAACAGCCACAGGAAGCGATTGTAAGTACAGAATCACCCGAGTCCAATAATGATGCTGCAGTAAAGCCAGAAGAAGAAAAAAAGGAAGCACCTGTTGAAAAGAAAGCCCCTTCTCTAAGTCTTTCTGCAAACGACTATAAAGTGGGAGTGTTTGGAGGTGTTTCAAATCTTGAAATTTTCGTGAGCAATCCGTCCTCTGTAGGAGTTGATAAAGCGACGATAGAAGTAGAATTTCTTAAACCAAACGGCAGCGTGGTTAAATCAGAAACACTATCGGTCGGCACCATTTCACCCGGTGGTGCAAAAACAATTTCAGTTCCATCGAGTGGCCGTGGAGTTAAAGTAAGATACCGTGTGGTAAGCGTAGATGCGCAATAGAAATTAATATTCGCTAGCACCTGTTTAATCATTTTGATTGCCCTGCCTTTGAGGCGGGGCAAATTATTTTCCCGATGTTTGTAAGTGTACAAACATCACCCTCTTATGAAGCAAATTCTCCTATTTGGCGCAGGTAAATCTTCCACTGCATTGATTGCTTATTTTTTGCAGAATGCTGGTGAAGAAAACTGGCATTTAACGGTGGTGGACGCGAACCTGGATTTTGTTAAGGAGAAGATCGGCCAATCCCCTTTTGGAACGCCATTGGCATTTGATATAACCGATGATCAACAACGCAGATTAGCAATTGCCAACAGCGATATCGTTATTTCACTCATGCCTCCTGCCCTTCACTTTTTAATTGCTAAAGATTGTCTAGCCCTTGGAAAAAATTTATTGACCGCTTCCTATGTTGATGAACAGATCAGGGCCTTAAAAAACGAGATACAAAATGCCAGTTTGCTATTTCTCTGCGAAATGGGATTGGATCCTGGCATCGACCATATGAGTGCAAAAAAGCTGGTTGATGAAATACATGGAGGCGGCGGAAAAATTACTTCTTTCTTCTCACATTGCGGAGGATTGGTTGCCCCGGAAAGTGATGACAATCCATGGCATTACAAGATCAGCTGGAATCCAAAGAACGTTGTGATGGCAGGCAAAGCAGGTGCTATTTTCAAACAGCACGGGGACATAAAAGAGTTGGAATACGAAGAACTTTTTTCAGAGAAAAGATTTGTTCCTGTTCCTGGTGCGGAATCTCTTTGCTGGTATCCTAACCGGGATTCGTTACCGTATATCAATACCTATGGTTTGGAAGAAACGGCCACGTTCGTACGGACAACACTGCGCCATCCCGACTTCATTTATGGGTGGAAGAACATCATTGATCTGAAGCTGACTGGCGAAGAAAAACTCTATCGTACAGATGGAAAAAGCCTGATGCAATTCTTTAAAGAGCACATGGATCTGAATGGTTTTGGCGAATGGCTTCAGCATAAGCTGCATGAACAATTCGACTCAACAAAAACCCTGTTAACAGAACTCGTGAACCTGGTAAAGCTGGAAGAAGAAGCTTCGGAAAAAGGAATACAGCCGGTTGAGGAATTTATGATGGTTGATGATAATGGCGACTTACAAAAGGTAGACATAGACCATCTGAAAATAAGTGCAGCCGCAACCCTTGCAGATAGGATGCATGACGCCAACCTCACATTAAAGCAACTCTTTTACCTTGGGATGGATGATGATGAAACAAAGATCAACCTGGGACAATGCAGCGCCGCAGATGTGTTGCAGTTTGCGCTGGAGAAAAAATTAATGCTGCAGCCGCAGGATAAGGACATGGTTGTTATGCTTCACGAAATTTGCTATGAAAAAGAAGGAAGGCAATACAAAGCAATCAGCAGTTTGATATTGGCAGGCGAAGACAATATACGCACTGCAATGGCGCAAACAGTTGGTCTTCCTTTGGCGATTGCAACAAAGCTTATTTTAAATGGTTCGCTGAAGTTGAAAGGTTTGCAAATTCCCACAGCAAAAGAAATATATGAACCTGTTTTGGAAGAACTGAGACAACATGGAATTTCCTTTACCGAAAGTACTATTGCAACTGAATAACATATGCTACTTTATTAATTTCCTCAACATAGGAACAGCTTCCTTCATTCCTTCTGTTGCCGGCTTTTCAATGGCTGTGATGTTTTGTGCAAACGAGATGTAAGGAATCTTTTTATCAACTACAAATTTGGGGATATCAAACGGTGCATAGTTTACCAACCCTGCAGCGGGATAAACAACTAACGACGTACCAACTATCATGAATATATCGGCCTTGCTCATTATCCTTGCTGCTTTTTCCATCATCGGAACCGCTTCTTCAAACCAAACAATATGCGGACGTAGTTGTGCACCATCTTCGGCCCTATCACCCATTTTGATTTCACCGTCAATTGGATAGACCAGCCCCTCATTTTTTTCGCTCCGCATTTTGAAGATCTCGCCGTGTAAATGAAGCACATTTGTTGATCCGGCTCTCTCGTGGAGGTCGTCAATATTTTGCGTGATAATATGAACGTCGAAATCGTTTTCAAGTTCTGCCAGCGCTTGATGCGCCGCATTCGGCGTGGCATCTTTCACGTTCTGGCGACGCATGTTGTAAAACTCCTGTACAAGCGCCGGGTTTCGTTTCCATGCAGTGGCAGTTGCTACTTCATTAATGTCATAACCTTCCCACAGTCCATCACTATCCCTGAATGTTTTTAAACCACTTTCTGCGCTGATGCCAGCCCCGGTTAAAACCACCAGTTTCAATTTAGCCATCATCAAATATACTTTGCCGGGTAAGCTTTTTGATTGTCCTGTTTAAAACTTTTTATGAGAAGCAAGGCTCATCTTAAAAGCCACCCTATTCACCCGATCCTGGTGTGTTTTCCAATCGCATTTTTCATTGGCTCTTTTGTTTTCGACGTATTGCATTTGTTGAATAATAACCCATCGTTTCAAGCTACGGGATATTACCTGAACATTGCCGGTGTGGTGGGTGGACTACTGGCAGCTATTCCGGGCATTATTGATTTTATCTACACCGTTCCTCCGGAAAGCAGCGGTAAAAAAAGAGCAGCGAAACATGGGCTTTTGAACACAACAAATGTTTTGTTGTTTGTCGCGGTTATCATTCTAAAGAAAAATGAAGTTGTCAGCTTTGGAACCTTGGTCGGCATGGAAGCAATTGGTTTGATTATTCTGTCAATAGCAGGCTGGCTGGGAGGAACGCTTGTTTATCGGAACCAAATTGGTGTAGATCCACGGTACGCAAATGCAGGCAAATGGAAAGAAGAATATCTGGACGAACAAGATGAACTGCAGGTAGCCAGGCAAGGTGAATTGAAACTAAACCAAATGAAGTTGGTGCATGCAGGAAAGAAGAGGATCGTGATTGCTCTCTCTGAAAATGGCTATGTTGCTTTTGACGATAGATGTACGCACCGAGGTGGATCTTTGGCGGGTGGTGCGATGATCTGTGGAACTGTGCAATGTCCATGGCACGGATCACAATTTAACGTGCACGATGGAAACGTTATAGCAGGGCCGGCAAAAGAAAGAATTGAAACCTATCTTGTTGAAGAAAGAGAGGGAGTTGTTTATTTGAAGTTTAACCAAACAAAATAATATATGCCATACCAGTTGCAGGTGAATCCTTTTGTAGTGCCAACAAATGACGGGAAATTAATTGAAGAACATGTTGGCCTTGCATCAACGGGTGATAAACAGATCAGCATTGCACACATGGTTGCTCCGCCCGGCTGGAGTGAACCTTATCAAACACCGGAGTTTGACGAATACACATTGGTGAGCCGTGGAAAGAAAATGTTTGAAGTGGATAATGAGCAGTTGATCCTCCAGGCGGGTCAAAGCATTCGCATAAAAGGTGGAACAAGGGTGCGTTACTCCAACCCTTTTGATGAAGAATGTGAATACTGGAGCGTTTGCTTGCCGGCATTTTCTATTAATGCTGTTCACAGGGAGCAACAGTAAAGCCTGGTAAGTTTGGACTTTTTTTTGTAAGGGTATTTAGCAAAACAATGAGTATGACAGAACAATCATTTCAGTTGTTATTGAATGGCGTTCCATATTTTGTAAAGGCAACACCTTTTGAGTATAACACGGAAACAAGATTTAAAGTGAGTTATAACGAAGGCGATGAACACATATTTACGTGGGATTCGAGCCTGGGGCGATTAACGGCTATTGATGATGATGCAGGTGATATTCCTGATGACCTTGAATCGGCCATTGCAGGAAAGCTCCAGGCCGGCAAATACTAATCAAAACAAAGCAGAACTAAAAAGGCAGCTGGTTTCTACCGGTTGCCTTTTTTTCTAGCATTATGTTGAAAGATCGAATTGGTGATCAATTCAATCAATAATCAGATTCGGGAATCAATTTTACAAACGCTACTTCTCTCCTGCCATCTCCATTACCACTTTCCATTCATCTTCTTTCACCGAACCAACAGACAATCTGCCTAGGCGCAAAAGATCCATGTTCTGCAATCGCTTTTCATTTTTGATGTCCTTCAAACCCACAGTTTTTTTTAGTTTCTTCACCGGTTTCAAATCAACAACTAACCATGCCTCTTCATCTGTTGTTGGATCCTGGTAAGCTTCTTTAACAACTTTGGCAATGCCCACAATTTCCAGTCCTTCATTGCTATGATAAAAGAAAACCTGGTCGCCTTTTTTCATTGCTCTCAGGTTGTTTCGTGCGGCGTAGTTGCGAACGCCGTCCCAAAAGGTTTGGCCATCTTTTACAAATTGTTCCCAGGGATATTTAGATGGTTCTGATTTGACTAGCCAATAAGCCATAAGCTTTGCTGATTTTAATATTGCCTCAAAAATAAGAGGAAGCATGATTTTGCAACGACATAATTAGATAGAAAGCTGCAAACAACTTTACCAGTCGCTTTGTTCATCGTGGCAGGCATTTTTTTCTTAATAATATTTTTTGTCGTTTTTCAAATCCAGATCTATTCACCTGTCGTAACTCTTTCATCAAACAAAATTCACAACCTCTAACCAAAATCATTTAAGATGAAAAAGATTACTATCGCAGCAGTTTTATTTTCTGTCCTTGCAACAAATGCCTTTGCGCAGGATGCAAAAATGGCAAACGAAAAAACAGTAATGGTGGGCGGCGCACCTATGTACCCATCCAAAAACATTGTTGAAAATGCCATGCAGTCAAAAGAACACACAACATTAGTTGCGGCTGTTGCTGCAGCAGGATTAGTAGAAACATTGCAAAGCGCAGGACCTTTCACTGTGTTTGCTCCTACCAATGCAGCCTTTGAAAAATTACCTGCAGGCACGGTAGATTACCTGGTAAAGCCCGAGAACAAAGCCTTGCTTACAACAATCCTCACCTACCACGTGGTAGCTGGAAAAATGACAGCAAAAGACCTGCAGGCCGCTATCAAAAAAGGGAATGGAATGACTGAATTAAAAACTGTACAGGGCGGCAAACTATGGGTGATGGCCAAAGACGGCAATGTATGGATCAAAGATGAAAAAGGCGGCATGGCCAAAGTAACCATCGCTGATGTAAACCAAAGCAATGGAGTTATTCATGTCATTGACACGGTTGTAATGCCTAAGTCATAATGTAACTGATTAGAAAATGAAAACAGCCGGCATATAGCTGGCTGTTTTCATTTAAAGGAATCTTTCAAACTATTCTTTATTAATTTCTTCTATTGTGCTTTCATATTCCGAAGTAATTTCTTCGGGGTGTTCCATTTTGTGTTCAGCGTCTTTTTTCTTCACCATCTTCCATATTTGTATGCATGCAGTGATCGTGAAAATGGCGCCAATAATGTTGTAAACAATATCCTGGTTGCTTTGAATTTTATCTGCAATAAACCTTCCTCCAAAAATAAAAAGCAAGGTTGCTGCCGACATGCCAAGGGTTGCTCCTGCAGTAAAAAAATGATAATGCTGCCACTTTGGTTCAATGATCTTTTTTGTGAGCAACACAGTTCCCCATCCAAACCAGAATGGAATCTGCATGGGATTTAAACCGTTTAACACCAAACCTAAAATAAACCGGGGAACAGGGTTACTAAGCACCACATTCTTTTGCACTGATGGATGGAGCGCAGCATAAAAATTTGCAGCTGCCAGTGCAAGCACAATCAATAATGTGATCCATTCCAAAGCTTTGAAAACTTTCTTTTGTTTTTGAATCCACCGCATCGCTAGCAGTGTGATGTAGATGTAGAAAATATCTGCAACCACCTGTCCCAGGCCAAAAAGTAAAGCCGGTTGCAGCCCATCTGAGATGGCAATCTGCATAGCCGCCAGGTTCTGTGTTCCCAACGGCAATGCGCCAAGAAAAGAAATAAACAGTCCCGATACGAATATGCGCAGCAGCTTTAGCATGGGACTTAAATTAATATTTCACGATCTAATTTCTCCAAAAGTTCGCCGTGTTTGCCAGCTTGTTTCATCCAGTCAGATCCTTCTTTGTTGCTCCAATATCGTACACCATTGTGTCTGTTGTTGTATTTCGCTATCGCATACAATACCTTCCAGTGATGCGCAAAAACTTTTAAAGCCTGCAGCCAGGATTTACCGGCGTTGTAAACGTGGTTTGGCTCTGCTCCTGCCCCGTTAAATTCAAGGATAACAAACTTTCCTTCTTTCAATTCTTCAATGCTGTTGCATTTTAGATCGTAGCGTCCATAATACCAGGAGCAACGATGACTTAATGGATCGAACAGATCCAAAAGCTTTTCATCAATTTTATCATGCAGGTTGGTAAAACTTGCGCCCCTGTTTAAATTGGCAGCGTACGTAAGAATATATTTTTCTCCTGCGGACAGCACTTTCTCCAACGAATGTTCATGTTTGATGCGCATTTCTTCTAACCTGTGTTGCGCTTTTGGATGCTGAAGAATCAGTTCCCACAAAGTTTGTTTGCCATCGCCAAATACATGCATCATCTCTTTTTGAATGAAGCCACTGATCACACCTTTTTGTTTGTTCGGGTACCGATAATAAAAAACACTCACCTCCAGCGGTGCTTCAACAAGCGATTGAATCAGGTAAGGAAGTGGAACGTTTTCGTGGTAGAATCTAAGCTTCTCTTCGTTATCTACTTTTCTAAAAAGCAAACCTTTTAAACCAACCTGCGGTTTTACACAGATGGGATAAACAAAGCCTTTATGAGCAACAGATTTTTTTATTTCATCAAATGATTGGGATGGCTCAACATAGATGGTAGTTGGATAGGAACCTTCGGGAAGCAGGTCATACATTTCCTGTTTGCCCTCGCCGTCAAACCCCGCAAACGTGAGTGTAGGATTGGCCGGTGTAAACCACCAGAAAGCTTTTGCTCTTGCTGCATACCACAACCACAAAGGGCCAATTGGCGCATATATCAAATTGAAAGGCCATAGCTCCCAATTGGTCATCTTTTCACGAAAACGCTTCCAACTCATACGTAGCGGGCAAAAGTAAACTTTTAAAAAAGTCAAACTTCACATCCAAGCCAAAATGCCGTCACGTTCGATTGCATGGTTATGAATCATCAGGTTTTCCTATCCTTACTTGACGGTTTTGATTTCACTAGCCTTACTTTTGAGCCTTACTAAACACATAAGCATGCATGTTCCTTCAATGGCAGAAATGATGGCAAATGGCGAAACACCCGAAGTGTTGTTTTGGGTGGGATGCGCCGGCAGCTTTGATCAACGGGCACAAAAAGTTACCAAAGCTTTTGCAACCATACTCGATCATGTCGGAATCAAATATGCCATTTTGGGAAAGGAAGAAATGTGCACTGGTGATCCTGCTCGTCGTGCAGGAAACGAATTTTTGTTCCAGATGATGGCGTATCAAAACATCCAGTTGCTGAACATGTATGAGGTGAAAAAGATCGTCACTATCTGCCCCCATTGCTTTAATATATTCAAAAATGAATACCCTGAACTTGGTGGAAACTATGAAGTGGTTCACCATACTACATTCCTCCAGGGTTTGATTGATGAAGGCCGCATCAAATTAAATGATGCGCAATCCTTCAAGGGAAAAAAGATAACCTATCATGATAGTTGCTACCTCGGCAGGGCAAACAATATTTATGAAGCTCCCAGAAAAGTATTGGAAGCTCTTGATGCCGAACTGATAGAGATGAAACGTTGCCGCAAGAACGGCTTATGCTGCGGAGCCGGTGGTGCACAAATGTTCAAGGAAGAAGAGCCGGGAAGAACCCGCATTAACCTCGAAAGATCGGCGGAGGCCATCAGCACAGGTGCTTCAGTAGTGGCTGCTGCCTGTCCGTTTTGTAACACCATGCTGACCGATGGAGTGAAAGCCGCAGAAAAAGAAGACAGCGTGAGAGTGTTGGATGTAGCGGAGATCGTTGCCATGAGTTTAAAACCCCCCTCCTCCTAAAAAACTTTAGTATTTATCACTTTCCTTTATCAATTTGTATAATGAAAAAGCTGGTAATTATGTTACCGGCTTTTTCCTTTCTATTGAGCACCTCTTGCGTCGCACTCTTGTACGTTCTGTAATTCTATTCAGCTAGTGAAAGTAATCGCACAGGTTGATCTCTTTCCTTCTATCCTTCACATAATGGTTGCGTGGTCTATGGCTTCGCCTGTTTGCTGCGGCTAAAAAATCAAACCCAAGTCTCCTTTTATGGCGATGGGGTATTCCTATCTTTGTAATATGAATTTTGAATACAAACATTTGCTGCCGGATAATTTTGCTGATAACAGTCGCGTTTGGATTTATCAAGGCAGCCGTTTATTCAGTTTGTCAGAGGCGCTGGAAATTGAAGAGCTGATCAACAAGTTTACCGCAGAATGGCGTTCACATGGCGCCGATGTTGATGCCTACGGTAATTTATTTTTCGGACAATTTGTAGTGCTGATCGCTGACGAAACAAGAGCCGGCGTTAGTGGTTGCAGCACAGATTCTTCCGTGCGTTTTATCAAGTCATTGGGAGAAAAATTTGGTGTTGATTTCTTTAATCGTACCAATCTTGCTTTTGTGGTAAAAGGCAAAGTGCAGGTTCTTCCCATGAGCCAGTTGGCTTATGCTGCCCAGAACTTTTTTATCGACAGTGATACGCTATACTTCAACAACCTCGTTCACACCAAAAAGGAACTTGAGGATTCATGGATTGTTCCCATCAAAAATTCGTGGCTGGCTTCGAAGATCAACTTTGAACATACCATCAAAGAAGGGAAGAATTGAAGGTTATTAATTAATAATTATTAATTAATAATTATTGGCAGCTCACCCTCTTTACTCACCCATTCACATTACTCACCATTCAAAACTCACCATTCACTATTCACGATTTAATCGCTTTCTGAATGGCAGCTTTCGTTTTCGCCGGCGGTTTTTTAGCAGACTTTACAAAACTGTAACCGATGCTGAGGCGATAATTTTTGGTTTGTGTAGAACTGAAATTTTCAAGAGCGAAGTTCGTTCCGTACGTAAACACATGGTTCCTTTGGGGAAAAAAAGGATCGATCATATTCAAGGTAAGGGTCAGCTTTTTCCGCAACATTTTTGCCTGCAGGGCAAGGTTCATGCTCACAGTACTTCTTACAGTTCCCTGCGGGTTGGCAAAACGATTGTAGGTAAAACTTCCCGTCGCACTGTATAGATCTTTTATAGTTAAAACAGTATTCAGGTTCGAGGTTAAAGAACCGCCATCCCGGTACTTTCTTGTCTCTTTGTCAAATTGGCTATACTGATTGAACGTATAGCTTGCACTCACGTTCATCCGGAACTTACGACTGAATGTATATCCGCTCCAGGTACTCATTTCATACTCTTTCCGTCCGCTGATGTTTTGCCAGGTTGTTTCAGTCACATTTGTATTTGGCAAGAGTTCTTTAATAAGCGTGTATATGTCTTCAACAATGTTGTAACCAAGGCCGATGTTGGCGTAAAAACTTCCTTTTGATTTGCCCAGCACAAGATCAAAATTGTGTGCAGGTGAAGCCAGCAAAGATGGATTACCAGACCGGATGTTATACGGATCGGAAAAGTCTTTTGTCGGGTTCAATTCATTAATGCCAGGCCTGCGGATAGTACGCCTGTAAGAGAACGTAAGGTTTGTGTTATTGATCCAGGTCTTATTAAGATTTGCAAAAGGCAATGGCGTCCAGTAATTGTTTGATGTATCCTTGGCAGCTTTCAGCAAGTCAAAATAAATTTCCGTTTGCTCCATCGACAAGCCGGCAGTAAAACTTAGGTTGCTGCCAATAAGTTGTTTTACCGATCCCCTGATGTTGGTAATGTTCTGGTGAAACAAAAAATAGTTGCTTAAGAGATCAAGGTTCAGCAAGGCGCCATCGCCTTTTCTCTTGTACAAAGCTTTCACGTTTATATCGGAAAAGGAATGGTTGTAAAAACCTCCAAACGAAACAGATGTTTTTTTGTTAGAAAGCGGGCGGTCGTACGACAGGCGGACATTGTAACCTTTCGAGATATTATCGTTGATCTGCAGTTGCGTAGTGTCGTTGCCGTTAAACGTATAATCCGGATTAAAAAACTGCTGGTAAAAAAGACGGTCACTCTGGCTAATTGAATAATTCAGTGTAGTGAAAAGCCGGAACGACTCGCCGGGAACTTTTGTTTTGTAAGTGTAGGTGATACTCAGGTTCGGGTTGACGTTATCTCCCTTGCTGTTGATGAACCGTTCGCTCAGCCTGTACAGTTCACTCAGCTGGTTGAGATTTTTAAAAACTGTCTCGTTATTGTTGTCGAAATTATTCTGGTTAAACAGCACTACGAAGTTCAGCAGGTGCGACTTTGTAATTTCGTAATCAATGTTCGCCCTGAAATTGGGCCTGATCGTTTTATTGGTGTAGTCGTTATTCGTATTAAAGAAATTAATTGAATCCTTGTAGATATTTTGCCTGTGCGAATACCCGTAGCCCACGAACTGGTTGCCCGTTGCTCCCGCATTCACGTTAATGGCTAGTCCATTTTTGCGATAGCTGAAACTTCCGTTCGTTCCGTATTCCCCTCTCGTTCCTTCAAATACGCTTAGTCTGCCACTCATGCCTACAGCGCCTTTCCTGGTAGTGATATTGATTACGCCACCTTGTTCGTTGGCATATTGTGGGGGCGGATTCGTCAGCACTTCTATCTTCTCAATAGAACTTCCCGGAAGCGATTCCAACAGATCCTGAAGTTGTTGAAGATTTAGTTCAACGGGTTTATCATCAATCAGGATCTTTGGTTCCTTACCTCTCACTAATACTTTTCCGTCCGGATCTTTTGTTACGAGGGGAACTTGCGTCAACAGGTCACTGGCATTACTTCCCTGGCTGAGCGCAGACTCCCCGGCGTTAAAAGTGATATTTCCATCCTTGCTTTGAATGAGCGGCTTCTCGGCGTAAATGATGATCTCTTCGAGGCTGCTTTCCTGCTTAGGTTTTAAAACGATATCAGCAAGGTTGAAATCAGATCGTTCGTCCCGGAAATGAAGACTGTCAATAGTTTTAGGCTGCAGGCTGATATAGGTCAGCCTAAGCCGGTAATAACCATAAGGAATATTGTAGATGGTGAAGGAGCCGCTTTTGTCGGTTGTGGAAGACAGCCTTTTTGTACTATCAGAAAAAGAAATCAGCTTGGCCGTAGCGCTTTCAAGTGCAGCGCCTTTTTCATCCAAAACGGTTCCGGTCAGGGTTCCCTGTTGGGCATTCAAGGCGGTAAAGGAAAAGAAAAACAGCAGCAGCCAACAAATCCTCATCGGCCAAAGTTATTTTTTCTTGTCTAACGACGTATAACCTGGTAATGGAACTGGGTTAAAGAAAGTTAAAGAAATCAACTAAGCTCTTTCCACCTGCATTTCCTGCTTTACTCTCGTTTTTTTCCTATACGGACTCTTGGTAAACGGCAGCAGGATGGAACAGATCGCAGCCAGGTAATAGCCTATGCCCAGGTGAGAAAGTGTGCGAAGACTTGACATTCCGCTACCCTCTATCGTTCGCAAACTGAGGAAGAGGATGAAAGTAAAAATGGCCAGGCAAATGAAAGGCAGGGCCTTGAAGGTCTTGCGAATCACTCTGCGCATTGACGTTAGGACAATAATAGCAAGCGACGATAAGGGGATTAAAACCAGCGGCACAATCGCAATAAAAACGTCGGAGCTGGATATTTCCGTCTTTTCATTTGTTGTGGCAAAAGCAACCGGAATAAAGTTCAATGCACTGATATCCTGGTAAGACGGAAGGAAAAAAGCAAGGATGTTTAGAATGCACAGGGCATAACGTGCATTAGTGAAAAGCGTTTGCATAAGCGGAAAGTTCACATTAAAATAGTTCATCTTAACTAAACTGCAAAGGCTTTGATAAAAACTTTGCCTCTTTTGCTGTCATCCTGTCACCTACAAATTCATTCTTTATCTTTGGCGCTCAACTTTATGGAAGAATTATTACTGAATAAAAAACACGACGAGGCAAGACAAGGTGAAGCTTATGCGCCTTTTGCCGAAGATGCCAATCTTTATACACGTCGCTTTTATATTGAAAGCTATGGCTGCCAGATGAATTTCGCCGACAGCGAGATTGTAGCGTCCATCCTATCGGAAGAAGGCTATGGCGCTACCCGCAATGTTGGAGAAGCCGACCTTATTCTTTTAAATACCTGTTCTATCCGGGAAAAAGCGGAACAAACGGTTCGGAAAAGACTAACTGAATTCAGGAAATTAAAAAAAGCAAAGCCATCTACCCTTGTTGGCGTGCTGGGGTGCATGGCGGAACGTTTAAAATCAAAATTCCTGGAAGAAGAAAAGCTGGTTGATCTCGTTGTAGGTCCGGATGCTTATCGTACACTTCCCAACCTGATAACAGAAGCAGAAGGTGGGCAGAAAGGGGTAAATGTTTTATTAAGTCGCGACGAGACCTATGCAGACATCTCCCCTGTTCGTTTGAACAGCAATGGCATTACGGCGTTTGTCAGCATTATGCGTGGATGTAATAACATGTGTTCGTTCTGCGTGGTTCCGTTTACAAGGGGAAGGGAAAGAAGCCGCGATGCTGCCAGTATCCTCCAGGAGTGCCAGGAACTTTTCGACGCAGGATACAAAGAAGTAACCTTACTAGGACAAAATGTGGACAGCTATCATTACGTAGCTGAGACTACTTCAAGGCCGGTAACCTTTGCCAATCTCCTTGAGATGGTGGCGCTGATTTCCTCCGACCTGAGGGTTCGGTTTTCAACTTCTCACCCAAAAGATATTACCGATGATGTTTTGCATACCATGGCGAAGTATGAAAACATCTGCAAATACATTCACCTGCCTTTACAAAGCGGTGCGTCGAGAGTTTTGCAAATGATGAACCGTAATTACAGTCGCGAATGGTACGCCGCAAAAGTGGATCGTATCAGGGAGATCATGCCAGATTGCGGTATTTCTTCAGATATCATTGCCGGTTTTTGTACGGAAACAGAGGAAGAACATAAAGAAACGGTAAGCATGATGGAGTCCGCTAAGTACGACATGAGTTACATGTTTTTTTACAGCGAACGACCAGGAACACTGGCGCAGCGCCGTTACAAAGACGATATACCCGAGGATGTGAAAAAGCGCCGCCTGGCTGAAATTGTAGAAACGCAAAACAAGCTGTCACAGGAAAGCAATAAAAGAGATTTGGGAAAGAGCTTTAAAGTTTTAATTGAAGGAAATTCTAAAAAAAGCGATGCGGCCTGGATGGGAAGAAGTTCGCAGAACAAAGTGATTGTATTTGAAAAAGGCACACGTGATTTGAAGCCCGGTGATTATGTAAATGTCAGGGTGAATGATTGTACACAAGCCACGTTGATTGGCGAAATAGTTTAAGAATGGATTTACAAAGTATTAAAAACAGGTTTGGCATTATAGGAAACTCCCCTGCCCTCAATTATGCATTGCAGGTTGCGTCGCAGGTTTCCAATACGGATTTAACGGTGTTGATAGTTGGAGAAAGCGGTGTAGGTAAAGAGGCGTTTTCTCATATTATTCATTCGCTTTCTGCAAGAAAGCATGCCTCTTTTATTGCCGTCAACTGCGGTGCCATCCCTGAAGGAACGATTGATTCGGAATTGTTCGGTCACGAAAAAGGTTCCTTCACTGGGGCGGTTGATAGCCGGAAAGGTTATTTCGAAACGGTCAACGGAGGTACCATCTTCCTCGACGAAATTGGTGAAATGCCGTTGGGTACCCAAGCCCGTTTGCTCCGGGTGCTGGAAACGGGTGAGTTCATCCGCGTAGGTTCTTCGAAGGTTCAAAAAACTGATGTTCGCGTCATCACAGCTACCAATAAAGATCTACTGACTTTGGTTCAGCAAGGCAAATTTCGCGAGGACCTTTATTATCGTCTGAACACAGTTCCTATTCGGGTTCCCTCGTTGCGTGACAGGAAAGAAGACATCTTTATCCTCTTCCGGAAATTTGCAGTTGATTTTTCAGAACGATATAAAACCACACCGGTACAACTTGATGAAGAAGCAAGGCAACGCCTTGTCAATTATCCCTGGCCCGGAAACGTTCGGGAATTAAAGAATATGGCCGAACAGATTTCTGTTCTAGCCTCTGAAAAACTGGTGAACGCAAAAGAACTTTCCAGGTTCTTGCCCGATGCACCATCCAACAACCGCTTACCTGTCCTGGCGCATACTAATGGCAGCGATGTGCATGAATTTAACAACGAAAGGGAGATCCTGTACAAGCTTTTCTTTGACATGAAACGCGACGTGACAGAATTAAAACGCCTGTTTTTTGAAGTGATGAAAAACCCTTCGGCGTCAACACAGAATCCTTCTTTTTTGGCGGAAGTAAAAGAGCTGCAGCCGGTAGAAAATAATGCACCGGTTTTCGTTACAAATAATCAGCCATCGGCGCAGCCTGTGATCATGCATAAGAATGATATTCATGCACACGAAGAAGTGGAGGAAAGCCTCAACATCATGGACAAAGAAAAGGAGCTAATTATAAAAGCGTTAAAGAAGCATAGGGGAAAAAGAAAAGATGCAGCTTTGGATCTCGGAATCAGCGAACGCACTTTGTATCGTAAGCTGAAGGAATATGACATTGATCAATAACATGCAGCAATTCAAAATCGATACGATGAAGCCATCTTTTTTTTCAAGGCAAACAGCTTGGCTGGCAATTATATTTTCAGCAATACTGTTGATGGCTCTTGCATTTTCTTCCTGCAGGGTTTCCTATGGATTGTCAGAAAAAGTTTCTTCGATTCCGGATTCCATCAAAACTTTAAAGATCATTGCATTCGAACCTAGGTCGGCGTACAGTAATCCTCAATTAAGTCCCAACCTCACGCAGTCGCTGCGGAATAAAATTGTTAACCAAACAAAGCTTACACTGACAAATAGCGATGAAGCACAGTGGCTGATCACAGGTGAGATCAGGGATTATTCAGTAAGCACAACTGGCGTTACATCTGCCAACGGCCAGCAGCAATCTTCTATCAACCGCTTAACAGTTGGTATTCACGTGGTGATTAACAAACGGGCTGAAAATAAGACGGTGGAATATGACGTAAGCAGGAGTTTTGACTTCAGTGCAAAGCAGTCATTGCAAACCGCCGAAGCTGCTTTGCTGGATGAAATGGTTCGCAATCTAACAGACGAAATTTTCAATAAACTTTTTTCGGATTGGTAATGTAACTTGCCATTTATGAGCGGAAGAATACAGGCATTGGCTCAACAACTTACCGGCAAAAAAAGTATAGACGAGTGTAGCATAGATGAATTGCAGCATATGGTTCAACGCCATCCCTATTATGCGCCTGCTCAATTCCTTCTCCTACAAAAGTTGCGACAGGCTGGAACTCCCGAACAGGCGGAAGCACAATACCGAAAGGCTGTTCTCTTTTACCATGACCCTCTCCTTTTTGAACATTTTATTTCATCCAACAGATTTTATGTAGAAGAAATTGCTGTCGACAATTTTCCTTCAACAGAAGAGGAAATTGTAGAAGATGAGCAAGTTGAAGAAGCGGGTTTTCGTGATGACGTAATCAATGAAGAACCGGAAATTTCCGGAGATCCAATAGAAGACGTCGATGTTAAGGAAGATGCAGTAACCTTTGAAGAATCGACTAACGATAGTGAAGCAACTATTACAACCAATGAAACAGTAACAGAAATAAATGGTGGTGATTTTCACCAACCTGAAACTTTTGTGGAAGATTCAGTTGAAGAAGCAGATGTTGCTGAAGTTGCCCTGCAAGAAGTTGTAGAAGCAACAAGTCCGGTATCTGCAAACTCACAGGAAGAACTAGCTATCCCGCCGGCAAACGAGCACGACGAAGCAAAAACAACCGAAGAATTAGTTACCCCACTGGAAGCAAAGCTGAATGGACAAGAAACACCAGGCAATGAACTGGCTTTCGAACCTTTTCACACCGTTGATTATTTTGCCTCGCAGGGAATTAAAATAACGGCTGAAGAAGCGCCAAAGGATAAACTGGGTAAGCAGCTGAAAAGTTTTACAGAGTGGCTGAAGACGATGAAACGGTTACCGGCGTCCCAGATTACCGACACAGCAGAAACCACGGCTGAAAAGAAAGTTGAAACACTTGCTTCTCATTCTGTTTCCGAAAGTGATGTGGTAACTGAAGCCATGGCCGAAGTGTGGCTGAAGCAGGGAAACACCGCAAAAGCTTTAGATATATACAACAAATTAAGTTTGCTCAATCCCTCTAAAAAGGCTTATTTTGCTGCCAAAATTGAAAATTTAAAGCTGTCCTGACATGACCATCCTTTTCATTATCCTGATTATTATTGCTTGTGTAGTATTGAGTTTAGTTATCCTTGTACAGAATCCGAAAGGTGGTGGACTGGCTGGAAACGTAGCCGGTTTCAGCAACCAGTTTATGGGTGTAAAACAAACTACCGATGTACTTGAAAAAGGCACCTGGATCTTTGCCGGTGTTATTGCCATTTTGTGCATCGCTTCTACTATGTTTATCTCCGGTGCTAGGGGTGTTGACCGCACGCAAAACCTTGGAAATGGTATCACTAACCAACAATCTGCCCCGGCGCAGCCAACTGCTCCAGGCGGACAATTACCGGCTCAGCCTAACAAATAATTTAGCTGCTACGATATTTTTGAACCCTGTCCATGCTGACAGGGTTTTTTGTTACTTTGGCGATGATGAAAAAGATCCTAAAGATTGGATTGGCGCTGATTATCATTGTGGTGGCTATTGGTGCGTGGATTTTTCTTGGCTCGGCTACGGGCTTTTCGGGCAAAAAAGAATACCTCTATATCCGTACAAACGCAGCCAACAAAAAGGCTGTTCTTGATTCCCTGGAAGCCAACGAAATTGTAACGAATCAAACGGCATTTGAGTTTCTCGCCGGACGAATGGACTATTGGGAGAACATCAAACCCGGTAAATACGAGATAAAAAAAGGCGCAAGCCTGGTGACAATTGTCCGGATGCTTCGCAACGGCCGCCAAACACCCGTGGACCTTGTTATTACTAAATTGAGGACAAAGGAAGATTTTGCCAGGTTTACAGGGGCAAGATTTGAGTTTGATTCGACAGCCATGTTGGAATTTCTCAACAACCCCGATACTTTGAAGCGATACAATGCGGACGTTGCAACGGCTTTCTGGCCAATTCTTCCCGACAAATACCAGTACTTCTGGAACAGTTCACCAACCATTGTTTTTAGCAAATTGTACAACGAGTCAAAGAAATTTTGGACCGAAGAGCGAAAAAGAAAAGCTCAGGCTCTAGGTCTTAGTCCCCAGGAAGTTTACACTCTTTCTTCTATCATCGAAGAAGAAACAACCAATCACAAAGAAAAAGATACCATCGCAAGTGTGTACCTGAACCGCTTGCGCAAAGGCATGCCGCTACAGGCTGATCCAACGCTAAAATTTGCTGTTCGCAACTTTGCTTTAAAAAGAATTGCTGGCGAGATTTTGTCTGTTGCTTCTCCCTACAATACTTACCAGAACAAAGGTCTGCCACCTGGGCCAATTTGTACACCTTCCAAGATCACCATCGATGCTGTTCTAAATGCGGCAAACACCAATTTCTTTTATTTTGTGGCCAACCGTAAATTGAACGGTCATTTATTTAGTGAGACCTTTGAGGAGCATGTAAGAAAGGCAAATGAATACCGCGAGCAGGACAAGGAAAGAAGGCATAGAGATTCACTAAAAGCATTGGCACCTTAGAGCCGATCTGAATTGCTAAAAACTGGATATGAAGTGACAGGCGGTGATTGCAAAATGAAATAATTTCTGAACTTTATACAAATGCAAGTAAATATGAAAAAGCTGTTCATGCCACTAAGCCTGTTGGCCTTTGGTCTTCTTTCCTTTATGCCTGTTACCGAATTGCCCATTGGTGCTGATATGCCAAACGGCGACACTAAAATGAAAGACATCAGCGGTAAAGAAGTAACGCTGAAAGAAGCGAAAAAGAAAAATGGTTTGCTGGTGATGTTTAGCTGCAACACCTGCCCTTACGTTATTAAAAACCAGCAACGCACAAAAGAAGTAAGCGCTTATGCATTGAAAAATGATATTGGAGTGATCCTGGTGAACTCGAATGAAGGCCAGCGTGACAGCGACGATTCATTTGACGCTATGAAACAATATGCCAAAGACCAGGGATATAGCTGGTATTACGTAGTTGATCAAAAGAATGCCTTGGCAGATGCATTTGGAGCGAACCGGACGCCGGAGAATTTCCTTTTCAACAAAGAAGGAAAGCTGGTTTACCACGGCGCAATCGATGACAATCCTGAAGAAACCAGTGTTTCAAGAAAACATTTGAAAGAAGCAATTAATGAAATGATCGATGGTAAAGATGTAACTGTGAAAACGTCAAAATCAGTTGGCTGTAGCATCAAAAGAATTAAGTAAGTATAGAAACCCCGCCTAACGTAAGCCCTGTTCCGCAGGGCTTTGTTATTTGTAGAAAGCTTCTTCGTAATAACGTACGAACGATGTTCCCCAGGAAATGGATGATTCATCAATTTCAACAGGTCCAAACTCTTGTTCTACTGCCAATGCAGGAAGGTTGATACCAATACCTAACGCAGCTACACTTGTGCCTTGAATACGTGGATTGATCTCTAAAATTTTGTATTCACCTTGCCCATCTTCTTTTACCTGCAAACCAATGGGACCAGACAAGTTTAATGAGCGGATGATTTGCCTGCAATAATCAATAACCTGCTTATTATTTACAAATGTTCCCTGCACAGAAATTCCCCCATTTATCTTTTCTCTCGTCCGCGGAAGAATAAGTTTTGGTTTTCCCTGCTGTACAATCGTGTCAATAGTTATTTCAGGCCCGGGCAGGTATTCCGATACAAGCAATTGGGGAAAGTTGTGTTGCTCTAATGTTGTTGAAATGGTTGACAGCTTGCTGTAAAGATGTGTAGGCTTATGATCGAACAATAATGAAAAGTCATCGGCATTTTCCTGCAGGATTCTTACTCCCCTGCTTCCGTTTGAAAATGTTGGTTTGATCACGACGGGTACATTCGGGTAGCCAAGTATTTCTGCAGCTTTAATTAGTGATGGAACATCATTAATGATTTGGAATTTTGGAACCGCGATATTTTTACATGCTAAATGTTCGTACAACTTTCCTTTGTCGTTCGCTATTCGTAAACTGTCAATATCGGAAACAATGACTTTTATCCCGTGACTTGCAAAAAAATGTTTTGCTTCAGAGAACTTAAAAAGCTCTTTGGTTACTAAGGGAAAGAGAACTTCTATTTTATTTTCAACACAATACTCCAGCACAAACGGAATAAAACTTTCTTCTTCCGCTTTTGGAATTTGAACAAAGTTGGAATGCAGAAAATGTCCGCTAGCCTTGTCATTGCAATCGCTTGTATACAGATCATAACCAGCTTGCTTTAGCGCTTTGATAATACCAGGTCCACCCGGTGCTCCGGCTCCTGTAAGTAGTACTTTTTTCAATTCAACAATTTAAAGAATCCAACGCACCACTTCAAATGCTTCAGCATAGTTCTGCCCTATTTGAACCCCGCGAACTTTCGCCAGCGATCTGATAAAATCAGGGTTTGTATAGTCACGCTGTGACTGTGATTTGTAAGCCGCAACAGCTTTACACTTTTTTGCCAGATCATTTTCGTTGAGCATACTATAGCTTCCCGGTTTAAAAACAATATTATTCCACGGCATTTCATAACCAAGGATGCTTGCGTGTTTAAAAGCCCTGATTCCTTCACTTGTTATTGTATAATGATCCTGGTGTATATCCGTTGGCGAAGGCATGAATACAAGGTCCGGAGCCAGCTCTTTTTTTATTTTAATAAGGTCATCCAATATCTCCTGTCGCTGATAACTAAACCGCCGAACTTCGTAGTCCATTAGAATAACGTTTTCTTCCTTGATGCCTAAGATACTGGTAGCGTCTGCCATTTCTTCTTTCAGTACATCCTCTCCAAAACCAATTGGAACAGATTGTTTGCACGACGAAAAAGCAATGTAATAAACTTCGTTTGAATGAACCAGCCTGGCAAGCGTACCACCACATCCTAATTCGCCGTCGTCCGTGTGCGGCGCAAGTACGAGTATTCGTTTTCCTGAAATCATGCAGTTTGATTAAAAGCCATATGCTTTAATAAGAGGGCGAAGAAACTTAATTTATTTCATTGTTTCTCGGAAGCAGGGAAAGATATAGAAATGGATTACAGGTTCGTCTTACAAACTTTTTGCATTCAGCATGGACTTGATTTCGGCTTCAAGTTTTTCCTTGCTTAATTCTTCCTCGTAAAATTTGCGGTAGCCAGCGGCATTGTTGATAAACAGACTAGCAGGAATTGAACCGGACCAGGAACTATCAACCGCAGGACAAAAGATATCGGCATTGGACTCGTCCAGATAAACGACAGGTGATGTTAACTTCAACTTTTTTACGAACGAGGCTACTGTAGATGGATACGCTTCTTTCAGGTCAACACTCACCATCACAAGCTTCACTCCTTTTGATTTGTATTCATCAGCCAAAGCCTGGAAGTGTGGAAGTTCGGCGATGCAAGGTTTGCAGAACGTCGCCCAGAAATTAATAATGGTTGGTTCTTTAGAATCGTGAATGGCAGCCTTCAGGTCAGCAAGTTTCCAAACGGGCACAGTTTGCGACTGCCCTCTAAGCGCTAAAACTAGCAACGCTAATACGATCAAAAATTTATTTAGTTTCTTCATACAAACCCCATTGTTTGGAAAGGTCCTGGTATTCCAGTTTATCCAATTTTTTTTGTTGATAATGACCAGCTGCAGTTTTCTGCCGGAACGCTTCGTAAAGACTGACAGCACAGGCGACACTAATGTTCAGCGACCGGATCATACCAACCTGCGGAATAATAAAATTCCCGTCTGCCAGAGCCCTGATCTCATCACTTACACCGGCATGTTCGTTGCCAAAAACCAAGGCGGTGCTTCTTGTCAAATCAATCTCGTATAAACTTACAGCATCAGAGGACAAGTGCGTTGTTAAAATGCGTTCGTATTTTGCTCTCAGGGCAGCAAAGCAATCGTTTGCATCTTCAAATTGATGAACCGTAAGCCATTTAGCTGCACTGCTGCTGCTCCTTGTTCCCCATTTTTCATGCCTTGCAATTTTGGTAGTGAGCACATAAATCTCCTTTACTCCAATGGCATCGCAGCTTCGCATAACGGCCGAGATATTGTGCGGGTCGAAAACATTTTCCAATACCACGGTGAGGTCGTTCTGTCGGTGATTCAGCACATTCGTGATCCGGGAAGTTCTTTCAGGTGTCATCTGGAATTGGGTTTAAAAGGAAGCGCCAAACCTAAATGAAAGTCCTGAAATATTTCTTACTAAAGAATAATTACAATGTAAATTTCGCAGCAGGCTTTATTGACACAGCCGCGTCACAACGTTATGAAAACGATTCTTTATCTCACGGATTTTTATTACAAAGCCAATGGCAGGAACTACTATGAAGAAGACATTTATATCACGTCCAAACTAAAATCTCACTTCAACATACTTATTGGCCATCCGCAACAGGTGCTCTCTTATATTGGCTGGGCTGATCTTATTGTTTTTCGGAACACAGGGCCGGTACTGCAGTACAAAAATTACTTCGTGCAATTTCTAGAAGAAGTAAAGAACAGAAATATTCTCACCTTTAATTCTTTTGACGGTAAAGCAGATATGAAGGGCAAGGATTATCTGCTGCAATTAACGAAGGACGGCTTTCCTGTAATTCCTACAATCGATAAGATAGAGGATCTTGATCTGCTGGGATCAACAACAGAGTATATTGTAAAGTTGAAGGATGGTGCGGACTCTATAGGTATGAAAAAATTAAGCAAAGAAGAATTGTTAGGCGAAGAATTTGAGGGCAGGCTTATTCAACCTTACATTGACTTTGACTACGAGATTTCTTTTTATTATTTGGACAACAGCTTTCAATATGCACTTTATGCCCCTGATAAAAACAAGCGTTGGGATTTAAAAGAATACGAAGCCACAGCAGCCGATCTTTCCTTTGCTGATCGGTTTATAAAATGGAACAATATGGCCCGTGGCATCACCCGCGTTGACGGATGCAGGCTAAAAGATGGAAGGTTATTGCTTGTTGAACTGGAAGACCTGAATCCATTCTTATCCCTTGATGCGCTGAGTGAAGAAAAGCGGGAAGCTTTTATCGCAAATTTTACCAGGTCATTAAACAAAGCGATGGAATAGCGATGTTAAAAAGCAACATCACTATTCCATCGACAGACAATTATATCAGCTATAATTTTTTGATCTTGATGTTCCTGAACCAAACATCATCACCATGATCCTGCAAACCAATTCTGCCTTTTTTATAGGTGGCAAAGTCAGGCATGTCTTTGAACTTGCTTTTAGCTACCATCGCCTTCCAATTTTCGTCCCACATTGTAGTTGACAAAGTATGCTGCCCATTAAGGTAGAAATCAAGTTTGCCTTTGTTCGAAATGATCTCAGCAGTATTCCATTCGCCTACAGGTTTCACTGCTTCTTTTGATACGATCAGGTCGTACAAATCGCCGGCACGATGAGAGACGATCTTCGCATCAGGGTGCCCTTCTACTCCGGTTGTTCCATTGTCAAGTACCTGCATTTCCGGACCTGTATGCCAGGTTTCCTTGTACTTCGGATCATCCTTCACATAAAAAATAACGCCGCTATTCCCTTTTGGTGATAATCGCCAATCGAGCTTCAAATGAAAGTTATCGTATTCCTCATTTGTAACCAGGTCTCCGCCTTCGGATGTTTGATAACCTTTTTTACTCGCTGCATCGAGATGTATCGCTCCATCTTCTACCTTCCATGCTTTACCGACAGCGGACTTTCCGAACGTATGCCAGCCAGTGGTTGTTTTTCCATCAAATAAGTTGATAAAACCATCTTCTGCAGCTGGTGTTTGCACGGCCATTTTGTTTGATGATTTACAAGAGATGAAAGTTATTAAAGCAAGGGAAACAAAGAATTTATTCATGTTTATTGGTTTAAGGTCATAACGAATTTTACCATTGCCCTCGCATCATCTTCTGATAGGTTAGGATGAGGGGTCATTTGTACTTGGCCCCAATGTCCAATGCTGCCTTTAATAATTCTATACGCCAGCGTATCCACCATCTCAGGTTGGCCAGCATATTTTTTAGCAACTTCGGCGTAAGGTGGACCTACCAGTTTTTCGTTTGTGTTATGACAGGTAAAACAGTCACTTTTAGCAACAAGGTTAAAACCTTTCTGGTAGTCGGGATGTTTTGTAGGATCACCCTGCGAGGTTTTATTTTCACCTTCCGCCGGCTTATTTTCATTGTTCCCGCAGCTCCACGTGCAAGCAATGATTGAAAACAGCACAAAAAGTTTCTTCATGTTGATTGATTTATGAAATGCCCAAAATTTTCCTGTTTTTTTCCGCGTCAGAACCTATACCTGCAAAATCATCGAATGCCTTGTCTGTAACACGGATGATATGATCGCTGATAAACTGCGCTCCTTCCCTTGCACCATCTTCGGGATGCTTTATACAACACTCCCATTCCATGACGGCCCAACCATCATAACCATATTGCGTCAACTTACTAAAGACGGACTTGAAATCGACCTGGCCATCACCCGGTGAACGGTAGCGTCCTGCACGATTTAACCAGCTTTGATAGCCGCCGAAAGTACCTTGCTTACCCGACTTGTTGAACTCTGCATCTTTCACATGAAATGCTTTAGTACGTTCGTGGTAATGATCAATGTAAGAAAGATAATCCAGCTGCTGCAATACAAAATGCGATGGATCGTACAATAGACAAGCCCGGGGATGTTGGGCCACAGCTTCCAAAAACATTTCGTAAGTGATGCCATCAAACAGATCTTCACAGGGATGAATCTCGTAACAAACATCTACTCCGCAGTCGTCAAAAACATTTAGGATCGGTGTCCATCTTCTCGCTAATTCCTTAAACCCTTCTTCTATCAATCCCTCAGGACGTTGAGGCCATGGATGAAAATAAGGCCAGAGCAAGGAACCGCTGAAAGAAGGACAGGCTGTTATTCCTAAGTTCTGGCAAGCTTTTGCTGCAAACTTCATTTGCTGTACTGCCCATTCCGTTCTTGCGTTGTTATTGCCGCGAACAGCTTCCGGTGCAAAGCCGTCGAACATCAGGTCATATGCAGGATGAGTGGCTACCAGCTGACCTTGTATATGCGTTGCGAGTTCTGTAATTTCTAGTCCACATTCACTCACCAAACCTTTTAAATCATCGCAATAAGTTTTGCTTTCGGCAGCCTTTTGCAGGTCAATACACCTGGGGTCATTCGTTGGAATTTGCACGCCAACAAACCCTAAGCTCTTTGCCCACTGGCAAATCGATTTCAAGTCATTGAAAGGTGGTTTATCGCCTAAGAATTGGGCTAAAAAAATTCCGGGGCCTTTGATTGTTTGCATGATAAGTGAATGTGCAATTGTGAAAATATAAATTAAGAAACAGGAGCCTAATAGCTTTTGTAATCCGCGTTGTTCATTAGACAGTGAACTGCGTCCATTTTTGTTCCGACTTGCCGGATGCAATCACATTTTCTATGAAGGCCATACCACGTACACCATCATAAGCATTAGGAAAATCGAGCCACTCTTCTTTTGGTGAAATACCGTCTTTCTTGGCTCCAACGCATAATGCAAAATTGCGGTAGTGGTTGGCAAAGGCTTCAAGAAATCCTTCGGGATGGCCGGCCGGCGTTCTTGTATTGTGTTTGGCGAAGTCACCAAGATAGCCGGTTCCCGCACGCAGCACCTGCATCGGTTGGTCCGGCCATTTCAACAACAAACTGTTCGCATCTGCATGGCTCCATTCCATACCTCCCTTCTCGCCATATACTTTTATCGTCAATGTATTTTCTTCACCGGCCAATACCTGTGAAGCAACCAGTAAACCTGTTGCACCATTATTAAATTGTAAGAACACGGCGCCGTCATCATCCAGCTTTCTTCCTTTCACAACAATATTGATGTGCGCACAGAGAGACTTTACCTGCAAACCCGAAACATATTCTGCAAGATTAAATGCATGTGTGCCGATATCACCCATGGCCCCTGCAATTCCACTTCGCGAAGGATCTGTTCTCCATGACGCCTGCTTGTTATCTGATGTTTCCAGGAAGTCTGACAGCCATCCCTGTGGATAGGTAACAAAAACTTTCCTGATCTTTCCCAATGCACCTTTCTTTACCTGTTCCCTTGCCTCCTTAATCATAGGATAACCGGAATAAGTGTGTGTAAGACAGAGATACCTGCCTGTCTTTTCTACGATCGCCTTCAATTCCTTCGCTTCGAAAAGATCAAAAGTCATGGGTTTGTCCATCACCACATCGAAGCCTGCTTCCAAAGTCGTTTTTGCAGGTCCGAAGTGAACATGATTTGGTGTAACAATGCTGACGAAATCCATTCTAACGTCTGCAGGAAGTGCGGCTTCTTTATGAATCATTTCTTCATACGAACCATAGATCCTTTCAGGAGAAAGCTTGAGTTCCTCTCCCATCTTTTTCGATTTCTCCGGTTGGGAACTGAAACTTCCGCATACGAGTTCAATCATTCCATCCATAGCAGCAGCAGCCCGGTGGACAGCACCGATAAATGCGCCTGGCCCGCCGCCGATCATTCCCATTCTTAGTTTACGCATGTGCAGTTGATTAAAAGAGAAGAATATTTTTTAGTTAGAAGGAGATGAAGATTCCGCAACTTATTGATGTAACATAGTTCCATAAAACAAGCAATATTGAAGTGACTAAATTTAAGAAGGTATTTTACGGCAGCAACAATTTTCTGACAAAGATTTTTTCACGATGTGAATTAACTGTGGTAAAGAAAGATTTGTTGGTTTGTAAAAAGATGTATTTTTAAAACGGTTGTCTAACGATCAACAGCAAAACAATTGCACATGCTTGTAACCACCTTTCTGCATCTTCATTCATCTTACCAACCCTTTTATATAAAACAGTTTTTTGCATGAAAGCCACTACCCGTCTGCAACTTTCCTTCATGATGTTTCTCAACTTTTTTATCTGGGGTGCATGGTTTGTTACGCTGGGAACTTTCTTAAGTAACAACCTGAATGCCACCGGTGGTGAAAGTGCAAAAGTTTTTTCAACACAGTCATGGGGCGCCATCATTGCTCCTTTTATTATTGGTCTCATTGCTGACAGGTACATTAATGCCGAAAAAATTTTGGGAGCCTTGCACTTAGTCGGCGCCTTTTTAATGTACCAGCTGTATAACACAAACGACATCGGTGTATTTTATCCATATGTATTGGTCTACATGATTCTTTATATGCCGACACTGGCGTTGGTCAATTCTGTGTCCTTTAATCAAATGAGGGATCCTGAAAAGGAATTTTCAAGCATCAGGGCTTTTGGGACAATTGGCTGGATTGCAGCGGGTCTGCTCATTAGTTTTTTGTTTCATTGGGATAATGAAGGAAATATTAAACAAGGGATGCTCCGAAATACATTCCTGATGGCTGGTATTGCATCCGCGGTTTTAGGGCTATTTAGTTTTACGCTGCCAAAAACACCACCAACACGGAATGCCGGTGAAAAGGTCAATATCAAAACCATCATCGGGCTTGATGCGCTGAAATTGCTGAAGGACAAAAACTTTGCTGTCTTTTTTATCTCTTCTATCCTCATCTGCATTCCACTTGCTTTTTATTACCAGAACACCCACCCTTTTCTTACCAATAGCGGCATGGAAAATCCAACCGGCAAAATGACGATCGGGCAGATTTCTGAAGTTGGATTTCTTTTGCTCCTGCCTGTATTTTTTAGCCGTTTTGGATTTAAAAAAACAATCTTAGTGGGCATGGTCGCATGGGCCTTGCGGTACATTTTATTTGCTTACGGCAACGCCGCTGAATTAAGTTTCATGTTGTTGCTGGGAATAGCATTACATGGCATTTGCTACGATTTCTTTTTTGTTTCCGGGCAGATATATACCAACTCAAAAGCCGGTGAGCAATACAAAAGTGCGGCGCAGGGATTGATTACCCTGGCAACCTACGGCGTTGGAATGTTGATTGGTTTTGAAATAGCCGGTGCTGTGACGGATGCTTATAAAACCGGTGAAAACACGTTTGACTACCGTATGGTGTGGACCATACCTGCAGCCATTGCATTTGCCGTAATGGTATTATTCCTCCTTTTCTTTCGCGACGAAAAAAAGAAAAAACTTGTAACGGAGCCACAGGCAGAGAAAGGTTTGGCAGAAACAAGACTGACCTAATATGCTATGACATGAAGAGAAGAAACCTTTTAAAAAATATGATTCTTTCAGGAACAGCGGTCGTGGCTTCACCCGCTTTGTCGCTTGCTGCCTGCAACACAAGTTCAAACAAATTCATATTGAAAGGGACAATCAATCATTCCGTTTGCTGGTGGACCTACAATTTTATTCCCCTTGATGAATTATGTCAGAAAGTAAAAGAAATTGGTTTTTCTGCAATCGATCTTGTGGGTCCTAAAGACTGGAATACACTGAAAAAACAGGGCATCTTTTCCTCCATGTGTAATGGTGCCGAAATAAGCCTGACAGAAGGATGGAACGATAAACAATACCATTCAACCTTAATCAAGAATTATACTGATCATATTAATTACGTAGCTGATGCTGGTTATAAAAACCTTATTTGCTTCAGCGGTAACCGCAAAGGCATGGACGATGAAACAGGATTAAAAAATTGTGCAGAGGGTTTAAAACAAATTGCTTCGCTTGCGGAGAAAAAAGGCGTGGTGATCCAGATGGAATTGTTCAACAGCAAGATCAATCATCCTGATTACATGTGTGATAAATCTGCATGGGGGATTGAATTGTGCAAAAGTATTGGCTCACCTAATTTTAAACTGCTCTACGATATTTATCATATGCAGATCAACGAAGGTGATGTTATCCGAACTATCACAGATCATCACCAGTATTTTGGACATTACCATACAGCAGGTGTTCCCGGCAGGCATGAGATCAACGAAACGCAGGAACTGTATTATCCTGCCATCATGAAGGCCATCGTCGCCACGGGATACAAAGAATATGTAGCACAGGAGTTTATTCCAACAGGTAAATCAAACGAGGAAAAAATAGCAGCGTTAAAAGATGCTGTCGGCAGGTGTGACGTGTAATAACCCAAAAAAATTAAAACGACAACCACCAATAATCACCACAAACTCTCTTATGGCAGATAATACATACGATGCAATTGTTGTTGGCTCCGGGATCAGCGGAGGCTGGGCAGCAAAAGAACTCACGGAAAAAGGATTAAAGGTGCTCCTGCTTGAACGTGGCCGCAATGTTGAACATGTTAAGGACTACGTCAATACCAATAAGGAATTGTGGGAGCTCCCCCATCGTGGTGCAAGAACACAACAGATGATCAATGATTATCCTGTATTGAAACGTGATTATCCGCTTAACGAACGTAACCTGGAGTTTTGGGTAAAGGACCAGGAATGTCCTTACACGGAAGTCAAACGTTTTGACTGGTATCGTGGCTATCATGTGGGTGGACGTTCTTTAATGTGGGGACGACAGAGTTATCGCTGGAGCGATTTTGATTTCGAAGCCAATGCAAAAGATGGTATCGCCGTTGACTGGCCCATACGTTATAAAGACATCGAACCATGGTATACGTATGCCGAGGGCTTTGCAGGTATCAGCGGTTCCAAAGAAGGACTGTCTCAACTTCCGGATGGTAATTTTCTACCGGCTATGGAATTGAATTGTGTGGAGAAAGATGTAGCTGCACGTATCAAACAGCAATTTGGCGGCAAACGATCAATGATCATTGGAAGAACAGCCAACATTACACAACCTAAACCGGAACAGAACAGAACTAATTGCCAGTACCGCGATAAATGCTGGCTAGGTTGCCCTTTTGGTGCGTATTTCAGCACACAGTCTGCTACCCTACCTGCGGCAATGAAGACTGGCAACTTAACACTTCGTCCCTTCTCCATTGTTACTGAAATTATCTACGACAAGGACACCAAGAAAGCAAAAGGTGTAAGAGTATTGGACGCGGAAACAAATAAAACGTACGATTACTTTTCAAAGATTGTCTTCTTAAATGCTTCAACGCTGAACACGGCCTGGATAATGATGAATTCCGCCACTGATGTTTGGTCCGGAGGCCTTGGCAGCAGCAGCGGCGAGTTGGGTCACAATTTGATGGACCATCACTTTCGTGTAGGCGCCAGTGGAAGAGCGGAAGGATACGATGATAAATATGTGTATGGTAAGCGGCCCAACGGGATTTATATTGTTCGCTACCGCAATTTATTTGGCGACAAACGGGATTACCTGAGAGGCTTCGGGTACCAGGGAAGTGCAAGCCGGCAAGGCTGGGGACGTGATGTTGCAGAGATGTCAATCGGCGCCGCATTCAAAGATGCTTTGTGCGAACCCGGGGAATGGTCGATGGGCATCAATGGTTTTGGCGAGATGCTTCCTTATCATGAAAACAAAGTCACGATTAATAAGGATAAAAAAGATAAATGGGGCTTGCCCGTCCTGGCAATTGATTGCGAGATAAAAGACAATGAACGCAAGATGCGTGTGGACATGATGAATGATGCAGCAGAAATGCTATCAACAGCAGGCATTAAAGATGTACACACTTACGACAACGACTACGCACCAGGAATGGGTATTCACGAAATGGGCACGGCCCGTATGGGACGAGATCCAAAGACATCAGTGTTAAATGCAAATAACCAAGTCTGGGATGCACCGAATGTATTTGTTACGGATGGTGCCTGCATGACTTCTGCCGCCTGTGTGAATCCTTCTTTAACCTATATGGCTCTTACAGCGAGAGCCTGTGATTTTGCAGTAAATGAATTAAAGAAAATGAACCTTTAATTTTTATGGCTGATAAAAACCAAGAAATTAAATCCACTTCACGCCGGAGTTTTATTAAGAACACGGCGATCACCGCTGCCGGTTTTTTCATTGTGCCGCGGCATGTGCTGGGTAGGGGTTTCATTGCACCCAGCGACCGTTTGTTGGTAGCAAGCATTGGTGTGGGCGGTAAAGGCGAAAGCGATGTGATGAATTTTTTCAAGAGTGGCAAAGCTGATATCGCTTTTCTCTGTGACGTAGATGACAGAAGGGCTGCTAATTCCGTAAAAGCATTTCCGAAAGCAAAGTATTACAAGGACTGGCGGGAGATGCTGGACAAAGAAAGTAAAAACTTCGATGCCGTTTCCGTTTCTACTCCGGATCATAACCACGCAGTACAAACTTTGGCGGCCATGCAGTTGGGCAAACATGTGTATGTGCAAAAACCATTGACACATGATGTATACGAAGCAAGGGTCTTGACAGAGGCTGCAAAAAAATACAAGGTTGTAACGCAGATGGGCAACCAGGGAGCATCAGGCGATGGTGTTCGCCAATTGATGGAGTGGTATGATGCAGGGGTGATCGGTGATGTGCATACTGTTTACAGCTGGACAGATCGTCCGGTGTGGCCGCAGGGAATTCCATGGTCAACAAATAAAGCACCCGTTCCTGCAGAACTCAACTGGGACCTCTGGTTAGGAACCGCGCCGTATAAAGATTATGTAGAGAAAATTGTTCCCTTCAACTGGCGTGGATGGTGGGATTATGGCACTGGAGCACTGGGTGATATGGGTTGCCACTTAATTGAACCTGCGTTCCGCGTATTGAACCTGCAATATGTAAATGATGTGGAAGCCAGCGTTGGTTCTGTTTATGTGGATGAATTCAAGCGGGGTTATTTTCCTGAAAGTGTTCCCCCTTCCAGTCACGTGACGATGACATTTCCCAAATCCAAGAAAACAAAAGGTCCCGTAACACTGCACTGGATGGACGGTGGCATTCAGCCAACCCGTCCGGATGAATTAGGACCAAACGAATTGTTTGGAGATGGCGGCAACGGCACATTGTTCATCGGCACAAAAGGCAAGATGATGTGCAGTACCTATGGTGCGGATCCGAGATTACTTCCAATTTCAAAAACAGCGGAAACGAAAGTAAAACAGAAATATGCCCGGGTTCAGAATGGAGCTAACGGCCACTATGCACAATGGGTGGAAGCCTGCATTGCCGGTTATGGTAAGCAGGAAGTGAGCTCCCCTTTTAAAATCGCAGGTCCATTAACCGAAGCGTTATTGATGGCAAATCTTGCCATTCGTGCACATGATATCCGCGAACCAAAAGCAGATGGAAAAGGCTTTAGCTATCCCGGCCGAAACATTCAATTAGTTTGGGATAATAACCAAATGAAGGTCACCAATTTTGATCCGGTTAATCAATTCGTCAAAAGGAAATACAGGGAAGGGTATAAACTCGATTGGGTGTGAGGGAGCAATGTGCAAATGTGATGATATGCCAATATGAAAATGGAATACAGCTTTAGCTCTTACAAACTTTAAGCAACAAACAACAAACTATTATAATGGAACGTCGTGAAGCCGTAAAATACATCAGCATACTTTTAGGTGGCGCTGTAGTGGGAGCAGATGCTTTTTTATCAGGATGTAAAACAAAAACAGGAAGCGCCACTGACTGGACGGAAGAAGACGTGGCTTATCTAAACGAGATTGGCGAAACAATCTTACCACGCACAACCACACCCGGTGCAAAAGACGCTAACGTCGGGAAGTTTATGACCGTGATGGTGAACGATTGTTATGAAGAAGCAGACAGGAAAGTATTCCGGGAAGGCTTGAATAAATTGAACGAAGCAAGCAAGAGGAAATTTGATAATTCATTCATGAAAATTTCTGCACCGCAGAGGCAACAGCTTTTAACCGAACTTGATACGGAAGCTAAAGCTTACCAGAAGAAAGTGAATGATTTCAACAACAATGAAAATAAAAAAGACAAGGACGAAAGAGGAAAAGGAAATAATAATTACGTGAAGCAACACATGGCTCCCCATTATTTTTTCATGCTGAAGCAGTTGACCTTACTTGGATTTTTTACATCCAAAGAAGGTGCAACGGAAGCTGTTCGGTATTTGCCTGTCCCAGGTAGATATGAAGGTTGTGTTCCATACAAAAAAGGTGATAAATTAATTGTTTGACCCCATACGAAAATCATGAATCATCATCGCAGAAATTTTTTAAAACTATCCGCCACAATCGGTGCAGGATTGGCCGCAGGTGCGTTCACTAACACATTGATGGGATGCAGTCCTGCCGCTAAATCGAATATACAAAACGAGTTTGGCCTCCAACTTTATACCCTGCGTGATGAGTTGCCAAAAGACCCGAAAGGTATATTGAAGCAGGTAGCAAGCTTTGGCTACAAGCAGATCGAAAGCTACGAAGGACCAAATGGTATTTTCTGGGGCATGAGCAATACGGAGTTCAAAAAGCTGATGGACGACCTGGGAATGACCATCACTTCCAGCCACTGCGATATCAACAAAGATTTTGAAAGAAAAGCTGCTGAAGCAGCCGCCATCGGTATGAAGTATTTGATCTGCCCGCATCTTGGTCCGCAGAAAAGCCTTGACGATTTTAAACGTTTTGCAGACACCTTCAACCAGCGTGGAGAGGTTTGCAAAAAAAATGGAATTCGTTTCGCTTATCACAACCATGATTATAGTTTCAAACTGCAGGAAGGAAAATTTCCACAGGATGTGATGATGCAAAACACCGATAAAGATTTAGTGGACTATGAAATGGATATTTATTGGGTAGTTACAGCCGGCCAAGACCCAGAAGCCTGGTTCAAAAAATACCCTGACAGATTCCGGCTTTGCCATGTTAAAGACCGCCAGCGGGACGTGGCACTTACAGAAAAGAAAAACGTTTCCGTGGTAGTTGGTAAAGGCTCTATCAATTTTCCCGCAGTATTAAAAACCGGCGCTGCCAACGGCTTAAAATACTACATGGTTGAGCAGGAAGCTTACGAAGGCACAACGCCTTTAGCCGCTACCAAAGCCAACGCAGATTACATGAAGAACTTTCGCTTTGCTTAATGGGTAGAATCCCTTGTGTGCGATGAATCTTTCGGCATTGATTGGTTCAACCGAACGGCATCACTCGTGTCTGGTATATTGCCATTGACGTTATCTGCGCCTGGTGTCACTGGTGCAGATTCGTTCGATTCCGTTTTCTTCTCGTTGTTACAAGCAAGAATAAATCCGGCAATCAAAACCGGTAAAATGAATTTTTTCATGTCCAGAGTTTTTGACGGAATCATCAAAGCAATTTTCCTACCAGCCAGTCCCTTAGGTTAGATCACTTACTAAGGCTGCTGCGCCAAATACACCTGCACTGTCGCCCAGTGATGGCCGTAGGATTGGCACATCTACCCTATTGTTGAAAATGTATTTTTCCAATGCTTTCTTTCCATCTGTATAAAGCGCATCAATGTTTCCCACACCACCGCCAATGACAATTACATCTGGATCCAGGATATCAACTACCACCGAAACTGCTTTTCCGAAAAAATCACAAAGCCTTTCGATGGTTTGTTTAGCGGCCTCCTCTTCTTCTTTGTAGCGTTGTTGAATCTCCTTCAGGCGAATGCGTTTACCGGTTATGCTTTCGTAATATTTTTCGGTAGCAGGGCCTGAAATCACTGTTTCAACGCAGCCTGTCTTACCGCAATAACAAGGGCCACCGCTGTTGTCTAGAAAGTTATGACCCCATTCGCCTGCAATGCCGTGCTTCCCGTTCCAGATCTTTTTGTTGATGACGATACCGGCGCCCACACCGGTTCCCATAATGATTCCAAACGTAAGCGCCGCATCTGGTGCATTTTCGTTTACAGCACCCCACCGCGTTTCAGCCAGTGCAAAACAGTTGGCATCATTCGCAAGGACAACTGGTACGCCTAACTTTTCTTCCAGATCTTTTTTCAGCGGCATGCCGTTCAGCGCAGTGGAATTACAATTTTTCATCGTGTGCAACACAGGATCAAGAACACCGGGTGTACCAAAGCCGATGCTTTCGGGTTTCAATCCTGATTGCTCCTGCATCTGTCCTACCAGTTTGGCAATCTGGCTGATGATGTGCGGATATCCATTCTGTGCCTCCGTATCGATCCGCATCCTTAAAATTGGCGTTTTAACTTGCGCCGGTTCGAGAATAACACCTTCTATTTTTGTTCCGCCAAGATCGATGCCCCATAAAGGTTTGTTCATATGCAGATGTTGAGATGAGTATCAGTGAAGGAAGCCTTCTTCAAGGTCTTACTATAGTTAGCATGTTGTAGATGCAATCCTACCGACAGGTACCACGTCATGCTGGTGAATAAATCAGGCTATCTACTAATGTCAATACCGAAATGTTTGCTTGATGACAGCTTCGGAAATTTGTAAATGAACCAACTCACAAACCCTGTTTGTTTTTAAACATCTGGTGAAAGATGAGGTAAATTCCATTGCTCCATCCAAAGCCATCCTGGGTTGGATACTCTCCACCTCCACTCGTTAAACTAATGTCTTCTACGTTGTATTTCTCCATCATCTTGCCGGTAGCTTTAAACACTTTTTCGTTCACACTCATCCAGCGTTCACCAATAGTGCGGGCCAGGTCGTGGTGACCATAATTCATTAAACCTTTTGCCGTGATGAATTGCAGTGGCGCCCATCCATTGGGAGAATCCCATTGCTGGCCGGTTTTATAAATGGAGGTCACTACACCACCATCACGCAGAAATTTTTCCTCCACCACTTTCTTTGCATCTGCTGCCTGTTCATCCGTAGCTACATCGCAAAAAAGAGGCATCATTCCCGCAAGTGTCCATTTGTCCGTTGTTTGTTTTTGTGTGAAGTCGTAATCAAAGAAATACCGCAGGTCTTTGTTCCAGCAATATTTTAATACTGCTTCCTTACGTTTTGTAGCCTTTTGTGCATACGAATCAGACAAGGATTGTTTACCGTCCGCTTTAGCTGCATGGCTCAGGATCATTTCATATTGGTATAGCAAAGAATTCAAATCGACCGGAATGATGTTGGTCGTTTCGATCGTATTTAAATGCAAGGTGTCTTCAAACCAGCGGCTACTGAAGTCCCAGCCACTTTCCGCACCAGCACGGAGATGGTTATACACCTTTCCATCTTTATTAGTGTAGGTTTTTGCTGTATGCAGGTCCTGCATATACGATTCTTCCCGAGGTGCTGTTTTGTCATCGAAATATCGATTCAATACAGAACCGTCCGGCATCTTCACCACACGGCGGTAGGCTTGCTGTGCATTTAACTTCTCCGTTCCATTCATCCACCACTTATATTCTTTTTCCAATGCAGGCAAATATTTTTTATAAACCGCATCGCCCCTGTTCTGGTGGAGCAATTGAACCATCAACGCAAAATAAGGAGGTTGCGAACGGCTCAGATAATAGTTGCGGTTGCCGTTAGGGATGTGACCGTAAGTATCAATCAGGTATTTAAAATTATCAAGCATATCCTCTATCAAATCAAAACGGTTACTCACCACCAGTCCCTGCATGGTAAAGTAACTGTCCCAGTAATAAATTTCCCTGAACCTTCCTCCAGGTACAACGTAAGAATCAGGTAATGGAAGCAATGAACTGTTTTTTAATTTCGTGTCGGCTTTACGGGTTAACAAAGACCATAGTTGCACGAGGTGATCGTTCAATGCAAGGCCTTCGGAAACCTTGACACCCGGTGTAAGAGGAAGATAAAAGTTAGCTAACACGAACGTTTTCAGGCTGGCCGAATCCTTCTTTTTTAATGCTGCATATTTTTTTAGAATTACTTCCGGTTTGTATTGCGGCACCATGTCGACAAATGTTTTGTTATCGCCAAGAGCTTTTGTTAGCTGAACGTCTTCAAACAATTTGCCCCAAAGTTTGTCAGGCGTTGGTGTTACCTGTGAATTTGCATGAACAAAAAGGAGGAAACATAAGAAGAAAAGGACAGGCTTTTTCATAAAGCAAGCTTTGTTGAAGAATGATTTAAATATACTTAATAAACAAAAATGCCGGTCGATGCCGGCATTTCAAATGAGGAAGAAATATCTACTTACCCAGCGGGATTGCAACACCAAGGTTGATAGAATAGTCAGCGAAGGCAGCATCGCCGTGGGCATATACACCGGTTTTTTCCGTTCTTATTTTGTCAGGCACACTTTGCGTACGATTGCGTTGAAGAGCTACCGGTACAGAAAGATAGAATTGCGTTTTCTGTGCTTTATATACAACTACCGGTTCTGCAGAAAGAACATAGCCAGGTCTTCTGAAGCCATTGCTTCCACCAATTAGGTCTTCGGCAGGAACGCCTTCTATTCTCAGTCCTCCCGAGAACTGAAATTGATCAATGGAAATATTGGCACCTATGCGAAACATAAACTGGTCAGGGACGCTCATCACATCACTGCCATACAAAATTGCAGTTGAAGCAGTTGCTCCTCCTCTTGCGGTTGACACGGCGTTCTGTTCTCTTGGATTGAATAAATAATATCCGTTGCTGTAAATACTCCAGTTTTTGTCAACACGATAGAAGGCATTCAACTCGGTGCTGAAACCTGTGCCACCATCACCTAATTGTATGGATTGATCAACAGGACCTAACACTTTCGTACTATCATTTTTCCAGAAGTAATCCTGGTAGCGGTAATCGCCTGTCGGCAGTTTAATTCCCAATCCTAACTGCACATTGGCTCTTGTCATTTTTGCTGGCTCAACCAGCCAGTAGTAAGCAGCTATTCTTATGTCTCCCAAACCGAATGAAGTAGTGCTGCGACGTGCATTGGGACTTTTGCTGGTATTCCCATAGTGCTCGTACATAGACGAACGTACATTACTGATCACAGGAACAAACAGTCCAGCCGACCAGCGTGAGTTCAGTTGATGTACCAGGTTTAGCTCCGTAGAAACATTGTGGTTGATCACTTCTGTTCCGTTCTCTACTCTTTCATGTTGCTCATCTGTTCCTACAAAATGTTTATACGATTTAAAATATCGACTGTTTAGCCCGAAGCTCCATTTTGATGGCTCCGCAATGTTTTCATGCGAACCCGTCATAGTGCAGGTGGCGCCGTTACTGCGGATGGCTACACAACCTTGCGCCTGTGATTGATAGGTAAAGGCAATAAGCAGCAGGATGGCAAATAATTTTTTCATTGAACATTATTTGTTGGTTAATGACAGTTGGTTTTGAGAGCGATTAAAGTGCAGACGGGAAAGAATATAGCCCCCTATCTTTTTTCCCATCGCGTTACCTTCTTCCAGGTCAGCGCGGTAATGAATGCCTCCGTATAGCCGCGACCATGATGCTTCTGTGGCCGCATCATAAAAAGATTTAAATGACATTGGCTTAATTCCAAATTCATTCTGGGAGGTGTCCGTGTAGGCGAAGTTGTCGCCATAAAAGTAGGTCATCGTTTCAGCCGAAGCAGCTGAAATGACCGAATGTCCACTGACGTAAGAAGGAAATGGCGGTGTTTGAATATAAGGTTCCCATGCAGGATTCAGCAGCTTATTAATGACCGTCTCTGGTCGTACCGTATTAAAAACATATTTGGCTTTCCAGCAAGCGATGAAGCCATCAAATAAGGCAATGGAAGTGGCAGCATAGGCGGCAACGGTCTTGTCAAAATCAGCCCCGGATTTCTTAGCAGCTATTCCTACTATATTCATCCAGTGGCCGGGTGGAGAAAACTTTTTTGTGGCGAACATAACGTGACCTGTGACGTGCAGTTTAAATGGATTGTCATCAAAGAAATCTGCCAGGTGTTTTTGATCGTCTGTTAAGTTTTCGACTGCTTTTTTTACTTCCATTACCTGTTTGCAAAAAACAGAACCGGTATCCTTCATATTGTATGCTGGCGGTGCAGACGGTAGTATCTGCGCCGCTGAATCCAATACCATGGGCCTGATGTCGCACCACTTTGGTTCAAGTCCCTGGGCATACATGGGTGGTGTGGGCATCCATCTTCCATCCTCCTGTTTAACAGCAAATTTTTCTGCGCTGCGTGTTCTTGCATAATTATCCCCTTTGCTCCATTTCAAAATGGCAGCAACAACTGAATCACTATACGTTACTGTATTGGCTAACATCTCAGATGGCATTCCGGCACTGTCGGCTCCATTAATCAGTTGATTGTAATAGTCCATAAGCACTCCTTCTGGGAAGGTGACTGCATTGCCGACTTTCACAAATGAAAGAAGGGCAGCCAGCCGGTAATCAACTGCCTGGTTATTTGTTGGCCGCGGAAGCGGGGGTAAATGTTTGATCTGGCCACTTAGCGACTGGTAGTTGCTGTCGCCTGCCGCCATACACTCATAAGCCGCAATGTTGGCGTAGGCATAATTACGTGAAGCCACCACCGGAGAAAAATTATTATACAGCACCACATCGTTCAACTTCTTAACCGTTTTGCAATAAAGAAGCGGGTCCGACGTGTACTTGCTGTAATCCTTTTGTTTACAGGAGAACAGACATGCTGCAAAAAACAGCATGAAAAAATATCTTTTCATATTGAACAGGAAGGTTTAGTTGTCAATGCAATTAGAAGGTATCAGAGAAGCACTGACTGCGGAGGTAAGTCCGGAAGGTAAGAATAGCCGGCGTTGGTAGCAGACTGTTGTTCTGTGATGTATTTTCTTGTAATTAAGTAAGAATAAGTGCCCGTGAAAACCTGCAAAGGATTGCAATAATCAGGGAGGGTAATTTTGACCTGGACGGTTTTTCCAAACGGCGTTGATGCCTGTCCGTCAGCTGCCATTTTAGTTAACTCGTTCGAAAAGCGATGAAGAGATGTTTTGCTGTGGTTTGGAATACAAAGCACTTCCAAAGTATCATTGTAAACTCTTTTTTTCACATACTCGTAATCGATGCCACCGACATTAATAGAGCCATAAGCTCTTTCAAATTCGGTAGAAACGGAATAATAAGGAAGGTGCAAAGTTGTTTTGATAGAGATCAGTTCATCATCAGTATACTGCTTTTTATCTACCATATTTTCCAGGTGAATTGTTTGGTTGTATTGGAGATAAGAAATCAGCAAACGGTATCCGTAAAAATTGAATACCAAAACCATGAAGAAGAATATGGCAGCCGGTTTTCTCAAGCAATCATTTTTGCATTCAAAAGATAAGCTAATTATTTAATAACATAATCTTTCTTGTCTATTCCTACACCTTTTATCGTCAGGCATTTCCATTGTTTTGGTAGAACCGATTTCACTTGCATTATTCCTTTGGGTGTAATTTCCAATCCACCAAATCCCATGATCACAGCCTGTAATATTCCGCCTGCACCAGTACCGAAATAAGGATTTGTTCCACCCTTGGTTTCTGCAATTACACGGAACGGCGGGTTAAGGTTGGAGAGATAAGCATCCTTAAACCAGTAGTAGGCCTTGTCTGCATTTCCAAGCCGCGCATGCAGCAAAGTAAATACGGCCTGCGTCATAGCAGGTGTACCTTCATTCGGCACACGTGTTTCGTAGTATTCAAGGTCTTTCTGTACTTGTCTGGGATCTGTAATTTCTTTTAATGGATAAGCAAGCAGGTTCACGTCTGCCTGCTTAATTTTTTCTCCTTTGTAGTTAGCATGTTCTTTGGTGACACCGTTGTCCAATTTTAAGATGGGAATGTTTGCAGTAACATGCATCCAATCTGCGTTAGCAGCAATGCCAAGGACAGCCGCAGCTTGCGTGGCATATTGAAGATTGGCTTTTGCCGCCGCATTAGTGAAAGCGTTGTTGTCTACGTTTTCAGCCCATTCATCAGCAGCTACCACGTTCTTGATGTCATAATGTCCCGCGCCGTTTCGTTCAACACGACTAGCCCAAAAATCAGCAGTTGCCGATAAGATGGGCCATCCTTTTTCGAGAAGCCAGGCTTTGTCCTGCGTTACCGAATAATAGTTCCAGGCAGCAATGGCCACATCAGCGGTAATGTGGTGCTCGAAAGGTCCGCTTAACGCCCAAACTGGTGTTTCTTCTACTCCCGATTCCGCACTTTCCCAGGGAAACATAGCTCCCTTAAATCCTTTTGAAAAAGCATTTCGCTTTGCAGCTTCTAATCGTTGAAAGCGGTATTCGATCATACTTTTTGCAAGTTCCGGCTTCATTACCAGCAAGGCAGGATACATCCATAATTCGCTATCCCAAAACACATGGCCGTTATAGCCCAAACCACTCAGTCCCATGGGAGAAAGTGAATTAGCCGTTCCTTCCCGCACAAAAGAGTAAAGATGGTATAGCATGCTATGCACATCCTGTTGCGCCTGTGCATCACCTTCGATCAGGATATCGCTTTTCCATATTTCCTCCCATGCTTTCCGGTGAAATTGCAACAGCCTGTCACGGCCTTCCAGCTTCGCATAAATAGTCAAGCGTTCTGCCTCATTCAAGGGATCATCATGGTGGGCAGAAGTGATAGAAGAACCTGCAATGGAGAAGCGGTAAGTCTCGCCTGCTTTCATTGTCTTTGAAAACTTCATAAGGTGCATGTTATTATCCGACATTTCATGGATAACACGCGGCTCATTTCCGTGTTCTTCGCTGAATACAAAACTATTGGAAGCGCACATTTGCAATTTCCCTGTCGGCGATTTAGCTGTGGACGTCAATAAGCTTATGGTGACGTGTGGTTTGTCGATCTGGTTGTAATAATTTTCAACGTCACGCAATGCATCTGGTGCTTCCATCACGCTGGCAGCAGTAGCAGCAAAATCTTTCTTTGCCGTAAGTGTAACGTCCATTAAAACCGTATGTGGCAAATGGCGAAGGGAATAATAGGTGTACGAAACGGTTGCCTTGTCGGCAAATTCAAAAGAGCTTGTGAAAGAAGCACCATGCATGTCAAGGCTTTGCTTCATGTTGGTTACGTTGTTGGCAGCAATTCGTTTGCCGTCAATTTCCAGGTACATGTTCAGCAGGTTAAAGCTTCGCAGAAAATTGCTCACCCTTCCACGGCCATAGGAATCATATGCGCCAGCCAGCACAACATCCTTTACTTTGAAAGGCTCCGGTGAGGAAACAATGCCAATCATTCCGTTAGCAACTGTCACACCGTAATAATTCGATGGGTCAATCTTATCGGCCTCAATTTTCCAGGGATCTTGTGCAAAACAACAAATGGAGAGGAAGCAAGAAAGCGGGACTAGCAATCTTTTCATAGCAGCTAATTTTTGCCAAGGATGAATGTAAATCTATTTACGTATATATTGGAGGTTCAATTACAACTGCGAAGCGTATGAGAAAATGGCTCTTGATTGTTCTTTTCTTTCTTCTTATAGCGGGTGCCTGTCTGTATCTCCTGATCCCGAACAAACTTGTTATAACAAAAACAGAAGGCCTTTCTGTCAATGGAAAAGCGTTTTCGAGAACCATCCTTGATGAAGAAAAATGGAGGCATTGGTGGCCGGGAACTGTGCTCTCAAAAGATAATAATGGCTTATGCGAGTATAAATACAACGGTGCTGTTTATTCGATCGTAGAAAAGAAGTTAAGCTCCCTTGTGATTACAGTGAAGGAAGGCAACAAATCTGTTAGTACCGAACTTGTTTTTGTGCCCGTTAAAACCGATTCTGTGGTTGTGACCTGGTTCGGACAACAGCCTGCTTCCTTTCAACCCATGGAAAGAGTACAACAATTTTTTGCAGCAAAAACATTGAACCAAGACTTTGCAGTGATACTTGAAAGGCTCAGGAAGTTTTACTCTGATGAATCTCATATTTACGGGATTTCAATCAAAAAAGATCATGTGGTTGATTCTACATTAATATCAACTTCGGTCACGACAAGAGGATATCCTGGTGTGGAAAGTGTTTATGCTATGATTGATGAACTGCGACTCTTCGCACAGACAAAAGGTGCAAGGCAAACAGGCCGTCCCATGTTGCATGTAACCACAACTGATAGCATCAATTTCATGAGCAAGGTGGCTTTACCGGTTGATAAGAAGTTGAAAGATGAAGGAAAGATCGTGTACCGCTGGATGCTTGGAGGCGGGAATATTTTAGTGGCCGAAGTAAAAGGCGGGCCGTATACAATTCAAAAAGGTTTTGAAGCAATTGAAAGATATACGGAAGATCATAACCGCATCGCTCCTGCTATTTACTTCCAGTCGCTGGTAACTGACCGGAGGTTGGAACCGGATTCAACCAAGTGGATCACTAAGCTTTACTGGCCCGTGATGTGACTACCTTTTGTTGAACTGGATGATCTTTGTTGTGTCGTTGTTCCGGGCAAGAAGATAAGCGGGCATCTTAGCAATAGTGATGGGTTTAATGCGGCGAACCTGTCCTTTAATAGCCAGTCCATTCAGCGGGCTAGAACTGAAATTACCGCCGCCTTTATTGAGCAGGATTGTTCCAAAGTCGGCATCGCTCCTGCCCATCTCCACATTGTTGTCGTAGTAATTGCCACCTAGCAGAATGTCGGGCAGCTTGTCGCCGTTTGCGTCGACTACCGCCGCGTCTTTCAGGGTGGTCAGCTGCGCCTGCCATGGAAGCGGCTTTGCTTCAAACAGCATATTTCCCTTGTTGATAAACAGCGTGTTCATAAAATAGTCGGCTGTGAGTACCGAAGCACCTTTGATCTTGGCAGCGCCAAAGATTTCTTCAAGAGAAGCTTTTGCCAGGTCTTCCGCATACAAAAACTTTTTCTTTAAAAATGGCATTCGTTTTTCCAATTCTGACTTGTTAGCAAACGGAATTTCTTTTTCGCCAACAAAATATGTAAGCACCTGCTCCTTTTCACCGTTATCATCAAAATCATTGTAATAAAGCCGCACTGGTTTTGGTTCCGAGGCTTGCAAACGACTGTTCAATCCAAGGTTGCCTGCTACCAGGTCCACCATTCCGTCGCCATTCACATCGACAGGTAAAATAAAATTCCACCAGCCTTTCTTATCAGTAATTAATTTCTTACTAAAGTTCCCTTTGTCGTTTATGTAAGCTTCCAGCCCACCCCATTCAAGCGATAGCAAAAGATCCTTGTCTCCGTCTGAATCAATATCGAACCACACAGCCCTTGTAACAAAACCTGTATGCTTTAACTCTTTGGCCCGGGTTTCCGTTACATCTGTAAAGCTTCCGTTTTTATTGTTAAGAAATAGATAGGACTGTGGGACCTGCCCGTATGCATAAGGCACTACCCTGCCACCTATAAAAAGGTCGGGATAACCATCACCGTTAAAATCATTAGCGACGATGGTGGAAGCTGTCATGAACACGGCACCAAAAGGATTGGGAAGTTTTGTCAAAGAACCTTTGCCATCGTTGCTATAGATCCTGGGGGTGTTATGATCATCTGTTCCATAAAATTCATTGCCACCACTGGCAACAACAAGATCAAGGTCGCCATCCTTGTCAATATCTGTCCAACAGGCATCTGTGTTTTCGTAGCTGCTGTCGTTCTCAAGAAATGGCTGTGTTGTTTTGTTGAACCTGCCGCCAGCCTGCTGTGTGTATACGGCGCTTTTAAAGCCCCTTGAGCCTCCAATGAAAACGTCATCCAAACCATCCTTGTTGATGTCGCCAACGGCAACGCAGGGGCTTTCTGTAGAAGTCATATGGGGGATCAATGGCTCACGATCAAATTCTACGAACCGGTTTTCATGATGTATAAACTCAAGTGCTGTTTGCGCAGTAATATCTGTTGCCGGAAATTCTTTTTTCAAGCCTCGATCGGATATTATAGAAAAATTGAAAAACGGCAATCCTTTTTTGTAAGTAATGTTCTTTTTCTTTTCTCCCAGCGCAATCGTAATCCGTTCAAATGTTTTATCAGGCCACACAAGAAGCAAGGAATCGATCTTGGTGTTTTTCAATCCAACATGTATTGGAACCCGCATGCTGGACAAAAAACCTTTGGCGGGGTTGTTCTCGTAGGTCCTTGTCTCCGTACCTGAGAACAATAAAAGCATTGCTCCAACTGCGTCCCTGTTATTTTGTGGCCCTTCTAAACTTATTTTCAAAAATTCACCGGCAACTGCTTTATTCTCGTAAACTGTAACCGGTGCATCAATATTGTTGACGATCACATCCAGGTCTCCATCATTGTCAAGATCAGCATACACGGCACCGTTTGAATAGGTAGGTTCGCTGTTTCCAATTCTGGCATCCTCGTCTTCAAAAGACAAGTCACCTTTGTTGCGGTAAAATTTGTTAGGAATTTTTATTTGAGGAAAACGATCAATAAGAGAAATTTCGTTCTGCTTAATTCCATTGTTGGTTATGCGTTGTTGAATGTCATCGCTTGCAACAAAGTTGACAAAATCGATATCATTTAATCGTTTGGGAATTCCATTGGAAATAAAAAGATCTTTTAAACCGTCGTTATCGAAATCAAACCAAAGTGGCGCCCAGCTCCAGTCAGTTGCTGCAATCCCGCTATACAATCCTGTTTCGCTAAACATGCCGTTGCCACGATTATACTGCAGGTTATTCCTTGTATACTGATAGCTGTAACCAATGTTTAGCTTCTCCTGGAAGATGTCATAGGAACTTTCACCCAATGAACGTTTTAGGATATAAGGATCAGATGATAACATATCAACCGAAATGATCTCAGGTAAAGCATCGTTGTTGATGTCAGCCACGTCAACGCCCATCGAATATTGACTGGTGTGCATCAAGCACTGCTCTGCTTCCTCCTTAAATTTCCCGTTCTTTTGATTGATGTACAGATAATCATTCTCGTGAAAATCATTACCTATATAAATGTCGGGGTAGCCATCAAGATTGATATCAGATACTGCGATTCCCAGGCCGTAGCTGATTGCCGTGCTATTGATGCCCGTTTCTTTTGTTACATCTGCAAAATGTTTTCCATCGTTTCGATAAATGCGATCGCCGGAAAGAGAATCATAGGTTCCTTCAAATGCTGTACGGGGACGAAAGTTATTGTTCTGGTGAACAGCATGATTTAAAAGAAACATGTCAAGATCGCCATCATTGTCATAATCAAAGAAAGCCGCCTGTGTGCTGAAGCCAGAAAAGTCGAGACCATAATCGGCAGCATGATCGACAAAATGCGGGATGCTGTCTTTGCCAAAACCCTCGTTAATCAAAAGTTGGTTCTTGCTCTTTAATGTTTCATATTGACCTACGCGACAAACATAAATATCCAGCAGGCCGTCGTTGTTAATATCTACCACGGAAATACCCGTCGTCCAGCCATGGTCATTTGGTATGCCTGCAGAAGTTGTCACATCTTTGAATTTTAGGTTACCAGCGTTGAGATAAAGTGTATTCTGGCCCTGGTTGGATCCAAAAAAAAGATCGATGCGCCCATCGTTATTAAAATCACCGGCGCCAACTCCGCTCCCGTTGTAAAAATACATGTACTTAAACAGATTGAATTCGGGAGTATAGGTCAATTTATTCGTGAATTCCAAACCTGTTTGTTTGCTGTCAAGTACAACAAACAATGGATCCGCCGGCTGCTTTTTTGAAGTGCAACTAAAAAGTAAAAACAATATAACAGGCAAGATCCAGGTTGTTCTCATTGCACTTTGTTCTGCCGGTATAGTACCGGGTAAGAGTTGTTTTGCGTAACTAAAAAGTAAGAGCCACCTTTTACTTTTAAAGGCTTGATGTCTTTTACTTCACCCTTCAGGCGAATGCCCGTTCGTTTATTTCCTATCCATTCAAACTCCCCGTTTCCTTTGTTCAGCAACATATCTCCATAGCTTGCATCCAACCTTCCAAACTGTGGAGGAAAGGTGAAGAGATTTCCGCCGGTCATCAGGTCTACTTTTCCATCATCGTTAATATCGGTTGGACAGATTGCATTCATGCTTGAGAGCTGCGTACGCACCGGCAGCGGATTGACCAAAAACTTTCCATCGCCTTTGTTGATGGCTACAACTGAAGAACAATAGTTAAATGTTCTTACATCGGCAGATGCAAGGCTGTTCTTATCAAATAACTCCTGTATGGATTTTTTTGCATAGTCGCTGTGCTTCAGGTTTTGTTTTTTCAGGAAGGGAAACTGCTCGGTGATGTCTCTCTTTAAAAAAACGGGCATGTCTTTTTTATCGATCGTTTGCGTAAGGAATTGATCAATTGTTCCACTGTTATCAAAGTCTTTCACCCATAATTTAACTGGCTTGTCTTTGCCCGGACGTAAATAAAAGTTCTCACCAATATTCCCGATAACAAGGTCCTGCAAACCGTCGCCGTTCACATCTGCAACGGCAAGGCTTTGCCACCAGCCATACATGTTTTCAAGACCTGTGTTCTTAATTTCTTCAAACCGGTTATTCGTATATGAAAAGACTTTTGTCGTCATCCACTCGCCAGTAATGATTAACTCTTTTTTTGTATGACCATAAACGTCCGCCCAAGTAGCTGCTGTCACCATGCCTGACTTGCCAATAGGGGGATATAATTTGTTAGTGACGTCTGTAAATATTCCATGTGAATCGTTCTGGTAAATATAACTGGTTGGAACAACGCCGTAAGCAGAAGGCACACTTCTTCCACCAACAAAAAGGTCTTCATCTCCGTCTCCATCAAAGTCATAAGCAATAGCGCAACTTATGTTGGCATTGTTGGTTGGAAACGCTTTTGTATTCAGCACAAAATTTCCTTTGCCATCATTTAAGTAGAGTCGATGCTCTGATGTTCTTTCACCGGGACTACTGTTGTTGCCTCCAGCACCAACAAAAAGGTCAAGATCTTTATCGTTGTCGGCATCAAAAAACAAGACGGCCACGTCTTCGAAATCTTTGTATTGGTTGAAAGCCGGTTCTGGTTTTTTAATAAAGTTTCCTGAATTATTCTGCAGATAAAGTTGTCCTCCCTGGTTTTTCGCACCACCAATGTAAACGTCTTCCAGCCCGTCACCATTCACATCGCCGGTGGCGATATGAGGACCCTGTGTTGAAAGCATTTGCGGCAGGTTACGTTCGTAGTAAAGATCAACATAATCATCTTCGGTATGTTTGTCAAACACGTTCGGAACAGGCTGCAGAAATGTGCTTGTATTTGCCGTGGTTACAGGATTCACCGGTCCATTCTTTTCGTAGGCGACCAGGTTAAGCTTATTAATAGAAAAATTTTTGTAAGTCTTCTTCGTTCTGTCAGGCCAGGTAATTACAATCGAGTCAATTGACGTTGTCCCTCCCAGTCCTATCACTTGTTTGTAATCCATTGACGCTTGAAAACCTCTTACCGGTGAAACTTCTTTGCAAGAAACTTTGCTGTCTTTAAAAACGGAGATTTTGCTTCCCACAGCGAAGGGATTTCCTTCTTTACCCGTCAATCTGAAAGCGATAAAGTTGGCACCTTTTTGCTGACGAACATTGTTACGATAAATGGAGGCCGGGCCGTTTTCATTGTTCAGCACAAGATCAAGGTCTCCATCATTATCAAGATCAGCATAAGCTACAGCGTTTGAAAAACCTGTTTTGTCCAGGCCCCATTCAGCACCCTTGTCTTCAAACGACAAGTTGCCTTTGTTCCTGAAAACCCTGTTTCGCAACGGCACTGACGGAATATGTTTAAGTAATTCATCCATACCTGTTCGCTGCCCTGTGGCCATCATGTTTGTATACACTTCGTTAGAAAAGAAGTCGAGGAAGTCGAGATCTCCTACGTCTTTTGCAATCCCGTTACAAACAAAAATATCATTCAGCCCGTCGTTGTCAGCATCAAAAAAAACTGATCCCCAACTCCAATCGGTCCCGAACGTTCCTGAATGATTTGCTATTTCCGAAAACGTTCCGTCGCTATTATTCAGCTGCAGACAATTACGGACATACTGGTGGTAAAGGCCGGCTTTTTGTTTACCGAGATAAAGGTCGATGTTGTCAAATGTTCCTGTTGTTTTAAGGCGGTAATCATTGTCAGGGATCATATCCGTCGTGAAGATCTCGGGATAACCATCATTGTTGATGTCTGCAAGGTCAGTGCTCATTGAAGACATACTTATCTTTTGTACCCTGTCCTCCAGTTCATCCTTGAAAGTGCCGTTCCTTTGGTTGATGTAGAGATAATCTTTTTCAATGAAATCGTTGCCGACATAAATATCCGGGTAATCATCACCGTTGATATCACTGGCCGTTATACCAAGTCCGAAAGAAATGAGCCCGGTGTGCAAGCCGGCTTCCTTCGTGACTTCTACAAAGCCCCCGCGGCTCCGCCCTGCTCCTCCAGTGGAAGGGTGATTCACGGCACCAATCTCACTTATCGACGAGCCTGTGCTCTTTTCCGATACTTGCTTCAGCGGGCCGTGCTTGTTAGAAAGCCCATGCTTCTGAGGGTTCTGCGGAGGCCCGTCGTTTCTGTACAAATGATTGCCACCACCTTTCAATTTTTCGTCTACAGTCCATTTGCTGATATCAACGTCACGCATTCCGGCGTAGTCCAAGGAGCTAAATGGAATGGGACTATTGTTTATGAGGAAACAGTCAAGGTCTCCATCCATGTCATAGTCGAAAAAACTTGCCTGTGTGCAATAGCCGGAAACATCAAGTCCATATGCCGCTGCAGATTCACTGAAGGTGAGGTCGTGATTGTTGATGTATAATTTATTTTTCCGGTTTCCATCGTTCATGTGGCCGGAATTACAAACATAGATATCGAGCCAGCCGTCTGCGTTTACATCAACCATAGTAACACCGGTGCTCCACATGCCTTCCTGGCGTAAACCTGCTGTTTTGGAAATGTCATCGAAGCGGAACGAATCTTTGTTCAGGTAAAGTTTGTTTTCGCCCTGGTTTGACGTAAGGAAAACATCAGGCAGTCCGTCGTTGTTGATATCTCCCAAGGCAACACCGCCACCATTATAAAAATTGCGGAATAAAAAGCTGTTGTCTTCTTTGGTGTCTTTTACATCGTTTCTGAAATCAATCCCTGTGTTCTCCATTAATGTGAAAAGCAAAGGAGCAGAAGCTTTTTTGTCAGCACAGGAAAACAATATCGTCACTGAAAAAAGCAAGATGCTTTTCAACAGGTAACAATAGCTCATCTGAGTTGCTGATTTCATAGATTTCGCTGTTTCTAAAGGAGGTTCGATTTTATTCCTGTTATTGCTGCAAGCGGTATAAAACGGGAACGGAGTCGTTTTGGGTAATTAAGAACTGCTTGCCTTTTTTGGTATTGATCTCTTTGATGTCCTTCGTCTCCCCTTTAATTGTTAAACCGGAAACACGATTTTCTAAATAATTGAAGCCTCCTTTTCCGTTGTTCACAAGCAGGTGTCCGAAACTGGCATCTAATCTTCCAAATTGCGGAGGAAAATTAAACATGTTACCGCCAAGGAAAAGATCGGTTTTACCGTCGTTGTTTATATCAGTGGGACATATTGCATTGACGCTGGAAAGCTGCACCATCAGCGGCAAAGCAGTTATTTCAAAATGTCCTCCCTTATTGATAGCAACTATTGATAGACAATAATTGAAAGGCAGTTGTTTCGCCTTTGCGAGTATATCTTTTTTAAAAAGTTGATCAATACTTTTTTTGGCATACTCACTATGTTTCAGGTTGTCTTTTTTCAACCCTGGAAACTGGTCGGTGATTTCCCTTTTCAGGAATACAGGTACGTCGCGGTTATCAACCGTTCTTGTCAGGAATTGATCCGTGGTCCCGTTGTTGTCGAAATCGGCTACCCAAAGTTTTACAGGCTGCGAAGCATTTGGCTTGAGATAAAAATTCTCACCAATGTTCCCGATAACGAGGTCCTGTAGTCCGTCGCCATTTACATCCGCAGCAGCAAGACTTTGCCACCAGCCATACATGTTTTGGAGACCTGTGTTTTTTAGCTCGGTGAAACTGTTGTTGCTGTAAGAAAAAATTCTAGTTGCCATCCATTGCCCGGTTATGACCAATTCTTTCTTTCCGTCTCCGGTGACATCCGTCCAAACAGCCGCTGTAACCATCCCGACGTTGGCAATAGCTGGTGGAGCAACGTCTTTGAAATGTCCCTGCCCATCGTTCTGATAAATATAGCTTTGGGGAATCTGCCCAAAATAAAAAGGAACACTCCTGCTTCCTACAAAAAGGTCCTCATCACCATCACTATCAAAATCATATGCAGCAGCCACAGCAATGTTCATGGAATTGGTCTGAAAAGCAGAAATATCAATTGTGAAATTTCCTTTGCCATCATTCTTATAAAGCCGGTGTTCAATTTCTCTTGTGCCGGGCTTCACGTTGTTTCCCCCTGCACCAATGAACAGGTCTAGGTCTTTGTCGCCATCCGCATCAAAAAAGAGCACAGCAACATCCTCAAATTCCTGGAACTCCCGAAACAATTCTTCTTCTTTTTTTAGAAAGTTACCCTCGGGGCTTTGCAAAAATAATTGGCCCTGTTGCCCTTTAGCTCCGCCAATGTATATGTCTTCCAATCCATCGCCGTTCACATCCCCTTTGGCAATTTGCGGTCCTTCCCGTGATAACATTTGGGGAAGGTTGCGTTCGTAATAAAAATCAATGTACTCGTCTTCTTTGTGCTTTTCGAACGGCCCTTGAACTTGAACAAAGAGTGAGGAGGATTGCACTACCGGTTGATGCAACGGAGATCGTTGTGTTGTAAGCTGGCTTATATAATGGACCTTGTTGATTGATGGCCTTTCTATTTTCGAAAAGGTTCTATCAGGCCATGTGATGATCATTGAATCTACTCCGGCTAGCTTTCCCAAACCAATCACTTGTTTATAGTCCATGGATGACTGGAAGCCACGGGAGGGAATCAATTCACGCATGAACACTTGCCCATCTTTGTAGAGTTTTATCTTGCTTCCAATGGCAAAATTGTTAGGGGTCTTTGCTGACAACTGGACGGCGATGTAGTTGTTATTAGTAAGCTGCCGCGAATTATTTTGGTAGACGAATGCAGGCTGGTTTTCGTTGTTGACAATTAGATCAAGATCACCATCGTTGTCTAAATCTGCATAGGCAGCGCCATTTGAAAACGAAGGTTCGTCCAATCCCCATTCCTTTGCCGATTCGGTAAATTGCAGGTTTCCCAGGTTCTTAAACACGCAATTCGGAACAGCATTCACAGGGATTTTTGTAAGAACTGAATCCACACTTGTTTTTTGTCCCGAAATCACCATTTGCTGCACAACATCATTGGCAAAAAAATCCATGAAGTCAAGATTGGTAACGTCGCGGTTGACACCATTGCAAACGTAAATGTCATTGAAGCCGTCGTTGTCTGCGTCAAAGAAAAGAGCACCCCAACTCCAGTCCGTTGCCTGTACACCGCTGAAGTTTGCCGTCTCAAGAAACTGCCCATTCTTATTGTTTATCATCAGGCAGTTTTTCATGTACTGGTTGTAAAAACCTGTTTTCAACCTTATCATGTGCAGGTCTATGTTGTCAAAAGCACCAAGGGTTTTTAACCGATAATCATTTGGCGGCAACATATCGGTTGTAAAAAGATCGGGGTAGCCATCATTGTTCACATCACTTATGTCAGCGCCCATTGATGAAAAGCTATTTTGACCTATGCAGTTTTCCAGGTCATCTTTGAACGTGCCGTTCTTTTGGTTGATATAGAGATAATCCCTCTCGTAAGAATCATTGGCGACATATACATCAGGAAACCCGTCATCATTTACATCACCAACGCTTACTCCAAGACCAAAGCTCATTAAGGTGCCGTGAATTCCCGCATCTTTAGTTATGTCAACGAATTTGCCATTGTCATTCCTGTAAAGATGATCTCCGCCGCCTTTCAGGAAATCTGCAACGGGCCAATCAGCATCCGGAAGATTCCTGCGATTGGTGTATCCAAGATTATTAATTGGCATCGGGCTGTTGTTAATTAAAAACATGTCCAGGTCACCATCAAGATCATAATCAAAAAATGAAGTTTGCGTGCAATAGCCGGATATATCCAAATCATACTTTGCCGCTTCTTCGGAGAAAGTGTTGTTATGCTGGTTGATGTATAATTTGTTTCGCCTTTTACCAGTTTTCATATGACCTGAGTTGCACTCGTAGATATCAAGCCAACCGTCGGAATTGATATCAACCATCACCACACCGGTGCTCCACATGCTGTCCTGTTTCAGGCCGGCTTTGTCGGAGATATCTTCAAATTTAAAATTCCCTTTGTTCAGATATAGTTTGTTCTCGCCCTGGTTGGAAGTGAGCATTACATCCGGAAGGCTATCGTTGTTAATATCTCCTAATGCGACACCACCACCGTTATAAAAATTACGGAAGTAAAAGCTGTTGTCTACCTGGCCATCCTTCACTTTATTGTTGAAATCAATGCCGGTGTTCTTCATCAACTGGAAAAGTGGTCTTTCTTTTTTTGAAGAACAGGAAAGCAGCAAACTCAATACACAAAAGCAAACAAGGGTTCTCATCTCAGTTGTTATGATCGGTGGAAAGCAGCGAGGATCTTCATCTCTGTTTTCTTAGGTAATATAAGTAGATTATAAAACAAAAGAAGGTCTTATGCAGACCTTCTTCAACTTGGTAATAAGAATTATTTAATAACCTGGATTTTGTTTCAAATTCGGATTTGCTGCTACCTGTTGGTTAGGAATAGGGAACAGCAAATAAGTTGCAGCACTAACATCTGTTTTTAGTTGTTTCGGGCTCAGGAACTTTCCGAAGCGTATCATGTCCTGCCTTCTCCAGTTCTCCGTATACAGTTCCCTTCCTCTTTCTTCCAATAAATTGTCAAGCGTTAATGTTGCCAGCTGGCTTGCACCACGGTTTGTACGAATGGTGTTCACAATTGTCCTTGCTGAAGGCTCGACACCTGTACGTAACTGGGCCTCGGCTTTCATTAACATAACATCTGCCAGACGGAAATAAACATAGTCGTTGTTCCAGTTTTGTCCGTTTGAATTTGGCCAGTCTACAGCATATTTGAAAACACGTATACCAGTCACTTCAAGATTGCTTCCTGTTTCAATCAACTTTACTTCGGGGGTATAGGCCAATGGAATATTTCCTGCTTGTAGCGGGGCATCGTTAGCGAGGTTGTATTGTTGTCCAACTAAAAATCCAACGTTTATGCGATTTCCCGGGTTTGGTTTTGTGGCGTCGCCGGTTGGATAAGCTACTCCTCTCCTTTTGTCTGATGCTTCAAATTTGCCATAAAAATCAGAAAGGGTTGAGAAACCATTCCAGCCGCCAGGTGCCTGGTTGTAGTGAATGGTGGAATGTATCCTGCTTCTCACTTCACCCGTTTCTACACCACCGATACTTGGTTGTACCCAAATGTTTTCTTTCCCGATGTTTGTGTTATCAGGGGCAAAATTGTCAAAGTAATTGGCACTGAAAGCATATGCAGGATTAGCCATCACCTGGTCTGCCAGTGTGATCACTTGTTGCATATCGGCAGCAGGAAAACTGGGTGCAGCCCTGTTGGCAAATGTGCCTTTATTCAGGTAGCACTTCATTAGCAAAACCCTAGCGGCATCTTTATTTGCAATAGTATTTGGGCCAGCCGGAAGGGCTGGGAGGACAGCGTTTATTTCGCTTATAACATAGTCAAGCGCCTCGCTTCCCACCCTTACTTTTGGAGCTTCCAGTGCATTGCCTCCTGGTTCCCGGTAAGGAACCTGGTTCCATCCGTCGATGATCATGAACTGCGCCATTGCACGAAGCAGCCTTGCTTCTGCAGCTTGTTGAGGAGTTGGATTGAACCGGAGTAATTCAGTTGCACTATAAGATGCACCATTTAGATTATTAAAAAGCAAACGGTTGAAACGGTGATCTCCAGTCCATTTCTGAGAGTATAACACACGCCAGATACCATTATCGTCCCAGTCAGGACCACGGGTAGGAACTAATAATTCATCTGTCGTAGCTTCCCAAAGCGCATAAATATTTTCATGGTTTTGGAATGGCAGGCGCATGGCATCATACACACCTTTCAGAAGAGCTGTTGTATTAGCACTTCCTCCCCCACCTCCTACCTGGTCGGCGGTTAAATTGCCTTCAAATTTCTCTTCCAGTTTGGTACAACTGAAAGTGAGAGAAAGTACAGCGATTATTGAAATATATTTCCGATACATATTTTCGGTTTGTAATGATTTATAAAGAAAAGTTTATCCCTAATGTGATTGTCCTGGCAGAAGGATATGGGATGTATTCTATACCCAAAGAAGGAACACCATCTATGTTCTTATCGACATTTACCTCAGGATCATAACCTTTAAAATTCGTGAACACCAACAGGTTCTGGCCGGTCAGGAATATGTTCGTTCCTTTCAGATACCGGGAGATATTGCCAAGGCGGTAGGAAAGAGAAACGTTGGCCAGCTTTAGATAATCTCCTTTTTCTATAAACCTGGATGATGCAGTTACCGGGTTGGTAAACGATTCCTTAACGGGTTCTTCGTAAGTTTTAACCGCCAGGTTCCGGCCGCGGTGTATGTTTCCCGCGTTCACCACATTATTAAATGTATTATTATAAAGAGAGTGCCCGAAGGAACCATTTAGATTGGCTGTAAGGGAAATTCTACTGTAATTAAACGTGGTAGAAATTCCTAACAAAGTACTTGGGTTAGGATTGCCAACATAATAAAAAATGTTGCCTTCGTCCCTGTAAACTGCCTGTCCGGTTGCCTTATCCATGTTTAAGAATTCCCGGGTAAGGAAGGCATTAATAGGAAGCCCGTTCTGAATTGTTTGAACCGGCGTATTCGTTACACCTTGTCCATTTAAAAGACCAGTTGGAATAGAAGATACCAACTCGGATACCTCGTTTTGTAAGAACGATGCGTTCACAGCAAAGTCCCAACTCATTTTTGCTGAGTTGATGATGGTTGTGTTAACTGAGATCTCGAATCCTGTATTGTCAATGTTGCCAGGCAGATTAAACCACCGGATTGGTGCGCCGGGAGCAGCTGGTTGTGCAGGTACACTTGGGAATAACAGGTCTGATGTGCGTTTATTAAAGTAGTCGGCCGTGATAGACATCCTGTTATTTAGCAAGGTCATATCAACACCCACGTTGTACTGCCTGTCTGCCTGCCAGCGCAGATCAGGGTTTTGTGCATTGATCTGACTGATACTTCCATTATTACCAAAGCCATATCTAGCCTGGGCAGAGCCGGACGGAAATTCCTGATTGCCGGTTTTTCCCCAGCCAGCCCTTAGTTTTAAAGAACTAATCAAGCCAGCGCCAAAGAAGCCCTCTTTCGAAACTACCCATGCAGCTGCGAACGAAGGGAAGTAGCCGTATTTATTGTTTGCACCGAACTTGGTAGAACCATCAGCCCTGAAAGTGGCTGTCAACAAGTACTTGTCTTTAAAGTTTAAAATACCCCTGGCGAAATAAGATTGTAATTCATTGCTAGGATCAACTCCTGAACCAATTACCCTGTTTGTCGGGTTGCCGAACTGTATATAATTCGTATAGTTCAACCCGTAGTTCCCAAAGCCGCCCGGAATGGAAGGTCCTTCGGAAAATTGTGCGAAGCCCTTGTTTGTGTATTTCAAATATTCATAGCCTAGAACGAGGTTTAGATTAAGATTAGTAGTAATTCCCTTATTGAAATTCAACGTATGAGTGAATTGCTGCGTCGACAACTCAGACTGGCCAATTTGCGCAATGCCCTTGCCTTGCGAGATGGCCACGTTAATGTCGGGAGCCATCGTGGTTCTGCGGATACCACTGCCATAATAAACACTATATAAAAAGCGGTACTCCAGCCAATCGGTGAATTTGAAGTAAGGAGAAATACTGGCGAGGATCGTACTGATTCTTGCTTCGTCATTATAGGCCTGCGAAAGACCCAGTGGGTTAACGATACTGGTACCACCAACATTCACGGTCGAATCAGTTCCATTTGCCCGTTTAACTACCAATGGTTGTGTAGGATTCCATTGCAAGGCCTGGCCAATCATACTTCCTTCGGCACCGGCATTGTTTGAGATAGGTGCAATTTGTTCTATCTGGTAGCTTGGCAACAAACTGAAATCTATACCGAGATTCTTTTTCTCAAGAAACTTAAATTGTCCATTAAAATATGCTGTGTACTTTTTCAAGCCACTCTTGCGAATAATACCGTCCTGGTCGAGAGCTCCAAGCGAGAACCTGTATTTAGCATTATCATTACCACCGCTGACAGCTACATTATAATTCTGGATCAGCGCCTGCTGTGTAATCTCGTCGTATGCATTTACGTTTCCACCTTTATCGAACGAGGCCGGCTCTCCATAATACTTCAATGCTTCCCTGAACTGGTCTCCATTCAAAGTTTCTATTCTTCTCATTGTGGAAGAAGAACCAAGTGATGCTGCAAAGTCAACACGGCTTTGTCCTGAAGTGCCTTTCTTGGTGGTGACAAGGATAACACCAAATGCTGCCCGGGACCCGTAGATCGCTGTTGCAGATGCATCTTTTAATACATCCATAGAGGCTATATCGGCCGGGTTAATAAAGTTAAGTGCATTGGCAGCGGGTCCGTTATCTCCAAACCCAAAGTCGCCGATATCTGGTCTTGGAGATCTTCCATCCAGCGGCACACCGTCAACAACGTATAACGGGCTACCTGTACCTGTGATGGCAGAATTACCACGGATCTTCACCGTGGTTGCACCACCCGGCATACCGCTATTATTAATGATCAAAACACCGGCAACTTTTCCCTGGATCAACTGGTCGGGTGAAGTATACACACCGCGATTAAAGTTTTTTTCCGATACAGAAGCCACAGCTCCTGTCAGATCCTTTCGTCTTGCTGTACCATAACCTATTACCACTACTTCATTCAGGTTGGAACTTGAAGAAGTGAGAGAAGCATTCAGTGTGCTCTGACTTGTCAGAGGCATCTCAATGGTTTCAAATCCGACGGAAGAAAATACTATTGTGCCGGAGTCAGGTGCGGCAATTCTATAAGCCCCGCTGGCATCTGTTGATGTAGCAGTATTTGTTCCTTTAATAGAAACGGTAACACCCTGTACACCTTTACCGGTTTGGTCTGTAACTGTTCCTGTTACATTCCGGTTCTGAGCAAACGTTTGAGTAAAAGAGAGGAGAAAGAATACAACTACTAGTGTAGCGATTCGGATAAAATTCGATTGTCGCATAGCAGCAATGTTTAGTTGATTGAAACATTAAATTAGCATTTTTTTATTTATTAAATTATTTTAAGACAATATTTCATGTTTGATAAACTACTATTCTTAACTCTTAAACAAAACAAATTAGATAGAATAAACTGCGGTTATGAATGCAGGCATATGTTATTATGTCCCGCATTAGAGAACATTCTTCAAACAGTTGAAATAGAAGATGACCCTTGATAGTTCTTAGAGATTACAGCAATGTGCATTTGAGTACTATTGAAGAACCTTTGACCAATTGATATTGATGTTAGAGGTGTACCGCGACCTAGTTGGAGTTGACTCTTTGTTTTTCTTCTTCTGAAGCTGTAGCCCTGGCCCTGTTTTCTTTTAGCTGGGTGTTGCCAAAGTTGTGTGTGAACGTAAGTCTGAAGAAGCTATTCGTAAATTGAAGATTACCGCTTACGATAAGATTTTGTTCGGGCAGGTTTACAGAAGGCTTGAAATGCGGCACGCCAATGATGTCGCTGATATTAAATCGCAGACTGCTTCTGTCGCCATCAAATTTTTTCTGCACACCAAAGTCCATAGATGCAAATGGTTTCAACTGGTAAATACCAAACAGTCCACCCGATTGCACATAACCACGTAATTCTACCGTATAGCTTTTAGGAAAGGTGAAAGTTTGTGAGGAGTTAAGGCTGGCTGTTTTTTGCACGATCTGCAGGGGCTCCGCTTTGTAAATAGCATTCAGTTCCTGCCATAAGCCGGAGATGTTGTTCTGCATACTCCACCAGTTGTTTACACGTATCGGCAGAGAAATATTGAAGGATCCAATTTTCCGGTCCTTTTGATTTTCTGCAGCTAAGGTTTGTTTGTTTGTAATAGAATCGACCCTTGGAGCAAAATTGGTAATTGGGCTTGTTTCATTTGTATATGTCAAAGAGAAGATGATACGGTTAACAAGGTAGTCTGCTTTTAATGAGTTTGCAATAGCAGGCTGCAAGGCAGGATTACCGGAGAATAATGTATTAGGATCCACGAAGTAGACGAACGGTGCCATGTCGTTGAAAGTAGGTCGTGTAATTCGTCTTGTATAAGAGAAGTTGACAGACTGTTTTTCGGACAAGGCATGAGAAACAAAAAGGCTTGGAAAAAACTTACCGTAATGCCTGTCTACAATATTCTTAACTGTTTCCGATTCCAGGTTTGAATTGGTGTACTCGTAACGGAGGCCAGCTTTACCAGCCGTTGTCTTATTGAAGTTGATAGAAAAAGTTGAATATGCCGCATAAATGTTTTCCTTCAAGAAATGGATAGCAGTCAGGCTTTGATCTATGGCCCACATGTTTTGTTTTTCCCTTTCTACCCTCACATCATTTGTAAAATCTGAAAACGTTGCTTTCAGCCCAAGTTCCATGTTGATTTTGCCGCTTAGCTTTTTTATATAGTCAGCGCTACCCACCCAAAATCGGATGGGCGTTGTTTTATAGCTGCGTGTTAGGTCATCATACAAAAACTTACCGGTTCCATCATAGTACTTGTTGAAATAGTTTACATCATTTGCATCATTGTAATAAACGTAATCAAGATTAAGTGCAACCCTGTCATCAGGCGAGATCTGGTGGTAGAGATTGACATTGCCGCTGTAGTTGCTGATTGGATGTTCTTCAGCATTATCAATAATGATGGTTGTATCCAGCTTACTGTTAACGGTGATATAACTTGTATTCACCGATTCCATTTTATAGAGATTACTGAAGGTTGAAAACAAAAAACCAAGGGTAGTTTTTTTGCTCAGGTCAATGTCAAGCCCCAACCGACCGTTATGGTTTCTTCGCACTGCATCCCTGTCTGTGTCGGCAAGGGTTTCAATTGATTTAGATCCCTGCATCACCTTCCGGTAAAAACTAAAGACCGTCAGCATGCCTGTTCTTGCAAAAGAGTAGTCGCCATAAAGATTCCATTTCCCTGCACGATGATTAAAATTTATACTCGCTGCGCCAACAGCTCTCCTTCCATATCCTGCCGTTAACGAATAAGACCCGTTGGTGCCAAGTTGTGTATTTGTTTTCATCACGATATTGATGAAGCCTGCATTGCCTTCTGCATCAAAATTTGCCGGGGGTGTAGTAATCAATTCTATCTTCTCAATATTGCTTGCACTCATTCCCGCCAGCATTTGCATAACAGCTGAAATGGGCATGCGACTTATCTTCCCGTTGATCATAATAACCACTCCATCCTTTCCATTCATGGACAAAGAATTGTTTTGTTGGTCAACAATGATCCCCGGCGAACGCATAAGAACTTCCAAGGCGGAACTCCCGGCGTTGGTAACACTGCTGGCTACGTTGATGATCATCCGGTCTATTTTCTGTTCAAACAAAGGTTTCTTTGCTGAAACAACCACGGCTTTCATTTCATTCTCTTTCTTTAAAAGCTGCAAGGCTTCAACCGTTGTTTCAATTTTGTCGACCAGCACGAAAGCGGGACTGAAAACCTGCCTGAAAGATGTAAATGAGGAGGACAGAATATAATTGCCGGGTGAGATCTCTTTAAAGCTATACCTACCACTAGGCGCAGTCAAGGTGCCTTTCACAAGCGAAGAATCTTTAGCATGTAGCAAGAGAACAGTAGCATTGGAAACGGGTGCTCCATATTCATCTACGACCGTGCCGTTGATAACACTTTGCGAGTTTGACTGCATTGACAATGCAAGAAAAAATATAAAATGTAGCACAGCAGCTATTATGGCTTTGGGGTTCATGACGAAAGTTTTGGATCAACAATGGCTGTTTCGTAAAATAGGAAGTCCGGTGGTGCGAATTATGAGAAAGTGGGAATAAAAATATAATAATTTTCTTTTATGTCAGTTGAATGTTCTTGCAAATCATCTCATCTTTTGAAGCTGAACCATGTATTCTATTTCAAAAAGACTGTGAGAGACGGAGACTTGTTGTATTTGACAAGTGATACACTGTAACAAGACATTTTTTAACATGCAGACCTACGATCCATTAGCTGAGAAATTGCGCAAAAACTATGATCTGGCTACGTAATGGCTTAGGATAGAACAATCATTTCCAATGTCGATAATTCACGAAAGAAAAAGAGAGGTTCATTATTGGACATGGCAAGAAGGAAATGATCTGCTAAAGAAAATTCATGTCTACAACATTAGCTATGAAATGTGTTGATATTTATAAAGACCCGCATAGAACTGATCGTCCGCTAACAAGCTTTCATGTGTTCCTTTTTCAACCACATTCCCATCTTTCACCGCAATGATCTGGTTGGCGTGTTTAAGTGTAGATAATCGATGTGATATTAAAAACACAGTTTTGCCTTTTGACCTGCTTTCAAGTGCTTTGAAAATTTTCGATTCTGTCAGCGCATCAACCGCGGATGTAGGTTCGTCAAGAATAAGTATGGGAGCCTTTTTTAAGAACGCTCTTGCTATGGCAATTCTTTGTCGCTGGCCTCCCGATAAGGAAGCGCCATTCTCGCTGATCATTGTTTCGTAACCATCCGGCAGTTGCTGAATAAATTCATGCGCCTGTGCCGCTTTCGCTGCCTCTACAACATCAGCAAAAGACGCAGCTGGGTTTCCAAAAAGAATATTATCCAAAATGCTCATCGGAAAAAGAAAAGCATCCTGCAGCACAACAGAAATATTTCCACGCAAGGAATGCAATTCAAGGTCCCTGATGTCTGTCCCGTCCACCAACACCTTTCCCTCCCATGGATCATAAAAACGGGTAAGTAATGAAATGATAGAAGTTTTTCCTGCACCGGTTGGTCCAACAATAGCTACTATCTCTCCCGGTTGAACACTGAACGAAATATCATTTAAAGTTGGCCTGCTTCCAAGCCTGTCATACCCAAATGTTACGTTTCTAAATTCAACGGCTCCTTTTGATTCTTCTATACGCACCGCACCATGTTTTTCTTTTACCGTTTCATCGGAGTCCAGCACGTCGAAAATGCGCTTGCCCCTGGCACTGATCGTAACGGCAGTACTGATGGCCGTGGTAAGTGAATTCACAGGTCCGCTAAGTGCGGATATGTATCCTACAAATACAAACAGGTCACCGGTTGACAATTTACCGTGAATGCCTCTGTATGCACCAATGCCAATCACAAGGGCTGATGCCAGCCCGGTAATAATCGCCGACAATTGGTTATATGTCATGGCTACCCTGTTGGCTTTTTTGTAAGCGTTACTAAATTCAAATGCATGGGTCTTCATTTTGTGATACATGAACGACTCTCTTCCAAATGCCTGGATAAGTTTCATGGATGACAATGCCTGTTGAACGAAGGCGGATAACTGCCCATGGCTTGTGTATTGAACCATGGTTGTATCATTCATGGGCTTCGCAAAAAACGCCAGCGTAATACCCAGTAAGGGAACAACGGAAAAGGCAACTAACGCCAACACAAGATCAATTTTCACCATCACGTAAAACATTCCTAGCAAACAAACCAGGGAAGTAAAAACGGGTAAAATAATTTGCGCTACTAAAAAATAAACAATGAACACATCACCATTCATGCGGTTCAATAAATCGCCAATCCTGTTTTTAGCATGAAACGATAACGACAACCTTTGCAGCTTACTGAAAAAGTCTATCGACAAGTCATAAACAAGTTTTTGAGAAAGGCTTATGGTGAGATTAAAAACGAAAGCTGATAGCACCGCACTCCCAATAAGAATAAGGATCATGAAGCCGATGCAGAGAAATAATAGACTGGTTTTATCGAACAAAAAAACATTGCCAAATATTTCTCCGAGAATTGGCGGGACAGGATGATTGGACAGGACGTTGTCGATAACCGCCTTTATGGGTAATGGTTTCAGAATTTCAAACGCTACTCCAAATAAGGAAATGATGATCAGCAGGAAAAGAGTCAGCCGGTACCGGCTGACGTATGAATAAAGCTTTTTTATTATTCCCATTGGAATGATTCGTTAAGTGAAAACATTATGCACGCAGTTTTGATCATGGACTTCGACTGCCCAATCTTATACCACCACAAGGTCTTCTGTTTTGTTGTTATTTTCAGGAACCATTACGGTGTTTGCATCAGGTTGTTTGTAGTCGAGTGTTTCAAATGCAATTTTTATTTGCTGAATGGTAGCGCTGGTATCAATCACGTATTCTGCAAAAATGCCGAAAATGATCAGCCCTATTATTAAAGCCACCGATACTGCATGATAGAAACCCGCCACGATTGCTATACTTAGTAAAATTGCGAATGCTGCAACGATCATTTTTGGCGGGTGGGGCCATACCCTGAGTTTCACCAATTGTTTTCCGGCTCCATGTTCTTCCACCACTAGCAATCCCCTGCTTGTTGAAAAAATACTATTCCTTGCCTGTACATCCCACCTGTCAAAATCCCCACCCCTTTGCACCCTGGATTTTAGTACGATCAGTTTTTTCTCAATGTCTGAAAGCCAGTCTTCAGAAGCTCTCCATTCTTCCGACCAGATCTTGAAAACACTGAATTTAAAAACAAAAGCAAAGTTGATAAAAGCAGGTTTGTCAGACCTGTTCCAAGGCGTTAGTCCATGTTTTAACCGGCCGAACAAACGTGCCAAAGGTTGAATGATATGGAGCAGGATAATAACGAGCCGGTATTTAATGTTGGCATCTCCTTTTGGATGAATGAAGACGTTCCTTTTAGAACTGATAACGGCCTGGATAAATACGATAACAATTGATAAAATGAATAAGATTGAGACCCATAACAGTGGCGACCATAAAAATCCAAGCAATGACAGAACGGCAAGTATACCTGAAAATAGATACCACTCAGGCATCAGTGGCATTGCGTTAATAAAGCCGTCGGCTGGTTCATAAACAGATTGAAAAAGAGCTGAGCCCCAGGTGCCGTAAAAAACCTTCCCATCTTTTAAATTAATAGGCAGCGTAAAACCATTGCCATAAATTCGGCCTGCCCATGTAAGATGACCAAACGCATTGTATTTCTCGGGCCATTTGTTCTCGAGCAATGCTTCAGCCTTTCCATATCCTTTTTGCTGTTTCCAGTAGGCCTTCAAAGAATTCCTCCTGTGATGCCATACTACAGCCGATGGATGAAAGCCTATTACATAACCGGCATTTTGTAGTCGCCAGCAAACATCAACGTCATCGCCGGCAGCCCTGAACACGGGGTCAAAACCGCCTATCGACAGTAAGGCTTCTCTTTTAAACGACATATTGCAGCCGGGAATATGTTCTGCAATTTCATCGGTCAGTAACACATGAACCGGCCCGCCCGGAGCATTGGCTACGCACCTTGCAATAAAGCCATTTTCCTTTGGAGCGATATTAGGTCCTCCAATACCGGCAAAATCTGAGTGTGCATAAGCATAGGCCAGGTAAAGGAGCCAATCAGGATCGGGATAGGCATCATCATCAATGTAGGCAATGATCTCTCCCGACGCATTCCTCATGCCTGTATTACGGGCATTGCTCAACCCCTGGTTAGTTGTGCTGAACAGGGTAAATGGATATTGTTTTACAATTTCTTCCAGGTTATCGGTAGAGCCGTCATTCACTACAATTACTTCATAAGAAGAATAATTAAGTTTTGTAAGTGCGTCAAGTGTATCCCTGATGGTAGCCGAACCATTATATGAACAAACAACAACGGATATAAAAGGAAGACCCGTTCTGTCAGAAAAAGGAACCAGGTCCATTTCTTTATTTACCGCATGAAGTGCAGCCTTTGGATTTCGTTGCCTGTCTACAAGGCCGAAATCCCAATCTTCAATTTCAAAACCTCCTCTCCACCATTCATCTGTCCAGGCAAAAACAAACATGCCTGCGCAGCCTTGTCCAAATACTGTTTGGATCTGCCAGGTCATCACGTCAGCTTGTTTGTCCACGCCATTCCTCATGCTGTCAAGACCAATTTCTGCCAGTACAAGCGGTCGGTCACCAGCGAGGTTATGTAATCGGGAGATATAGGAACTAAGCTTTTCCGGTGTTTCCAGGTACACATTGAAACAGTCAAAGTCGAGGAAGCTCAGGTCGAGATATTCTGTAGTGGGAAAATTTACATAGGTAACTAAACTATCCTTATCAATACTTTTTACAGCATCATAAAGCAGTTCCAGGAAATTCTCAATTTTTTCCTTACCGTACCACCTCACTATGCTGGCAGGTATTTCATTGCCAATAGTGAAACAAAGAATTGCCGGGTGACCTTTTAGCCCTGACACAGTTTCTCTTATCGAACAAAGGATACTTCTGATCCTTTGCTTGTTATCCAGGAAGGTGATGTGCTGTTCCCACGGAAGGCCAACCATTACTTTCAGGTTGTATTGAAGCGCCAGGTCCAGCAGGTGTTTAGGTGGAGCGGTATAGGTACGGACACTGTTGAAGCCATTCGCGGCCATCAATTGAAAGTCTTTTTCAATTGTTTCAACGGGCGGAAATTGCTCTCCATTTTCATCGGGCCTGAAAGTGCCGTAAGTAACTCCTTTGATGTAAAATTTGTCGCGGCCTAAATAAATAAACTTTCCTTCCACGTAGGGACGAACGGGTACACTGATTGCAGCCATTTAAAAATCGTTTTGATTAATACTTCAATCGCACGATGTATGTCGTAGGTGCTAATGGCAGTTTAGTGGATAGAGGAAAAAAACTGGATTGAATGCCTCAGACGAAGATGCGACCAAAAGGTTTAATTAGAATTTATATTTTTTTAAAAATAATTTTTCGGTCCTGTTCTGTAGAAGTAAAGGATCTTTTTCACCGGTTTGCTTTCTACAAATCAAAGCGGGCCCTTAAAAGAACCCGCGGAGAAACAACTTCAAACTACCATTACTTCCGATTGTATTCTGTGTCCGTCACCGGCTGTAACCATTGAACTATACCTTTTTCGGTGTTGGATATAATGTACATCTGCTGCAGACCGGTGTCCGGACTTGCACCATGCCAATGCTCCACGTTAGGCGGACACTTTACCACATCTCCCTTCCTGATGGTTTGTCGCGGCTGTCCTTTAACCTGGTGATACCCTACCCCGGCTGTTATGATCAATACCTGGCCTGCGGGGTGGATGTGCCAATTGCTTCTTGCTCCAGGTTCAAAATAAACGTTTCCAACAACGGTGTTATACGTGCTGTCATTTGCCACCAAGGGAGTATTCCATGCATTGCCCGTAAAGTTCTCCGCAGGTCCCAAGTTACCTTTTGGAAAAATAGCTTGCAGATCACCTTCGTTGTTTGGTTGTTTATTTTCCGAACAAGCCGTTGTAAACAATGCTAAAGAAGTGACAGCGGTCATGATCAATACTTTCATGTGTTTAGTTTATTGGGTTGATACGCTGCTTCTTGTTCCTGCTTCACTAAGCTTTGCTGTTTTACCTTCTGTCTTATCATTCAAATGTTCTCTAAAGAATGCAGCCAGTTTATCAAAAGGAATCACATCTAGCCTGTCGTACAGATCAACGTGAACGGCGTTCGGAACAATCACCAGTTCTTTCGGTCCCGCAGCCGCCCTATAAGCATCTTCACTAAAATAACGTGAGTGTGCTTTTTCGCCGGCAATTAAAAGAACCGGTCGGGGTGCGATCTCTTTAATGTACGTCAACAGCGGCATGTTCATAAAAGACAAAGCATTCGTGGCTGTCCATGCGCCAGTTGAGTTCAATGAACGAGGGTGAAAACCGCGGGGAGTTCTGTAGTAATCAAAATACTCTTTTACAAACTTGGGTTCGTTGCCTACTAATTTTTCGGGCAGGTTACGTGGACCGTAGGAAGTTTCTCCTTTCTCTGCATCCTTCCAGCGTTGCTCACTCATTTGCTCCAGCATCTTTGTCCGTTCTTCAATTGTCAGCTTATCAAAGTAACCTCTTGCCATTACCCTCGACATATCATACATACTTGTTGTGGCAACGGCTTTGATGCGTTTATCCACTGCAGCAGCATTCAGGCTAAAGCCGGCAAAACCACAAATGCCAATGATACCAATCCGGTTGCGGTCAACAGAAGATTGCAGACCTAAAAAGTCAACTGCGGCACTGAAGTCTTCCGTGTTGATGTCCGGCGAAGCCACGTTCCTTGGTTCGCCACTGCTTTCTCCTGTATAAGACGGGTCGAAGGCAAGCGCTGCAAAGCCCCTTTCTGCCATTGTGTTAGCATATAGTCCTGATGATTGTTCTTTAACCGCACCAAATGGTCCGCTGATGGCAAGTGCCGCCAGTGGTTTCGTGCTGACGTTTTTAGGAAGGTATAAGTCGCCTGACAAAGTGATTCCATATCGGTTCTTAAACGCTACTTTCTGTCTCGTTACCTTATCACTCAATTGAAAAGTATAGTGGTCTGTTTGTGCTGCCTGTTCCATATTTTTTGTGTTTGCTCTTTTTGAAGATTGCGGGAAAGCCTCTCCAACTATAAGAAGGCAAAGGATAAATCCAACTGCTTTATTTTTCATACATCTAATTTTTATTTGATTGACTTGATAACTTTTGCTGGAATTCCACCTACAACGGTATTTGCAGGTACATCTTTAGCAACCACTGCTCCCGCAGCAACAACAGCATTTTCGCCAATGGTTACACCGGGCAGTATTGTAGCACCAGCACCTATCCATGCGTTTCTTTTTATTGTAACCGACTTTAAAAGGAGCGTTTGACGATCTGCGGGATCTAATGGATGATTTTCAGTGATCACATTCACCTTCGGACCAATCAATACATCATCTTCTATGGTAATGCCGCCAAGATCAAGGAATGAACAGGCATGATTGATGAATACGTTTTTGCCAATTGTAATAAACCGTCCGAAGTTGGTATAAAATGGAGGAAATATCCTTGTGCTTTCATCGATGGTTGAACCAATGATATCGCTTAACCGTTCTCTCACCTGGTTAATATCTGTGGAAGCGTTCAGTTGTACGGACAAGGACTGTGTACGGCTTACAAGGTCGAGTACCGGAGCAAATTGTGGTTGGACTAAGCGAAACGCACCACCTGCTTTCATTCTTCCAAAAACATCTTTGCCATCCATGATCATTCAATTTGATAACGTAGGGCAAAGGTCATTCAATAACTCCCGAGCCGGTAATGATTATCAAACCAATGATTAAGAATTTCAAACTTCCACTGCCCGCAGCGATTTTGGGTTTGTGCCGGTCAGGCGTTTGAAGAAGTTGTTGAAGTAAGTGGGATATTCAAAGCCCAGTGCATAGGCAATATCTGCAATGTTCCAGTCGGTATGTTGTAACAGCGCCTTAGCTTCACTTACAATTCTTTCCGCGATATGACCGGTAGTTGGTTTGCCTGTTACTTCTTTCACCGCACGGTTCAGGTAATTGACATGCACATTCAGGTTGTTTGCATAATCCTGCGCAGTTTTTAACTGAAGTGGATTGTCTGAACTCTCTATAGGAAACTGTCTTTCCAAAAGTTCGAGGAAAACGGATGTAAGGCGTGATGCTGCGTTTCTATGCTGGCCTTTGTTTTCTGAAGGCTGCAGTTTCAGCGCTTCATGAATGATCAGGTTAATATAGTTACGGATAAGGTCATCCTTATAGGCATATTCACTCTTTTGCTCCTCAATCATCTTTTGAAAGACAGTACTCAAAAACTGTCTTTGCGCTTCCTCTATTTTTAAAACCGGGGTGCCGCCGATTTTGAAAAGCGGTGATTGCTGCAGGCTTTCGTTTCGGTCAGCTGCGCTAAAAAAATCTTCAGAAAAAAGAACAGTATAGCCAACGTATGTAGTTGAAATTGTTTCCCAGGAATAAGGGATATGAGGATTACCAAAGAACAAAATAGTACCCTCCTGTTCAAAACTCCTATCAGCATAATTAATAATGCTTTTGCCCGTGGTAAGACAAATCTTATAGAAATCCTTCCTGCTGTATGTACGGGTAGCCGCACCATCACCTTCAATTTGAAACACGTTGAAACCTTTCAGTTTTAGTTCGCTGTTGAAGTCAGAAACCTGCCGCACTGTTTTGTTCTGCATGAAACAAAATTAAGAAAATCAAAACTTGATGCTTTGCTAAAGTTCCGCGGATCAACGACTACTTCTTGCCGCGTACTCTCTTAGGTTACTTAATGAAGCTTTGAATAGTTCGCCTCCTGTTGATGAACAATTATTGTTAATTTAGACATGTATGGTGGATACTGAAGCTGTGCTTATCTCGCCTCTTATCCTGTACTTTACGATTCGTTTAAAGGTCCGCTTCCAATGATCACTGTTTTGCTTACTTACTTTAAATGTCATTGCCTTTCTACCCTGTTAAAGCAGCACTTTTTCAACTTCTTTTTACCAGCACATGAACGACTTTTCTCTATTGTTCCGAACCGATGCCCTTGTTATCTGCATCCTTCTTTTTGCAGGGTCCATTTTAATGGTGATGGCCGGAAAGGCAACACGCAACAGGTTTATACATGACGAAACTGAATCAAAGGGTGGCGTTAACTCATTGCTCGGTGCCTTATTTGGATTGTGGGGTTTTGTACTGGCTTTTAATTTCGGCAATTCGGCGGCACGTTTTGACAGGGTGCGGGAGATTATGGTTGATGAAGCAAACATCTTCAGGACTACGATATTGAGAACCGGCTTTTTACCCGACAGTCTGCGCAACGACGTCAGGGCGGATTTAAAAAGTTACCTGGAGGCCCGTATCGTGTACTACTCTAATGTAGCAAACTTCGCAAAGTTCAAAAAAGCAAAAGAAGATGCAACCGCAGCCAGTGACCGTTTGCTGAAAAAACTCATAGGGTTATCCGCTCAGCTAAACACAAAGCCGGCTGCCGACAACTTGTTCCTTTCGGTGACAAACCTGCTTGATATTGCAGTTAAGAGAGATTCGTTGTTACGGGCCGGCATTCCAGAACCGGTTCAGTACATGCTTTTTTTTCTTGCGCTGGCCATTAGTTTTATCGGTGGCTTTACAACACCAGTAATGGGCCGGAAGGAATGGACGGTGATCACGGGTTTTGCCTTGCTGGCTGTCACCCTTATTTACATAACACTGGACATGGGGCGGCCATTGCGGGGACATATCAGGCCGGACGTAGGCGAAGAAAGAATGGTGGAATTGAGGAGGTTGTTCTAGCTGCATGGTAAGGCAACTCGAATCATGTAATATCTTCAAGAACTCTTTCCAACCTATCAAAGTTTTCTTCATTGTTTGGAATGGCAAACCGTCTGATCTTTTCAGACGCCTCGACAGAGTCAAAGATCATTTTAAATGTTATCCTCGTTTTTGTTTCGCTTAGTTTTTCAAAGCCAACTTCCATAGCAAATATTGGCTGCGATATTCTGTGCCACGCAACTAGTTTATTTGGAACAACAGTTTCGAAGACAGATGAGTTTTCATAGTTGCCTTTTTCAGGACCATGCATTGTCAGGATCCATTTTCCTGTTGGTCGTAAATCAAATTCGTGTATGGTGTTTGTAAACCCTTCCGGTCCCCACCATTTTTGCAAATGCAAGGGATTGACAAAGGCTTCATAAACTTTCTCTACGGGTGCATTGATCTCTCTTGCACTAAATATTTCCCGGTTAGAATCTGCGCTCATTTAAACTTTGAATTAAGTTGTCTCTTTTATATAAAACGTGCGGTCTTCACCCTCGGCGTTGCTGACGGTGATGCTGAAGACCCGTCGGCGAAGAAATCACTGGTTATTTATCTACTGATTCTTTGTGCCGCCTTTTCGTTGCTTTCTAAATATTTTCGGCATCGTCTCCAAGTCTATGGCATCCATATCAATTAGCTTCAGCGATTTAACCATCTCAAGCGTTGTGGTTTTATACTTTTTAAAATGCGGCGTTTTCAGATGCGATTCATAAGCCTCTCTTGTTGCGTATATCTCCAGAATTCTTATCTGTGTTGGATTGTCCTTCTCATACATCGGAAAGATGGAAAGCACTCCCTTCTCTAATTCCACCGAAGCACGGGCTTCCTCCTTAAGAATTGCCTTGTATTCTTCAAGATAATTAGAATCTATTTCTATCTCTGATATGCGAATCATCATCGTATTTTTTTGAGCTAGTGCACTAAAGCACGACAAAGAAGCAATGAGAATAACCAGGAAATGTTTCATCTAATTGAGTTGGTGTTTAAAAGTAGCAAACTCCTGGTACTCACTACGGTTGACAGACTGAAAAGTATTGCACGCAATAACTCAGTGAGACATTATTAGGAAACCTGAGCCGGAAATTAAATACGGAGACTCGTTGCTTGAATGTTAGCTGGCATTCTTATAACCCGTAATAATAGACGGAACCTCTTGTTTAAGATTTGTAAACGCCTGTACAATTTGCTTTAGCCGGTTTTTATTAAAGCATAAATGGGCTCTGCCTGTTGCCGTAAGACTGTTTATTCCACCAAGACACTGGATCATCCATTTTCGGTTCTGACTGTTTCTGCCGTGCCATGGTCGTTTATTAATTTGATCTCCCGGGAAAATGTACCATTCCGCCTTTCTAATGAAATAATAACTATGGGGCAACTTAGTAATACTCTCGGCCCATTCCCGCACTTCTTTTAGCGACGTGCCCGTGGAAGGATCAAGTACATAATCTATTATCTTATCGCCTTCTTTCACAGCAAGTACAGGAGCCACGTGATATTTCCAATTTTGCACCAGCTCTCCTACTCCATTCTTCAGATAACCAGCCGAAAAGGCCCAGGCTTTATAATTCGGTATGCCCCATGCATCCAGCAACACACAAACGGCATCGGCCCTTCCTTCACAACCATTATTTGCATTGGCCCAATTGAACAGCGGGTGATGCCCGAAATAATCAAATATTAATTCTGCATGCTCTCTTGAAACCGTATTACGGGAGTCTACGTCAGAAAGCTGGAAATCGTAAAGGCATGGCTCGATAGTCATTGAAATAATTCTAGTAGTATAAATGCGTTTACGCTTGCGCCTAATGTTCTTCGGCCTGCCCAAGTGGTGGCATTCCAATTTGCGTCGGCTTAAAATTATTACTAAAGTTTAATAGAAGTACAGTCGTTCAGCAGTTATTCATTAGATGCCATATTAAAGACTGGATGTTAGCGATGGTGCCTATCAATGACTTGGCAACTTATGTATGCTTGTCTTTTTCAAGTTGCCTTTTCAGGTTTCGCAAGTACTTTTTCATATCGCTGCCAGCCTTCATAGAAACGATGAACTTAGGCAACGAAAAACCCAAAGCAAATTTTACTATTTCCATGTCAAATTGCAGCGTGTAAATAAGTTCAGTTGTGGTGGTGGAAACAAGTTTTACTTGTCGTTGGCTTCTTTCGTAGAACATGGCATTCTGTGGCGTTTCAAAAATGGCAACTTTGTTTTTGTCCAATGCAATACATTTTAGTTCAATCAAGTTATTCGGCGCTTTTTTAGACAAATAGGAAAATTCAGAAACGGTTACCCCAGCTTCCAGGTTTCCGTCCAATGTACTTTGGTTCACTTCTGTCCGCCACAGGCTGTCATTGCCGGGATCAGCAAAAAAGTTGAAGACGGTTTCCACGTCTTGTTTCACCAAAATAGTACCTGTCGCTTCAACGAGTTTTCTCTTATTCAACATTGTCCTTTCTCTATTTGTATTTGCAGTGTTTTGGTTTGTTGTTGTAGTGGGATGTATCGCCCTTCAAAGTCATGTTGTGGTTTTCCTCTTCGTCTTCGTAGCAAAAGTTGAATGGAGAAGACCCATCAACAAAAGAAATACGTAACACAATTGTTAGTCCGTCTACGGAATAGCACTCATTTGAATGACACAGAGCCTAAAATAAAATTTGTTATTGAACAACGTTTACAACTGATTGTCTTGGTCGGGCTCTTTTCGTTGTATCAATAAAAAATAATCCATCGAACTCCTTGCCGACAACTGTGGGATTGAATTTGTTCCCTTCCTGGTGTACCGCGTAGGAGCCACCGATGTAACGCATTGGATGTACATTGTAAAGCCATTCGTTGACAATTGCGTTTTTTGGAGACAGCCGGAAATCGATGATGAACATATTTTGTTTTGTTTGTGCAAGGTGCCAGTCTATAGACCCTATAGGCGCTTCACTTACTGTAAATGCTTTTAATGGAGTTCTGGTCCCCAGGGTTCTCTGAATTATTGCTGGGTCGGCTAGCCGGGCCTGGAATCCTCCTTTGTTAAAACTAAAACCAAGCGCATAGTAAGACTGGCCATAGAACCGTCGCAGGTGGTGACCTATAGTGGTAAAATAACCGCTGGTAGTAGTTGTCGCCAAGTGACCATTATGTGCCCAGATAACAAACTTCGTTCCCGTAGGCTCTCTGCTAACAATACGGCGGAAATTGTCCGCCATATATAAATCACGCAGGTTCGTTACGGCCGGTAACCCGTTGCTGAAGTAGGCATCAATATGCTGTACCATCACACGGGCAAGCTCACGCATTTCAGCATGTTCATCCCGCTTCTCCTTTCCCTCCACACCTGCACTACGGAGGTCAAGAAAAACATACAAGTCATTGGCACTACGTCGCAGGTTTTCCAGCTTGGCGGCAGCCTCCGTTTTTTTGTTAGTATCCATTAAGTGCTCAAACAGTGGTCCCAGGCTGGTTCTCAGCAGCTCCTCATATTTTTCAGCTTCCTTCGGTGCGGTACGATTCAGGTATTCGATAAGTTTTGCTTGCCCGGGAAGGTTGTTTTGAATGTCAAAGCCAATAAACCTGATCTTATTTTCAGCAGGGAGGTTTCGGTTATAGGCCTTTCCAGCACATTGGGATCCTAAGCTTAGAATTCCACGTGGACAAGTTGT